>Ga0194037_1000802_pt1 | contig 24381 bp, 20 predicted proteins | sample JunL306m_MetaG_FD_148653 | JGI IMG/M metagenome (GOLD analysis project Ga0194037, IMG submission 148653) | Anoxic zone freshwater microbial communities from boreal shield lake in IISD Experimental Lakes Area, Ontario, Canada - Jun2016-L304-6m | ecosystem: Environmental > Aquatic > Freshwater >...
CCAAGGGGTCGCAGGTTCGAATCCTGTCTTCCCGACCCCAAAAAGTCAGTAGAAATACTGGCTTTTTTTATGCCCATAGGTGAACCCGATAAGCCGAAGGCAACGAGCAGGAAAAATGTATAAACACAAGCTAGCTGGATGTTATTACATTTTGATCTGCTCGCATCATTGCGAAGCAATGAAATCGGGTTCACCTAAAAATGAATACAAGCAGGGAAGACAGGATATGAACCTCTACTGACGCATTTTGGAGCTGCCCCTAGGATGCCGGAGTGAAACGACGGCCATCCAAATTATTTTTATTAATTTCAAAGTCCAATGATTCTCTTTGAAAAATCACATACAACCATAAATCATATCATATGTTTCAACTCAATCATAAAGTAGCTTTAGTCACAGGAGGCGGAAGTGGTATTGGTAAGGAAGTATGTAAAGTATTTTCACTTCAAGGAGCAGAAGTCATTGTAGTGGATGTCAATAAAGACGCGGCCAATGAAACCGTAAATGAAATTATTGCTCAAGGAGGGAAATCAACATCCATTACTTTGGATGTAGCTAACCAAGAGCAGGTTGTAGCAGCAGTTCAATCCATTTCAAATATTCATATATTAGTCAATTGCGCAGGCATATCACATATAGGCAATGCTACGAGTACAAGTGAGGCCGATTTTGACAAAGTATATCAAGTGAATGTGAAAGGAGTGTATAATTGCATGTATGCTGTGTTGCCTATCATGCAAAAAACAGGAGGAAGTATTATTAATATAAGTTCTATCGCAGCAAAAGTAGGATTGTCGGATCGCTTTGCGTATAGTATGAGTAAAGGGGCAGTGCATGCGATGAGCATGAGTGTGGCAAAGGATTTTATTAAAGACAATATTAGATGCAATACCATTTCACCAGGAAGAGTGCATACGCCATTTGTCGATGGATTTTTGAAAAAAAATTATCCTGGTCAGGAAGCTGAAATGTTTGAAAAGTTATCAAAAACACAACCTATTGGTCGTATGGGTCAACCCATTGAAGTGGCCCATCAAGCACTTTACTTATGTAGTGAGGAAGCCAGCTTTATCACCGGCAGTGATTTTAGTTTGGATGGTGGTTTTGTAACATTAAATAGTTAAGATTAAAAAACATACAACATGAAATTAATTCGTTTTGGAAAAAATGAGCAGGAAAAACCAGGTGTGCATATGGATGGTAAAAATTATGATGTAAGTGCTTTTGTAAGCGATTATAATGAATCATTTTTTGCAAATGATGGCTTAAAGCAGCTCGCTCAAGTCGTTGCCAATGAAAAATTAGTGGAGATTGATACGAATGAAAGAATAGGTTCGCCCATTGCGCGTCCTTCTAAAATAGTTTGTATAGGATTGAACTACGCAAAACATGCCAAAGAAACGGGAGCCAATATTCCTACAGAACCTATCTTATTCATGAAATCAACCACCTCTTTGACGGGGCCTTATGATCAAATTATCATTCCAAAAAATTCTGTGAAAACAGATTGGGAGGTTGAATTAGCAGTGGTGATGGGTAAAAAAGCAAGTTATGTGAGTGAGCAAGATGCGATGCAATATGTGGCAGGATATGTTTTACATAATGATGTGAGTGAAAGAGAATTTCAGTTAGAAAGAGGAGGTACCTGGGATAAAGGAAAAGGCTGCGACACATTTGCACCTTTAGGTCCTTGGATGGTTACACCAGATGAAATATCTAATCCACATCAATTACGTTTATGGTTATCATTGAATGGTAAAATGATGCAAGATGGAAATACAGATGATTTAATTTTTAATATTCCACAACTTATTTCATATCTCAGTCATTTTATGACATTACTTCCAGGGGATGTGATTAGTACCGGAACACCTGCAGGAGTTGGTTTGGGATTTACTCCTAATATATATTTAAAAGAAGGGGACATTGTTGAATTAGGAATTGATGGATTAGGAGTCAGTAAGCAAACGGTAGTATCTTATCGTTCATCTTTATAAATGCTATCTTACCTAATCTCTCAAGTGCATCATCGCCCATTTGACTAAACTATTATTGTCATTAGGTAATTGTAGTTTCTTAATAATATTATAGCGATGATTACGAACTGTTTTTTCTGCAATAAAAAGAATGTCTGCGATTTCTTTACTCTTTTTTTTCTTTGAAATTAAGTCCACCACTTTATATTCAGTACCACTTAGTTTATCTAAAAGCGATTCCTTTTTTTTATTTTTTTCAATTTCATCAATAGCAAGTTGAACTGTGTTTTTTATTTTCTGTTCATCCCAAGGGTAATATATGTATTGAATCGTATTAATGTGATTCATATGGCTTAAGACCTTTTTAGTGGGGTAAAAGCAAGCATAAATAATTAATGTTTTTGGATGAATTAAATAGGCATCTGTAGCAAAATCAATACTGGCAGTGGATTTGCCTATTTCCATCTTGCATATGGCAATTTGTGGTTTAAAGAGTTTGAGTATTTCTAATGCTTCTTTATACTCGTTGATTATTTTAATCTCATATCCTTGAGGATTTAAAATTAGAAATAATTCATCTGCAATTTGTAGATTATCTTCTAGAATTAGAATTTTTATTTTACTCATAAATATACCGTAATGTAGGTAAGAGCACATTCATTTTATATATGCTTCTTCCATTACGATTAAATGTATATTTATTTTTCACATGTCAAAAATATTGACACAAATAATACGCTTCATATTAAAAAATGAGGCATAAAAACCTTGTTGAGATAGGAATTAATGAGTTCTTCTGAAAAAAATCTACAATAAAATGAACTCGCTGAAAAATTATTTTAAAATAGGTGCTAATACTTTAAAGCGTCCATCAATTTGTTTTTCATCCATTTTAAGTCCTAAAATGTGAGCGACTAAAGGATATACATTTACGTTTTCAAAACCATCCATTTTAATCCCTTTTTTAAAAGCAGGCCCCCAAGCCATAAAGCTGGCTCTCATATCTGGAATGTGATTATCAAAACCATGTTTTCCTTTAGTGGTTTTACTCTTAGATAAATTAAAAATCTTAGGTAAATGGGGTATTAATAATAAATCACCTATTCGATTATGCCAATCATCTGATTTTTTATAATGCCAATAATCAGGAGTTTCATCTAACTTATAGACTGTAATATCTTTTTCGTTTTTTAAAGCTTGATAAGTTAATTCTATTTTGGAAGGATCTTTTGCATACAAGTGAAGTTGGGCATCTCCCCAAGGCACTTTAAAAGAGGCAGTATCAACGCTAGTAGGTAAGCCTAAAGGATTTTCATTGTCTACGGTGGTCATTCCATGATCTGAAACAAATATATAATTGATAGGTAAACCTAAAGGGGCCAATGCGTTTTGTAAAGCATTGATACTGCTATCTACCCATTGAACACTTTTTTGAACGCTAGGATCTTCAGGTCCCATTTCGTGTGCATCATGATCCACTTGTGGAAAATAAAAACATATCAAATGAGGTCTCGTTTCTGGAGGCAAGCTTAACCAATCTTTCACAGCTTTAATTCTTGCCTCTATTCCAGTTTTCTCATTATAGTTATAATAATAAGTAGGGTTTACTCCTTGAATAGGAGCTTCTGAGGCAACCCAATAATAACTCGCTGCAATCATGTTTTGTTGCTCTGCCAAAACCCATAAAGGAGTTCCACCATACCATTTACTTTCTGCCACCGTTTTTTTATTTCCCATTGTGTAAAACCCATTACTTGGAACGTCAATAAAACTATTGTCTACTAAACCATGATGAGATGGATAAAGTCCCGTTACAATGGTATAGTGGTTGGGAAAAGTAACAGAGGGGTAAGAGGGCGTCATATAAGCAGCGCGCGCACCATTTTTAGAAGCTTCTAATAAATAGTTGGCTTGATACTTATCTGCAAAGTCGGCTCTAAATCCATCTGCCGAAATTAATATCACATAGGGCTTATTGATTTGTGCAGCACTATTGCTTCGACCTTTAATTATTTGTTGACTAGTGTCTTGTGCTCGTAATTGCACCCCCATAAATAAGAAAATAAAAAAACTAGCTAATAAGTAACGCATAAAAATTATTTTAAATTGAATTGCGAAGAGAGTGACGCAACCATTGACTGATATGAAGACTTGCAACAGCTACTAATATTCCACCGGCAATATCTAAAGGGAAATGCTGTCCTAAATAAATACGAGAATATCCGCAAAGTAGGGCATAGCATAATCCGATAATAATAATTCTAGGTTGAGGAAAAAAATACACTGTCAATAAAAAAATAGTAAAAGCGGTAGCGGTATGTCCGGATGGAAAACTATTTAAACTATGTAATTCAATTCCTGGTACGGTATGAATTTGTAATGGATTTATACCACTTGCTGTGGGTCTAGTGATGGTGGGCCAAATAAATTGCTTAGGAATTTGAGTGAGTAAAGTGGAGATTAAAAAATTGTAAAGTATCAATCTTCCATCTTTTTTGAACAAAGTCACGAGTAAAATAAAATAAGGGATCCAAATCCAGCCCTCTGCTGCATCGGTGCATAATGAAAAAAAAGAGTCTGCTATTTTCCCTAAATCTGCGTTTAAACTCAAAAAAACTATATTACGACCCTCCCAAAAAGTCAACGAAAATAATGCCAAAGCGATGGCCAAAGATATCATTTGGGCCAAAGCAAAGGGCGATTTAATGCGTGCAGATAGAAACATGGAACGGAGTGTCTGATTTTTCTCAAAATTACAAAATGTTTATGTTGCCCACTCAACTAAATATTTAATTGGTTGTTATAACTTTACCGAAACCCATGAATCAAGAAAAAGAACATATAAAGGTGGTTGGTGCTAGAGAGCACAACCTAAAGAATTTCGACATTTTCATCCCCAAAAACGCCTTAGTGGTATTTACTGGAGTAAGTGGCAGTGGGAAATCCTCACTTGCTTTTGACACCTTATATAATGAAGGTCAAAGGCGTTATATGGAAAGTTTTAGTGCTTATGCGCGCCAATTTATGGGTGAAATGGAGCGACCTGATGTAGACCAAATAACAGGCCTTTCTCCGGTCATCGCCATTGAGCAAAAAACAACGAATAAAAATCCGCGTTCAACAGTAGGAACGGTCACTGAATTGTATGATTTTTTACGTTTGTTATATGCGAGAATTGGGAAGGCCTATAGTTACAATACGGGCAAACCCATGGTCAAGTTTACGGAAGCTGAAATTGTACAAAATATTTACACCAAGTTCAAGGATAAAAAAATTAATTTATTAGCCCCTGTAGTACGAGGAAGAAAAGGGCATTATAGAGAACTATTTGAGGAAATTAGAAAAAAAGGATTTGTAAAAGCAAGGGTAGATGGAGAAATCATAGAGTTGCGTCCTAAGTTTCAAGTAGATCGTTATAAAATTCATGATATCGAAATTGTGGTGGATCGTTTTCCAGTAAATGAATCCATGAAAACAAGGTTGAATGAAAGTGTAAGTCAATGTTTGAAGATGGGAAAGGATTTGCTTTTTTTATTAGAAGAAGGGAAAACCAAAGTCACTCAATATTCAAAACAATTAATGTGCGAAGAGACTGGTTTAAGTTATGAAGAGCCTTCGCCTAACAGTTTTTCTTTCAATTCCCCTTATGGGGCTTGTCCTACTTGTAAGGGGCTAGGAAATGTGTATGCTATTGATATGAGCTTATTGATGCCAGATCAATCCTTAAGTATTAATGAAGGCGCTATTCATCCATTGGGAGAGGCTAGAGAAGCCAGTGTTTTTCAACAAATAAAACAATTTGCTAGAAAGCATAAAATAAGTTTAGACAAAGCCGTTAAAGATTTATCAAAAGAACAATTACAGTTAGTGTTATTTGGAGATAATAATAGTGCCGAGGATTTTGGATTGGATTTGAATGATGAAAATATACCAGATGCTTATACAGGTAGTTATGAAGGTATTGTTCCTATGATGAAAAGATGGTTTACTTCATCTCAAAGCACGGATCATTTAAAATCGTGGGTAGAAACTTATATGGAATTAAATACTTGTACCGCTTGTGGTGGGGCAAGATTGAAAAAAGAAAGTTTGTGGTTTAAAGTGAATGGGAAAATCATAAGTGAATTAAATGACATGCATTTAGACATTTTGGAAAAATGGTTTTTAGATTTACCTAAGTCATTAGATAAAAAAGACACTTTAATTGCTCCGACTATTTTAAAAGAAATCAATGATCGCATTTCATTTTTAATGAATGTGGGGTTGTCGTATCTGTCATTAAGCCGTCCTTCAAAATCATTAAGTGGGGGAGAGTCTCAACGTATTAGATTAGCCACTCAAATAGGATCTCAATTACAAGGCATCACTTATATATTAGATGAGCCATCTATTGGGTTACATCAAAGAGATAATCAAAGATTAATTACAGCACTTAAACAATTAAGAGATATTGGAAATACGGTGTTGGTAGTGGAGCATGACAAAGACATTATGATGGCAGCCGATTATTTGGTGGATATTGGCCCTAAGGCAGGTATTCATGGGGGTCATATTGTAGCACAAGGAACGCCCGCAGAAATTTTAAAATTAAAATCAGACACGGCATTATTTTTAGCAGGAAAAAAGAAAATAGAAGTTCCTAGTTCGCGTCGAAAAGGGAATGGAAAATTTATTACCATCAAAGGGGCAACAGGTAATACCCTTCAAAAAGCCAGTGTCGATTTTCCCTTAGGAAGCTTTATTGTAGTGTCAGGGGTGAGTGGAAGTGGAAAGTCTACTTTGATTAATGAAACCTTATATCCTATTTTATCGCAATATTGTTATGATAGTAAGACCAAACCTATGCCTTATCAAAAAGTTACAGGGTTGGATCATATAGATAAAGTCATTGAGATAGATCAATCGCCTATTGGACGCACACCGCGTAGTAATCCCGCAACGTATTGTGGGTTCTTTACGGATATTCGAACTTTATTTGCATCGGTACCAGAAGCAAAAATAAGAGGGTATCAAGCAGGCCGTTTTTCATTCAATGTGAAGGGGGGTAGATGTGATGTTTGTGAAGGTGGTGGTATGCGTGTGATTGAAATGAATTTTTTACCAGATGTCTACGTGCATTGTGAAAAATGTGCAGGAAAAAGATTTAATCGTGAGACTTTGGAAATTAGATACAAAGGAAAATCGATTAGCGATGTATTAAATATGACGGTAGAAGAAGCTTGTGAATTTTTTCAAGCGGTTCCTTTTATATATCGTAAAGTGAAAGTGTTAAATGATGTGGGCTTGGGTTATATCACCTTGGGGCAATCGGCGGTCACCTTAAGTGGAGGAGAAGCACAAAGGGTTAAATTAGCGACTGAATTAGGAAAGAAAGATACCGGTAAAACATTTTACATCTTAGATGAACCTACTACAGGGTTACATTTTCAAGACATACAATTATTAATTGGAGTATTAAATCGTTTGGTGGATAGAGGGAATACCGTATTAGTCATTGAACATAATATGGATGTGATTAAAGTTGCAGATCATATTATCGATTTAGGTCCTGAAGGGGGAAGCGGCGGAGGGATCATTCAATTTGAGGGAACCCCAGAAGAAATGATTAAAAAATCTAAAACACATACTGCAAAGTATTTAGCTATAGAAATGCAGTAATTCACTATCTATGACATTTTCGCAACCAATATCTATGTTTTCTAAATTTATTGTCATCATAATAAGTGTGATTTTGTCGACGACTTCATTATATGCGAATGTATTACAAGGCAGCATTAAGGATGCGCAAGGCAAAGAAGTTCCTTTTGCTTCTATCTTAATTAAAAAAACAAAAATTGGGACTACGGCTAATAGTAAAGGGGTGTATAGTTTAAATATAGCTCCAGGCGATTATGTAATTGTATGTCAAAGTATTAGTTATAAAACCATTGAAAAGAAGGTTAAAATTAAAGAAGAGCAAACTACACTTGATTTTGTCCTAAACGAACAGCAATATGAGCTCACCGAAGTGGTCGTAAGCAATAAGGCAGAGGATCCTGCATATGAGATCATTCGCAACACGATTAAAAAAAGGGGGGAACATTTAAGAGAGTATAATAATTTTAAATGTCAAGTATATTTGAAAGGCTTGATTCAATTGAATGATTATCCTAAAAGATTTATGGGAGACACCGTTGATTTTCAGGATGGTGATACTAATAAGGCTAAAATACTTTTTTTGTCAGAAACTTTTGCGGATTATTCTGTGAGTGACAAACAAAAAAAGGTAGAAGTAAAATCCACCAAAGTGAGTGGTCGCAGTAATGGATTTGGATTGGGTAATCCTAATATTATTTCTTTTTATGAAAACAGTATAAGCATAGGGGAGGCTTTAAATCCTAGGGGATATGTGTCGCCTATATCAGATAATGCTTTGTTTTTTTACAAATATAAATACATGGGCTCGTTTTATGAAAATGGCCTAGAAGTCACTAGAATTAAGGTGATTCCACGTCGTAAACAAGAACCTTTATTTTCGGGCTTTATCAATATTATTGAAGGGCAATGGCGTTTGTATAGTACGCAACTAAATATCACAAAGGATCAGCAATTACAATTAATTGATTCTATTAGTTATGAGCAAATTTATATGCCTATTGGCGCTCAATGGGTGATAAAGCAACAAGTCAATTACTTATCGGGTAGTTTTTTTAAATTTAAATTTAATGGAAGCATTGTACAAGTATTTAATGAGTATGAATTGGAGAAAAAATTTGATAAAAAATATTTCACTAATATCGTTATTAAGTATTTAGATAGTTCCAATAAAAAATCATTAGAATATTGGGATAGTGCAAGGCCTTTACCTTTACTAGAAAAAGAAGCGATTGATTTCGTCAAAAAGGATAGCTTAGAAAAGGTAAGATCTTCTCCAGCTTATTTAGATAGTGTGGATAAGAAAAGAAATAAAATAAATTTCAATAATTTATTTCTAAGAGGCTATAATTACAGTAAGCAATCTCAAAAATTACGTATTAATGTGGATCCTTTATTATACACTTTCCCCATTAATTTTAATCCAGCTGAAGGTAGAGTTATGAATTTTAAAGCTACTTGGAATAAACAATTAGAGCAAAAAAATAATATCAGCTTTACTCCTTCATTTAGATATGGCTTAGATAAAAAGAAATTGTATACTAGCTTTTCGGGATCTTATGGTTTTCCAACAAAAGCTAGATCTGTGTTGAGTGCTAGTTTTGGAAGGATGGTTTTTCAATTTAATAATAACAATCCAATTACAGAAATAGATAATACAGGGTCAACTCTAAAATGGGGAAACAACTTCATGAAAACCTATGAGGCAGGATTTTTCAAGGTAGATTATGCACGAAATTTTGGGCAAGGTGTGAATATGAATTTAGATATACAATATCAAGATCGTGTTCCTATGGATAATGTGGTCAATGAGCTAAAAGATCATGTTTTTACACCTAATTTTCCAACTAATTGGATGACAAAAAATATTCTTCCGCATCAATCTTTCATCACTAGCTTGAGTGTAACTTGGCGCCCGGGTACTAAGTATTTAGAATTGCCCAATCGACTCATCAACTTAAGATCAAAATATCCTAGTTTTAATTTTACGTATACGCAGGGTATGAATGGTATTTTTGGAAGTGACGTAGATTTTGCAAAATGGAAATTCACGGTTTCCCATAATATGAACCTTCAATTGTTGGGTAAATTAAATGCTCGAATCATAGTGGGCGGGTTCTCCAACGATAAAAAACTATTTGCTCCTGATTACCAACATTATTTAGGTAATCAAATTGTGATCAATCAACATTATATGACGGGTTTTCAAATGTTACCTTATTATGAGTTTAGTAATCATTCGTCATTGTATACTGAATCACATGTGGAGTATCACTTGAATGGCTTTCTCTCAAATAAAATTCCATTATTTAATAAGTTGAATTGGTTTTTTGTGCTAGGCGCAAATACACTCAATGTGAAGGATAAGCCTCACTATTACGAAACATTTTTCTCCATCGAAAATATTTTTAAAATTGCTAGAATCGATTTTGTAAATAGTATCAGAGAGGATCAACCCAATGCAAAAGGGATTAAGTTTTCGGTGGTTTTCTTAAGATAATAATTGTATTAGAAGAAGTGAACTCCATCAACGAATAATATACTTTTTAGACAATTATGTTTTTAAAAGTCAATTAAATATTAATTGGGCGGTCTATTAAATGGGTCTTATCATGGGGATATGCTCAATGGCATCTTCATAATACATCTCACCTGATTGTTCAAAACCTTGTTCGTTATAAAATTTCTTTAAATATAGTTGCGCGCCAATTTTTATGGCGCTTTTGCCAAATAGTCTTTCACATTCTTGAATGGAGTATTGCATTAAATCCTTTCCAATTCCTAAACCTCTATGACGAGGGGATCCAACCACTCGGCCAATACTTTGGTAGCCTTCATATATTTGTCCTGCACTAAATAAACGTGTAGTGGCCACTAATTCGTCCGCTACCCAACCCATGGTATGATAGGCTTTTTGGTCATTATTATCCATGTCTAAAAAAACACAGTTTTGTTCTACTACAAATACTTCACTTCTTAAGCGCAGTATCGAATAAAGCTCATCGGGACTCAATTGTGAGAACTCTTTGGTGATCCATTGTACATTAGGGAGGTTTGACATAAGCACAAAAATAAGGGTTAAACCAAAGTCTTTACGAATAATGATGGCAATCCCAATATATTTTTGCAATTTTGGGCCAAATTAGACTCCTCCATGCGCAAAAAAGTAGCAATTATTGGGGCTGGACCAGCAGGGTTAACAGCAGCTTATTTATTAGGAAAGGCCCATCAAGATGTAGTGGTATTTGAGAAAGATCCTACTTATGTGGGAGGTATATCAAGAACTGAATCCTATAAAGGATACCATTTTGATATTGGAGGGCATCGTTTCTTTTCCAAATCAAAAGAAGTAGAAGATTTTTGGACCGAAATTTTAGCTAGTGAATTATTGGAGCGTCCTCGTAGCTCCAGAATATTTTATAATAAAAAATTTTTCTCTTATCCTTTAGCAGCTTTTGAAGCATTAATGAAGCTGGGTATTTTTGAAAGCTTTTTATGTGTGATGAGTTATTTACAAGCAAAATTATTTCCTGTAAAAAACCCACAAAATTTTGAAGATTGGGTAACGAATCAATTTGGAAAAAGATTATTCAATATTTTCTTTAAAACTTATACCGAAAAAGTATGGGGTATTCCTTGTAAAGAAATTTCTGCAGATTGGGCTGCACAACGTATCAAAGGTTTGTCATTAAGTAGTGCTATATGGAATGCTTTATTTAAACCAAGTGGTAAACAAAGCAAAGGAGAGGTGATTAAAACATTGATTGATTCCTTCCGATATCCAAAGCGTGGTCCAGGTATGATGTGGGAGGAGTGTGTAGTGAAAAGTAAAGCTTTAGGTGTACAAATTGAAATGAATACGGGGGTTCAAAAAATTGAGAAAGTAGAAAATCATTGGAAAGTATATACTGCAGATAATAAAGTGTGGGAAGGGTATGATTATGTATTGTCCTCGGCACCTATGCGTGAATTAATTCCTGCAGTGGCTCCCCAATTTTCTCCAAATGTATTGCATGCGGCGAGTCAATTAAAATATCGTGACTTTTTAACGGTGGTTTTAATTTGTAAGGATCAAGATGCATTTTCTGACAACTGGATTTACATTCACGAACCTAATGTGAAAGTAGGTCGTATTCAAAATTTCAAATCATGGAGTCCTTATATGGTGCCCGATCCAGAAATGGCTTGTTATGGATTGGAATATTTCTGTTTTGAAGGAGATGGTTTATGGACTAGTTCTAACGAAGAATTAATTGCATTAGGAACTAAGGAAATTCATCAAATAGGTTTAACACAACCTTCGGCAGTGGTTGATGGTTATGTGGTACGTCAGCCAAAAGCTTATCCGGTATATGATCATGAATACAAGGATCATTTATCTGTGATTAGAGAAGCGTTAAAACAATATAGTGGACTCTATTTAGTGGGACGAAATGGAATGCATAAATACAATAATCAGGATCATAGCATGATGACAGCGATGTTAGCAGCAAAAAATATTATTGCAGGTGAAGAAGTGTATGATTTATGGGACGTGAATGAGGATGCAGAATACCATGAAGGTGGAGATAGAGGAGCGGAGGGTATTGTAGGTCGCGCAGTTCCTACTAAAATATAGTATACTCCATATCATTTAATACATTACTTATTTTACCAGGTAGGTCTATTTTGTAAACAGTGTTGTGAGCCTTAGTATCCATATTTTCCTTTCCAACGTTCTTGCAAAAACTTTTTGATTTCTTGCTCTCTAGCATTTAGTTGGGGCTCATAAAAGCTAGTGCCTTTTATAGCATCGGGTAAATATTCTTGTTCTAAAAAATTATTTTCTCCTAAGTGAGAATAGGTATAATCCTTACCATAAGACAAATTCTTCATAAGTTTGGTAGGAGCGTTTCGTAAATGCAATGGTACAGGCAAGTTGCCTGTTTTGTCTACTAAAGCTAATCCTGCAGAAATAGCTTCATAAGAGGCGTTGCTTTTAGGAGAGCTCGCTAAATAAATCGCACATTGTGATAAAATAATACGACTCTCAGGGTATCCAATTTTATTCACCGCATCAAAACAATTATTGGCAAGTAATAAAGCATTAGGGTTAGCGTTTCCCACGTCTTCGCTTGCAAAAATGAGCATGCGCCTTGCTATAAATTTGACATCTTCACCACCAGCTATCATCCTTGACAACCAATATACAGCACCATTAGGGTCGGAGCCTCGCATACTTTTTATGAATGCAGAAATGATATCATAATGTTGTTCTCCATTTTTATCATACAGTGCAATATTAGTTTGCGCCACTTCCATCACCCATTCATTAGTAAGTATAAAATTTCCTCCATTTTTTTCAATGCTAAACAATGCTTCCACACTTAATTCTAATAAATTCAACAACTTTCGGCCATCTCCTCCAGATAATTGAAATAAGGCTTCGGTTTCTTTGATTTGAATAGGATGCTTTTTGAACAACTCATCTTTTTCAATAGCTTGTTGTAATAACTTTTGCAACGCTTTTTTATCTAATGCTTTTAAAATAAAAACCTGGCATCTACTCAGTAAGGCACTATTGACTTCGAAGCTTGGATTTTCGGTGGTGGCGCCAATTAAAGTAATAATACCTTTTTCAACTGCCCCTAATAAAGCATCCTGTTGTCCTTTATTAAATCGGTGAATCTCATCAATAAATAAAATAGCTCCTTGTTTAGATTTGGCTTCCTCAATCACTTCACGTAATTCTTTCACACCGCTACTAATGGCGCTTAATTGATAATAAGCAATGTTTAAATGAGTGGCAATGATATTAGCTAATGTAGTTTTACCTACGCCAGGAGGGCCCCATAAAATCATGGAAGGAACTTTTCCATGGGCAATTGATTTTTGTAATATGCTGTGTTCACCCGACAAATGTTCCTGTCCCACTAAATCAGATAAAGTGGTAGGGCGGAGTCGTTCGGCTAATGGAATCAAAGCGTTCATCAACTTAAAAGTATAAAATATGAAGGGCTATTCAAACAAATATTCATATTCCTTTACCAAACGTAAAGTGGTGCGAATATGAATCAATCCAATGATGCTTGTAATTAATAAAAATACAGACACACCTCTCAAAATAGATAGTATCATTTTTTGTGTGATTTCGGCAGGTAAGCCTGCTTGTTGATTTATGAAATCATTAATGTATCCCATTAACACTTGGTCTGAAGCAACTAAAATGCTAATAGAATTGATAAAAAACAAACTGCATAAAAATAAACTTACAAAAGCATTCACTTTTATCCAATCTTTTAATTTTTTAGTTTGGGTTTGTTCTCTTTCAATACCTCTTTTTAAAAATCTAAAACTCGCAAAAGTATAAATCACTAAACAAGCTAATACAAAGACCATTAATAAAACACTCGGATTTCCTAAGGAACTTACTGCCATGAGAATATCTAAAAAGGCAAAAAATAAAGCAATAGGGATTAAACAATAGCTTAATACAGTGTATAATTTCAAATGTTGAGGCATGTATCTTATTTTAAATTCAATTTGATATGTAATTCTTCAAATTGTTTAGCATCAATGCTGCTAGGGGCATCTAACATAACGTCACGTCCGCTATTATTTTTAGGGAAGGCGATAAAATCTCTAATACTTTCACTGCCTCCTAATAATGCGCATAAACGATCAAAGCCAAAAGCAATACCACCATGCGGGGGAGCACCATATTCAAATGCCCCTAATAAAAATCCAAATTTATGTTGAGCTTCTTCGGGACTCATACCTAAAGCTGCAAACATTTTTTCTTGTAATGCTCTTTGGAAAATACGAATAGATCCGCCACCTATTTCATTCCCATTTAATACCATATCGTAAGCATTCGCTTTAATATTGGCATAAGGATGTTCTAGATATTTAGCTGCATCAGAAATTTGAGGTGCGTTTTGAATCATCACTTCAATATGATCAGGCTTAGGAGATGTAAAAGGATGATGTCTTGCTACCCATCTATTTCCTTCTTCATCATATTCAAATAAGGGAAAGTCTAACACCCATAATAATTTAAATTCATCTTCTTTACGGAAGCCTAATTGTTTGCCTAATTCTAAACGTAATTCACTAATAGCTTTTCTAGTTCTCTCTTCGGCACCGGCTAATATCAAAATTAAATCACCTGCTTTTCCTCCTGTAGCAGTTGCAATGGCTTTTAATTTATCTTCTGAATAAAATTTATCTACACTACTTTTAAAAGTACCATCTGCATTACACTTTATAAATACTAAACCTTTCATGCCAATTTGAGGACGTTTTACCCACTCTGTTAATTCATCTGTTTGTTTACGTGAATACTCACTACAACCAGGAGCGGCAATGGCAATAACAGTTTCTGCTTCATCGAATACTTTAAAATCAACCCCATTAATTAAATCGGCTTGATGCGCTTTAGAAGTAAAAACGTGATCAGGTTTTTTAAGATTGCATAATTCCATTCCAAAACGAATATCGGGCTTATCATTTCCATATTGCCACATAGCATCTTCCCAAGTCATTCTTTGAACGGATTCGGTGTAGTCAATATTTTTAACGTCTTTGAAAATGCTTTTGATTAAACCTTCAAACATATTTAAGATGTCTTCTTGTTCCACAAAACTCATCTCGCAGTCAATCTGTGTAAACTCGGGCTGTCTATCGGCTCTTAAATCCTCATCTCTAAAACATTTTACTATTTGGTAGTATCTGTCATAACCACTCACCATTAATAATTGCTTAAAAGTTTGTGGGGATTGTGGTAATGCATAAAATTCACCTGCGTTCATTCTGCTAGGTACCACAAAATCTCTAGCACCTTCGGGCGTGCTTTTAATTAAGAATGGAGTTTCAATATCCATGAATCCTTTTTCATGTAAATAGTTACGTGCTGCACGATTTACATGATATCTTAATTCTAAATTCTTTTTTACTGCGTTTCTTCTTAAATCCAAAAAACGATATTTCATTCTGATATCATCTCCGCCATCGGTGTCATCTTGAATGGTGAAAGGAGGGACCATTGAACTATTTAAAATGCTAAATGCAGTGACTTTAATTTCAATTTCGCCAGTTGGGATTTGTGTGTTTTTGTTGGAACGCTCAATCACAGTCCCCGTTGCTTGAATTACAAATTCGCGACCTAAAGGTTGAGCATCTAATTGCGCTTGCAATTCTTCTCCCATCAATAATTGGGTAATTCCATAACGATCTCTTATGTCCACAAAAGTGATCGCTCCAAATTTACGGATGGTTTGCACCCAGCCCGCAAGGGTGACCGTTTGGTTGACAAATTGAATATTTAATTCCCCACATTGATGCGTACGATACATAAAAAACTATTGATATAAGTTAGAACTGCAAATATAACCCAATTCCCATAAATTCACCATCTTTGCGACATGAGTGACCGTTTGGTATCTAAGAACGCCAGAAGAGCTGTTTTATCTGGGTTTTTCTTCTTTGCAGGTATCTGTTTTGCCAGTTGGGCCAGCCGTATTCCCGATATTAAAATGCAATTGGGCTTAAGTGATGCAGCATTGGGTGGGATGCTATTATTTTTACCCATGGGATCTTTATTAGCCATACCTATTTCAGGAAGTTTGACCTCTCGCTATGGAAGTAATCGCATGCTTAAAATTGCATGTATTTTATACCCCTTGGGATTAGTGCTCCTTGGATTTTGTAAAGTGAAATGGGAGCTAGGTCTTTGTTTATTTTTATTTGGGATGGCCGGAAATTTATATAATGTTTCCGTGAATACGCAAGCCGTAGTGTTGGCAAAACAATTTGAGAAAAGTATTATTTCAAAGTTTCACGGCTTTTGGAGTTTAGCAGGATTTACTGGAGGATTAGTAGGGGGCTTTTTTGTAGCACATCAATTAGCGCCCATATATCAATTTATACTCATTGCAGTGATTGGATTGTTATTTGTCACACTATTTAATTCTTATTTAACTCCCAGTGAATCTAATAAGCAGCCTTTACATAAAATGTGGAACAAACCCACCCCTTTAATATTGCAATTTGGTATCATCGCTTTAGGAAATATGATTTGTGAAGGAATGATGTTTGATTGGAGTGGCATCTATTTTCAAAAAGTAGTAAAAGTGTCGTATGAGTGGCGCACTCTAGGTTATATTTCGTTTATGGCATGCATGGCCACAGGAAGAATGTTTTCAGATAGTTTAATTACTTATTGGGGTCCTCGTAAACAACTCATGTTAAGCGGTGCCTTAGTTACTTTAGGTTTACTTATTGCGGTCTCTCTTCCGCATATCATTATTTCGGCAATTGGTTTTATGTTAGTAGGTTTTGGTGTATCGTCTGTGATACCTACTATATATGGATCTGTAGGAAAAGCAGCAGCGCCAGGTCAGGCAAGTATTGCACTCGCATCTGTTTCCTCCATTGGATTTTTTGGATTTTTAATAGGGCCACCTATTATTGGTTTTTTAGCAGAAGCGATGGGTTTAAGAGGTGCTTTTTTAGTCATCGCTATTTTAGGCGTTTCTACCTTTATACAATCCAATAGACTTAAGAAGTATCTTTAAAATTTCTAAAAAAACCTTCATCAATTTCTTATAAATATATTGACAGAAGACCTAAGAAATATTTATAAGGTTTGTGGATCTTCCTGATGTCTTGGTTTATAAATCAAGTAATAATAAGCTAAAATTAAAACGCCTGTTATAAAAGGAATCATAGCCAAATGCTTGACTGTAATGGTGTCAAAAACAATATTGTTGTCTACCCCAAAAAATTCGCTACACATCCAAAAGGAGTTGGCAGAAATCCAAACCGTGATAGCTAGGTTGTGACAAAGTTCGGAAACAATTTGACGGGTACGCCAAGCAATAATAATGGAGATAGCTAAAGTTGGAATGATCATCATGATGCCTAATGGTTTCCAAAACATACACCATGCAATATCTTTAAACAACCAAAATACAATATGTAAATTTTCCATTTTGCGATAAGCAATAGGAATATTGTAAAATTCATTTTTTTCTTGACTCATGCTTTTAGCTTTATAACTTAAAAATATAATTTTTTTTCAACTTTATGAAAGGCTGTTTTTAAAGAGTAATTCATTGAATCTACTCAAACTCGCTTCGGGGTGAATGGGCGCGCCATTTAAATCATGCGCCATTAATTGAGCAGCAAAAAAGGGTGCTAGCGAACAACCTTTAGTACCTAGTCCATTTAAAATACCCACGTTTTTATAAATTGGATGATACCCTACAAAAGGGCGTCGTTCTTTATTGGCGGGCCTTAATCCCACTAAATGATCTTTAATTTCATAGGGGATGGTGAGTAATTGATTTAGTGCTTCGATCATTTTTTGTTTGAAACTTTCGGAGGGGTGTAAGTTGTCAAAATCCCATTCATAATTAGATCCCACCCAAAATAAATCCTCCTTCCAAGGAACGATGGTGATATTGGATTTGTAAATAAAATGGGGGGATAGATTTTTGATTTCAACAATTAACGCTTCTCCTTTATTAGGCGCAAAGGGCAGCGTATTAAAATAGGGGTTGTTAAAAGCATTCACTCCGTCACAAAAAATAATTTTATTTGCTTTGATATTTTTCCAACACACATTTTCATTTGTAATTGTAACATCATTTATTTCAAAATCGTCCGTAATATAATTTTCTTTTTCAATTTGCAATTGTTTCCATTGCGAAAGCATTTCATTTAAGTCAATCCAATAACAGGAATCAATCATGCCTGTTCCAAAGGGCGTATTGAAATTGGAAAGTGAAATTTCTTCATGGATGGTTTGCAAATAAACATTGTCATTTTGAAGTCGATACTCAAAACTTTCCTTCATTTGTTCAGAAGGATGGATTAATACTACTGGCGCTTTTCGTATGAGTGTAGTATTCAACATTTCTTGCATAGAAGTATAAGCAGCTACAGAAAAGGGGAGTACTTCCTCAATGATCCATGTTTGCACCATACGTCGACCAGTTACAGGATTAATGACACCACTTGCTACTTTACTTGCAGCAGCCTGTGAAGCGCTATTCACTATGACATATGAAATTTCTTGTTGCGACAAATAATAAGATAACCAAGTGCCTGCTAAACCTTGCCCTACAATTAAATATGTCACCTTTTTATTCAAGGAGTTTATTTATTTAGGGTGTTGATGTTGTATCTAACGCTGTCTTTGATGTTACCCACTTGGGCAACAAGTTCAATGGCAAAGCTTCCTTTATAATCATGTGGAACTGTAAAAGGGAAGGAAGTGGTATAATTTTCGTTTTGAATAGTCGTAAAATATTGAAAAGGAAAAAAGTTTAAAAACCAACCATCGGCTGCATTTTTGGAAGTGTTAAAAATAGAAAAACTGAGTTCTCCTGTTTTTTCTTCTGCAATTTGATGTTGAATTTCTACCTTAAGTAAGAAAGCTGCACCTGGCTTTAAATTTTTAGGAGGTGTGCATTTAATATGTAAAGGAGACGTTTGCGCGATAGCAAAACTGCACCAGATACTTCCTAAAATAATTAAACCCATCAAACGTTTCATAGAACAAACTTACAATAAAAAATCCCTTATCGGTGTAGGATAAGGGATTTCAGTATAAGGTATGAATTACTTTATTTTTTTAGCACAGCAGCCATGGTCTTGCCAATATCTGCAGGGCTAGCCACAACATGAATTCCGCAATCTGCCATGATTTTCATTTTAGCTGCAGCAGTATCATCCGCGCCACCAATTATCGCACCTGCGTGTCCCATTCTTCTACCTGGAGGCGCTGTTTGACCAGCAATAAATCCAACCACTGGTTTCTTTAAATTATCCTTAATCCAATTAGCCGCATCTGCTTCCATGCTACCGCCAATTTCACCAATCATAATAATGCCTTCTGTAGCAGGATCGTTCATTAATAATTCTACTGCTTCTTTAGTGGTTGTTCCAATAATGGGATCGCCACCAATTCCAATCGCTGTAGTAATTCCTAAACCTGCTTTCACAACTTGGTCAGCAGCTTCATAAGTTAAGGTTCCACTTTTTGAAACAATACCAATGGTTCCTTTTTTGAAAATAAAGCCTGGCATGATACCAACTTTAGCTTCTTCTGCAGTAATTACACCTGGACAGTTTGGCCCTATTAAACGAGTATTTTTTCCTTGTAAATAATTTTTCACTTTCACCATATCCTGAACAGGAATACCTTCGGTGATACATACTACTAATTCAATTCCAGCATCACTCGCTTCCATGATCGCATCTGCTGCAAATGCAGGAGGTACGAAGATGATACTTACATTAGCAGCGGTATTTTTTACTGCATCTGCCACAGTGTTAAATACAGGACGATCTAAATGAGTAGAGCCTCCTTTACCAGGAGTCACACCACCCACCACTTGGGTACCATATTCCATCATTTGACTGGCATGAAAACTACCTTCTGTACCGGTAAAACCTTGTACAATAATTTTCGAGTTTTTATTTACTAATACTGACATGAGGATGTTTTTTCTTATTTGTGGCGCAAAAATAGGTTAAACCTGCTTTTTTTACCCTTATTTTCCAATAAAAAATGAAGGTTTTTTTATAAATGGTCAGCATGTAGTACTTTTGCCCCTCCCTAGGAAAATATTAAAATAAAAATTATGGCAACAACATCAGACATCAGTCGTGGAATGATTTTAAAATTAGATGGTAGTTTGTACTCTGTAGTAGAGTTTGGAGAGAATAAAACTGCTCGTGCAGCCGCAAAAATTTGGGCTAAATTAAAAGGGGTAGATAATAAAAGATCTATTGAAAAAACATGGAATAGCGGTGAAAACATATATCCAGTGCGTGTTGAAAAGAAGGCGTTTCAGTTCTTATATAAGGATGACAGCGGTTATAACTTAATGAACAATGAGTCTTTTGAGCAAATTGCTATGGCGGAAGAAATGATTGATGCCCCTCAATTTCTAATTGAAGGAGCGGAAGTATTTGTATTTATGAATACCGAAACCGAAATGCCCATTGGAGCAGAATTACCTGAGAAAATTGACGTTTTAATCACTTATTGCGAAAATGGAGTAAAAGGGGATACCGCTACTCGTGCTTTAAAATCAGCGACCATTGAATCGGGTGCCACTGTGATGGTTCCTTTGTTTGTGAACGAAGGTGAAAAGATCAAGATCAATACAAAAAATGGTGAATATGTAGAAAGAGTGAAGTAGTCATATAGGCTATTTTATACTCATATATAGATGAATTATAGTCAAAATAGGGAATTTTAGGTTCCCTATTTTTATGTCCAAAATGCCCATTTTTTATAAAAAAAGGCCATTATTTTACCAAAATCCATAAAAAAACCCCAATTTTACTGAAAATTGCCAAATATGGACTTGAAACAAATTCATGATTTAATCAAAGTAGTTAACAAGAGTAATATCGGTGAAATTAGCATCGAAGACAAGGACGGGAAAGTAACGATTAAACAAAAAGAAGAAAAAGTGACCGTAACCACGAGTCCGGCTCAAGTATATGCATCAGCCCCTGCTGCTCCAGCGGCCGCCGCAGCCCCTGCTGCTTCTGCCCCAGTTGCTCCTGCGAAAGCAGACAACTTCATTACCATCAAAAGCCCTATGATTGGAACTTTCTATCGTCGTACTTCTCCAGACAAGCCTATGCTAGCAGAAGAAGGAACAGAAGTAAAAGAGGGTAAAGTGGTTTGTATTATTGAAGCCATGAAATTATTCAACGAAATTGAAAGCGAAGTAAAAGGTACCATCGTAAAAGTGTTGGTAGAAGATGCTAGCCCAGTTGAATTTGACCAGCCTTTATTTTTAGTGGAACCAGCTTAGTGGACGTATTATCTAATTTTAATTCAAACTAATGTTTAAAAAGATATTGATAGCCAATCGTGGCGAAATTGCTTTGCGTATTATTCGAACTTGTAGAGAAATGGGGATTAAAACAGTAGCCGTTTATTCTACAGCAGATAAGGATAGTTTACACGTGAAGTTTGCAGATGAAGCCGTTTGTATTGGCGGTCCTAAAGGACAAGAATCCTATTTGAATATTCCTCATATCATGGCAGCTTGTGAAATTACCAATGCCGATGCCGTGCATCCAGGGTATGGTTTTTTAGCAGAGAATGCAAAGTTTGCACAAATTTGTGCCGATCATGGTATTAAATTTATTGGACCTACTCCCGAAATGATTAATAAAATGGGAGATAAGATTACGGCTAAGGACACTATGATTAAAGCAGGCGTTCCAGTAGTTCCAGGTGGAGAAGGTTTATTAGAAAGTGTAGATGAAGCAAAAAAATTAGCAAAGCAAATTGGATATCCAGTCATCATCAAAGCCACTGCAGGTGGTGGTGGTAAAGGAATGCGTGTGGTTTGGAATGAAGAAGAAATTGAAAAAGCATACAGTGCTGCTAAAATGGAAGCAGGTGCAAGTTTTAAAAATGATGGCTTATACATAGAGAAATTTGTGGAAGAGCCTCGACATATTGAAATACAAGTAGCAGGAGATCAATATGGTAACGTGTGTCATTTGAGTGAACGTGATTGTTCTATTCAAAGACGTCACCAAAAATTAGTAGAAGAATCTCCTTCTCCATTTATGACTCCTGAACTACGTCATAAAATGGGAGAAGCTGCTATTAAAGCAGCGAGTGCGATTAATTATGAAAGTGTAGGTACCGTTGAATTTTTAGTAGATAAGCATCGCAATTTTTATTTCATGGAAATGAATACGCGTATTCAGGTGGAACATTGCGTAACCGAAGAAGTAGTGAGCTATGATTTAATTAAAGAACAAATTAAAATTGCAGCAGGCGAAAAAATTTCGGGTCGTAACTATGAACCACAATTACATGCGATAGAATGTCGTATTAATGCGGAAGATCCATATAATGATTTTAGACCTTCACCCGGAAAGATTACCGTATTGCATACCCCAGGTGGACATGGTGTTCGTGTAGATAGTCATGTATATGCAGGCTATGTGATTCCTCCTTATTATGATTCCATGATTGGCAAATTAATTACCGTAGCGCAAACACGCGAGGAAGCTATTAATACCATGTATCGTGCTTTAAGTGAATATGTGATTGAAGGTGTGAAAACAACCATTCCTTTTCATTTACAGTTAATGCAAAATGAAGATTTCAGAAAAGGAAACTTTACCACTAAATTCTTGGAAACATTTACAATGAAGTAATTTTAATTTTTCTTCGCTTTTTTTAGAAATATAAAAGCTCGAAAAATACTCTAATGAAAATAAATAGGGGGCCCCATAAAGGAGTCCCCTATTTATTTATAGAAAGCTAGAGTGTAAAGAAGAAAAATACTATTCTGAACGAACATTTGAGCAAAGCGATTGAGAGAGAAGGGTAGTATTTATATTCTTTCTTTCTTTCTTTCTTCGCTTTTTTAAAAATATAAAAGCTCGAAAAATAGTCTAATAAAATTAAAAAGGAGCCACCGAAACGTGGCTCCTTTAATTTTTCTTCGCTTTTTTAAAAATATAAAAGCTCGAAAAATAGTCTAATAAAATTAAAAAGGAGCCACCGAAACGGGGCTCCTTTTTGCATCAAAGCATCAAACATTACCTTTGGGGAATATGTTTTTCTTAAGAAATGGTTTTTATATTATTTCATAAGAACTATCTTAAGAATAAAAGTTCTCTGTATTTTGGAAGTGTCCATAATTCATCGTCCACTAATTGCTCTAATTTATCCACGTGGTAACGGATCTTGTCAAAGTATTGTGCTTTCACTTTAGATTCGTAAGCAATAGCTTTGTCTCTTGAATTTTCAATGTTATTAGCCACTTTTCTTTCTTCCACCATCGCATGTACATTATCATATACTTGTTGAATATGGGTACTTACATCTTTTAATAAAGTTAATTGTCCTTTATATAATTTTTCGGGAAGCGCAGCTTCGCGAAGTAAGCTTACATTTTTCAACAATTCATTTTGATACTTAATCGCAGAAGGAATAATATGATTAGTGGCTAAGTCGCCCATAATGCGCGCTTCAATTTGTACTTTTTTGATGTACTTCTCTAATTCAATTTCATAACGAGCTTCTAATTCACTGTGCGTATAAATATTGTTATCCTTGAATAATTTTTTCGCTTTTTCGGTTACCATCGCATCCAAAGCAACTGGCGTAGTTTTTAAATTAGGCAAGCCTCTTTTTTCAGCTTCTTTATGCCACTCTTCGCTATAACCATCTCCTTCAAATAAAATCTTCTTACTGGATACAATATATTTTTGGATGACTTGCATAATAGCAATTTCCTTTTTATCACCTTTCTCAATTAAAGCATCTACTTCTTGAGCAAATTTTACTAAAGTATCAGCTACAATAGTATTTAAAATAGTCATTGGATGACTACAGTTGGCTGTAGAACCCACTGCGCGGAACTCGAATTTATTTCCAGTGAATGCAAAAGGAGAAGTACGGTTTCGATCGGTATTGTCCAGTAAAAGTTCAGGGATGCTTCTGTGTAAATCTAATTTCAAGATGGCTTCATCTTGTTCATCAAATTTAGTGCCTACTCTTGATTCCACATCTTGCAACACTTTAGTTAAATATTCACCTACAAACACCGAAATAATAGCAGGAGGTGCTTCGTTGGCGCCTAAACGAAAATCGTTGGAAGCAGAAGCAATACTGGCTCTTAAAATATCTGCATAATCATGTACTGCTTTAATAGTATTTACAAAAAAGGTAAGGAACATTAAGTTGGTCTTAGGTGTTTTGCCTGGTGCTAATAAATTCACACCCGTATCG
>Ga0194037_1000803_pt1 | contig 24367 bp, 21 predicted proteins | sample JunL306m_MetaG_FD_148653 | JGI IMG/M metagenome (GOLD analysis project Ga0194037, IMG submission 148653) | Anoxic zone freshwater microbial communities from boreal shield lake in IISD Experimental Lakes Area, Ontario, Canada - Jun2016-L304-6m | ecosystem: Environmental > Aquatic > Freshwater >...
GCCTTCTACGACAGCTTCCTCTCGGTAATGTCGCGTGCTACACCGCGATAGCCCCTGAAGTTGCCCGGGGTGTCGAAAATGGGCATCCCGCTCACAGAAGTCCAGTGGATCTTTCCATCCTCGCCACGTCGCATCATTTCAAAATCGTGGAATTCCTCATGTGACTGAAGCACTTTTCGATGCTTCTGCCAATCCGCCTCCGTCAGGTTCAAGGCGCCCATTTCCCATCGGGTCTTGCCGATGTGGGCATTGTTGGCCGAACGCGTCCTCTGATCCAGATGACCATGCAGGCGAACGAACCGGAACTGTTCATCCTGTTCCCAATACCAGTCGGACGAAAGTTTGGTCAGATTGCGGAAACGCTCTTCGCTCTGACGCAGTGCCTCGACCCCTTGCAAGCGCTCGGTCTCGCGATCCGTCTTGAAACGCCCCATCAGTTGCCGGCGCCGCTGGTGCAACAGCAAACCGGTGACCAGGAGCAGTGTCAGCACAGCAAATGACACGCCGTACTGGACGAGTTCCCTGCGCCAGATTGAGTGGATTGCGCTCAGGGGTCGATCGACCGCCACCACCATGGGCTTGTCCATGGACAAGGCCGGATCCTGGATGGTCTGCAGTGCGACCATGCGCTCATCACCAACAAAATGGAAGGCGCCGGTAAATACATTGGCACTGCGACCACTGCTCATGTGCTGGGCAAAGAACGAACCGGGTCTGGCCAATTCGACGCCTTCCACGTCCTTGCTGTTGGGCGCCATCAAGAAGGGAACACCGTCGCCATGGATCAGGGCAGCTCTGATACCCGGTCGGTAGATCACGGAATTGAGCAGGACCTTGAATTCCTCCGCGTCCAGGGCAGCAATGACCAGTCCATCGAACTCGCCCTTGGGACCCGGGATCATTCGGCCCAAACTCATGGTGAGATAGCCCAGACTGGTGATGAAAGGGGGTCTGACGTAGAGCGTGGCTGCGTTGGGATGAGCACTGACCGCCTGGAAGTAATCCCGGTGTGCAAAGTTCTTCCCGACGAGTTCAGCCGTGTCGGATGCCTCGACGGTGCCGTTGGCGTCAATCACCAGGAAGTTGCGCACCCCCTGCATGGCATTGTTCAGTGTCCGCAAGTGTTGGGCCGACAGCGACTGCCCGTCCTTTTTTCTTCTCCAATTTGGCACTTCCACCAGAATTCCCGTCAGAGCAGTGTTGATGGTGCTGAACTGACGGCTCAGGTTCATGCTGACCACGACGCACTGGTGGCTCAGCCGCTCTTTCTCCCTGGCATCAACACGGTCATGGTCCTGGTTCAGCAGGTAGGCAAAGCAGGCCCCGATGATCAACAGGACCAGGTCGAGAACCAGCCACTCTTTGAGAGTCCGCCGGGTAAACCATCGATTGGCAAAAGCAGGCACGTCGCTCCCTTACTGCTCAAAGATTGAGCAGCGGTACCAAAGCCAGTTGCTGCAACACATATCTCACCCGGCGGCGCTCGCAAGTGGCGTCTGATCCGTGGCAACAATCAGCCGCGCGCGCCCTTGTGCCTTGGCGCAATAGAGGGCTTCGTCGGAGCGTCGCATCAGCGTTCCCAGTGAATCGTCGTTGGCACTGAGGCAGGCCAGTCCGGCGCTGAAATTCAGCGAGTGCCCCAGTTCCCGGCTTGCCTCGTCGGCCAGCGTGGCGCGAAGACGCTGATCAAAGCCATTGGCAGCCTCGGCGCCGCCCTGCGCCAGCAGCACGCAGAATTCTTCGCCACCCATGCGAGCGACAACATCACCGGCGCGCAGGCCGTCTTGCAGCACTTTGCCAAACAGGCGCAGGGCGCTGTCACCGCCCTCGTGACCATGCATGTCATTGATCTGCTTGAAATGGTCGAGATCAAGGCTGAGCAAGGCCAGTGGCAAACCATGACGGCGTGAGTGCGCGAAGGCACTGCTGGCAGCCTGGTTCCAGCCCTTGCGATTGAACACGGTTGTCAAGGGATCGATGTTGGCCTGGTCGCGCAAATCGCGCTCGGCTTCTTCACGCCAGGCCACCAGCAGCGAGACGTTGGCAAGCACCAGCGTCACATTGGCCGTGAGCAGGGCTGCCAGGTTGAAGGGATGCGGCGCCGCGAAGCTGGGATAAAGTTCCGTGAAGAAGGCGCCCAGGATGCCGCGCCCGGCGGTCATCCCGGCCATCAGCACGAAGCAGCCGAACATCACCCAGCGCCAGGGGCCACCCGACGCCGTTACCGGTCGCAGGGCAGCGCGCGCCAGCAGCAGCAACTGCAGGGCAATCAGCAGATTGGCCCAGCCGACACGAAGCGGATAGCTGGAAAAAGTCAGTGCGTAGCCGACCGGCATCAACACCGCGGTCACGAGCAGTAACTTCTCGAAGGGACGAGGGCCGAGCCAGGCCTTGAAGGCCTGAAACCAGAGCCAGTGACTCAGACTGATGCAGGCCATCGAAAACGTGGACAGGAGCTGATCGATCCATGTCTGTGGCCACAAGCCCGACAGAATCAGGGCCACCCAGCCCACACCCTGAACCACCAGCGAGCGACGCGCCGCGCTGGCCGCCAGACTGAGCTTCTGGCCCATGATGACGGGCAGCGTGCTTGCCAGCACCAGCAGGTTGACGACGTTGACAATCAGGAGGGTGTCGGGATCGAGGCGCATGGCTGTGATTATTCGCTGTCGTGAGGATGAAGGCTTACAGCTTGCGGCCTACTGAAACGCCACTTCGGCAAAGCTGCGCAGTTTGCGGCTGTGCAACTGGTCAATGCCTTCTGCGCGCAGCAGTTCAATGGCCCGCATGCCGATACGCAGGTGTTGGTCCACCCGTTCACGGTAAAAATGATTGGCCATGCCCGGCAGCTTGATCTCGCCGTGCAGCGGCTTGTCGCTCACGCACAGCAAGGTGCCGTAGGGCACCCGAAAACGAAAGCCGTTGGCGGCGATGGTGGCGCTTTCCATGTCGAGCGCCACGGCGCGACTCTGGCTGAAGCGCTGCTGCGGGCCGTTGTCGGGCAGCAGCTCCCAGTTGCGGTTGTCAGTCGAGGCCACGGTGCCGGTGCGCATGATGCGCTTGAGCTCCGGGCCCTTGAGTTGTGTCACATCGGACACCGCCTGCTCCAGCGCCACTTGAATCTCCGCCAGTGCCGGAATCGGCACCCACAGCGGCAACTCTTCGTCCAGCACGTGGTCTTCGCGCACATAGCCGTGTGCCAGCACGTAGTCACCGAGCTGCTGCGAGTTGCGCAGGCCGGCGCAGTGGCCCAGCATGATCCAGGCGTGCGGGCGCAGGACCGCAATGTGGTCGGTGATGGTCTTGGCATTGGCGGGGCCGACGCCGATATTGACCATGCTGATGCCGCTGCGGTCGGCGCGCACCAGATGGTAGGCCGGCATCTGCGGCAAACGTGGTGGCACTTTGCCAAGCTCGTCGCCCGAATAATTGGAGTCTGACCCCAATTTTTGGGTCACGACGTTGCCCGGTTCGATAAAGGCGATGTACTCGCTTGCTGCGTCCGCCATGGTCTCGTGGCCGAGGCGTACGAACTCGTCAATGTAGAACTGGTAGTTGGTGAAAAGCACAAAGTTCTGAAAATGCTCTGGCGCGGTGCCGGTGTAGTGGCGCAGACGGTGCAGCGAGTAGTCCACGCGCGGCGCAGTAAACAGCGACAGCGGCTGCGCCTCGCCTGGGCGCGGCATGTAGGTGCCGTTGGCGATGCCGTCGTCCATCGCTGTCAGATCCGGCAGATCAAACACGTCGCGCATCAGCTGGCGCCGCTCGGCGCTCAGGTTGCCCTCAATGTGATCGTTCTCGGCAAAGGAAAAGTGCACCGGGATCGGCTGCGAGCTGGTTCCCACTTCGAGTTCGACACCGTGGTTCTCCAGCAGCAGCGTGAACTGCTCAAAGTAGTACTCGGCGTACAGGTCGGGCCGACTCAAGGTGGTCTCGAAACGGCCCGGCCCTGCCACAAACCCGTAGCTCAGGCGGGCGTTCTCGCCGGAGTTCAGGCGCGAGACGGTATCGGTCTGGACCCGCACAAAGGGGTAGCAGGCCCGCACATGGCCTGGCAGGCTCTCGCCGGCCACAAAGCGCTGCATGGCCGAGCGCAGGTGTGCAATGCTGCTGTCGTAAATTTCGCGCGCACGTGCCAGTGCGCTGGCTGCGTCGGTGAACCGGGCCGGAGCAATGAATGTCGGTAGGTAAGGCATGGCGTCATTGTTTCATGGTCGGGAAAAACATGCTGATGTCAGTTTTTCAGCCAGTCGGCCATCAAGGTGACTTCAAGCAGATTCAGGCAGGCCGGCGCATCGACCTGCATGCAGACCTGGCTGCGATTTCGACTTCCTTCCCAGCCGCTTTGCGGGTAATCGATGAAATCGCGCCGGTTCAATATCGTCTGACCCTGCGCCAGTCCCTCGCAGGCGACCCGGATGCAGCCGGTCTCCAGTGCAAAAAACTCCGGCTTGACCAGATAGATGAAGGCCAGCAGATCGTGCGCAAAGCAGCCAGGTGTTTTTGCAACGTGCTTGTACAGGCCGCTGTAAAAAGTGGCATAGAAAGAGACCGCGTGCAGCAGCGTATCGGTGGCAATGTGGTCTTGTCGCCGGGCCAGCCGCTCAAAGAAAGACAGTTCGGTCACCACCCGGTGCGTGACGTCGAGCCCCACCATGGTCAGTTTCCAGGGCGCGGCAAATACGCGATCGGCTGCGTGCGGGTCGTTCCAGATGTTGGCCTCGGCCACCGGGGAGACATTGCCGGGCTCCAGCACGGTGCCGCCCATGACGATGACCTGCTTGAGCAGAGCCGGCAGCGCAGGCTCAAGTTGGAGCGCCGTGGCCAGATTGCCCAGCGGGCCAACTGCCACCAGCGTGATCTCGCCGGGTTGGCTGCGCGCGCTGTCGACAATGAATTGCGCCGCGCTGCGCGGATCGAGTTGCCGGCCGGTCGAGCGTCGTGAGGCCAGATTTCCCAGGCCATCAGCACCGTGAATGAAGGCTGGTGGCGCTACCGGCACTTTGCTCAAAGGTGCAGCCACGCCCTGGGTCACGCCAATGTCGCGCCCCGCGATGGCGGTGAGATACAGCGCATTGCTCGCGGCCTGCTCGACGCTGACGTTGCCAAAGGTGGTGGTGATGCCAATCAGATCGATGGCCGGATGCGCCAGCGCAAAGTACAGGGCGATGGCGTCATCCACGCCGGGATCGGTGTCGAAAATGACTTTGTGGACCAGGTTCATGCTCTAAATGTTTGCTATGCTTGTGCGCTGTTGATTCCGCTGAGCTTGACCTTTTCAACCTTATCAAGAAGAGAGAATGCATATGAAGTTTAAGTCCACTGCATGTTTGGCGTTTCTGGCGCTCGGCTTGGTCGCCAGTTTTCAGGCGGCGGCTCAACCAGCGGTCATTTTCGATATGGGCGGCAAGTTCGACAAATCGTTCAATGAAGCCGCCTACAACGGCATGGAACGCTGGAAGAAAGAGTCCGGCAAGCCCTATCTTGAGTTCGAGATTGCCAACGAATCACAACGCGAGCAGGCCGCCCGGCGCATGGCAGAGCGCGGCGCCAGCCCCATCATCGGCATCGGCTTTGGCCAGGCCTCGAGCATCGAGAAAATCGCCAAGGAATTCCCCAAGCTCAAATTCGCCATCGTGGACATGGTGGTCGATCAACCCAACGTCCAGTCGGTGGTATTCAAGGAGCATGAGGGCAGCTTCCTGGTCGGCGCCCTGGCAGCCATGGCCAGCAAGACCGGCAAGGTGAGCTTTGTCGGTGGCATGGACATTCCGCTGATCCGCAAGTTCCAGTGCGGCTACGAGCAGGGCGCCAAATTTGTCAATCCCAAGGCCGAAGTCTTCAGCAACATGACCGGCACCACGGGTGCGGCCTGGAACGACCCGGCGCGTGGTGGTGAACTGGCCAAGGCCCAGTTTGCCAAGGGTTCGGACGTCGTGTTTGCGGCGGCCGGCGGCACCGGCACCGGTGTTTACCAGGCCGCCAAGGACAGCGGCAAGCTCGCCATCGGCGTCGACAGCAACCAGAACCACCTGCAGCCTGGCACCATGCTGACCTCCATGATCAAGCGGGTGGATGTAGCGGTTTACAACGTCATCATGGCGCACAAACCGGGCCTGTCGGTGCTGGGCCTGAAGGAAGGTGGTGTTGACTATGCGCTGGACGCCAACAACGCCAAGCTGGTCAGCGCCGACATGAAGAAAAAGGTCGATGCCCTGAAGGCCGACATCATCAGCGGCAAGATCAAGGTGGCCGACTACATGGCAGACAACGCCTGCAAGTACTGATGGACAGTGCCGCTCCAGCGGTGCGGATGCAGGGCATCCACAAGCGGTTTGGAGCGGTTCAAGCCAATATGGATGTCGCCTTGCAGGTGGAGCCTGGGACGGTCCATGGCATCGTTGGAGAAAACGGTGCCGGCAAGAGCACACTGATGTCGGTGCTTTATGGCTTCTACCGGGCCGACGCCGGCCAGATTGAGGTCTTCGGCCAGGCCGCCAACATTCGCAACGCCGATGACGCCATCGCCCTGGGCATTGGCATGGTGCACCAGCACTTCATGCTGGTCGATACCCTCACCGCCCTGGAAAACGTGATGCTGGGCGCAGAGCCGCACTGGCTGCTCTCACGCGCGCAGGCCGCGGTGCGGGTCAAACTCGACGCCTTGATGCAGGCGACCGGACTGCAACTCGACCTGGACTGCCGGGTGGCTGATCTGGCGGTGGGGGATCGCCAGCGACTCGAAATTCTCAAGGCCCTGTACCGGGGCGCCAAAATCCTGATTCTGGATGAGCCCACGGCCGTGCTGACCCCACAGGAAACCGGGCACTTGTTTCAGGTTCTCGACGGGCTGCGCAAGCAAGGCACGACGATTGTGCTGATCACGCACAAGTTGAAGGAAGTGATGCGCCTGTGCGATGAGGTCACCGTCATGCGCGCCGGCCGTGTGGTGCAGAGTCTGCCGGTGTCCCAGGCTTCTGTTGAGGGTCTAGCCGAAGCCATGGTGGGCCGAAAAGTCAACATCGGCCGCAGCCATGGCCCGTCAAGCCCACCGGGACAGGTCCTGCTGCAGGCGCGCAATCTGCTGGTGCGCGACGCACTGCAGGTGACGCGTCTGAGGGGCTTGAACCTGCGCTTGCACGCCGGTGAAATCGTCGGAATCGCCGGCGTATCCGGCAACGGCCAGAGTGAGCTGCTGGACGTTCTGTCGGGCTTGCTTGAACCCGCCAGCGGGCAACTGGAACTGGGTGGCAGGACCTTTGAGGCGGGTGCCTGGCTTGATCCTGGTACGGCGCGCGAACTTGGTTTGGCGCATGTGCCGGAAGACCGGCAGGCACGCGCCCTGGTCATGAATTTTGCGGCCTGGGAGTCGGCCGTTCTTGGTTACGACAGCCTGCCGGCGTATGGCCACGGGGGCTGGTTGAACCACCAGCACATGCGCCGTGCGACCGGGGAGTACATGGAGCGTTTTGATGTGCGCCCCAGAAACCCGGAGTTGCAGAGCAGCAAGTTCTCCGGCGGCAACCAGCAAAAGCTGGTGCTGGCACGCGAGTTGGGTCAGGCGCCCCAAGTGCTGCTGGTCGGTCAACCGACGCGTGGCGTCGACATCGGCGCCATCGAGTTCATCTACTCGCAACTGCGTGCGCTGCGCGCTGCCGGTTGCGCGGTGCTGCTGGTATCGAGCGAGCTCGACGAAATCCTCGCCTTGTCGGACCGCGTGATCGTGATGTACCAGGGCGCAGTGACCGGCGAACTTCCGATTGCCGATTGCAGCGAGGCCGAACTAGGCATGCTGATGCTCGGAGGTGTGCAATGAGGGCCAGCTACAGCCTGCCGCGCTGGGCCGATCTGCTGCTGTTGCCCATCGTCTGTCTGGGTCTGGCCCTGCTGGTGGCTGGTCTGGTCGTGCTGCTGGTGGGCCAGGATCCGGTGCGCGTCCTGTCGGTGCTGGTGCAGGGTGCGCTCGGTACGCAACGCGGCCTGAGTTACACGCTGTACTACGCCACCACCTTCATCTTCACCGGGCTGGCGGTCGCCGTGGCCTTCCATGGCGGGCTCTTCAACATTGGCGGCGAGGGGCAGGCGATCATGGGCGGGCTGGGCACCGGCCTGGCGGCGCTCTACCTGTCGGCCCTGCTGCCGGCCTGGCTGATGCTGCCCCTGATGCTGATTTCAGGCGCCCTCTTTGGCATGGTTTGGGCCATCGTTCCAGCCTATCTGCAGGCTTACCGTGGCAGCCATGTGGTCATTACCACCATCATGTTCAACTTCATCGCCAGCAGCGTACTGGTGTACCTGCTGGTAAACCACCTGCGGCCAGCCGGAACCATGTCGGTGGAGAGCGCCCCGTTTGCCGCGTCCGCCAGGCTGCCGAGCATGCACGAGGCGCTGGCAGCGCTGGGCATCGCCTGGCCCAGCTCGCCACTGAACCTGAGCCTGTTTCTGGCCCTGCTGGCCTGCCTGGGGGTCTACCTTTTTCTGTGGCGCACGCGTGGCGGCTACCACCTGCGTGCGGTCGGCTCCAGTCCGGGCGCCGCCGAGTACGCGGGCATCAAGTCGCGGCATCAGGTTGTCATTGCGATGGCCGTCTCGGGCGCACTGGCCGGGCTGGTGGGCATGAACGAAATTGCCGGCGTCAACGGCAAGCTGTTGCTCGAATTTGTCAGTGGCGCCGGCTTCACCGGCATCGCGGTCTCGCTGATGGGGCGCAGCCATCCGCTGGGCATCATCCTGGCCAGTCTGCTGTTCGGCGCGCTGTTTCAGGGCGGTGCCGAAGTGGCTTTTGAAGTGCCGGGCTTCAGCCGCGACATGGTGGTGATGGTGCAGGGTTTCATCGTCCTGTTTTCCGGTGCCATGGCTTATGTTTTTGCGCCGGCGCTGGCCTGGTGCCTGGCCCTGCTGCGACCGCGCGCTGTAGCGTCTTCTACTTCGGGAGCGTCCGATGGATGAGGTGTTTGTCGGCGAGATGATCGCGTCCACCCTGCGCCTGTCAACGCCGCTGATTTTCTGCGCCCTGGCCGGCCTGCTGTCCGAGCGCTCGGGTGTCGTCGACATCGGCCTGGAAGGCAAGATGCTGTTTGCCGCCTTTGCCGCCGGCGCGGCCGGTGCCGTCTATGGCTCCACCACGCTGGCGCTGCTGGCAGCGATGCTGGTCGCCACCGCACTGTCATGGCTGCACGGACTGGCCTGCGTGAGCCACCGGGGCGATCAGGTGGTCTCCGGCGTGGCCCTCAACATCGTCGCCGCCGGCATGACGGTGGTACTGGGAATCGCCTGGTTTGCCCAGGGCGGGCAGACGCCGCCGGTATCCGGCGCCGTACGCATCACGGCGCTGTTCCCCGCTGCCGGTGTCTCCCTGCAAAGTGTGCCTCTGATCGGTCCGATTCTGACCCACGCCCTGTTCGGCCACAACGCCCTGGTCTACCTGGCCCTGCTGCTGGTGCCGGTGGTCTGGTGGCTGCTGTTCAGAACCCGCTTCGGGCTGCGCTTGCGAGCCGTGGGCGAGAACCCGCAGATGGTGGACGCCGCTGGCGTCTCGGTGCAGCGCTTGCGTTACACGGCCCTGACGCTGAACGGCATGCTGTGCGGTCTGGCCGGCAGCTACCTCGTGCTGGCGCAGAACGCCAGCTTTTCACAGAACATGACAGCCGGTCGTGGCTTCATGGCTCTGGCCGCGCTGATCTTTGGCCGCTGGCATCCGCTCGGGGCCCTGTGGGCTTGTCTTTTGTTCGGCTTTCTGGACGCCGCTGCGATCCGACTGCAGGGCGTGAAGTTGGCCGTGATCGGCGAGGTTCCGGTGCAGGCGATCCAGGCCCTACCCTATGTTCTGACGGTGGTGCTGCTCGCAGGCTTTATTGGCAAGGCGATCGCGCCCCAGGCCTTGGGTAAGCCCTATGTGAAGGAATCCTGAAGATGAACGCGGCGCTGTTCTCCACCATTCCCTTGCTCATGTGCATGGGCTATTTTTTGATGGGCTCGCTGCCCCTGCTGGTTCTAAAGCACGACACGCCCATGGATTCACGCTTCATTCGCGGCTTCTTCAATACCTACTATGTGGCCGTGCTGTGCACGGCCACCGTGCCGACGATCACTTTCGCGCTGATCGGTGAATTTGCATTTTCGGCGGGCATGTTGGCCATCGTGGCACTCGCGCTCTTTCTCCGACAAAAGGTTCTCCCAAACATGGACGGGTTGCGGCTTCGCATTGAGGCCGCAGAGGCAACTGCCATCACTGATTTCCGCCGCATTCATATCGCTGGCATGGCGGTCAATTTGGTGCAACTGGCCTTCCTGGTCTGGGGATTGTTCCACTTTTTTCGGTAGGCGAACTGATCTTGCCGGTCGTCAGGCCTCAACCGCTGACTGTCTGGAAGGTGGCGGCTAGCTCTTGAAACCGGATTTCGGTCAACGACCAGGTCCGAAAGTAGAACTGCGTTCCAGACAGCAGTCATGGATTTGGCGAAAAGATCAGCAGCGGTCACTCAAACGTAGAAATCGACATCTGGGTCTGTCCGGCTCTTGGGCGGCGAAAGGCGTCATATAAACTCGAACCGTGAAAATCATTCGCAGCAAAACTTTCACCGCATCCTGCGCATGGGGCGCGCTTGATATTGCCAACATGAACGGTGTTACTACGCGGCTCCATTGGGCGAACCAACCCTATAAGTGGCATGTCAACGAAGGAGAAGAAATATTTGCAGTGCTCAATGGCAGTGTCGAAATGCGCTACAAAGAGAATGGGCAAGAGCTTTCTACGGTACTTCAAGCCGGCGATATTTTCCATGCATCGGTAGGAACGGAGCACGTCGCTCATCCAATTGGAGAGGCAAGGATTCTCGTTGTCGAACGCGAAGGAAGTGTCTAACAAAGTCTTGTCTACGGCTCCCGTTCGTCTTTACCACTTAGCGACAGCAATCAGCCAGCGCCCGTTCATCCCATTAGGGAAAACATTAATGACGACGAATCCCAGTAGGCGCAAAGTGGGCTTCTTTCTAGACATGAAGGGAGCAATCATGCGAATCGAAGGCAAATGCCACTGTCGCAACATCAGCTACGTATTTCACTGGCCGGGCGATGGAGGCGAGATACCTGTCAGGGCGTGCGGTTGCGACTTCTGCACCAAACACGGTGTGTCCTGGACCTCTCATCATGATTCCGAACTGATCGCCACGATTGGTGATACGTCTCTTGTCTCGAAATACAGATTTGGCACAGGCACCGCCGACTTCTACGTCTGTGCCCGCTGCGGAGTAGCACCTTTCGTCACCTGCGCGATCGACGATCAGTTGTACGCCGTCGTCAACACAAACACTTTCGAGGGTATCGACCGGTCCTCGTTGATCCGTGCGGCGACCAATTTCGACGGCGAGGGAACCGGGGAGCGTCTCGACCGCCGAAAACGCAGTTGGATTCCGAGTGTGAACATCTCAAGCTCAAAACCGCAGACATGAGAGGCGAGTCACTCAGGAGAGTTGCAATATGCAAAGCAATCGAGAAATCGAGAGTCGCAATCATCAGATTCGTGAAGAAGAGGTGCACATTCCCTATCGGAAGATCTTCAGACTCATTGCCATCACTTTGATATTGCAGGCGACCGGAACTCTTGCCGCTGCTTCTTTCGTTGGCAAGACCAACGCAGCACAGCTGGTTGATATGGGCACCATGCTTTCAATTGCCGTGTTCATCTGCGGGGCGCTGATGTGGGGAAGGTTCCCAGGCGCAGAGGAGCCGTTTATTGATCACATGGATCAAGATCACTCACCCCTTGTCACGCGCGAAATGAGTATCACCAATAAATTTCGCGGTGCAGTGCTCATGGTCTCCAGCGTTCTGTTCGTTTTGGGATGTATTGGTTTGAACTGGGTCGCTGGAATGATTGTTTAACGATGGGATTTCTTAGCAGCCAGGCTGGAACAAGCAGATCAGTGAGTCGGAGTTCCGGTGTATTTTTTCTGGAGCCGGCCACTTTTCTCCAAAGCTGACAGCCAAAATTGAACGTAAGGAATGGGGCAAAACGCAATTCGGTAGTGCGTCGGTGAGAGACATTCGATGTCACCCGAAAATTCGGAGTGGCTAGACTATTCTCCTATCGCAATCCCATGAACGAGGCATCGATGTTGAAAAATGTTTCTGATAGAGCTAACTTCTGGACTAGGCGTGCCCTGACCGTGTTTGCCATCATGCTCGCGTCGTTGACCGTGGTCGAACTGCTAAAAGGTCATGAACTGTTGGCCGGTGTTCAGTTTGCATTGACCTGGTCAGCGATTTCCACCATCATCTTTATGGGCACGCGAATGTACTACGTCAGTCGCGGCAAGAATTGCCCTTTGTGCAATGACCTTCCTCAAGAAGTCCCTACTGAAAGGCGCCGAAGCCCAGCCGTAGAAGATTAGTTGCAACTATGAAGAAAGGCGACTGACTCGAAAGTGCCTAAGGCTGTTGTAGCGAGTTCTCTGGGATTAGTGTTTTGATCACGTCCAACGGCGCTTCCGGACGATGGCGACTTGGTTTGACAAAGAGCACCGTATCTGCATTGATTGATGCCCTTGCCTCCTTTCGCACGATCATCACAGCGACTGGTCTTCGGCTTACAACCGGTTGGGGCTGAAGGAAATTAAACATTTGCCCGAGCAGTTGTGGGCTGTCACATCGACTTCAAGGGCACTGAAACACTCATTTCAGCTTAGGTCAATGTCGGTTAAGGGGCAAGCGAATCGGATTCGGCTAGTTCCGCTTGGTGTCTCTTGCTGGCGTAGACATTGAAAACTGATCGACACAGCCGCCGCCGTCAAGAACAGACACGTATCTGCCTGTGTATTTTCAGAACTGTTCGCTCCAAACCAGTCGCAGAAGATGCCTCAATCTCGATTCGCGAACACTTCAAACTCATCAATCGGCAGCGGCCTGCCAAACAGGTAGCCTTGGTAGTTGTGGCAGTCCAGCGTTGCCAGCAAGTCACGTTGCTGGATGGTCTCGACCCCTTCGGCAATCACCTGCACACCCATGGTGTTGGCCAGCACAATCACCATTTTGGCAATCGCAGCATCATCCGGATCGAGCAGGATGTTGCGCACAAAACTCTGGTCGATCTTCAGGTAATCCAGCGGCAAGCGCTTGATGATCGACAGCGACGAGTAGCCGGTGCCAAAGTCGTCCAGCGAGAAGCCAATGCCCGCCGCCTTGAGGGTGTTCATCTTGCTGACCAGGTCATCCACATTGGCCGCCAGCACACTCTCGGTCAGTTCGAGCTTGAGCAGCTTCGCATCGGCACCGCTGCTTTTCACGATAGCCAGTACCTGATCGACAAAATCACTGTCGCGAAACTGGCGCGCGCTGACGTTCACAGCCAGCGTCAAATGCGCTGTCTCGGCCCGCATCGCCCACAATGCCAATTGGTCACAAGCAACCTTCAGTACCCACAGACCCAGCGGCAGGATCAGACCGGTCTTCTCTGCCTTCGGTATGAACTCCACTGGTGACACCCAGCCACGCGTTGGATGCTGCCAGCGCAGCAGGGCTTCAACGCCCGTGGTCCGCCCCTGCGCGTTGACTTGCGCCTGGTAGTAAACACTGAACTGATCTTGCTGCAGCGCCAGGCGCAAATCTTCCTCCAGTAGCACTCGCGTTGTCAGATCAGTATGCATCTGCTGATCAAAGAAGCACAGAGTGTTGCGTCCCGCGTCCTTGGACCGGTACATCGCCAGATCGGCACGTATCAAGAGCTCGTCGGCAGTCTCACCCGGCTCTCCAAACAAGCTGATGCCAATGCTGGCACTGCAACTATGCTTCCAGTCGCCAAGCTCATACACCTGACTCAAACTGGCCAGAATCTTCTGGCCGACCACGGTGGCCTGCGTGGCCGCATGCAGGACGTTTTCGCTCAAGTCTTCCAACATCACAACGAACTCATCACCACCGAGCCGGGCTACGGTGTCGCCATCGCGCACACAAGCCTTCAAGCGCAGGGCGACTTGTTGCAGCAGCAAGTCGCCCTGCTTGTGTCCCAGGGTGTCGTTGAGGGTCTTGAAGTTATCCAAATCCAGCAACATCAGCGCGCCGCGCTTCTTGTGCCGAACACTCGAAGACAGCGCCTTTTGCAGGCAATCTAGCATCAGTCGCCTGTTCGCCAAACCGGTCAAGGGGTCGAAAAAGGCCAGGCTCTGAATTTGCTTCGCTAACTTGCTTTCACTAATGTCTTCGATTGCCAGCAGAATGATTTTTGAGCCAATATCGCGGCGATAAACCTCTCTGGCGTTGAGCAGCATGAAGCGCTGGCCGATGCCAGGAAACCCGTGTTCAACTTCATAGCCGTTGAAAACGGAAACCTTTGGAAGTATGTCTTCCAGCAGCAGTCGCAACTCCGGGATATCCCATTGCCCGTCACCAAGGTTATAGATGAAATTTCCAATGGTCTTTTCAGGCGAGACCTGAAACGTGTTGTAGAAGCTCTGATTGGCCGACAGAATTTTCAACTCGGCATCGAGCACCAGCAGAGATTCGCGAACGGTTTCAACAATGTTTTGTGCATATTCCTTGGCCGCGATGGCCTCGGTTTCGATCCGTTTGTGCTCGGCAATCTCGCTCAGCACGATACGCATCACAGGGCCCTGATCGGCAGTGGGCGCGGTTCTGACCGTCAGGCTTACCCACAAGGGCTGGCCCTCGCTTTGCCGAAAACGCAACTCACGTGTCTGCACCGCTTTGGTCTGGTTCAACTGCTTGAGCATCAAGTAGTAAATATCCTGATCCGCCGGCTCGATGAAGTGGGTGAAAGGCTGCTTGATTAACCGGGCGCGTGGCACGCCCAGCAGCTTTGCGGTGGTCAGGTTGGCCTCAACAACAGTCCCTTTGTCGTTGACTGTGCAATAGCCCACCGGGGTCATGTCATAGAAATCGAACAAGAGTTCGCGTGAAGCGTCGAGATCGAGTTGAAACTTGCGCAACTCTTCGTTCTGCATCTCCAACTCGATCTGGTGCACACGAAGTTCATACAAAGTCTGCGCCAGCGCATCGGGCCCACCCGTCTCACCGGGACCGTCGGGCGGTCTTTTTTCCTGCCAAGCTAGTACCTCAGCGCGCCTGCGCGAGGCCTCAGGGGTGAGCACAGAAGACATCACCAAGCCCCCCATCGACGGGCGATTCTGTCTCTTTGAGTCATGACTTGGCTCTCGCAGTAAGTTGACTTATGGGCTCGACAACCCGATATATCGAGAGCAACGGCCTCCCCCAGATCAGAGGATGGCCATACAGTGTTGTCCAGCACGATTATTCCTGTTGGAATGTATATTGGCTAGTTAAACATCTATGGCGTGGTTTAAACGGGAATTCCTACTTCCGTTGCTCCGATGTTGGCGCAGGAACTTGCCCTTGAGAGATTGGACTTCCGGACAGCGGCTGGTCACGAGGACCCGTTGGGCTGCACTGAAGCCAGCCGGGCAAACAAAAGCGAACCCACAACTCGTGTGACCGCTTCGGTATCTCAGGACACGATCACGAACGACCGCTACCCCAGATCATGGACGGCTGCTTAGGGCCGTTGTTCGCGCTCACCACCGTCAGCTTTCCATCAGGTTGATTTGATGAGGCCCCAAATGTCAAGTTTCGGGCGAGCACTTGGCGATCCCCGCTGGCTCTGGACCAGGTTCGGCTATTGGAGAACAGTGATTCCAGGCAACCCCCCGGCGACGCGACTGCTCCGCTGCAGTCATTCACAGTGCAATCCACGGAGGGCTGTCTGGTCAACGGGTGGGCGGCAGTTGTATTGGCAGATACGTGCGCTACCTCCCCGAATTTGCTCGACTGTTGTGCAATTGCAGATCCAAAGTTGTTCGATTTAGGCGACATCTCCAGTTCGCGCGGACTTGGCCCAAACAAATAGCACCCAACAACAAATTGCAGTTGGTAATGACAGTGCCAGAAAACCAGCACGATAGCTTCCAAAGGAACTGGCCAGAATACCGAACAGCATAGGCCCAAGAACGACACCGGAATACGTGACGAAAAGAGTAGCGCCTGTCGCGATGCTGGCCTCGCCCGGGCGTGCCAATCGAGCAACTGCTGCAAGATAAACACCGTTCCAACCCGTGGCCGAAGCACCAAAGATCGCCAACAATGTCAGCACCAACGGCAATAGTACAGATCCGTCGAGCAAGGCAATGCTGGCAGTGCTCACAGTCATCATTGCTGCCAACACCGCCAGCATGTATCGGTGCCCTAACCAACGGTCTGCTATGAACCCCCAGACGATGCGGCCCAGAACCCCTCCTGCCTGAGCAACCGACAGTGCCAGCCCTGAGGTAACCAAGCTGTAGCCGAACTCGGAATTCAGAAAGATCACCAAATACGTCGACAAGCACATCTGAACAGCGGAGAACGCAAAAGACATTGCCGCCAATCTCCTTAAGTCAGGTTGCTTGACCAACATTTGCAGTGGCGCAGTGAGACTGATCAATGCCAGTTTGTGGGTCACCTGACGGTCCGTATCAAGTTGATCTCGGAGCGACTGAGCTAAGAATGCACATAGAACCGTTGCCAAACCGACTGAAAGCAACGCACTTTGCGCTCCGATCGTCAGGACCAAGCCTGGAACAATGGCCCCTGCCAGCAAGCCGCCCAAGGGGACACCCGTCTGTTTAATTGAGAATATCAATGCAACCCGATGATCGGGTGTCGTCTTTGCGAGAAGATGAGAGCTCGCTGGAGTTATCGGGCCATAGCCGAAACCGATGAATAGCCCACCGAGACTAACGGCGGCAATTGAAGGAATGGCAGACAGAGCCAAACCCAAACCGCAAAATATTAAGCAAACTTGGCTAACGCGTATCGCTCCGTAACGCGAAACAAGGTGCCCAGCAATCAGACTGGTCGACATCGCACCACAATAGACCAAACTCACGTAGACGCCTATCAAAGTGGCCGAAATACGAAGTGATTGAGCTATCGCTGGCGCCATAACCGGCAGTGTCAGGATCGCCATCGAGGCGATGGCCTGGATAGCCATTGTTAGCCACAACGCTGTCCAGGCGCCGACCCTCACAAACGCCCTTGCATCACACAGGAGAACGTGGCAGAACTCTCAGTCGATACTCGCACCCGATGCCTTTACAACCTTGCTCCACTTGGCGATGTCGGCCTTGAGAAGGGCTGCGAATTCAGTCGTATCTGTTTGATAGGGTTCGGCACCTTGGGCTGAGAATCTTTCAATGATGTCTTTGGACTGCAATATTTCATTCACGTCAGCGTTGATCTTACGCACGATGCTGGCCGGTACTTTGGCTGGCGCGAAAAGCCCAAACCAGGGGTTTACATCAAAATCCTTGAAGCCGGCTTCTGCAATAGTGGGAACGTTGCTGAATGAAGATGCACGCTTGGCACTTGTGACTGCAATGGGATGAACGGTACCGCCCTTAATCGCACCAGCAACCGAGGGCAAGCTCGTAAAGACAAGGTTGATTTGACCGCCCAGCAAATCCTGCATGGCAGGCCCTGCTCCACGATACGGGACATGAATTAATTTCACACCTGCTGCCGAATTGAACATTTCTCCCAACAGGTGATTAACCGAACCGTTTCCGGCAGATCCGTAGGTGAATTCCGATTTTTTGGCCGCCGCGATCAACTCGGGTATCGTCTTATAAGGGGAATTTGCCTTGGTCACCACGACAAAGGGTAGAGTCGCCAACGTCGCAACCGGCGCAAAATCCTTTTCTGGATCAAACGGGAGCTTCTTGTAGAGCGCACCATTGATGGCATGCGTGCCAACGTAGCTCATCAGCAAGGTATAGCCATCGGCAGGCGCGTTCGCTACCACTTCCATACCGACGTTGCCGCCCGCACCTGCCCGGTTCTCGATCACAACGGGCTGACCCCACTTTTCGCTGAGCTTCTGACCGACGATACGTGCGAGCGCATCGGACGCACCGCCCGGAGTCTGAGGCACAAGAATCTTCACTGTGCGGACAGGATAGTCCTGTGCCAGGGCGCCGCAAGCGGCGAGCGTTATGGCCATGAGGGTGAGCCATCTCTTGGGGTTTTTGAACATGCTGTGTCTCCTGTTGTTGTGAAATTTCAGCCCGTCTGGGTGATCTGCCTGAGCGCCAAATCCAATTGCTGGATCATCGGCGCCTCAAAAAAGGATGGCTCCAGACCCGCCACCACTTCTGCCGTGCGTCGTTCAATCAGCCGGCGCAGTCGGTAACACGCACGCTGGTGGTGCAGCACTGCGCGGCGCGCGCCGTGACCCAGCCATGCCTGATGTCGGTCAATCTCGCTCGACAACGCAGTGATCGATTCAGCCTTGGACGAGGACGCTAGCAAGACTGACGGCCGCCACGCACCTTCTTCATGCCTTGCCAGCGATGCGATGCGCTTGATGTCGATCGCCATTTTTTGCGCGCCGGCCAGGTCTGCCTTATTGACGACAAAGATGTCAGCCATCTCCATGATTCCGGCTTTCATGGCCTGCACCACGTCGCCGCTTTCTGGAAGCAAAAGCAGCACCAATGTGTCTACTTGCACCCGCGCAGCGTATTCCACTTGTCCGACACCCACCGTCTCCAGCAGCACTTCATCAAACCCAAAATCGTCCATCAGGTCCAGCATCTCCGGCAGGTTGTCCGAGAGCCCGTCCGCCGTGGAACGTGAGCCGATGGAGCGAACAAAGAGCTCCGACATACCCTGCAGTTCATCCATACGAATGCGATCGCCCAAGATAGCGCCGCCCGAGCGCGGACTGCTCGGGTCTATCGCCAGGATTCCCAATCGCTTGCCAGGTGCACGGTGCAACGCCAGATGGCCGGCCAAGGTGCTTTTGCCGACACCCGGCGCACCAGTCAGGCCGATGCGCCGTGCCTCGGGCAAAGCGGTGCTCCTGCCGGGGCTGCGCATAAGGTCTGATGCACTGGCGTTGGCGAGCCTCGTCAGTGCCTGCCCAAGGGCATGGCGATCCAACTGATCACTACTCACGGTTAGCCTTTCCAAACACCTCATCGCGATGCTCATTGAGCAGTGGCGGCATGCCATAGTGCGGCGTATAGTCATCGAACTTCAACGGGCTGGCCACCGCGCGCAGCGCCCGCGAGCCGTCGCCCAAGGTCACCACGAGTTCGCGCGAGCGGGTCAGCTCACTTTCCAGCGCTTGCTTCAGGGTACCCACCTCCGCGGCGACGACGCCCAGTGGCACCAGGCGGCGCACCCACTCAGCCGCACCGGCAGTCATCAGCACCTCTCCAATGGCGGTGAGAACCACATCCCGGTTCTGGCGCCGGTTGGCCATGGTGGAAAACAGCGGGTCGTTGACCCATTGGGGGCGAGCCACTTCGCCGCAGAATTTTTGCCAAAACTTGTCGTGGGTGATGAAGAGCGTCAGCCATCCGTCGGCCGTCGGAAATATCTGGGCTGGCACCACGTAAGGGTGCGATGAATTTGCCAGGCGCTCAACAACTTCCCCTGTGTTGAGCGCCGCGCCCGCCAGATAGTTGAGCTGGGACAGCATCACGTCGTACATGGCCACATCAACCTGTCCGCCCTTGCCCTCGACGATCTTCGCCAACAGGCCCATCGCCGCCACCAAGCCAGCCGAGTTGTCAACGGCCGAGTAGCCCGCCTTGGTCGGCGGCGCCGAAGGGTCCCCGGTAAGCGCCATCACACCTGTCAGCGCCTGAATCACATAGTCATAAGCCGGGTTTTCTGCGTGCGGTCCTTCCAGACCGTAGCCAGTCAGCGCCACGCAGACGATCTGTTCGTTCCATTGGCGCAGGCTACCGTAGGTCAGGCCGAGCTTTTTTATCGCCGACGGGCGCAGATTAGTGATCAGCGCATGCGAGCGGCCCACCAGTTCCTTCAACTGCGTGCGGCCGACATCGCTCGCCAGGTCGATGACTACGCTCTTCTTATTGCGGTTGAGGCTGGCGAAGTAAGCGTTGTGGGGGCCGATAAAGTGCGGGCTCACTGTGCGCGCGATGTCGCCCTCGGGCGGCTCAATCTTGATGACCTCGGCACCCATGTCAGCTAGTAGCAGCCCACAATACGGTCCGGCCAACATGTGGCCAACTTCGATGATCCTGATGCCGGCGAGCGGACCGCTCATGACAGCTTGTGCGCCAGTTCAGCGACGACCTCGTCCAGCGACATATCCGCGGTGAACACCGCCGAGACACCCAACTCACGCAGCACGTCCTGGTCGGCACCGGGAATCGTACCGCCCACAAACACCTTGACGTCGCCCGCCTTCAAAGCGCGCAACTGCGCGATCACGTCAGCGACCAGTTCCTTGTGGCTTCCCGAGAGAATACTCAAGCCCACCGCGTCCACGCCCTCGTCGACCGCCACTTGGGCGATTTGTAGCGGGGTGCGGCGCAACCCGGTGTAGATCACCTCAGCGCCTGCATCGCGCAGCGTTAGCGCCACGATCTTCGCGCCAATGTCGTGCCCGTCCAAGCCGGGCTTGCCGACCAGGATGCGTTTTCCGGCCAATGGCCGTTGGGTCTTTAACTCATTCATAGATTCACCGGTTCCTTGAATTCGCCCCATTGGTTCTTCAGGACACTGACCATTTCTCCCACCGTGGCGTAGGCATGACAGCAGTCAACGAGATAAGGCATAAGGTTCTCGCGATCTTTGGCGGCCGCTGCGGACAATTTGGCCAACGCGACATCAACCGCCGACGATTGGCGTGTGTCGAGGACGCGCTGGAACTTCTCCAGCGCTCGCTGCGCAACAGTTGGATCGAGCGTAAACAACTCGCGCACACCGATTTGCTCGTTCTCTTTCTTGAAAAAGTTTTGGCCCACGATAACGTTCTTGCCGGCGTCGGTATCAAGCTTGCGCTCCAAGCCACGCTCGGCCAAGCGCAGTTGCATCCAACCGTCCTCAATGGCCGGGATCACGCCGCCGTAAGCATCGATCTCGGACATCACCTTGGTAATCATTTCCTCCATGCGGTCGGTGTGCTGCTCCAGAAAGTAGCTGCCACCCAAAGGGTCCACGGTTCGACCAATGCCACTCTCAAAGGCCAGAATCTGCTGCGTGCGCACCGCCAACTCGGCTGAGAACTCGGTCGGAATCTGGAAGGCCTCGTCCATCGCACAGGTGAAGATCGACTGCGCGCCCCCGAACACCGCTGCCATCGTTTCCACCGCAACCCGCACTACGTTGTTGTATGGCTGCGGTGCAACCAGCGAGGAACCTCCACACACTACGCCAAAGCGGAAGTGCTGCGCTTTCGGGTCCTTGACGCCGTAACGCTCCTTCATGAGACGCGCCCACAGGCGCCGACCGGCCCTGAACTTCGCAATCTCATCGAAGAAATCCATGTGTACATAGAAGAAGAACGACAATCGCTTTGCGAATTTCTCGACGTCTCCCCCGCGGTTGCGCAGTTCCTCCACATACGCCAGACCGTTGGCCAGCGTGTACGCCATCTCCTCGGCCGCCGTGGCGCCGGCGTCGCGCACGTGGGCACCCGCAATGCTGATGGCGTTGAAGCGTGGCGAAACATCGTTCGAATACAAGATCGAATCGGCAATCAGCCGCATTGACGGGCGTACTGGGAAGATCCAGGTGCCACGGGCGACGTATTCCTTCAGGATGTCGTTTTGGATCGTGCCGGTAAGTTTCTCGCGCGGCACTCCCTGCTTGTCAGCGACCGCGAGGTACATCGCGTAGATGATCGCAGCGGTGCCGTTGATGGTGAAGGACGTCGATATCTTCGATAAGTCCAGACCCTCGAACAGAATTTCAGCTTCACTGAGGTTCGACAGCGACACACCCACCTTGCCGATCTCGGGCCGGGCCATGGGATGGGTGGGGTCGTACCCGCACTGCGTTGGCAGGTCAAGTGCTACCGACAGGCCGGTTTGGCCCTGCGCCAGCAGGAATTTGTAGCGCTCATTGGATTCTTCTGCGGTGCCGAAGCCGGAATACTGTCGGATAGTCCAGAGGCGGCCGTTGTAGCCATCGGGGAAAATGCCGCGCGTGAAGGGGTACTCGCCGGGTCGACCGATGTTCTCCGGGTGTACCGCGCTGGCATCGACACTGGCGGGTACGGCAATGCCGCTGCGACTGACCGACGTCATCACCGGCTCGCGCGCGGTAATCGGTTTCTCTCTCTTGTTCATCACGAACCTTTAGACAGGAGTTTTTCGGAAGCGGCCCAGTGATCCTCGTGCAACCAGGTCTGGACCAGATGTTTCTTTTCGATCACGCGGTGCGCCTGCCAGGACAGACCTTGGCGCGAGGCAATGCCTTGTGCCTTGATGCCGCGCAGGACTTGGGGTGGACAGGTGAGCAGCGGCTTGATGAAAGCTGCAATGTCATTGCCCCGCGGGCCGTCGGACACCACCACGTCGGCCAGGCCGATCAGCACTGCCTGCTCGGCCCCGACCAGTTCGCAGCGGCTCATCATTCGCATGGCGTGTGCCGGCCCAATCAGGCGAAACAGGTCGGGCCCACCGCCCCAAGCTGAGGTGATCCCCAACTTGGCCTGGATGAAGCCAATGCGCGCCTTGGCGCCTTGCATCCGCATGTCGCACGCCAGCGCCAGTTCAGCACCGCCGCCAATCGCGTCGCCGTTCAAATAGGCCAGGACAGGCACCGGGCAGAATCGAATGCTGTCCAGCGCGGCAGCAGCCTCGTCCATCATGGCCATCGTCGCTGGCTCGTCTCGCACGTTCGCGAGATCCTTGAGGTCCCCGCCTGCGGCGAAGTACCGATCGCCAGCACCGGTGACGATCACGCAGCGAACGTCCGGTCGAGCGCCCGCAGCCGTCACAGCCGTCGCGATGGCGGCGAGCACCGGCCGTGCCAGCGCATTGTGTTTGTGGGAGCGGTTGATGGTGATCCAAACCACTCCGGACTCAGACTCTTGCACCACCACATCGGGTAAATCGGATTGTTTTGTGACTTGCATGGTTTTCATGTTAGATTCAGTTTGTTTCCACAGAAAGAACTAATGTTCGAAATACCGAACATTTAGATAGCAAAGGATCCTGGTAGCGTGAATACAGAAGACTCTGTTCAAAATACCGAACAAATTGCCGCAGCGCCTCAAACGCCAAGCACGGGGACGAAAGGTGTCGCCGTCATCGGTGTGGAACGAGTACTCGATGTTTTTGAGGCTTTCAATAGAGTGCAGAAGCCGCTTTCCTTGACTGACCTCGCTGATATCACCGGTATCCCAAAGAGCAGTTGCCACGCCATCGTGCGCACACTCATCGCGCGGGGTTACCTGTACTCGCTGAACACACGGCGCGCACTTTATCCGACGCGTCGCCTCTTCGACATTGCGCGCGAAATCCACGAAAAGGACCCATTCGTCGAAAGGGTGATGCCTCTGCTGGAACGCTTGCGCGACGCTTCGCGGGAAACGGTGATCCTTGGCAAGCGCCAGGGAGACGCTGTCATTTATCTCCAAGTGGTGGAGAGCGCACATTCCATCCGCTATTCGGCAAAGCCCGGTGAATTCAAGCCACTGCACTGCAGTGCGATCGGCAAAGCCCTAATGGGTAGCATGAAGGAAGCTGATCTGCGCGCCCAGATTGCCGGTCTGGCTTTTCCCGCCGTCACAGACACTACGTTGACTGATCCTCAGACGCTCGCCAACGACATCCTCGCGAGCCGCAAACGTGGTTACTTTGTCAGTCAGGGCGAAAATGTCGCCGATGTATGGGCCGTTTCCGCATTCCTCGCAGTGAATTCGGAGACCCTTGCCATCGCCATCGCTGGGCCAAGGCACCGAATCGAAAGCAACGTCATCGAATGCGCCCAACTCGTCTCAGCCACCTGTAGCTTCATTTCCAGGAACTGGGCGCACGGATGACAAAACAAGATTGACGAGATATAGGATGGGCCCTGTGGGCTAAACAACTATCGAAGTCGCGGCACCATCCATCGTCAAGATGGCACCCGTGATATAGCTTGCACAGGGAGACGCCAGGAACAGGACAGCATTCGCAATTTCTTCCGGTTGCGCCAACCTTCCGAGTGGCACCTTGCGTGTCATCTGCTCCAAGGCCTCCTGGACACTGATTTGACCAAGCTTGGCTGCCGCTTCCAACCCTGTCTGAAGTCGGTCAGTCACTGTGCCTCCCGGATTGACTGCATTGACACGAACCCCCCGAGGCCCGTAAGCGCCAGCAAGACCAGCACTGATAAGCATCAGCGCCGCATTGGCCGCCCCTCCTGGCAAATGTATCGGGCTTGCCACTTTTCCCCCGGCCCCCACCACGTTGACAATGGAGCCAAGACCACGATGTCCCATCTTCTTGATCACCAGATCAATCATGTGCACGTAGGTAAAGAACTTTGCATTCATCGCGTCGTGCCAAGCTTGAGCATTGAGTTCGTCGGGCGGAGTACGGCGGGCCGCGCC
>Ga0194037_1000805_pt1 | contig 24361 bp, 27 predicted proteins | sample JunL306m_MetaG_FD_148653 | JGI IMG/M metagenome (GOLD analysis project Ga0194037, IMG submission 148653) | Anoxic zone freshwater microbial communities from boreal shield lake in IISD Experimental Lakes Area, Ontario, Canada - Jun2016-L304-6m | ecosystem: Environmental > Aquatic > Freshwater >...
AATCCAGAACTACGTAAAAAATCAGGGGAGAAAGTACAGACAGATTTATAAAAGCCAACTTACCCTTTTCGACAATCCTTGAACGGAGCCTCTGATACCTCGGGGCTCTGCCCCGAGGTGATTCATTTCTCGATACTCGTCTAGTGAAAGAGCGTTTTCGAGATAAGCATTCATCAGCTTCTCAATCTTGGAATCCAAAAGAGAAATATCGGCTTTTGTGTTATCTGCAAAAAGCATAGACGATTGGGCTTCCACTAATTTATCTTTTTCGTTTTCCGCTAACATCCATTTAGCCCAATCGTCTGGCAAAGAAACTTTTTTGATTTCCTTTTGAATTTCGGAAGTGATGATTTCCTCACGAGTATATTTTTGCGAACAAGGATTTTTCCGTTTAGTGCATCGCAAATAGTTATGACCTTTTTGTGTTTCGGTAGTAATGAAGCAACCACATTCTCCACAACGGAAAAATCCTCTGTACAAAAACGGTTTAAGTCCTTTCGAGTGAGGTTTACTTTTCCTCATCATCACTTCCTGAACAGAATCAAAAAGTTTCTTTGTGATAATCGGTTCGTGTTTTCCTTCGTGGATTTCGCCGTTATACAACATCAAACCCGTATAAATTGGATTTTTTAAAAGTTTTTGATAATTCGACACCGCAAGTTCCTTTCCACTTTTTCGTTTCAATCCAAGTTCGTTAAATTTGTCGCGGAGTTGGCGCAAAGTGAAAGACCCAGTTGAATATTCCTCAAATGTTTTCTTGATTAAAGGTGCGATATTTTCATCGGGAACAATTTTTCTGTTTTCGTTTACATAACCAAGCGGAGCCATTTGAGGCCATATTCCGTCTTTCACTTTGTTGCGATGACCTCGTTTAATATTTTCCGACAAATTATCGACATAATACTTGGATTGCGAAAAAGCGATTGAAAGCATGAACTTGCCTTGCGGTGTCGGATCAAACCAAAAAGTTGGAAATTTCATTTCTACGATTACGCCAGTATCAACGAGATAGATAATTTTTCCACCATCAACACTATTTCTCGCAAGTCTATCGGGATGCCACGCCAAAATACCAGACGCTTCGCCTTTTTCCATTCGCTCTATCATTTCGTTAAACACGGGGCGACCTGGTATTTTGGCGGTCTGTTTTTCGACAAAGACATCGACAACATCAATTTGTTCTTTCAACGCTAAACTTTTCAATTCCGCTAATTGGTCAGAAATACTGCGGACTTGTCTGTCTTTGTCGTCCGTAGACTTGCGAGTATAAATGAAAAACTTTTTGGTTTGATTATTCATAATTTTGTATTGGCAAACGAGGAGCCACGCGGAGCGTGGCGAATCCTTTCAGAATCAGGATTTTTTGGGGGGAATTCAGAACAGACGGCACTTCGTGCCGACCATATTTTTGACGGAAATTTGAATTCCGAATTTTGGCGGTGTTTGTTGGACAAAGTTCGAAACTATTTCGAGCAGAATCCAAATGATTAAAACTACTAAAAAGGACTCGGCAGGGCGAAACAATTTTTCTGGGGTTTCGGATTCGCCCTGCCTCGGCTGATTTCCCGCCCGCAGGAGGGGTCTGGGGAGGAATGCGGGCGGGTTTCGGACTGGGGGTTTTCGGAAATTCGGCGGCTACAAAATCCAAAAATACAAATTGATTAAATCCATAATTTTTGCTATCATTGTTTTGTGAGCAAAGAAAGAATCTTCTCATAAGATAATACTATCAAAGTTTGGATACTATGGCAACTATATCACAAAACATAAAAAGAATACGAACGAAACAAGGATTGACGCAAGACGACTTGGCGAAAAAAGCCGATATTAAATATTCCACACTTACAAAAATTGAGGGTGGTGTTGTTACAAAACCAAGCGTTCAAACAATCCAAAAAATCGCCAAGTCGTTAGGCGTTCCAATGGAAGAACTTTTGAAATAATTTTATGAATGAAGAAACACAAAAATTTCTTGATGAACTAAAACAACGCCCTGATGTGTTAGGTGTGATTATGTTCGGCTCTTGGGCGCGAGGAAATAATCGCCCTGATAGCGATGTTGATTTGGTGGTTATTCTCACAGAAGGTTATCGCCGAACTATTGAACACCGAAATGGACAACCATTTGAAATTATCTACACTACCGAAAAAGGAGCATTTGATTATTGGGAAAGCCACAAAGACGACGCGGCGGGACTTTGGGCAGTAGCAAAAATTTTGTTTGATAAAGACGGCACAGTTGAGCGATTAAAAACTGAAATCAAGGAAGTTTTAGACGCTGGCAAGAAAGCAATTGACGAATACCAACTTGGACAATTTCGTTTTGACGCTGAAGACCAACTAAAATATGTGGAAAGTATTCTTGCCAGCGACCCAACAACAGCAAATCTTATTCTCACGAACAAAATTTTTGCTCTTACAGAATTATTTTTTGATATTCGCCAAATATGGACACCTGCTCCAAAACAACGACTTATAGAAATAAAAAAGATTAGTCCCGAATTTTATTCTTTACTCAAAGAATTTTATCGTGAGTCAATAACTTTATCTGAAAGACTGGATATCGGAAAAAAGATAATTCCTATTATTTTTGAAAACTATGAACGATAAAATTAAAAAACATTATCTTGATTTTAGTACTTACACTTTTCCTGGTCTCTATCAGGAAAAGTTAAAAAATGATTTACCCGATGATATTCGAGAAATTGGTCTTTTAGTTCGCAAAAATTTTATTCATCGCACCACTCTCTCCGCTGGCAATACTGGTACAAATGCCGATCTAAAGTTCGGCGACATGACAAAAGTCCCATGGTGGAGACAACCAGAAGACGACATATTAGTTACTACTGGTGCCATGCTCGCCGAACTTTATCGGCGGGATGAAAGAGGTTTTGTAAATGACCGCGAAGTAAAAAATAAGTTAGTTTTGACTTGCCGTTTTGTCGCAATAATGATTGCAAGTATTTTGAAGTCAAAAGGTATTCCAGCGCGAGTTCGCTCCGGCAATGCTCCATATTTTGATATGGGTGAACTTGGAAATGTTAGTACTGACCATTGGATAAATCAGTATTGGAGCGAACAGGAAAATCGCTGGATAACGATTGACGTTGACGGAAGTTTAAGTTTGAAGGAAAAATTTGACCCTTATGATATACCAAACGGAAAATTCGATTTTCCTGCCGACGCGTGGCTTGGCATACGCGCTGGAAAATTAGACCCGAAAAACTTTCACAATGCGAAACCAGAAAATGGAGCGATTGTTGTTCTTTGGTCATTGTTTTATGACTTTCATTCTTTGATGAATGATGAAATCATTTATATTTATGGACCCGCTGGAGGATATGGTGGAGATGAAAAATTTAACAAACTTACAAAAGAAGAGTTAGAAAAAATTGATAATCTTGCCCGCCTTATGCAAAAGCCAGACGAAAATTTTGACGAGTTAGTAAAAGTTTGGGAATCTGAAAAAGATTTTCGTCTGCTTGTCGGTGGATTATTGTAATTAGCCGCCGAATTTCCGAAAACCCCCAGTCCGAAACCCGCCCGCATTCCTCCCCAGACCCCTCCTGCGGGCGGGAAATCAGCCGAGGCAGGGCGAATCCGAAACCCCAGACAAATTGTTTCGCCCTGCCGAGTCCATTTTATTAGTTTTAATCATTTGGATTTTGCTCGAAATAGTTTCGAACTTTGTCCAACAAACACCGCAGTGAATGAAATGAACGAGGAAGAGGAGAAAGCGAACTGCTTCGCTTTCGAGTGGGATGAGAACGGATTTCCCCTGAAAGGGAAATCAGTGGCACGGAGTGGAATCCCTCTCTCTCCGCACTAAAATAGACCGACTGAGTCGTCTCGTCGTCCTTTTTTGAGCCATTCGAGTGATCGGAATTCGTCTACAACTGGTCGGGAACAAGGGATTCGAACAAATAACCGATTCCTCATATATAGAAAGAGGCTTTTATGAGCCTCTTTTTTATTATTGACTTGAGTGTTACATTATGCTACAATTGTCTGTTGTTCTTTCGCGAATTCATGCTTTCATAACATAAAATACTACACGCATGTTAACAATTGACCGCAAGGCACCGGAAATCATTTCCGCAATTACCATAGCACCTGTATACAAAAAACAGGGTATCGTAAACGCTCGACCCGCCGTTGTCGGAGAAGGAATCACCACTACCCTCGAAAGTGGTGCCAAGGAGACCGAGAATACTGCGCAGGAGGGCGACTGGATCATGACCAATCCCTCTGGTGAGCAGTACATCATCTCCGAGAAGAAGTTCTTTGGTCGCTACGAAGAGACGAGCGAAGATGGTGTCTACAAGGCCAAAGGCTCATGCAGAGCCATCGTGAATCCGTTCGGCAAGCCGATCGAGATCATGGCCTCGTGGGGTTCGCCGCAGACCGGTGGTGCCGATTGCATGATCGCCGACACCTGCGACGAAGACGGCTCGAACTTGGGAGGTGAACCCTACCTGATTGACGCCGATGCTTTCGCGGAGACCTATAAATAACCCACTCGGGTATTTTATGAATAAGAGCACGACCAGAAATGGTACGGCTCTTTTTTTGTGATATTTTCAAAATATTTTTCATTAGGAAATTTATTTATTCGATTGTAATGAAAAGGGGTATGGTCGGATTGTTTGGCCACCATTCTATCTAAGTATCTATCTCAAATCTCATGTCGAGCTGTAAATCCGAAAATTTCGATAGGAGCGCCAACCAGAGGTTGGTCACCCTCTGGGTGAAAAACCATGAAAAAGGAGGGAAGGCTACTGTCGTAACCTGACGAGTTTTGAATGGTTTGTAGCCGAAATTTTCGGATTTCAGCCGGCAAGCGGATTTTTTGCCTTATATAGGCGTTGAGATTTGAGATAGATACTAAGAGCCTATCCCAGTATGGTCTCCGTTGGAGCGTACGAGCAAAACAGAAAAAGTACCAGGTACTTTTTTTATGATAGGTCATTCTGAATCGTATCGATGTGAAATCTATTTTTTCGCCGGAGTTGAAGGAGAAGCCGCGGGCGCAGTATCAGATGAAGACCGGGGAGGATCTGTCGGACGAGAAGGTGGAGATGATTCTCGACAGATTCGGCGTATATGGTGAGGTTGTGCTCAAAAAAATACGGGATAAGCGCGCGAGGGAAAAAGTGGCCGAATTGCAGACTGATGATCGCCTTCCCTCTCGGGGTTGAAATAATTCCGGCAGACAGTGTCTTTCGGCGTCCTGTTACTTGGTTTCCCGACTTCCCGCATGACTTCCTTCATTCGTCCGATAAGCGGCGAGACCGTGTCCCACCTCTCCTCCAACCCCTCCACGATCCTCAACCCCGTTCCCGACTTCATCCCCTTGTCCCCGCAGTGAAAGAAATACGGGACCCTGAATGTTGTCTCGTATTTGCATTCCTGGGTGATTTCCGGTACGGTGAAAGGCTGGTATTTCATTGACAATCAAACAAGGAGAGGCGATGGGAAAATCGGATATCCGTACCGGGGACGTGTTCGGACTCTGGACGGTTATCCGGAGAGGCCCGAACGGGAAGTATAGGGAAGTGCGATTTTGTTGTGCATGCGCGTGTGGTACGGAGAAGATCGTGTATGCTTCGACCTTGAAATCAGGAAAGTCGAAAAGTTGCGGGTGTTCGTGCGTGACGCACGGCAAGAGTAATACCAAGGTGTATCGTGCATGGCTGGATATGATTCAGCGATGTCATAACGGGAATCATCCCGCCTACCCTGATTACGGGGGAAGGGGGATATGGGTATGTGAGGAATGGAGAAAAGAATTCGCGCCATTCTACGGACACATCGGCGATCCGCCTGATGGAAAAGACCATTGGAGTATCGATCGCATGGATTTCAATGGACCCTATGAACCTGGAAATGTTCGTTGGGCGACCGCGAAAGAACAGGCTATGAATCGTCGCTCTCGCAAGAAGTTTTCTGCACGGAGGCACGATGTGCCGAGTGAGAGCGAATACGATGCGGCATGTGAAACGTATAAAAAACTACAGGATCTTCCTGACGCGTATGCACCCTTCTGAATCCCGTCAATGTACGGGATTTTTATTTTGAGCAGACTGTCTTTCGTAAACGCGGGATTTAGAGTAAACTGAAGGGAAGGCGAGTGAATCATTCCAGCTATGAACAAGGCGACGAACCTGTCGACGAAGAAAGGAAACGGCATCCTTCGGGGGCTCGGTAAGACCGAACGTATCGCGTACAATCTCTGTAAGACCATGCTGAATCGGAAGCGATACGGCCGGTTTTTGCGTATCCTGGGGCCGGGTCTGGTGACCGGGGCCGCGGACGACGATCCATCGGGTATCGCGACCTATTCACAGGCCGGAGCCGGGTATGGCCTCGGATTGTTGTGGGCATTTCCGCTCATGTATCCGTTCCTGCTCGCGGTGCAGGAGAGCTGCTCGCGTATCGGCGCGATCACCGGCAAAGGGTTGGCGGCGGTCATCAAGGAACACTATAGCCGGAAGATCCTGTATATGTCGGTCGGGCTCGTCGTCGTTGCCAATACTGTTAATATCGGTTCCGACCTGGGTGCGATGGCGGCCACGACGCAACTCTTCATCGACCTTCCGTTCGCGCTCCTGGCCGTTCTTTATACGATCATCATCGTCTTGTTGGTGGTTTTCGTGAGCTATAGGAAATACGCCAAGCTGCTCAAGTGGCTCGCCCTCGCGCTTCTGGCCTATCCGGTGACGGCGTTCGTCGTCGGTCAGGATTGGCTGGAGGTATTCCGAAACACGTTCACGCTCACGCCGAAGATCGATTTCGACACGATGTACCTTTTTGTCGGCATGCTTGGAACGACCATTTCGCCGTATCTTTTTTTCTGGGATACCTCGGAAGTGGTCGAGGAGGAAATCATGAAACATAACCGGACGAAAATCGGAACCGTTCCGAAGGCGACCGGCCGGTTTCTTCATAACTTGCAGATCGATAATTTCGTCGGCATGACGCTTGCCAGTCTGACGGCGTGGTTCATCGTGATCGCCTGCGCCTCCACCCTGCACAAAAGTGGCATCACGGAAATCGACACGGCCGCAGATGCCGCGCGGGCGCTCGAGCCTCTGGTACGGAGCTTTCCGAATTCCGGCCTCGTGGCGAAGATCATCTTCTCGGTCGGTGTTATCGGGCTCGGCCTTTTGGCAGTACCGGTGTTGGCCGGTTCGTCCTCGTATGCCCTAAGTGAGGCGTTCGGCTGGAAAGAAGGCCTCTATCGGAAGTTCAACAAGGCAAAGGGGTTCTATGGCATCATCATCCTGGCAGCCTTGGTCGGTCTCGGTCTGAACTTCATCGGGCTGGACCCGATCAAGGCATTGGTCTTCACGGCCGTCTTCAACGGCGTAGCCGCCGTGCCGCTCCTGTTCGTGATCGCCAAAGTCGGCAGTAATCACGACGTCATGGGGGAGTATACGAATGGAAAGATCTCGAATCTCTTTGTCCGGCTCGCGTTCGTATTGATGGCACTCGCGGCACTCGTGCTGTTTTATTCGATCTTCCGGTCAATGTAGACATCGAATAAGAAACGGATCGATAGATAAGGAATGATTTGACCATATGCGATTCCAGGAGCGTCTATTCAGATGAAAGAAAACGGCGTTCGGATTCGTGGTATCATACAAAGGCAGGTTTTTCCCTGCGACGGGTAGTGTGTATAATCCGAAAAATGTCGGGACACCGACGAAAGCGTTATGAATACGAAAAAAGTATCCATGGTAGTTGTTCTGGTGGTCCTTGCGGTCTCGGTGACAGGACTCGTGGCCAATCGTGTTGTGGCTCAGGAAAGCGGTGCTGGCGCTGGAGATGTATCGTCTGGTGGGCCGGAAAGAGGCATGCAGGGCGGAAGAGGGGCGGGTTTTCTGCGTCACGGCGGCGGGCCGTTTCGTCCGTCGGACGCCTCGGTTTCGGCTTGTAGTGGCAAGAGTGTGGACGATTCGTGTACGTTTTCGTTCACCGGTTCCGGTAGTGGCTCATCGGCTTCCGTCGATGGTACCTGTATGAATCGTCCTTCCGTGGCGAGTGGCAGTACCGATACCGTCTTATCATGCGTTCCGACACGGAAGAATAGCGGCAAAGAAGGGCAGTCTTCCGGAGTCCGTGGAGATGGAGCCATTAACGGACAGACCCGCCTGCAGCGGGCACAGCAGATGAAGACGCAGAAGGTGGCACAGATTTCGAATATCGAGGACCGGATCGGAAAGATCATCACGTTCCTCGCTTCGAAAGGTGTCGATACTACCACCCTTTCAGGTGAGCTCGCCACCTTTACGGCGAAGGCGAACGAACTATTGAGCAGGATCGACGCGTATATCGCGGTCCTAAACACAAATGGAAGCAGCGCGACTGACATTACTTCCGCATTTGCCAATGTCAAAACGTCCGGTGCGGATATGCGGACCTATTTCCATGATACGCTTCGGGCGGCCATCGGGAAGGCGGTCAGTTCATTGAACGAATAATTTCCGGAATATGGAACAGAAAAAGATCGTCATGATCGCTTCGGGCGCGGTCGCTATCATGTTCGTAGTCGCCGTTTCGTGGTTTCTGATTTTCGGGAAGAAGGGAGACGTCGCAAAACCAGGAGATGTTCCTGCCGGACTTTCCGGGGAAAGCGGGGCCGAGATATCGGGAAACGGTTCGGCTCAGGACCAGTCGGGTCAGCAACCGGCATCGGATCCCGGCTCGGTAGCTCAAACGCAGCCGGATCAGTCCGCCACGCTGGCGCCTGTATCGTATGTGAAAAGCAAGGCCGACGCGACCAAGGCGCTTACCGATCTCGACAGTCTTGTCAGCAATGCCGGAGCAACGACACAGTAGGATATCGTAATTAATGTGGAAAAACACACGAATATGGCATCACAAGAAAACCTGATGGCGGCGTTCGCGGGCGAGAGCCAGGCGAATCGCAAGTACCTTGCCTTCGCGAAGCAGGCAGAAATGGACGGATACCCGGCGGTCGCGAGGCTTTTTCGGGCGGCAGCCGAGGCCGAGACCGTCCATGCACTCGCGCACCTGCGCGTGGCGGGCGGTATCAAGGATACCACGTCGAATCTCGGGGAAGCCGTGGCCGGTGAGCACTACGAGTTCACGGAAATGTATCCGGAGTTCATCGCCACGGCCGAGGCCGAGGGGAACGTGGCGGCGCTTAAGTCGTTTTCCAATGCGAACGCGGTCGAGAAGGAACACCACGATCTGTATCAGCAGGCGCTTGAGGCAGTGCGGGCAGGGCACGATATCGAGGATCTGAAGTTCTATGTCTGCCCGGTCTGCGGGCATACCGAGATCGGCGTCCGGTCGGAGAAGTGCCCCGTCTGCGGCGTTCCCGGGAGCACGTTTATCGAGGTGAAGTAGGAGTACCGGTTTCACCGAATCATGTTCGAATGAAAAGAAAGGCCAATAAAAGCCTTTCTTTTTCGATGAAATCGGATTTTCGCGGTTTCGGATGGGAAGTATCTGCTTTACAGTAGGGGAGTATGGGAGGAAAATGGAGGTGCGAAAGAGGAGGAGTGAATGTGCCTTACCTCTCTGGCCGGTTCTTATCGTTACGATACATCGATGGTGGCGCGAGCTGACGGCCGTCCACTCGTGCCTCTTTGTTCGAAAAGCGAATACTGACATATATGAAACGACTGGGCCCGGTACAGCAAAAAACGCTTCTCATTCTTCTCGGCATCATCGCGCTCAGTGGTCCGCGTACGATCGTACAGCAAGCCAGGTTGTTTTCCGAACTTCGAAAAGAATGGAAGAAGATCGATAAGAGGGGTATGAATCGATCCTTGACGCGCCTTTCTGAACAAAAGCTCGTTACGGAAAATATATTGCCGGACGGGTCGGTCAATTTCATGCTTACCGCCGAAGGGAATCGAATAGCGCGTTCGCTGAGTCTCTTCGGTCCGAGCATACGGCTCAAGAGACCGAAAGTCTGGGATGGGAAATGGAGGGTTGTCGCATTTGATATCCCCGAGAGGAGTCGGGCATTTCGCGCTATCTTGCGCGAACATCTGCATGAGGCGGAGTTCTACCAGCTTCAGCAAAGCGTGTTTGTGTCTCCGTACCCGTATGAGAAACCGTTTTCGGAACTGATACGGCTGTATGAGGCTGGGCCGTATGTCAGGATCATGACGGTTTCCTGGATGGATAACGAGGCGGACTTGAAACGCATATTCTTCGGTCGACGCAAATCGCGCAACAAAAGGTGACGCGAGCTGACGGCCGTCCACTCAAGCCGTATTTTTTGAAGAGGAATAAGTTGTTTTATGAATAGGGGTCGATTTACTTGACCGCTTTACAATGAGGTTATTAGGGAGGAAAATAGGGGTGAAAGATTTGAAAAAATGAAGACAGTGCACTTTCCGCTCCGATTACTTCGTGACGGACAGGGCATCCTCGTCGACAACGGCAAAGCGACCTTAATCGGTGACGGGGAAGAAACGGTGTTGTAGGGGGATTATATCCGCTTTACAACCGGGGCGAAGAGGAGGAAAATGGAGGTGAATAAATGTACTTGACCATTAGTGTCCTGTTAAATTTTATCAAATAGCTTATTTTTGCTTCTATATAGCTATAATTTTAGGAATATTTTCCGCACGACTTCAATTGAAATTCTGGAAGACCTTGTAAATTTAAGGCTTATACAAAGTATCTAATTTTCTGAATTTAGTTTAATGGGACACGCATGGTACTTGACCCTTTTTCGGGTTCGGGAAGAAACGGATGCAGTGCGAACATGACGGCATGACCGTCTGTATCGACGACGTGACCGGACTCGGGGCGCTCATCGAGGTCGAGCAATTGTCGGAAGGAGAAAACGACGAAGCGGTCCAGGAAGACCTGAAAGCCTTCCTCCTGTCACTCGGCATCGGCAAAGACGACATCGTCACCAAGGGCTACGACACGCTTTTGTATGAGAAGGGGATCTGATTAATACCGCGGGTCGAAGGAAGTAGAAAACAGGTTAAAGAGCGGAATAAAGTACTTGGCCCCTTCTCGGTTCCAAAAGCACTCAAGTATTTTTCTGTCTACTCAGCCGACTGTTAACGAAAGGACATATGAAGAACGGCGGAATAAAGGTGGCTATCGTCGGAGTCGGAAACTGTGCCAGCTCCCTTATCCAGGGGCTCGAATACTACAAGGACGTCGATGAGAACTCCGAGCGGGTCATCGGACTCATGAATAACGTTCTTGGCGGGTACCGTATTTCCGATATCGAAGTTGTCGCGGCTTTCGACGTGAACGCGAACAAGGTTGGTAAGGATATTTCGGCAGCGGTCTTTGCCGAACCGAACTGTACGAAAAAGATCTCCGATGTTCCGACTACGGGCGTGAAGGTTTCTGCGGGGCCGCTACTTGACGGGATTGCTCCGCATATGAAAGACAGGTTCCCCTTGGTGCAGGAGCCTGATGATGTGGATGCGGTCCTGAAGGAGAGCGGTGCGGAGATACTGGTCAGCTATCTGCCGGCAGGCTCCCAGGAGGCGACCTATTATTGGGCGGAAAAGGCACTTCAACACAAAGTCGCCTTCATCAACGCGATTCCGGTCTTCGTGTGTAGCGACAAGGAGTGGTCCGCGCGATTCGAACAGGCGGCTATTCCGTGCGGCGGCGACGACATAAAGAGCCAGGTCGGGGCGACGATCGTGCATCGCGTGCTTACTCAGCTCGTCCTGGATCGCGGCCAATCGGTCGATGACACCTACCAACTCGATATCGGCGGCAACACCGACTTCGAGAATATGATGACCGGCGAACGGTATGCGCTGAAACGGGAATCGAAGACGAAGGCGATCGCCTGGAACGGGAAGATCGGCGCGATCAAGCTCGGGAACGTCGATTACGTGCCGCATCTCAAGGACAACAAGGTCGCCTATATAAATATCCGGGGACGACAGTTCGGGGATATCCCGTTCGAGATAGACGCGAAGCTCAGTGTCGAGGACAGTCCGAACAGTGCCGGGGTGATGGTCGACGCGATCCGTTCCATGAAGATATCACTCGATAGGGGACTTTCCGGATATCAGGAATGGGGTTCGTATTTCTTCAAACATCCATTGCGTCAGTACACCGATCAGGAGGCGCGGGACATCGTCGAGAAGCATGCCGAGAGTTGAACTATGGAATATTCGGACCTGGTACGCGACGTATTTTCGGACGGGGAGAAGAAGCGGTTCATAACCGACAGCCTTCGCGACTCGATGACCCGTCTCGGATTTTCTGATGCCTTGCGCGACGAATTCCTGCGAAACATCGATACGCTCGACATCGCCGACTTCATCGGGCGACACAAGAACGAGCTGGAGCGGGTCCAGAACGAACACTTCTTCGGGGAACTGGTCCCGGTGTATTTCAAAGAGAACGTGGTTCCCGAAATACCGGCCAACGGCAAGGTGCTTGATCTGGGATGCGGCTCAGCCATCCTGATCCGCTGTCTTATCGAACGGGGAGAAAATTCGGAAATTGTCGGTACGGATATCGTGGCCGACCCGCGCTGGAGCGGCATCGCTCCCGAAGATGCGCGGCTCGAAGTGGTACGGGAATCGGAATTCCTTCCATATCTGAAACGGGAACAGCCGGACCATGCCGCGGCGACGTGGGTGTTCCATCATATGGAATACGGGGAGCAGGAGCGATACCTGTCCGCGCTTCACGACGCCCTCAAGCCGGGAGCGACCCTTGTCGCGCTGGAAGACTCGTATTCGGAGGTCCTGCCACCCGAGTCCGGCAGGGAGCGTGCCCTGGCGTTCATGCGGTGGAATCTCGAGGACCGGCACAAAATCATGGGAGCGCTCGACTGGATCGCCAACCGGATTTTCAGCATGCGGACCTCGATGCCGGTGCCGTTCGCGTATAGGACGCTGGAGGAGTGGGCGAGGGTTTTCGAAGGGGCTGGATTTACGGTGAAAAAGACCAGATTTCTGGGATTTCCAGACAATAGGGACGTGCATAATCCCCAGAGCCTGATCGTCGTCGAGAGGCGATAGCACGACGCGCCTGCCCGACAACGGGCCGGGCGTTTTTCGAAAAAATCGCTAAATTCTTAGTAATCCTTGCCTTTTCGGCCCGGAGGGGTATGGTGGAGGTGACGGTATCAACGAAAAAAGTACCTGACCCCTTTTCTGCTCCCGGTTCGGGGTTACGGACTTCACCGCCCTCAATTATGTCTCGTTTGTCCTGAAAGCGCATTACAAGGATGAGATGGAAGAAACCGTGAGGGAAAAAATAAAGACCGTGCACTTTCCGCTCCGATTACTTCGTGACGGACAGGGCATCCTCGTCGACAACGGCAAAGCGACCTTAATCGGTGACGGGGAAGAAACGGTGTTGTAGGGGGATTATATCCGCTTTACAACCGGGGCGAAGAGGAGGAAAATGGAGGTGAATAAATGTACTTGACCCTTTTTCGGGTTCGGAACGATATGACTCGATCGGAAGACTTTTCGGACGAACGACAAAATCAGGGGCATACGAAACGAAGAAGTTTGGTGGAGGCTTTTCGTGCGCGACCAATCGAATTCCTGGAGGAATTTTCCGACATCACGGTCGGGGAACTCGAGGAGCGGTTTCCGGGCGACTTTCTCATCATCGCGTGCGATTTCGGGATTCGTGGCGTCGAGAACGGGGAGGAGATTCCCGGCGGGTATCGGCAGGGGCGTGTGCTTTCGATCGATCATCATGCGCCGACCGCGCGGATGGCACGACAAATCTCGAGTACGACGCTTGCCATCGAACAGGCCCGAAACGGTGGCTTTCCGGCGGATGGGAAGGTCGTCATTCATCATACCGATTGCGACAGTCTTCTTTCCTCGCTCATCGCGAGCGGGTTCTTGCCGCCCGAAGACCGCTTCAACGACGCGGCGATCTCGGCGGACCATACCGGGGAACCGGACGATATCGCCGATCTGTTACAGCCACTTCAGAAGTTGCGCGATATCGAATTCTCGCTCCGCAATCTCGATTTGTCGCTTTCGGGTAAACCGATCGGACAGGACGCGCACGAACTCGTGCTCGGGCGACTGGAACGGCGTGAACTCGTCGCGAAACTCGTTTCCCAAGGAGCGTTCAACACAACGGGCGACGTCTATTACGCCTCGTTTCCCGACACGCATGACTCCGTATTTTTCCCGTCACTCTTGCCGGAAGCCGCGGTGATCCTTGTCGGTTCTCCCATGAAAAATCATCCGGAAAAAACGTATATCAAGGTCCGACTCGGCATAAGGGCGCCGGAGGGATTCATGATCAACACGCTCGGCTTGCCGGATTTCGGAGGTCGGTGGAACGCGGGGAATACCAAACGGCACGGTGGTACGGCGATTCCGATCGCGGAATACGCGAAGATCGTCCTGGAAAAACTTGAGCGATTTTCCGGAGGGGGAGCAATATTTGAGAGCAAATGATCGGATTCGGAAAACGAATGATTATCGTATCAAGAAACCATATGACCCTTTCCCCATACCATCAGAAATATGCCGGATATCCGGATGAGGAGATTTGGATACGGGCGGACGTGAAAGAATCCGAATTGAAAATGATATTCGAATACGCTCCCTTGAAGACGGAAAGCGCGGTCGTGAAGGTGGCGGTCATGGGAAGCGGCGACCGGCGATTCGTGCAGCATCATGAGCGGATCTTCACGGAACTCCTCGGGAAGCGAGTCGAGGTGACGACATTCAACATCACGACCGAACACCTGGAAGGGGAGGATCGGGCGATCTTGCATGACTGCACGAAATCGCTCCCGGGTATGCCCTATGACATTACCTATTCTCATGTCCTGTTGAAATTCATCGAGACGGAAAAGCAATGGGACGTGATCATGAATTCATATGCCGCACTCTCGGAGGGTGGACTTGCGATACACGTCTTCGATTCCTCGGACTACGAGACGGAGGAGAAGCTCCAATCGGACGGGTACTTTTCCGTTCCACTTGTGCAATACGAGAACCGCTTGAAGGCACTTGGTATCGAATTCGTCGAGGTTCCCGTCCGCTACGGGAAGGCGCTCGTGCTGAAGAAATAGGAGGAGTATGAATAACAACGATTATCACAACAAGATCATGGAGTCATACCTGCCGGAATCGTACCGGGTCTGGTTTGAAGAAGAGGTGAAATACCTCGTCGCTCATGTCACCCGCTCGGCCTCCGTGCTCGATATCGGCTCCGGGGACGGCCGCACTATAAACGATCTGTTGCCGGTCACGAAGAATATAACGGGTATCGATCACGACACTGCCGCTATCGAGCGGGCCAAGGAACGGTTCAAGGATTTCCCGTCGGTGCATGTTGAAACTGCGGACGCGACGAAGATTCCGTTTGAAGATGAACAATTCGATTTTGTTACGTGCATGGGGGTGTTTATGAATCTTGGGGAACACAGGACGGAGGCGCTTCGGGAAATGAAACGGGTGCTAAAAGATGACGGTAAGGTCATCCTGGATTCTTTTTCGGAACGATCGTTACCGGAACGTCTGAAGGCATACGAAAGCGCCGGTGTCCCGGTGAAACGAATCGAGGGCGGAGCGGTATATTTCGATGAGAGTATCGGCGACAATGTTTCGGAGCAGTTTACCGAAGGAGAATTGAGAGATATTTTTGATCGGGAGGGATTGATCATCGAAGATATGTATGATGGTGGAATCGTATACATATTTACCGTTTCGAAGAAAAAAAACAGTCTTATATAGTAATCCGTATCCATAATCGTATGGAAAAGATAAAGGTGGAGCAGCACGGGTTCACGGCGTTCTCGTGGTTCGCCGGGTGGCTGTTCACGATCGGGTTCCTGCACCTCCCGTTCTTTCAGGGGGTGCTCGCGATCCTTTTGTGGCCGTACTACATCGGCCTCGCGGTGAGCGCCTTGGCGAAGTAAGGGGAATTTCGGAAAGCGATACCCCCGTCTCCGCGAGGGAGTCGGCGACTGCGGTCATTCGTTTTTCGGGTCCCATGAACCCACAAAATGACGTTAAAGACGGCTTTCTCAAGCCTTCATGTTTTGTCGAAATTGGAAATTCGGGTTTCGGGGCCGGTAAACGTGGGGTATACTGGAAGCATCAGTTCAATTCGAAGAAATACCATTATGAAGGAAGATTCCATGATCGGTCCCGGGGGTGGGAATTTGTCGAAGGAAGCTCCACAATTCCTAAAAGCGTTTTCCCGCGCGAATTCATCGGAAGAGCGTGACATGTTGGCGGCCTCGATCCGTGAGAGTCGAAGGAAACGTGACGGATGGCAGAAAGAGCATGACGGCCGGATGGGGGAAAAGAACAAGCTTGTCGAAGAGATGGATGGCCTCCGTGGCGAGATCGGCACGTATGAAAATGGGAACCTCGTGACCAAGGTGAAGGATTATCTCGCGTATCGTGCCGCAAAGGCGAAGCTCGAGGAAAAACTTGGCCCGCTCGGTCTGGCGGAGGAAAGCGTGAACAGTTCGGAGAAAGAGAAGCCGGATTTTGCCGAGGCGCGCGAACTCCTGGACGGTTTCTATGAAGGTGAGAAGAAAAAATGGGCCGATGCCGGACATACTCCGGAGGACATCGCGGAGAATTTCTCCGAGGAGCATCTGTCGTCATTGTCCGTCGAGGACTATGCGCTTCTGATGCGACGTTTCCCGGGAGAGATGCTTACGCACGTGACGCGGCAGGGTATCCGTGATCATGCGGGGAGCATGTGGCATACGGCCGGTGAAGGGAATTTTCAAGGAGGCTTCGAGTCCATGCTTGAGGACGGGAAACTTCGTTCGAACCTGGGCATCACGCTCAAGGAACATGAGAAAGAGGCTGCGATGGCGAAATTCCTGCGGCTGGACGGGATTAGCTCGAGGGAAGAGGCACTCCATAAGTTGGAGAGCAAATTCGGACCGAATGCCACTTCGGACAACGGATTCGCGGATGATTCGGCGGTGCACTTCGCTGCGGAGCAGGTGATGGACGAAATTGGCCGATATCTGGGGAGCGAAGGATGAACATGAGGAGTACGTGAAGATTCTCCGGAAATATTTCGACGATCATGCAGCGGATCGATATGAGACGGCGAAGGAGACGATACCATCGAAGGAATACTGGGAGCGGTACTTCCAACGGAATCTGGAGCAGCGACCGTCGAAGGTGGTCTACTATCGCGGAGGTGACCCTTCACGCGCATTGAACCGGTGGCGGGGAGGGAACGACATAACGAAGAAATCGGCAGACCCGACATTCGGTTTTTCCGATCACGAGGTGTCGACCGAAGCTCCCGAGGCGAACGAGGGGAGGGAACGATTCCTGTCGCTCGCACGCAAGGTGATCGACGACCGATTCCCGGCATCAGGGTCAGCTATCGATTCCGGTGTCTGACGGAGTAGCTCATCCGGTTTCCCTCAAATCGAAAACTGACCGGAAAGAAGGCCTATTAAGGCCTTCTTCTTTCGTCGAAATCGGAAAGGTGTGGAAATTTTGTGGCCGTATTGATTTCCGCGCCGAGACGAGGTAGAGTGACGCTAGTGTAGAATCGGTTACTTAACGTATTCGGGAGGGGAAGATGAATAACAAATCATTGGTCGTATACGGAACGCAGTCAATCGTTCCGACGGTCCTGTCGGGACAGATCCTGTACGCCCAGGGAATCCGTCAATATGTGCCGGATGGCATGGACGACGATGAACGGAGAACGGTGCTTCGAGACGCATCGCTCGTGTATGAGGCACTCCTGCGGGTGGGTGTCCGTCATGATTTTTACGGCGCGCTTCTCGACGGGGCCCCGGCCCTGATTGCACGATACGGGAAAGTGATAGGGGAGTTCGAACGTGACGAACGGTTGCAGTACGCGATGAAGTGCTGCATTGCGGCAGGTGGCAGCCTGCTCGGAAAACTGTGTCGTGAGATGGAGAGGGTTCCTTCGATCATTTCGCGTCGGCAGATGATCCGTCAGTTACGGCTCAATCCGGACGTGATGGAAACAGTCAGTATGAACAACTGGCGGTGGGCTGGGTTCTCGGAATGCGAGAAAACAGGCATCTGCTTCCATGACGGGAGTGAACATCCTCCGTTCATGAAGTGCTGTCCGCTCGACAAGACACGGCTTCGGCATCCGGAAGAGTGGCGCGGGGACGACGGATGCTACGCACCCGTGAACGGATGATTGACGTCCGATCCGGTCGGAATCTGCGGCGGCAGGGGAACACCTTGCCGTCCGTTTTTTATCCGACAGCCTTGATTCTATTCCAAGGATGAGGTATGGTGCTTCTGATGAATGTAGAATCCTTTACAATAACGAAACGATTAAAACATGAGCACACTTGGCGTATTTTGCGGCGGAGTCGACCGTCTGCCATTCGGCGGGGTATTGTCTCCGTACGAGGCACAGTCACTTCTTGAACAGACGATGCATCCGGATGCGTTCAACGGCTGTTCCTGTGCGTTCTTGAAACAGTACGGAACCTGGTACGAGGCATTTCAGATGGTGAAAAGACGATTTGAGTTTTATGTCATTGAAGCGCTCGAGTATCCGGACCTGTTTGATGAGATCGGGACCCATGACCGAGATCTGCGGATCATATTTGCGATACACCGCTGCATCGTGAAGGCAAAAGAAATCAAGGAGAAAATGAAGGCGTTGCCGAAAGAGTTTCTGGACGAATCGCTTCGTAAAGCAGAATGCCGCTTGCAAGGCATCGAGCCGATCGAAGTCAAACCGAAGGATTTCTCGCCATCGACATGCGAAATGACCGGCGTGTGTACGTGCAAGGACCGCGGCGCCGTGCCTCCGTATATGCATGGTTGCCTCGGCGACACGACGCTGTTGCTTCCGTACGAGGAGGAACCGTGTGGAACAGTGGTACGGGACTCACGGATAATCGTGACGAACCGCTGACTCATACGTGTCGGTTGCGCACATGGTTCCGAAATCGGATTTTCAACGTAAAGAAGGCCTTAACAAGCCTTCTTTTTTTGTCGAAAACGGAAATTCGGGTTTCGGGTTCGGAAAACGTGGGGTATACTGATAAGAGCGTACCTGTGCGGAATCTGTTCATTCTTGATAGGGGCCGAATCGGTCCTCACTGAGAAATTGTATGTATAATCAGCCCTTGTCATTCCGGCCTACGAGCCGGAATCTAGATCCTTGGTCAATTGACATACGCCGGTCATAAGCCCGGGATGACAAATTAAATGGCGGTTTTCCGTTGTAAAATATGATCCTCCTCTACGCGCCTATCCTGTACGTCCTGCTCCTGAAGGCATGCCGTTCGTTTTGTACCCGAACTATATGTTGCCGGGGAAGGTGGAGCGGTATCCGGCGCTCGTGGAGCTGTCGGAAAAGCTTCGGGGCAAAGATAGGCGGGAGACGCTCGGGAACGCGTTTGCATATCTGCGCGAGCATCATGCGAGTGACGACAAGATCTGGCTGCGGGAGAACCTGATGACCCTGCTTCAGATCGGCGATTTTTCGACCGAGCACTATATTGATAAGGACTGTTTCCTGTGGTGCCACACCCAGAACCGTCTTTTGAAATCAATCCTGGTGAACTCCGGAATGTTCACGGAAAATCAGGTCATGATCGGACGGATGTTCTTCTGGAATCCGGATTCGCCGTATCGCGGTATCTCGGTCTATATCCATCAGTACGCGTTGGTCGATATCGGGGGTACAGTCTGAAGGCGGACCCGTTCTATGATATCTTGGAGGAAAGAGATGAAGGAAGAAAAGAGCCTGAACCCCTCAGTCACGAAGACGTGACAGCTCCCCTTTGAAAGGGGAGCAGGAAGAGAGAAGGATCGGATGCACTGAGTTTATGAGTGAAAGAAAACTATGGGAATCCAGTATGCCATACTGTTCGGCCTCATCGCGATGGTGGGGAGCGGGTTGTCCGGAGCCCTCGCACGTGAACCCGTGCGGGCGCTCGGGAGTGACCGGGCGCTCTTTTGGCGTGCGGTCGCCATGGTCTTGTTCCAGGTGCCGCTCCTTGTCGTATTCTTTCCCCGCGATCTTTCGGCGTGGGGGATCCTTTGGGCGATCGGCGTCGGCGCGGTCGGATACCTGCCGATCTATTTCTTTTTTCGGGCGATCTCACGCGGTCGGGTCGGCGTAGTCTCACCGATCTCGAACTCGTCGTCGGTCATCACGGCGATGCTCGCGGTCTTCGTGCTCGGCGAGCCGTTCGGTGGGTTCCGTGTCCTCGGTCTGCTCGTGGCATTGTCCGGAATCATCCTCCTGTCCGTCGATTTCCGTGATTGGAAGAACTCGGCCCTGCTTCGGCACGACAGCGGGATTCCGTTCGCGGTCGCCGCCTGTCTCGGGTGGGGCATCGTGATGTTCCTCTTCCGGTACCCGGTGCTTCTCATCGGTCCGATCTTTACCGCGTTCATCATCGAAGCCATGATCCTCCTGTCCGCCACGGCACGACTCCGGTTGAAGCGGGAACCGTTCACATTACCGAAAGGTTTCCGAGTGCCGATCGCCACTGTTGGATTCTTCGGCGTGATCGGCGTAATCGCCTATGACTTCGGACTAACGACGTCAGCGGTGGCGGTCGTCGCGATTCTCAATATGACCAATCCGGTCGTCGCGGCGGCATACGAACATTTCGCGTACGGGGAAAAGCTTTCGGCCAAACAGTATGTCGGTATAGCGCTCGCCATCGCCGGCGCGGTTCTGGTCTCGCTGGCCCATTGAGAGAGCCCCTCTTCTTTGAGTATCGCGGGATAATCAGGCGCGCGCACGGATGCGGTCGGAAGACCGTTTTTTTCGGATATCACGGACGGTTTCGCCGATGATCGAGAACATGAACCGGTGATGCGTGACGGCATCCATCGTGAGGACTTTCCGGAGGGGCTGCCGTGACGTATCGGCTTCCGAGAGGTGGTCCGGCATGAAGAATTGTTCGCCGAGCGATGTCGACTTCGCCTCGTTGAGGTAATCGGAAAGCCGGTCTCCGAAGCCGGGACGGATTGAGAATGAGGAAAGGTCGGGGTCCATCAGTGCGATCGTACGAGGGTCGGGAACATGGCCATCCTCGTCGGCAAAGATGATGGCGGTGTTCCCGAAATGTCCATCGCGCAACAGGGTCGAAATGCCTCCTTCCAGGCTATTGAGGAAACGCATCTTGTCCTCGAAAACATCGCCAAGATTTTCCCAGTCGATGTCGAGGAGTCCGGGCCACTTCGTAACGGAATCCTCGATACTGTTTCGGATATACTCCCGATACTCGCCACTTTTGAGGAAGTCGATAATTTCTACAGGATTCCGGGCAGAATAGCGCCTGTTCCAAAAAACACCGTCGCGGTCGATGATTTTTGCAACAGACGGTCCGTTCAGGACTTCCATGACCGTCGTCATGCCGACGATCTCGTCTTCGAGTCCGGGAATGATCCGCCCGGTCCGCCGGTCGCGCGCGCCGTGTTCCTCGGCATAGTGATAGATGTCCGGCAGTATGCCTTTCGTCGTGGCGGTGACCGCCTGTGCCATCGAACCGCGACGGAAAGCGCCGACAGGGTCCGGCTGGTCATGATTGGTCGGGATGCCGAGATATGGAGAGCCGGTTTTTAGGTCGATGATTTCGGCCCGCTTCAGTTCGCGGAGGCCGACATTTTTTCCGAAGTGTTCCCGGAGGATGGTCCGTGACGGTTCGTCTTTTGGGACGCGGAAAATATTCGAGGTCCCTTCTCCGACGATGTCCGCATGGCGGAGCATGTCGACGAGTCCGGAGGTCTTTTCGTTTCGCTGCCGTTCTTTTTCCGGATGGTCCGAGGCCGTAACACGGTCCATGCCACGCAGGAGGCTGAAAAACAAGACGGGGTCCTGAAGAATCCGCTCGAGTTCCTCGGGAGTCTCCTGGAAATGTCGGAGGATCTTGGGAACATCCTGAAAATCGTATTCGACGATACGTATCGGGTCATTTTCCTTTATGGGCTCTTTTTCCAGTGACGGAATCTCATGGTTCATATCGTCAGTATAAGCCTATATCTGACAATGGGAAAGTCTTTGTCTCTGATTGCCAGGGCTCTAAAGGTGTGAATTTTCGGTGTCGCCGCGCTTTCATAAGCCATCGTTTTGGGGTATACTGGTATACTGTCCGGGTGGAAAGCTGTTTTGAAGTATGTCTGATCCCGTGAATGAAAAGGTGGCTTCGGTGAAAAGGGACGGATGGCTGAGGAAACCACTTGGCATTTTTCTCGTCGTGCTTGGCGTGTTATTGCATCTGATTCCGTTCTTTCCGGCTTCCTGGATCATCGTCATCGGTTTGGAACTGCTCGGTCTGAGGGCTATATTCTGGGAACGGATCAGGGACTGGTTCGGAAAAAACATAGTGGCGGAACAGTCTCAGTCGGATCACAATAACAAGAAGAAGTCTATGCGGAATCTCATGAATACGGTTCGGACTATCGGTTTCGACAAGCCGCTCTTCGCCGTGCTCGCCGTCGCGCTCGTTTTGCATTATGCACAGGTGCTTCCCGTATCAGCGGGTGATGTCGCGCTTGGTATTCTCGCGGGCATCGCGACCATTCCGGTCCTGCGTAGTGCTATCTTGGCGCTCCGTGAGAAGCGGATCACGGTCGATCTGTTGGCGAGCGTGGCGCTCATCGTGTCGCTCCTGAATCGCGAATGGGCATCGGCCACGTTCATCGGTCTCATGCTCGCCTCGGCGCGTATTTTCGATTCCTATACCGAGAACCGCGCCAGAAACGCCATCCAAAGCCTGATGAAACTCCGACCCGAGACGGTCCGAGTCAGGCATGGCGAGACAGTCGTCGAGGAACCGGTCGCCACCGTCCGGCAGGGCGACCTGATCATCATCGGTATCGGGGAGCGGATTCCGATCGACGGGGTCATCATCGAGGGCGAGGGCCAGGTGGACCAGTCATCCTTGACCGGGGAATCGTTGCCGGTCGACAAACGCGTCGGTGACCGGATGCTCAGCTCGACTCTGGCCGTATCCGGTTCGTTCGTCGTGCGGGCGGAAAGGGTGGGCAAGGATACCGCATTTGAGAAGATCATCCGGCTTGTCGAGGAATCGCAGGGTAACAAGGCGGGCGTGCAGACGGCAGCCGACCGGTTCGCCGCGTGGTATATCAGTTTCTCGTTTCTTGTTACTGTCTTGCTCTACGCGTTCACGCGCGACCTCGATCTCGTTCTGTCCGTGCTCCTCGTGACCTGCGCGGACGATATCGCCGTCGCGTTGCCGATGGCGTTTCTCGTGGCGATCGGCAATGCCGCCAAGCGGGGAATCATCGTGAAGGGGGGCTCGTTCCTCGAGGGACTCACACAGGTCCGGACGGTGATCGTTGATAAGACCGGAACGCTTACGCGTGGCAGGCTCCGCGTTTCGTCGGTGACGGTGTTCGATGCACGGACGGAACATGACCTGGTCGCGCTTGCCACGGGTTCCAGTAGCGTCTCGTCTCATCCGGTGGCCCGTGCGGTGGTCCGGTATGCGAAGCAGGAGAAGATACGCATCGGGGAAGTATCCGAGTCTGGCGAACAGTCCGGCAAGGGGACCTACGCGATGTCTCAGGGGAAGCGTGTCGTCTGTGGGAAGCTGCCGTTTCTCGAATCAGAGGGCGTGTCCGTCTCTGATGCTGAGCGCGAGCGGATCGCCGATATCGCCCAAGACGGTGCCGGCAGCGTGTTGCCGGTCGCCTATGGCGGACATTTGGTCGGGGCGATTCTGCTCCAAGACGAGATCCGTCCGGAGGCGAAGGATTCGATCGCTCGGTTGCGGGAGCTTGGCGTGCGCGATATCGTGATGCTGACGGGAGACAATGAGAAGACGGCACGACAGGTCGCGCACGCGGTCGGTATCACCGTGTACCATGCGAATCTTCTGCCCGAGGACAAGCTGGAACATCTGAAGGCATACATTGCGCGCGATCGCGGCAAGGTCGCGATGGTCGGTGACGGTGTGAATGATGCGGCGTCGCTCGCGCTTGCCGATGTCGGTATCGCGATGGGAGTTATCGGGTCGGATGCGGCTATCGAGGCGGCCGACGTGGCCCTTATGCAGGATGATTTTTCCAAGATTCCCGAGGCGATTGAGATTGGCAAGGCTGTCTCGACGATTGCTCGTCAGGACTTCGTCATTTGGGGGACCGTGAACGCGATCGGACTCCTGCTCGTTTTTGGTCGGCTGATCGGGCCGGAGGGCGCGGCGGCATACAATTTCCTCACCGATTTCCTGCCGATTGCAAATTCGATGCGACTCCTCGGGGAACGATTTTCGAGACGAAAGATAGGCACTGGCTCCCGATGAGGTGATTTCTTAAAGATATTTTACTCGACATATTCTTAAAAACGATATGCTGACTTCGACCGATCAAACACAAATCCCTGCGCCTCCGCTAAAAGCTTTGGCGACACGCGGTCCCCTCGGCAC
>Ga0194037_1000808_pt1 | contig 24305 bp, 23 predicted proteins | sample JunL306m_MetaG_FD_148653 | JGI IMG/M metagenome (GOLD analysis project Ga0194037, IMG submission 148653) | Anoxic zone freshwater microbial communities from boreal shield lake in IISD Experimental Lakes Area, Ontario, Canada - Jun2016-L304-6m | ecosystem: Environmental > Aquatic > Freshwater >...
GGACTAAGCCTCGACGACCTCCACGAAAAGCTGACTTTTTATAACGCCTTTGAACCACTCGCTACTGATGAAACGTGACTACTCACTTGATATCCATCACCTGACCAGAGTGGAAGGACACGCCAACATCCAGATCACGGTCAGGAATGGCGAGCTTGTTGATGCCCGTTGGGCTATTGTGGAGACTCCACGCTTTTTTGAGGTGATGCTCAAGGAGATGAGCGCCGAGCGGGTTCCTTTTCTGACCTCAAGAATCTGCGGGATCTGCTCCATCAGCCATTCGCTTGCAAGCATCAGGGCGGTCGAGCGGGCCATGGATATTGTGCCTCCGGTTGCAGCAGAAAAAACAAGGCTGCTGGCAATGCACGGCGAAACTCTCCAGAGCCATGCACTCCATCTCTTTTTTCTCATTGCCCCTGATTTTGCAGGCACGTCCAGCGTTCTGCCGCTTATGCAGTCTCACCCCGATCTGGTCAGGGCTGGGCTTCAGCTCAAAGAACTCGGCAACGAAATCAGTACGGTGACAACCGGACGCTGCACCCACCCGGTCAGCCTCGTGGTCGGCGGGCTCAGCAAGGCCCCTGACAAGGAGAAGCTTTTACACCTTCGCACGATGATTCAGGAAAGAAAACCGGCGCTTGAGGCAGCTTGCTCTTTTTTCCACACGCTCGCCATTCCTGATTTCATCCGTGAAACCGAATTTATCTCGCTCTTCAACGGATCAACCTATCCCGCAATCGGCGGGCGCCTTGTTTCATCGGACGGGGTTAACCGGGAGGAGAATGACTATCTCCTGATGACCAACGAGTACACCAGAGATTTTTCCACTTCGAAGTTTACCAGACTCAGCAGGAAATCCTCGGCGGCAGGAGCCCTGGCACGCTTCAACAATAACTACTATCTCCTTCATCCGAAAGCAAGAGAGTGTGCCGAAAGCTTCGGGCTTCAGCCGGTATGTCACAACCCCTTCATGAACAACGTCGCCCAGCTTGTTGAGTGTGTTCATATTCTTGAGGATGCCGAGACGCTCATTAACCAACTGCTTGAGAGTGACCTTTCAGAGATAAAAACACCTTACGCGCCAAAAGCCGGCATAGCCACCGGAGCTGTTGAAGCTCCCCGCGGGGTTCTCTATCACCATATCGAAATTGATGAGCAGGGAAAAGTAGCCAGGGCAGACTGCATCATTCCAACGACGCAGAATAATGGAAACATCCATGACGATCTGCGGGCACTTGTTGAACAGTCGCTCAGTGAGGGGAAAAATGACGGGGAGATTACAAGACTTTGTGAGATGATGGTGCGTTCTTACGACCCCTGTATTTCATGCTCGGTGCATTGATGTGCAGGGAAGCCCTCGTCGCTTCCCTGCAGACAACACTCACAAAATCTCCACAAGCTCAATCTCAAAGGTAAGCTGCTGGCCAGCCAGAGGATGATTGGCATCAAGCGTCACCGATGTATCGCTCAGGTCGACAATCATCACAACCGCCTGTTCTCCATCTGCCAGTCCGACCTGAAGCTGTTGACCGATTTCAAGTTCCATGTCAGCAGGAAACCTCTCACGGTCGACGTCCGTTACCAACTCGGTACTGTGCTCTCCATAAGCCTCTTCAGCGGGGATCACGGTAACCCGCACGTCACCCGGAACCATATCAATTACTGCAAGGTCAAATCCGGGGATAACTTGACCACCCCCAATCGTAAACTTTAACGGTTCTCGCTCCGCCGATGTGTCGAACATCGTACCGTCCTCAAGGGTTCCTGTATAATGAACTTTTACGGTATCCCCTTTTTTTGCCTGCGCCATGCACCCCTCCTTTTTATTCTTATCAAAACAAGTCAGCTTTTTAATGTAAATCCTTATGAATTCCAGGAACTCCCCCCTGATCCATTTGTGCCGTAACTTTCGGCAATCCTCCCGGATAGTTAAGCCTCAGGAACGCAATCAACTGTTCACGAACAAAACAACGCAACTCCCATACATCCGAAGAGTTCGCCGCACTCACAACCGCCCGTATCTCGACCGACTTCTCCGTAGTATTGGTCACCTGTATTTTTGCCAACCTCTTATCCCATAAAGGGGTTAAAGAGACAATTCTCCCCAGCTCATCACGAAGCGTTTCGGGTGGGATTGAATAATCTGTATGAAGATAAACTGTACCAAGAAGCTCGGACGACGTCCTGGTCCAGTTCTGAAACGGACGATCAATAAACCATGTAATCGGTACTATCATACGGCGCTGATCCCAGAGTTGCACAACAACGTAGGTGAGGGTAATCTCTTCAATCATGCCTCTTTCATTTTCAACAACAACCACATCACCGATACTGATCGGCTGTGTTATAGCAATCTGGATACCGGCGATCAGGGTTGTAAGACTTTTCTGTGCAGCAAAGCCAAGCATCACACCTGCAATTCCCGCAGAGGCAAGAATGCTCAGTCCAACCTGACGAACCGTATCAAAGGTCATCAACACACCGGAAATTGCCAGAAGCACAAAAAACACATTCAGAATTTTGCGAGCCAGACTGACATGGGTGGCGATTTTTCTTGCCGCTTCGTTTTCACCGACTTTCGCGGCATAGTGCTTCAGAATAAACTGCTCCAACACTATAAGTAACCGCATGAGGAACCATGAGACACCGATAATGGCAACAATAAGAAGGGTATGATGAAGCAGCTCCTTTATATCCGAAGCTACCGGCACATAACGAACAAGAATGGCCAGACCAACAAGAGAGACCAGCAATCTGAATGGCAAAGCCATAAGCTCCAGAGGAAGAGTGACATCCCTGACTGATGAGCGAACGACTGCTATAACCTTACTGAAAAGGGAATTTGCTCCCACATAAAAAAGCAGGGCAATCACAACAATTAGCCCGAGCATAGGGTAAACACTCTGTGGGGAATTCCATAAACTTGTTGTATCCATAACATCTCACCATAAGCTGAAGCCAAGACCTTCAAAGCCTTGGCTTTTTGAGAGCCTACCCTTGTTTCAGCCTTGCAACTTCACTCTTCGAGCGACTCACACAATCCTCAATGGCCATTCCGCCAAAATAGTTTCCGGTCAGAAGAAGGTTCTTTTTTCCCTTCAGCAGCATATCGGTTTTTTCCAGCCATTTATGATGCCCCATCCCCAGCGTAGGAACCGTATTAATCTTTGACATGGTGTGTTCTATTTTTGAAAAGCTGACACCAAGCACCTCGGTTATCCGGCTTCTTTTGGTTTTGTCATCAAGACCCGGCTTGAAATGGAACGTAAAACCGCGATAATTGTCGTCGGGAACCGTATCGCGTGAGACTATCGAGAAAAACACATCGTTTGGGGAAATAATGGCCGCAACAGGCTTGAGTTTAACCGTATCCTTGCGGACAATAACCCCGACGGAGTCGACCTCAGCCGCCTTGAGCTGACCAAGATGGTTGGCTATATCGGGATTGATATCCCACAGAAGCTTCGACGCGACGGAAGATGGTGTTGCTATAACAAGGGTTTTAGCAGAATACTCTCCGCCACCGGCGCTCCTGATCACATACAAACCATTCTCAAACTTCACCGAGTTCACATCCTGGCTGGTAAAGACGTTCAGACCGCTTTTTGCAGCAATCACCCGCGCAACACTCTGCATACCACCTTTGAAGGTGTAGTTCTTCAGCATATCCTTTCTTTTTTCCCTGCTTTTGAACATCATATCAGCAGGAAAATCATCGGTTTTCTGTGAAGGCACTGCATTGAAAAAGTGACTGATCACCTCATTGTAGTTCTTCTCTCCCACAATTTTGGAGTAATAAGCCTTCACACTCAAACCATCTTTCTTCAGCTTGAAGAAATTAGGAGCTGAAAGAAGCAGTTCCAGAATATTGAGACGGGAGACAATAGATTTGATTTTATCATTCACCAGCAGGGTGAACGGAACCTTTTCGCGAGGAATGATTGATTCTGTTATTCCGCACGCTTCAACAATGTCGAGCAGATTCTGATAGGAGCTGTAACAGGTGTGCGCTCCAAGTTCCAGCCAAAATTTCTTTCCATTTCCGTTGTAGAGGGGAGAAGCAAAAGAACCTCCGAGAGTATCATTCTTTTCAAGCAGCGTGGTTTTAAAGCCCGCCTCGACACAATAATAAGCAAGGCTCAAGCCGCTAATACCAGCGCCGACAACAACAACATCGTTTTGCATCATAACAGACAAAGAATTACCGAATAACTGTTAAAAAAAACAGACCTGACTTCCGGGCGCAATTTAGTGAAATCAAGGAAGAAGACCGCTTCTAATTATAGCTGTTTTTCCTCTTCCCGATAGTTTTGCGAATAACGAACATAGTTTTCAGGCGACTCCTCAATATTTTGACGCTCGGCATCAGTTATCGGGCGCATCACTTTTGCGGGAACACCTGCAACCAACATGCCAGAAGGCACGGTAAATCCCTGCCTTACCAGTGAACCAGCGGCAACAATCGACCATGGTTCAATAACGCAGTCATCAAGCAGAACTGCTCCCATCCCGATCAGTACATAATCGTTTACTGTACAGGCGTGCAGCACAGCGCCATGACCTATAGTCACACAGTTCCCGATATTCAGGGGACCGGTATCATGCGTGACATGAAGGGTCACATTATCCTGCACGCTGGTTTTTTCTCCGATGCGAATCGGACAAACATCACCTCTGACAACCGCATTGAACCAGACACTCGAATTGGCGCCAATATGCACGTCACCAATCACATAAGCCCCGTCCGTCATAAAAACCGTATCGTGGATTTGCGGCCACACACCCTTGTAAGACATTACTTTTCCCATCAGCTATAACTTAAAACATTAAAAAATCCTGTTCCACACACGACAGAGTTAAAGAACTATCTGATATACTGAACATAAAATATTTTTTATTGATGAGGAGATTTATTAAGTTTCTTTATAAAAGAATTAAACCTCTAAATCAGGAACAATGGCAAATATATCAGGGGCTTTTACAAACGCTGCTGCCGCCTATGGAAGATTTCTTGAAGTTTTCATAGATGGTCATTGGTGGGTTGTCGGTGACGCTCTCGAAAACGTCGGCAAAACCACCAAAAGGCTTGGAGCCAATGCCTATCCTCATCTCTACGGTGGAGCCTCATCAGGGCTTAGAGGGAGTTCTCCTGACAAGTCGGGTTATGCAAAACCTACAAAGGAAGTTGGACAACGATTCAGGGATTGACCATAACCGGTTTCAAGCAGAGTTTAAAAAACGAGGTGTACAGCCTCGTTTTTTATTGCCCAAACCACCCAGTGAATTAACTTCATCAGCATGAAAGCAACATTGAGCTGCAGCAAGTTAAAGAAGATCTACAATAAACGAGCCGTTGTCAAAAGCTCATCCATTGAGGTGAAGCAGGGTGAGATCGTGGGGCTTCTCGGACCGAACGGTGCAGGCAAAACAACGACATTCTATATGATTGTCGGGCTGGTACGACCAGACGGAGGCGATGTGTTTCTTGATGCAACAAATATTACCCGCCTGCCCATGTATAAGCGGGCGCGACTCGGCGTCGGCTATCTCCCCCAGGAAGCCTCGGTGTTCCGAAACCTGACCGTCGAAGAAAACATTCTTGGTGTTCTCGAATTCACCACACTGTCAAAAACGGAAAGAAAGGAGAGAACCGAGATGATGCTCGAAGAGCTGAATATCTCCCCAATCCGAAAAAGCATGGGCTATGCACTGTCGGGAGGTGAACGCCGCCGCACAGAGATAGCAAGAGCCCTGGCGCTTAACCCTAAATTTATTCTGCTCGATGAGCCCTTTGCCGGGGTTGATCCTATTGCCGTCGAAGATATCCAGCAGATCGTCAACGGACTTGCCAAGCGCAACATCGGTGTGCTTATCACCGACCATAACGTCCATGAAACCCTCTCCATAACCAGTCACGCCTACCTGCTTTTCGACGGCAGCATTTTCATGCATGGCACCTCTGAAGAGATAGCTGCCAATCCTGAAGTCAGAAAGATGTACCTCGGTGAAAAATTCACCCTCGAAAGGTATTAACCCCACTTGTAAATTGCATATTATGAAACTTTGAAGCAGATATTCAGTGTTCCATTTACAGTAATCTCGTTGGAGGGCTTAAAGAATTCCTGTTTGAAAATTAAAGCCGACTGAAAGGCCGGAGGCAATGCAAGGATGAATATTCTTCTGATCTATCCCGAATTTCCTGACACTTTCTGGAGTTTCAAGCACGCTCTGAAATTTGTGAACAAAAAGGCTTCCCTTCCGCCGCTGGGTCTTTTAACAATAGCATCGATGCTTCCTGAAACCTGGGATCGGAGACTCGTCGATCTCAATGTCTCACCTCTTACCACCAAAGACATTGCATGGGCCGACATGGCGTTCATAAGCGCGATGGCCGTACAGCAGGAGTCCGCCCGAAAGATAATTTCCTTGTGCAACAAGGCTGGACTGAAAATAACTGCCGGCGGGCCTCTCTTCACCTCGGAGCATGAAGCTTTTCCTTCGGTTGATTATTTTGTACTGAACGAGGCCGAACTTACCCTTCAGCCTTTTCTCGATGATCTGAGGAACGGAACACCCCAAAGAGTCTACTCGTCAGAACTCTTTGCTGATATTACCCGTACACCTGTCCCGCAGTGGAATCTGCTCGACATAAAAAAGTATGCCTCAATGGCCCTGCAGTTTTCCAGAGGCTGCCCTTACCAATGCGATTTCTGCAACGTCACGGCGCTTTTAGGTCATAAAATCCGCACAAAAAACAGCAGCCAGATTATTGCTGAACTTGATGGAATACATCAGATGGGATGGCAGGACAGCATCTTTTTTGTCGATGACAACTTCATTGCCCACAAGAGCTACCTGAAAAAAGAGCTGCTTCCCCGGTTGATCGAATGGCAGAAAAAGAACAAAACCGCCAGCAGGTTTTATACCGAATGCTCAATCAATCTTGCCGATGATCCAGAACTTATGGAACTTATGTTTCAGGCAGGATTCTATCAGGTCTTTATCGGTATTGAAACACCTGAAAACACGGCCCTTGAAGCCTGCGGCAAACAGCACAACACCTCAAGGGATATGCTCGGCAACATCAAAAGAATCCAGCAGGCGGGAATGGAGGTACAGGGCGGCTTTATCGTTGGGTTTGACAGCGACACACCATCAATTTTCCAGAAGCAGATTGAATTCATCCAGAAAAGCGGCATTGTCACTGCAATGGTCGGCATTCTTCAGGCGCTTCCCGGCACAAAGCTCTATGACCGGATGCAAAAAGAGGGCCGCCTGCTGCATAACTCAAGCGGTGATAATGCCGACAGCAATACGAACATCGTACCGAAGATGGATATAGAGGTCCTGCGAAGAGGATATACCGACATGATGACTCAGCTCTATGCGCCGAAACAGTATTATAAAAGAATCAGGACGCTCCTGCAAGAATATCGGACACCGCATTTCAAAGGAAGATTTCGCATCAGTTACCTTCTTGCCTTTGCACGTTCAACGGTGCTGCTTGGCGTTGTTGGAAGGGAACGGTTCCAGTACTGGAAAATGCTGCTATGGACTTTTTTTAACCGCCAGCGTGCGCTGCCTCATGCCATAACACTGGCCATCTATGGGCACCACTTCCGCAAGGTCTGCAAGCTGCACCTCAAGGAAGCGCATCGGACTTCGGGATAGCTTCTGTCACTCAAGCTTACCGGATATTGCCAACAACCTATTTACTGATGTCATCATGCTTCAATTGAAAAAAGCTGGAAGTCAGGCTCTTGAAAACCTCCGCTCAGAGGGGAGCTTTCCTCCAGCCTGGCAAAGCATGGAGGAGCTTGAAACCCAAACCAACAACATTGTATCGCGTTTTCTTGATGAACGATTCAAGGTGTCGAAGAAGCTTGGAGGAAGCTCGCTTCTGACTGAACTGCTTGACAGAGTACTGCGCACTTCAGACACTGAATGTATGGACGACAGCAAATTGCCCGAAAACGAAAAGCTGGAACTGGTTCAGGCGCTTGACCGGCAAAACCATCAGATGCAGCTCTACCCGCGATATGTAGCCCTTCTGCTCTCTCTTCTCGAAAAAGTAACAACAGGTGAACAACGAAAGCTACGAATCCTTGAACTGGCAAGCGGCTCAGGAGGTTTAGCAATGGCGCTGGCCGAAGAGGCACAGCGAAAACAACTTCCTATCGCAGTTACCGGCTCAGATATCGTACCAAAATTTATCGAGGAGGGTAACCGTCAGGCTGAAGAGAAAAAACTTCCGCTGAACTTTCAACTCCTTAATGCTTTCAACCTGCCTGAGTTCAATGAAGGCTCCTTTGACCTCATGGTCATCTCCCAGAGTCTTCACCATTTCACCCCAGGTCAACTCGCCACCATGATTGCCCAGTCAGCACAACAGACAAAAACAGCGTTTGTCGGTATTGATGGGTACCGCAGCATTCTGCTCACTGGTGGTGTTCCGCTCATGGCAAGCTTGCAGGGCATCCCCTCATTTGCCCTTGACGGCCTCACCTCCGCCCGAAAATTTTACAGCGAACTGGAGCTTGATCTTATCGCGGAGATTGCTACCGGTAAAAGAGATCATACCGTCACCTGCGACTGGCCCTTGAGTATTTTGACCGTTCGGTTTGATGGGACAAGCCCGAACTGAGCAACATACTTCCGCAGCACTCTTCCCGCAATTTGCCACCCCTCACATTCTTGCGTATCTTGAATTGCTTTAAATTTCAACAGCTTCAAAAAACATTAATAATCTGTCAGGATTTCGGCGTTGGTTTACAAGGATTTTTCGGGCGACACGATTTTGCCATTTGTTCAGAGTTCATATTCGCTGATAATTTCCTTCAATGAAGCTCCCCGCCGAGTGGGGAATTCAACCCTGAGAGATTAAGGTTCATAAAGTGCAGATGCTCAATCCGGCAACCGGCTCTGGCGCCTTTCTGGTGGAGAAACGGTGATGGAGTTCTCGCCTTCATCAACAACCACAGCTTTCTCGACAACCCAACCTTCCGGGGGATGCGATGGCATCTGCTCTCCACTTTTGAGCGAAAAATATGAGCAGGCTTAGGCATTAAGAGCATGAATAAATTCATCAACGGAAACCCCGGCCTGTTTGAGCAAACCAGCCAATGTTCCTGTCTTAACTTCACGGTGATCAGGTACAACACAACCCTGCGAACCCCGGCGAAGAATAATATGACTTCCGCGCTGACGAATCATAATAAACCCGAGACGTTGCAAAGCGCGAATGACTTCAGACCCAGAAACAACGGGTAATTTAGGCATGCGCGGTCACTTGAAATGTTGTCAGCAAAGAACGCCCTGACTGAATCAGAGGAAACTCCTCCAGATACAATTCAGTTGCTTCCCGCAAATTCGCGAGGGACTCTTCAATGGTTTCACCCTGAGTTGTCGTCCCTGTTTCAGGATTGAACGCAACATAGCCACCTTCAGCGGCGGGTGTTAGAATAGCAGATAGTTCCATAAGTTGTCCTTTTGGATAAAGCACATTGAGATGTTTTCATGCTTCCTTCAGACTCAAATAATAACTGAGTTCATCTCTGGAAAGAAAATCAGTTGAATAATTATTGACAGCCGAAAACTTTGTGTCGAATTCAGAGGCTTGCCCATGTGCATCCAGGCGAACAGATACAATATCGGCTTCAATTTTTTTATCCCACTGGTCAGCCATAAACTCTTCGAACCATTCCGCAAACTTTAAAAGTTGATCCGGGGAGAGTTTTGATACTGTCGTTTTAAGCTCTTGAGTGTTCATCATAATTTTCTCCAAAGGATAGGTATTCTCCTGTTATTGTATGAATATTTCCAGCTTTTTGCCTAACGCATCAGCATAGTGAGAGAGCGTTGACAGCCTGATGTCTTCCGCATGGTTCTCGATGCGGGAAATGGCTGATTTATGAGTCTTGAGCTTTTCAGCAATCTCATCCTGAGTCATACCAGCACTAATCCTTGCCTGTTTCAACAAAACCCCAATCTTAAAGTGTTTGTATCCCTCGTCAAATGAAGCAGCAAACTCCGGGTCAACAGCTTTACGGCTAGCGATGTATTTCTGCAAATCACTCATGAAATTTTCTCTCCTGATATTCCTTTTTTCTTTGTTCTGCTAACGCAATTTCCTGATGCGGTGTTTTCTGGCTCTTCTTCGAAAAACCATTCGTCAAAATAACAAACCGTCCTTTATCCGGGGATCCCAATAGCCTGAAAGCATTATTGCTGAAAGGGAGTCCGAAAATTCATGACCAAGCGCATTCTCTTTTGGGGTTATATAAAAAGTAACTTCTTACATGGCAGAATGTTAACGATAATGTCAACAATTAGCAAGCTAAAAAAAACGCTCTGCATTGACAATTGTTAGATTGCCAGGCTTGCTATGCTCGCTTTTTACAGATTTATCCAGAGCCATACAAATGCATAATTTCCGCATCGCCCTACTTGACGCGTCGCCACGTTGTGCAACCCTTTGTAACGGAAATATTACGCTATTAGCCTTCGATGACAATGCCACACGATTCCTTTGGATGGAATACGTTTGTGCAACATTCCAAAGCGCTATCATAATCGACCCATCGGTGTTTCAATCATAATGATGGTTCTCTATGCCGTAATAATATTTTGTTATCTTATTTGAAAATATTCAGAAAAAGCAGATTGCCTCTCATTGAATTACGATTATGAGCAACGAAGTTATCAAAAAATTGGAGGCAAGCCGTAAAGAGCTGCTTGACGTAGGATTACGCAACCCATTGATCAACCATCAACTACGAGCAAAGCAGGTCAAATTGGCCGATGAGCTTTCGACTGAAATCTATCGTATGCTCGTTCTTGAAGGCAATGAGATGAGTTTTGATGGCTTGCCTGAAAAAGAAATTGATTCTGAAAGTGGTCAAGTTACGTTGTTTGACGCTGTCGATCAGAACGATTTGCAGACGCAACCCGTATATGAAGAGTTGGCTGAGGGGCAGTTAGCCGCTCGCCACCTTGACCGCAAGCTTCAAACCAGTTTATCCTCACAAAAGCTCCAGACAAGACTACTCTCAATTCACAACGATGCCCGCTCGTATATCGAGGAGCAGGGTGTCAATATCTTGTTTCTTGTTCTCGGCTTTTTACACTGGTACGAGGACGATTCATCACAGGAGGCTCGTCGAGCCCCACTCCTTTTGATTCCTGTTGAACTCAAACGTGCAAGCGCACAAGAGCGATTTCAACTCTATTATACCGGCGATGATATCGGTGATAATCTCTCACTCATAGAGAAGCTAAAGGGTGAATTCAATATCTTGCTGCCGAGGATTACTGACGCCGAGGAGTTTGCTGTTCAGGCCTATTTCGATTCGGTTGCTCAGGCTGTCGCGAGCGAAAAACGATGGAGTGTGGTTTCCAACGACATGACATTGGGTTTTTTCTCTTTTGGCAAATTCCTCATGTATAAAGATCTTGACCCGGTCGCCTGGACAGGAGAGAACAAGGGTAACGGACACTCAATTATTGAGTCTTTGCTCATAGAGGGGTTTCGTGAACAGGCGAGTGCCTATGGTGATGAGACTCATATTGATGCAGTTATTTCTCCGGCGGATATCCATCAGGTCAAGGATGCTGACAGCACTCAGATTTTAGCCATTCTTGATGTCAATTCAGGGCGCAATCTTGTTTTACAGGGGCCGCCCGGCACCGGTAAATCCCAAACCATTACAAATATTATTGCCGAATGTATAGGCAACGGGCGCAAAGTGCTCTTTGTTTCTGAAAAAATGGCCGCGCTTGATGTGGTAAAGCGGCGGCTTGATGAAGTTGGGCTGGGTGACGCGGTCTTGGAGTTGCACAGCCACAAGACAAATAAAAAAAAGGTTTTGGCCGAACTTGATCGTACCCGGCGCCAAGGTAAGCCTGTCATTGAAAACCCGGCACAGGACATCATAACCCTTACAAGATTACGGGATGAACTCAATGCATACTGTGAGGCCGTAAACAAGCCAAGAGGGAAGACGCAAATCAGCTTCATCAACGCCTTAGGGTTTGCCCTGAAAAACCATCCAGATGATCTTGATCTGCCTGCCTTTGAGTTTGAGCCGATGGCAGAATGGAGTGAATCGGATTATCGTACGGCACGAATGCAGGTCGAGACGCTTGATCGCCATTTGAGCGAAGCGGGCCCGCCAACCAGAAATCCCTTCGAATCAAGTGGCTTGACCGAAATACTCCCTTCTCAGCGACCAAAATTGGAGCGGACACTCAATGAAGGCCGGGTGGCCACAGAGGCGCTTTTATCATCAGCCATTGATTTGGCAAAAGCGATGGGGTTGCAGAAACCTGAATACCTCTCAGAAACAGGCATTATATGCAGAGCCGCTCGTCGGGCAATGGAGGCTCCGCACATAGAAGGGCTGGCCCTTACCTCTGGTGACTGGCAGGTAAGACGCGACGACATTGCTACCCTGGTTTCAGCAGGCAAGGCATTGAGCATAGTCCACGCCCGCTATGATGACTGGTTGATTGATCATGCCTGGAGTTCGGACTTGGTAGAGCCAAGGCAGCATTTTGTGACCAAAGGGAAAAAGTGGTGGCGGTTTTTGTCAACTGACTATCGCAAGGCCAGGCAGACGATGCAGGGTTATTGCCGCAAGCCGCTCCCTCAAGATGCCTCTGAAACTCTTGAGATGATCGATGTGATTCTTGACAGCCAGAAGAATCAGAAGTTATTTGCTGAACATTCAGATTTAGGTGCAACGTTGTTTGGCGCCCAGTGGAAAAAAGAGGAGTCAGACTGGGAGGTATTGGAAAAACTCACCGAGTGGGTTGTCGCTCTCTATCGTGATATGGGTAACGGGGTCGTGCCAGAAAGTATCGTTAACTTTTTGTCGGGTTCACCGAAAGTTGATGAACTCAAAGAGAAGGTCGAGGATGTCGAATCGAACATGCAGAAACATGAGCAAAATGTTGCTGTTGTTGAAGATATGCTCAAGCTTAAGCTGAGTGAAACCGCCAGGATTCACTGGGATCTCACACTTGAACAGCAAGGCATTTGTCTCGACCATTGGTGTAAAAATCTCGACAGATTGTTTCATCTCATCCGCTTCAATCAACTTGCGGCTGAAATGACAAAACTTGGTCTGGGTTTTATTGTGATGGCCGCAAGAAGTTGGGGACATGGAGAGGGAACCTTGATCAGGATGTTTAATTACAGTTGGTATAATGGCCTGGTTGAAATGGCTTACGTTGACGCTCCAGTCATCAAATCGTTTGATCGTATCCAACACACTCATGTCCAGGAAGAGTTCATCCGTCTCGATCACCTCCTTTTTCGCCACAACCAGTCACGACTGGCTACGGAACACTGGAAATCAATTCCATCTTTGGACGGAGGTGGCGAGCTTCAAATTATCAGCAGCGAGATTAATAAAAAACGCAGGCAGATGCCCATTCGCCTCTTGATGAACAGAGCGGGACGCGCTATTCAGGCAATCAAGCCGGTTTTTATGATGAGCCCGATGTCCATTGCCACCTATGTCCCGCCTGGGTCGGTGCAGTTTGATCTTGTGATCTTCGATGAGGCCAGCCAGGTCAAGCCTGTGGATGCCTTTGGTGCCATCATGCGTGGCAAACAGTCCGTCGTCGTTGGTGACAGCAAACAGCTTCCGCCTACCAGCTTTTTTGACACTCTGGTTGAGAGCGATGAGGAAGAGGAGTTCGACAACATCGGAGATACGGAGAGCATCCTGAGCTTATTTCTTGGGAAGGGCGCGCCGGAACGGATGTTGCGATGGCACTACCGGAGCCGTCATGACTCACTCATCGCCGTTTCCAATAATGAATTTTACGACAATCGTCTTGTCGTTTTTCCAAGTCCGGGAGCCAATGCAAAGGCGCGAGGGCTCAAATTTCACCATCTCCCGAATACCGCTTATGACAGGGGTAAAACCCGCTCCAATCCAGAAGAGGCAAAGGTTGTTGCAAAGGCCATCCTCGAACATGCAAAATCATTTCCTGATCTGACGCTTGGTGTGGTAACCTTCAGCACCGCCCAGCGGGATGCCGTTGAACTTCAGCTTGAACTCCTTCGCAGAGCTGATGCAAGTTGTGAGCCTTTCTTCAATGAGCATCAGCGAGAGCCCTTCTTTGTCAAGAACCTTGAAAACGTTCAGGGTGATGAACGTGACATTATTTTTATCAGTATTGGCTACGGCAAGACGTCTGAGGGTTATATGGCCATGAGTTTTGGCCCTTTGAATCGAGATGGAGGAGAGAGACGATTGAACGTCCTCATATCCAGAGCGCGGCTTGCCATGGACGTCTTCTGCAACTTCACCTCCCACGATATTGACCTGTCGAAAACCAGTGCACGAGGCACCAGCGCATTAAAGAATTTTTTGGCGTTCGCTCAATCAGGCATTCTTCCGCAGCCCTACAGTACAGGCAAAGAGCCCGATTCTCCTTTTGAAGAAGAGGTTATAAGGGCCTTGACGCAAAAGGGAATTGAGATTGAACCACAGGTTGGTACTGCTGGCTTTTTCATTGATATCGGTATCAAATCAAAAGAGAGGCCGGGCCAATATATCCTTGGCATAGAGTGTGACGGAGCGACATACCATAGCTCCCGTTCTGCGCGTGATCGTGACCGTCTGCGTCAAGAGGTGTTGCAGGGTCTTGGCTGGCAGTTGTACCGGATATGGAGCACAGACTGGTATCGCAACCCCGCACAGGAGTTGGAACGTGCGTTGATAGCCATTGAAAGAGCCGAGTCCAACGATAAAAACGGACTGGAATGCATCGCGCCACAGATAATACCGATAGAAAAAATTCTCCCTATTGACCGAGAAGAGGTCGTTCAGCATGAAGCCCTCTCTCAGTCAGCAACTGCTCTCTACAGGCGGGCGCAACTGCAAATACCGTTACATCAAAAAGAGCTCCACGAATTTTCGCCAGAGGAGTTGCTCCCCTATCTTTGTGAGATCATCAAGATCGAGTCACCCATCCACACTACAGAGTTAACACGCTCCATTACAGAGGGCGCTGGCCTCAAACGTGCTGGTGTCAGAATCCAGGGGGCAGTTTTTACCTCAATTTCTTGTGGCGTGCAAAAGAAGCTGATTGTAAAAAAAGGAGAATTCTGCTGGCACCCTGATATGAGTGAACCCGCAGTACGCGACCGCTCAGAGCTTGACGCTTCCCTAAAAAAGTTGGAATGGGTGTCCCCGGAAGAGATCAGACTGGCGATTTTTCAACAGGTGAAAACGGGCTTTTCACTCTCTCTGGATGAGGCCGTAGCAAATGCTGCCCGCGCTTTAGGGTTTCAGCGCGTTACTGCGCAGGCAAAATACCTGTTTGAACTTCAGCTTGACGGGTTGGTACAATCCGGGGCGTTTGTTGTGCGGAATGGGTTTGTTTCTACCGGATAGATGTTGAGTCAATTGATCACTAACCACGCCGTTTCAACATGACGCACTCAGATTCGCGAATCATCAAATTCGACTCCAAAAACCGATGTATCCAGATAAATTCTTATTGTTACTTTTCATCTTTTCGAGTGGCGAAGAACCCCTGAACAAAAGTATACACAAAAAGCTTAAAATCTCTTCTTTTCTATGAAAATACGTCATTAGCCAACCATTTGCCACCCCCCACTTTCTTGCGTATCTTTCAATTGAACCCCATATAACCTGAGCGCCCCCATGATAGCCGAACACCTGCTTTTTCAATCTGACGGCGGATTTATTCGTATTCCGATCTGGGGGCACATCCCCCTCAGTGGGCCGCTGAAAAAAATTCTGTCGCACCCTTCGTTTCTGCGCCTCAAGGGGATTCGGCAGCTCTCGTTCTCGCAGCAGGTCTACCCTGGGGCAACACACACGCGATTTGAGCACTCAATCGGGGTCTATCATCTGATGAAGCTGATTTTGCAGCGCATGTTGACCAGCCCGCTGGCTCAGAACCTTCAGGATGAGCAGTTCCGATTTGATGACCACAACTGCCGGGTGCTGCTTTCGGCCTCTCTCTTGCACGATATCGGCCACTTTCCCCATGCCCACATCATTGAGGAACAGATTCCGCAGTTCGGCAACGAGCCGGTCTTCTCCCATCATGAGGAGCTTTGCAAGCACTTTATCTATGAGCAAAATCCCGGCGTGCCGACTATTGCTGAAATTCTGCATGATGAGTGGAAGGTATCGCCAGAATCAGTTATTGAGCTGATAGTGGGCAAAACGCGCTTCAGCAAGCTGATCAGCGGCACGCTCGACCCTGACAAGATGGACTATCTCATGCGTGACGCGCACCACTGCAATATTCCTTACGGGAGCATTGATATTGAGCGGCTGATTGAGTCGTTTGTGCCCGACCCCCAGCGCGAGCGGTTTGCCATTACAGAAAAGGGTATTGCGCCGCTGGAGAGCCTGATGTTTGCAAAATACATGATGATGCGCAATGTCTACTGGCACCATACCAGCCGGGCGCTCTCGGCCATGCTCCGCAGGCTGTTGCAGGATATTGCCAGTGAAGGGATGCTCTCGGCGGCTGCGTTGCGTGAACTTTTTTACGGGAATGCCGATGACCGGGTGCTGCATGAACTGAAGCAACTGCTGCCGGAGAAGGATCATCCGATCTCTGCCCTGCTTGATGATATCCTCATGCGACGAGTCTACAAAAGGGCCATAACCGTGCAGCCCTATCTGAACGATTCAGCCAAAGAGGATGAGCGATGGTTTGTCTATAACAGCGACAGCAAGATGCGCGGCAAAATGGAGCTGGAGATCTGTGAGTTTCTCAACAAGCGCTACCATCTCGGGCTCCACGGTCATGAGGTGCTGATAGATCCGCCCTCGAAAAAAGATATTTTCGATTACGCCGATCTCAAAGAGCTTCGGGTCTACCCGACACGCTCGGAGCACATTCACTATGCCCTGCAGTGTACTTCAGAGTATGTCCGGTTTGATGATCTGCATGAGTCAGTCTTTCAGTCAGACTTTATTCTCGCCTTTGAGCGCTATACCAAAAAGTTCAGGCTGCTCTGCCGCCCCGATCTGGTTGAGCGGATTGTGGAGTCACGCGAAGCGATTATGTGCCTGATGGCCAATGATCTTGACCTGTTTCGATAAAAAATTACACATTTGCTCGTTACCTGAAACATCAACAACCTTGCAATTTTAGTCGCAGACTCGGGCAATGAAATCTTCATCAAGAACACCATGACCAGCATTGAAACAGCCAGCCCTGAAAAGCAACAACTTGAGCGGGAAAACGGGCTTTGCAGTTCATGCGGCCTCTGTTCCATTCAGGCTTGGCCGGTTGAGCAAAGCATCAAAAGCTGTGTTTTTAAGAATGGATGGCTCGGCGAGAGGGAGAAAAAACTGTTCGGCCGGGAACGACGTCTTGATGATCCTGTGGAAATGCGTTTTGGCATGACGATCGACCGCTTTACCGCTCAACTGAAGAACCCCGTACCCGGTTCGCAGTGGAGCGGCATCATTACCAGTATGGCTATGAGAGCTTTTGAAGAGAAGCTTGTGGACGGAGTTGTGTCGCTGCAGCACACTCCTGGCCACCATTTTTTCTCTCAACCTGTCCTGGCCAAAAATCTGGATGAAATCTCTGCGACACGAGGCAATAAACCGGTGCTCTCGCCTGTGTTATTCTCTCTGGAAAGCGCATATCGTCAAGGGTTAAAAAAAGTCCTTGTCATCGGAGCGGCATGTCATTTGCACACCCTTCGGGATTTTCAGGAGCGCTTTGAATACCTCAGGGAGATGGAGATCCTGACCATCGGGATTCCCTGCGTCGATAATGTCGCTCGCTCAAAATGGCCGTGGATTCTGGAACGAATGTCGCAATCGCCCGATACCGCCTGCTTTATGGAGTTTATGCAGGATTTCAGGATTCACATCAAACACAAAAACGGCCGCATTGAAAAAGTTCCTTTCTTCAGCCTTCCGGAAGAGCTCTCCAACCCCGCTATTTTTCCATCAGCCTGTATGAGCTGTTTTGATTATCTCAACAGTCTTGCCGACATTACCGTAGGCTATATCGGAGCAGAACTGCTGCCGGAACAAAAGAGACAGTGGATTCTGGTACGGACTGAAACCGGGCGAAAACTGCTGAAACTTATCGAGGCTGAACTTGAACGTTTTCCTGAAACCGGCAAATGGGAGTGCCACTCGTTTGTTCAGAACACCACGAAACGCATTATTGAGAGCATGAAAGGAGAAAAACAAGAATATTCTTCAAAAAGCAGGATTCCTCTCTGGCTTGGCCATATCCTTGCCGGTCTGCTGGGTATAATTGGACCAAAAGGGGTAGGGTTTGCCCACTATTCGGTGGATTTTCATCTGATCAGGCATTACTACTACCTCAAATTCCGTCACCCGGAATTGCTGCAAAAGCTGGTTCCCCGGCATGTAAGGGTTATCCTTGAGGAGTACGCGCTTCCCCTTTGAAAGAAGAGAACTTCAGGGAAAGAAGTTCCGTCTCCTGAACGGCGCCATAAGGATCTTGCCTGCCATTCTTGGCTTGGTCAGCCATCGTATTCTTGGAGATTGAGCGGTCGCGGCAAGCATTTTTTCGGTGAGAAATGCGGCAACGGTCTCAACATCATCAGCCATGATATTGAAAAATTGCTGTTTTTTAAGGCTTTCCGGTGAACCGTCACTGACCGTACGGCGAAGCATGTCGGTCACCACCATCCCTGGGCTGATCGTTCCTATCTGCACTGCAGTGCCGCGAGCCTCATGGGCAAAAGAGCGGGTAAAATAGGTGAGCGCACTTTTGGTCGTGCCGTAAATGGTCATCCCATCGAGCATAAAGCCGTCACTGCCAAGCCCCTCCATATTGAAAATCTTCCCCCCGCCCTGCTCTTTCATGCGCTGGAAAGGAATAATCGTGCCCGACACCACCCCGTCAATATTGACCCTCAGTACCTGGTTGACTTCGTTAGAGTCAACCTCCCATGCGTTGCGCATCTCATGGCCAATGCCCGCATTATTGATCCAGATATCAACACGCCCAAAATGGCTGACCGCCTCGTCATAGAGATGGATAATCCCTTCCCTGCTGCTGATATCGGCGGAAACAGCGGTCAGATGCTCACGATAACCCTGAAGCCGTTCCATAGCGTTACGGGTACTTTCAGGAGAGCTGCCGTTAAGCACCACGTTGTATCCTCTCTCAAGAAAGCAACAGGCAAGGCCAAAACCTATGCCCCTGCTGCTGCCGGTTATGACTACTGTTTGTGCCATGTTACTTATGCTCTCTCATTAACTGTTTCGGGAAAAATCAGGTAAACTGCTTCCAGTTTAAAGCAGTGTGAACGACAACACCAAGAACAAAGATAAAGCTCAACCACACCTGCACTGGCTGAGTCATCCCCAGGACGACAGTCAAGAAAATCAGAAGTCCCGCAATTGCAGAAAGGATAAATGCTCCAATTGCAAGAGGAGTTAGACGAAATTTGGAATTAGGGTTCATCATAGCAGTGATTAAGAATAATGAGAAAATCCACAGTGTTGTTTCAACCGAATCTTTTCGATTGATTGTAAACAAAGTACATGCAGAATTCTTAACTGCTGATAAATGAACACTTAAAAGTCGCTTAAAAAATAAAAACAAGAGGATGCTGAGTTTTATGATACAACTATTCTTACGGCTTCGGCTTGCCCAGATAGCGCAGTTTGGCGGTATCGAAGCCAAGTGTTCCCGCTTTGGCCACAAGCGCCTTGAGTTGCCCCTGCTCCATGACAGAGTCTTTCGACAAAATCCAGAAATATGATTTGTCGCGACCGCACACCATCGCCCAGCGATACCCTGCCTTGTCAAGATCAATCACATTGTAGCTCGCATAAAAAGGACCGAAAAAGGAGACCTTCAAGGCTCCCTGGGTAGTTTTTTGATCATCGAGAAAAACACCGCGTCCCTGAATGGTTTTCCACTCCTGTTTTTTCAGGTCATACCCTTTGTTCACCACCTTGACACTGCCATCCGGGGCAAGTGAGTAGGTAGCCGATACCGGATCAAGCTCCTTTTCAAACCGGTTATCGAGACGAACGATTTCATGCCAGGTACCGAGATAACGATCAAGAGAAAAATCCTCAACGACAGTGAGCCCCTCAGGGATTCCGGTACATCCTGCAAGCAGTAGAAAACAAAGAAACAACAGTTTTTTCATGTGAGAGGCTCCGATTATGATTGTGGTAAAAAAATTCCTTCGCAAGCTTCGCTTCAGGTTCTTTTTATTAATCCATTTTCATGAAACAGTTTCATTGCGAAAAAAGCATAACTTTCTTACACGTTTTCACCATTCTTTTAATCTCGAGAGAAAAAGAACCATATCCGTGCCAATTCTTGTCTGGATAATACAAACCGCTTCCAGAAGCCTTATCGCATCGAAAAGATCGTAAAAAGATCAAAAAAGGAAAAGAGCATTCCGCACTTTATCTTTATATTAGATAAAACAAAACATCATTGCACTATGGAACAACAACAACAGGACAAGTTTTACAAGGGGCTTTTTTTTGGAGCCGCGCTGGGTGCCGCAGTCGGCACTATTATGGCATTACTTTTTGCGCCTTACAAGGGAAGAGAGACTCAGCAGATTATTTCTGGCAAGGTCAAGAGTATGCTCGACAAGGCCAATGACTTTTACGAGAGCAGTGAGCATGACGGAGTTTACAGCAACGAGGCAAAAACCCGCTCTCAGGAGATCATCAACACCGCTCGTGACGAAGCAAAAAAAATTCTGAACGAGGCCAACAATATTATCCGGGATATCAAAGGGTATCCGAAACCCAAGGAAAACTGATTGATGCTGACATACCTCCAGGCAAACACAGCAAAGAGTGGCATGGAAAAACATGCCATTCTGTTTTTGCATGCCTTTCCACTCTCTGCCGCCATGTGGCAGCCCCAGATTGAAGTGCTCGGCAAGGCTGGATATACCGTCATTGCGCCGAACTCTTTTGGTATTGATGGATCGCCGGAACAGGAGAGCTGGACGTTTACCGATTATGCCAATGAGCTGGCGTCGCTTCTGGATTCATTGAAGGTCGAGAGAGCAACGGTTGTGGGCCTTTCGATGGGTGGATATCAGGCTTTTGAATTCTACCGGCTCTATCCCGGCAAAACGATATCGCTGGTGCTGTGCGACACCCGTGCTGAAGCTGATGCTCCCGCTGCGCTATCGGCAAGAGAGGAGTTCATCAGCGCAGTCGAAAGAAAGGGTGCCGGGGAGGCTGCAGGACGCATGATACCGAACTACTTTACCAACAACACCTATACCATGAGGCCAGACCTGGCGGCACAGGCTGAAGCCATGATCACAAAGCAGTCTCCAGCGGTCATCAACGCTGCCATGCGGGCAATCATGACGCGTTCTGATGCAACGTCACTCCTCTCCGCAATTGATTGCCCGGTACTGGTGCTTAACGGAGAGGAGGACAAACTCACCACAAAGGAGACGGCTGAAAGCATTCATGCCCGCATACCGGGTTCACAGCTCCGGTTGCTGGCTGGAGCCGGTCATATTTCGAACATGGAGCAGCCTGAAGCGTTCAACCGCGCGCTGCTTGACCATCTTGTCACACTTCCAGACTATCAAGCAGTTCAAAAAAGTTAGGGAACGAGACACCAACCACATCGATATCGGTAATGTCAATCGCGCATCCTGTTGCTTTGCTGGCAATGGCAAAGCTCATGGCAATCCTGTGGTCGTCAAAACTGTCCACAACGACGGTGGTGGAAGGTGTCATCTTGCGCCCTTTGACCACAAATCCATCCGGATATTGTTCGCACTCAAAACCAAGCCGCTGAAGGTTAACAACAAGTGCGTCAATCCTGTCACTCTCTTTGGTTCTCAGCTCTGCGGCGTTATGCAGTTCAAACCGGCCTGAGGCAAAGGCTGAAAGCACGGCCAGCATCGGTATTTCATCAATGATAAAGGCAACGAGTTGCGGATCGCTGATGGCGAGAGGTTCAAGCCCCGCGTTGTTCTGCACAAGAATATCACCGATGGTTTCGCCGCCAATCACCCGCTGGTTTTCTATCGATAACCCGGCCCCGGCTTCTGACAGAATACCGAGAAATGCCGCTCTGGTAGGGTTGAGGCAGACATCTCTGATGATGATTTCTGAACCACGGGCAAGCAGACCAAGCGCAACAAGAAAACATGCCGCAGATGGGTCGGCTGGAATAAAGAACGGCTTTGCGGCAACCGCTTTTCTGCCTGGCACCACAATGACCCTCTCGCCATTGCATTCGATGCTCTCAAGCCCAAGCATCACTTCGGTATGGTCACGCGAGAGTACTGATTCGATGATTCTGGTTTCACCTTCAGCGTGAAGGGCGGCAAACGCCACCAGTGACTTCACCTGCGCTGAAGGAACCGGCAGCCGATACTCAATCGACTTGAGCTCTTTTGTTCCCTTGATCAGCATTGGTGCAGTTCCTGCAGCGGAAAGCTCAATGCTGGCACCCATAAGGCGCAGCGGATCGGCAACCCGTTTCATGGGGCGCTTCATCAGGGAACTGTCGCCGATCAACTCGCTCGGAAAGGGCTGGGCAGCAAGAATTCCGGCAAACATACGCATGGTGCTGCCTGAATTGTTGCACATCAACGGAGCTGATGGAGACTGAAAGCTCCATAATCCTTGTGACTCAATAATTACCCGCTTGATGTGACGACCATAAGAACCGTCTACCTCGTCCTGCCGTAGCGTTATCCCTGCATCTTTCAGGACACCGAGGGTTGACTGATTGTCAAATCCTCTGGAAAAGTTTGTTATCTCCGTTGTGCCTTCCGACAAGGCTCCAATAAGAGCCGCGCGATGGGAGATCGACTTGTCTGGCGGCAAGGCTGTAACTTCACCCTTGAAAACTCTCATGAGTCAGTGGATTGGTGTTGACAAAAAAAAAGCAACTCCCGTAAAGGAGCTGCCTTGCATAACTTTTCAGATCATCATGATCATGAATTGCGTTCTTCGTTAGCCCGCTGGGCTCTCCGTCTGCTTCTTGAGCGTTTCAAACGGCCATCCACTGAAGGTTTAACAAAGTATGCGTTTGCACGAAACTCCTTTAAAATACCTGCACGCTCGTACTTCTTCTTGAAGCGCTTCAGCATTTTATCGATTGATTCATTATCATTTATCTGCACACTGACCAATGTAATTCACCCCCTTTTAAAAGATCAACAATCTTCAGACTTAACGTCTTAGTTTAAGTTTAATAATATCAGTAACGCTTTCCGAATTTTTTCCATTTGCAGCATTTATCTGCACGTTTTCGAGAAGCTGTTTTCTGCCACTTTTACTGAATTCCACAATAATAATAAAGGCGCCGCTGCCAGTCGCCTGCTTTTCCCTGACTACTCCAACTTCGCCAAGAGCCTGATGATAGAGTGCATCGCCTTTCGCATAAATACCATGCGGAGAATAGACCTGACACTCTTCAGCATTCAGCTCTCCAGGGCTGACTTCCCTGTCAATCTGTATCTGCCACTCCTTGAGGAGGTAGACCTGATGACACTCGGAACAACGAATCCAGTACTGATTTTCAGCCGCTGGTGGAGCGTTGACCGCACCATTTTTGCCCTCTTTTTGCTTTTTAACCGGAGCTGAGGTCAAAAAATCGTCATATTTCGGCTTATCGCTCGGCATCCATTCACCGACAAACACTTTTTCAGTAATCTGACCGCATCCTTCACAGAAGCAGGCCTTGATCTTACCCTCCAAAATAAACTGCCTTTTTTTGGACTCTACCTTCATATAATACTTGCTGGTTGTTAACTCGACTTGGCGTCGTCAGGATCTTCACTGTTTTTCTCCAGCTTCATGGCGCAATATAGTGCATGGCGCCTGAAAAAAAAGGAATGTTCTTAACTTGCTTAATTATAGTAAATCCCGCAAAAAAAACAACCACATAATGCAATATCGGTTATTTATGGGTCAGAGCATCAATAAGATCAGATTTTGTTATCAGTTGAAGCCTTCCGTCCGACATATTGATCAGCACGCCGGAGGCGTTTTGCTGTAATTTTGCTGATAATTCGGAAATTGTGGCATCCAGAGTACAGACAGGAAATGGCTTCTCCATGAATCCGACAACCTTGGAATTCATCGCATCGTCGTTTTCAATAAGTATGGAAAGAATCTTGTTTTCGCTGATACTCCCGATTGGAGCGTTATAGGAGACAATCGGAAGCTGGGAAACATCGTTCTGCTTCATCATTTCAAACACTTCAGCAAGCGTATGTTCCGGATAAGCAAAAATCAGATCCCGGCGCGCTTTCAACTGGAGAATATCCTCTGCGGTAATCT
>Ga0194037_1000809_pt1 | contig 24278 bp, 21 predicted proteins | sample JunL306m_MetaG_FD_148653 | JGI IMG/M metagenome (GOLD analysis project Ga0194037, IMG submission 148653) | Anoxic zone freshwater microbial communities from boreal shield lake in IISD Experimental Lakes Area, Ontario, Canada - Jun2016-L304-6m | ecosystem: Environmental > Aquatic > Freshwater >...
AGGTTGCACGAAGATTCAGTGCAATCACTCGATCAAATTCTTCCATCGTGTAACCAAGAATTGATTTGCGTACGTTGATTGCAGGTGTATGCACCAAAATATCAAGAGGTGCCAAAGATGCAATGCGCGCGACGTCTTTGGAATCCGTGACATCCAGCGAAATTGCCTCGCCTTGGCCCATCATTGATTTCGTTTCTAGCGCAGTGGCAAGATCGCGATCTGCTGCAAATACGTACGCGCCTTGACCTGCTAGCGCAAGGGCGCATTCTCGTCCGATTCCACTCCCAGCACCTATTACTAACGCCCGCTTATTATCTATACGAAAGAGAGTGGAATAATCAAGGCTCATGAATTCGCTCCTTTGATGTCAGGGCGAATGATTGCCATCCGCGTAATCGTGAATTCTTCCGCTGCAAAACGAGGCCCTTCCCGTCCAATTCCTGAATCTTTCACTCCGCCATATGGCATGGAATCGGATCTAAATCCTGGTACGTCATTTACAACAACCCCACCGACCTCCAAAGTATTGAGTGCGGCAAAAGTGTTGGCCAGAGAAGATGTGAAAATACTCGCTTGCAATCCATATCGTGATTCATTCACAAGTGCGAATGCTTCATCAATGGTGGCAACAGTGCGAACGCACATGACAGGTCCGAAGATTTCTTCATGCCACACCAGCGAAGCAGTTGGAGGTTCGAGAATCACTGTGGGGGCAAATGCCTTTCCCTGCAAAGTTCCACCATGAGCAATAACTGCGCCGGCACTTACTGCCTGGGCAATCCAATCCGATACTCGCGACGTGCTCGCTTCATTAATGAGTGCAGAAATATGTGTGGCGCCGTCACGCGGATCTCCAACAACAACGTTAGCCATATGTTTTTTGAGCGATGAAATGAATTCTTGTGCGATGGCCTCAAGAACTATGACACGTTGCACCGATATGCATGCTTGCCCTGATGCGTAATAACTTCCGCGAACTGCTGCTGCTGCAGCGGCGCCCACATTGGCACTCTCATCGACTACAAGCGCTGAGTTTGATCCAAGTTCAAGTAGCGTTTTACGTGGCGCAGCCAATCGTGAAATTGCGTGGCCAACGCCGGCTGAACCGGTAAAGGAAACTGCTCCGATACGCGGATCAGAAACAAGTGTTGCTCCGACATTTGCATCGCCGGTCACTAACTGAACCACCCCTTGAGGAATAGATAGTTGGGCTGCAATTTCGCGCATGATGTGTATCAGCCACAAGGTGGAGAGCGGAGTTTGCGGTGCAGGTTTAATGATGACAGGGCAACCGGCAGCGATCGCAGGAGCAATCTTGTGAGATGCCAGGAGCAATGGATAGTTAAAACCAGTTATTCCAACAACGACGCCAATGGGTTTGCGTACCCAAAAGCCCGTCATGCCTTCGCCACTGGGTAGGAGATCTAGCGGAACAGTTTCTCCGTGGAGTCGAGAAACTTCACCCGCGGCAGTTTCAAGAGTGAGAACCGTGCGGGCAACTTCCACTTTGCAATCTCGAAGTGGCTTCCCAGTTTCCAACACCAAGAGTTGTTCAAATTCAGTTGTTCTTGCCACCAGTGCTGCTTGAGTGCGAGCGAGTAATTCTTTGCGCACATAGCTAGAAAGATTTTCCACCGCTTTGCGGATCCCGAGGGCATGTTCAAGCGCAGCATTGGCATCTTCAACATTGCCCACAGGTGCATCACATACCACTGTCCCGTCAAATGGAAAGATCACTGGGGCGCTCTCTCTCGTGAGAGACCAGCCGTTTCCGATCGGAAGACCGGCAGGAAAATCTTGCGTAAAAATACTCATCGGGACTCTGGCAATCGCGGGATTGCAGTAATGAGTGCGCGAGTGAATTCATGCGCAGGTGCATCAAAGACTTGTCGGGTATTTCCGGATTCGACCACCACCCCATCTTTCATGACAATGACACGATCGCAAAGCCTGGCGATAACGCTGAGGTCATGAGAGACAAGAATGAGCGTTATTCCGAGGCTATTTGTGAGGGCGGCTATGAGTTCAAGGATTTGATCGCGAACTAAGACATCCAGCGCGCTGACAGGTTCGTCGGCAATTAACACGGTGGGGCGTGGCGCTAAAGCCCGAGCGATAGCCACGCGCTGGCGTTGACCGCCGGAGAGTTCGTGGGGATAGCGATCGCGCATGGCGCGATCTAACCCCACCGAATCGAGGACTTCATCAATGCGGGCATTGTGATCTTCCTGGATATTGAGACAGACCAGTGGTTCGCGAATGATTTCCGAAATTTTCATGCGGGGATCTAGAGAACTCCGAGGATCTTGAAAAACGATCTGCACCTCTTTGCGCAGCCATGGCATTTTTCCTGCGATAAGGGCTTGACCTTTGAATTCAACGCTGCCCGATGTTGGAGTATCCAAACCAAGAAGAAGGCGCACAAGAGTGGTTTTGCCGGACCCGGATTCACCGACAATGCCCACGCGATCTCCGGAGTTGATTTTCATATTCATATCAATGAGCGCGTGACGAAGCGCTCTACCAGAACCGGAAGCACCCTTAGCTAATTTGTAGGTGCGTGAAAGATTTTTAGCTTCTAAAACTAGTTGACTCATAGTTGCCCGCCTTTGCCTGAGAATGAATCCTCTGCAAGTCGTGCCGCGCTAATCAAGCGGCGAGAGTACTCATGAGCCGGTTCATGAAAGAGCGAGGCAACGCTTGCGTTCTCAACAATCTTTCCCAATTGCATAACGGCAACATTTTCAGTCATCGCTGAAACAACTGGTAGATCATGGGTGACAAATATGAGTGATGAACCTTCTTTGTCAACGAGGGCATTAATGAGATTAAGAACTTCTCGTTGCACCGTGACATCGAGTGCAGTTGTTGGTTCATCGGCAATCAACAGTGCCGGTTCGCAGGCAAGTGCAATAGCAAGACCGATTCGTTGACGTTGCCCACCAGAGAGTTGGTGAGGATAGGCTCGCAGGATTCGATCCGGATCAGGCAGTCCAACTTTGGTGCACAGCTCAAGTGCCTTCTTGAGCCCTTCCTTAAGTGAGGAACCTTTGTGAATCATCAATGGGCCTGCAATTTGCTTTCCGATACGCATCAATGGGTTTAGCGCAGTAAGCGGTTCTTGAAACACCATTCCGATTCTGTTTCCACGAAGACGTGAATGTTCGCGATCAGAAAGCCCAATGAGTTCTTGCCCTTCAAAGGTAATACTTCCAGAGATTGTTGCTGTGTCAGGAAGCAACCCCATGATTGCAAGGGAAGTCATCGACTTTCCCGAACCTGATTCACCAATCAAACCAATGCGTGCGCCTTTTTCTAAAGTAAAAGTTATGCAATCAACAACCTTCTTACTTCCAAAGGAAATCGTCAGATCGCGTACTTCAAGAAGGCTCATGAGTCGCTCCTTCGCAGAGTTGGGTCGAAAACTTCTCGCACGCCGTCGCCCACAAGGTTGAATCCCAATACGACAATAACGATGGCAATGCCAGGCCAGATTGCAAGTAGAGGATTGACAAAAAGGTACTGCTGGGAGCCGGCCAACATGCGGCCCCATGATGGCGCAGGTGGCGGTGTACCAAGTCCTAAATAGGACAGAGATGATTCAGCCAATACCGAGACCGATACAGCAGCTGACGCCTGAATCAGAAGTGAGGCGCGAAGATTGGGCATTACATGCTTTCGAATAATGCGCCATGTACTTGCACCAGATGCGTGAGCAGCTAATACATAATCGGAGGCAAGAATTCCATGGGCAGTTCTACGCGTTACTTGCGCCACCGCCGCGGCAGTGGCAAGTCCGATTGCGGTCACGGCGGTAATCGTTGATGCGCCATATACCGCTGCAAGAATGATTGCCAAGAGCGCCGCAGGGAAGGCCAGTGCAATGTTGACCGCATAAATCATGGGAGATTGATACCTACGCGATGCAACAGCGATCAGGATGCCAGCGCTGACTCCGAGTGTCATCGCAATCGTTACCGCCAATGCGGCAACAAACAAAGTCACTCGAGAGCCAACAATTATCTGGCTCAAAATATCTCGACCAATTTTGTCCGCGCCCAGTATGTGGCGCATGGAAACCCCAGCGAAGGAATCTTCAGGATTGACTGCAAGTGGGTCGTAAGGCGTCCAGATGAAGGAAAGAATCAAAAGGGCAAAGGTGATGGAGACCATGATGGAGCCAGCGATTAGTGAAACATTTCCCTTCATGGCTTTTCTCATGACGATTGCCTTACTCGTGGGTCAAGGAAACCAAGAACCAAATCAACGAGGAAACTCACGAAAAAGACGATGGATGTAGTAACGGCGATGATGCCTTGAACCTTCAGTAAGTCTCGATTGTTCACGTCCTGCAGAAGCATTTGGCCGATACCTGGTAGGGCAAAAACATTTTCCACAATAATTGCCTCAACGATTAGCGTTGCCATCTGCATTCCAAGAACAGAGATCACGGGGATTAGCGCATTACGAACTCCGTGCTTGCGAAGCGCTTGAACTTTCGTTAATCCCGTTGCTCGGGCAGTGCGGAAATAATCCTGCTGCAAGGTGTCGATAGTTGCCGAGCGCGCAAAGCGCATAAGGACTGCGCCCTGCCCAAGTGCTAGCGTGAAGACGGGCAAAGCCATTGATTTAAAAGCATTTCCTGGCTCACTCCAACCCGCTTCTGGAAATCCACCCGCAGGTAGTACCTGCCATACAACAGCGAATAATGTGGAGATCAATAGTCCGGTCCAGAATGTTGGGATAGCGATTCCAAACTGGCTCATTGCTGAAGTTGCGACGCCATCCATATTTCGGTAGCGAAGCGCTGCGTACATGCCAAGCGGAATAGAAATCAGTACTGCCAAGATCGAAGCCATAATTACTAGCGGAACAGTGACTGTTGCTTTCTGCGCAATTTCTGACGTGATGTTTGCTCCACTGAGGTATGAAATTCCAAGATCACCGCGAAGTGCGTGTGATAACCACGTCCAATATTGTGCCACGAGGGATTTATCCAGTCCCATTTCGTGACGTAAGTTTGCAAGTGCCTCAGGCGTTGCTTGAATACCTAATTTCGCTTGCGCCAAGTCACCTGGAAGAAGGCGAAGTAAAGAAAAAACTAGCGCTGAAGAAACAACGAGCGATGAGATAAAAAGAAGGAGACGACGAGCGCCGAACACAATAATGTTCACGCTCGCCATCTCCTCCTAATCGCTAGTAGTGCCTATCTTATGCTCTTACTTGTATTACTTGGTCTTCGCAATCGAAGCCACGTAGTAAGACATACCTAATGAGTTCGTAGGTATTCCCGAGATCTTCTTTGTGATGACCTGGGTATTTGGCAATAGGAACAACCAATCGCTGGCTGAATCTGTTGCTAATTGACGACCGACCTTCTTAAGAAGTGCGGTGCGCTCTGCATCCGTTGCTGCCTCATCAGCAGCTTTGAGCCAGGCTTGCACCTGTGGGTTGTTGTAACGGAAGTAGTACTGAGGATTTCCGTAGATGGCAATATCGTGTGGCTCAACGTGAGCAACGATTGTCATGTCGTAATTAGCCTTTGTGAAAATACGGTCAATCCATTCGCCCCAACCAACATTGTTGATGGTGACGTCGATGCCGACCTTCTTGAGTGATGCCTGGATGAATTCAGATGAGGCAGTCGCGTATCCGATTGGTGGAATCTCCAGCGTCAATTTGAAGCCATTTGGGTATCCAGCGGCCGTGAGAAGTGCCTTGGAATTTGCGACGTCGTAAGGAGCAAGCCCGGTGAGATCTTCATACCAAGGATCTGTAGGTGGCACGAAGCTACCGATTGCAGTGCCGTATCCCGACCATGCGGTTTTAATCAGTGCCTTGTGATCAATGGCTTCGCGGATTGCAAGGCGAACCTTTGGATCCTTGAGGTACTGATTCTCATTGTTCATGCTCATCGTCACTTCGGCATTTGTCGTTCCTGCAACAACTTTGAACTTGTCGTTAGCAGCGAAGAACTTCAAAATTTCAGGAGCTTGGACTGTTGTGAGAACATCAACTTGACCAGAAAGGAATGCGTTATTGAGTGCATTTGGATCTGCGATGTATTTGAATACGACAGTCTTTGCTTTGCCCTTTACTCCACGATATTTATCGTTACGAAGAAGGGTGATACTTGATCCACGATTCCACTTAGAGAACTTGTAAGGTCCAGTTCCGTTTGCAGTTGATGCGAGATTTGTCGCACCCTTCTTTAAAACGACACCAATTTGCCCGGTGAGATTAAAGAGAAAACTGTTATCGCGATTCTTCATTGTGATAACAACAGTGGATGCATCAGGAGCAGAAACTGAGTCAACATTTGCGAACTGCGCTTTAAATGGATTTGTTGAATCCGCTGCCGTGATGCGTTGGTAACTCCAGACAACGTCGGCCGATGTAAATGTTGAGCCGTCATGGAACTTTGCTGCTGCGAGTTTGAATGTGTAAGTCTTGCCATCTGATGAAATCGTGTAGGACTTTGCAAGATTTGGGACAATTACACCTTTATCGGTGATCCGTACCAAGCTCTCGTAGACGTTATCCAAAAGCACTTGAGGAATTGGTGCACCGGCAGTGCTTGTCAGATCAAGGCTCGTAGGCTCAAGGTCGACACCCAAAGTGATGGTGGCGTTGGGATCGGCAACAGCCGTCGCAGCGTTTGATTGCGGGATCGCGAAACTGATCAAGCCGACGATAAGCACTGTCGGGATGAGCAGACGTCCGATGGACTTCTTCATACGGGGGGTACTCCTATCGATGTATTCGGGTTGGTTATGGGTTGGTTATGGGGTGGTTATGGATTGATGTTCAGTTGGTATAAGGACTGATGAAACAGGCAATTGAGCAAGAAAACAAGGCTTTTTGGGACCTATTTATGTACTCACTTTCTTGAAGACCTGGAATCCCTAGTTCACGTGAGGTCCTGAAGTGGGGTGTACATGGTCAAATACGTGAGTAATTTCTCGTCTGAGCAGCCCATTTAGGTTCCTATTTTTCTGAAATTTGGCTAACGTTGCGCTGTTGTTCACCAACGCTGGTGCTTGGCCAGCGCCTGCACCAGTGTGAAGAGCTAGAACGGGAGCGTGACAGTGGCTCAGGTTGAGCAGGTTGAGCAGGCAGAGCAGGTTGAGGATGATGTGGCAACTTTCTCCATTGTCCAGCGCACACCCCGCCAAATTGCGTGGATGCGTTTTAAGCGCAATAAAGTAGGTGTTGTCTCAGCGTGTGTTGCTGGTTTCTTCTTTTTAGCCGCCTATCTTGCTCCGGTAATTACTCGCATTCTTGGCTTGAGTAACACGCTTACCTATTCAACGACGCTGAATAATTTTGCTATGCCTATTGGCGCCTCAGGTGGCATGTCGCTGACACACCCATTGGGTGTTGAACCAGGTGCAGGGCGAGATCTTCTTTCACTTCTTCTCTATGGTTCACGAATCTCATTTTCAGTCGCCGTAATTACCAGTGTTGCTTCAATCGGACTTGGCATGTTGATTGGCATTACTACCGGGTATTTCCGCGGAAAAGTAGATGCGATTGTCGGACGTTTCTCTGATTTTCTCCTTTCTTTCCCATCGACATTCATGATCATTGCGTTGGCGCTGCCACTCACGCAACGTGTGGAAGCGCTCAAAATTGCAAAAGGCAATGGCGCGCGCATTGTTGTACTTGTGGTCTTCTTTGTGTTTTTTGGGTGGCCAGGCTTCGCCCGTTTAATCCGCTCCCAGGCATTTAGCATGCGCGAACGTGATTTCGTTATGGCCGCTCAAGCACTCGGCGCCTCCAGCTGGCGCATTATTACGCGAGAACTCTTACCTAATTTGTGGCCAACTGCCATCGTCTTCCTTTCTATCTCACTTCCTGGGTACCTAGCGGCAGAGGCAGTTTTCTCGTTCCTCGGCGTTGGCGTTCAAGCACCCGCTTCGACTTTTGGTTTAGTGCTCTCGGATGCTGTGACGTATTGGCGCGATGATCCTGCTTACTTAATTATTCCTTCCGTGTATTTGATCATCATTGTTCTTTCATTAAACCTTCTCGGTGATGCCATTCGCGACGCGCTCGATCCCAAGGCGGTAAAAGCATGAGCGCCGCACTAGATTTCCGCAGCAATGCGGGAAGTATCAAGAACAATTCCCAGGTACCAGGAAGTTCGCATACTTCTTTGGGATGACTCGCAACCTGGTCGCGGCCGCGATTAGGCAATGAACTACCAACTAGGAGGACCTATGTCCGGTTCGAAAATGACTCAACGTCATTTCCGCCGCCGCCTCGTGGCCACTACTGCAGCCGGAGCTTTGCTTGCTGCAGGCGTGCTCGTAGGAACGGCATCAAGTGCAAACGCCGCAACCGCAGTTAAGGGCGGAACGTTGTACTTCATCACCAATGCTCAACAATTTGATAACGTCGATCCAGCCCGTGTTTACACAGGTCGCGATATCGCGTTCTTCAACTCATACCTTTACCGCAACTTGGTTTCATACAAGCCAACTGCTGGTGCCGCAGGATCATCACTTGTTCCTGACCTAGCCACAAACACAGGTGTACCAAGTAATAGTGCAAAGACTTGGAAGTTCACTTTGCGTCCAGGCGTCACATGGGAAGATGGAAGCCCAGTAACGTGCGCTGACGTTAAGTACGGAGTTTCACGTCCATTCGCAACTGACATCATCACAAACGGACCACAGTACCTAGTGGATGCGCTTGCGATTCCTAAGAATGCAGATGGAAGTTCCCAGTACAAGGGTCCATACAAGAAGACAGGCCAGGCTCTATTTGACAAGGCTGTTACTTGTAAGGGAACCACTGTTACTTTCAACCTTAACCGTTCATTTGCAGACTTTAACTATGCGATGACCTACCCTGCAGGTGCACCAGTTCCTGCATCAAAGGATAAGGGCGACAAGTACGACCTACGTCCATACTCAAATGGTCCATACAAGATCGCTACATACAAAATTGGCGATGAAATGCACCTAGTGCGCAATACAAAGTGGAGTCAGAAGAGCGACACAGTTCGCACTCCTTACCCAGATGACATCGTCGTACGTTTCGGTATGGATGAGAACGTTCGTGATCAAATCACTTTGGATGATTCCATTCCAAACGCGGTTAACCTCGACGGTCTACAACCAGCAAACCTACGTACATTCTTTGCTGATCCAAAGCGTGCATCACAACGCCTGAACGTCTTTGATCCATACACACGTTATGCAGCAGCAAACGTTTCTGCAGGACACTTGGATTGCCTCGATGTTCGCAAGGCCATCTTCTTCGCTTGGGATACACAAGCGCTGATTGACCTTGCTGGCGGAACAGTGTTCTACGGAACACCGGGAGATAACCCAATTAAGACAGTGCTTGGTCTTGACTATGCCCCAACGACGGGCAACATTCACGATCCTGCATACAAGATTGGTGGAAATCCAGCCAAGGCGAAGGAACTTCTTGCCGCAGCTAAGATTTCATGTCCTGCAACCTATGCACGTGTTACAGATCCTGCACAGGGATTCACCTATGACACTGCAAAGTCAGCAACTCAGCAGAAGGCATCAGTCTTGATTCAAGCTGCAATGGACGCTGCTGGCATCGTAGTGAAGTTCAACTTCATTCCATCAGGTCAGTACTACTCCACAATCGGAGACACAACAAAGCAGGGCGATCTTTCTCGCGCTGGTTGGGGTGCTGACTGGGCGAATGCTTCAACGGTTATTCCACCGTTGTTCTCATACCCAAGCTCGAACAACTACACCCAGAACTCAAAGGATCCAGCCTTCCCAGCATTTAAGGCTATGTCCGATGCAGCACTGGCTATGACAGATCGACCAAAGCAAGCAGCACAATGGAAGAAGCTTGCACAATATGCGATGGACCAATACTGGATCTTGAACCCTATTTTCTCTAAGGGTCAAGAAGAGTGGGGTTCCAAAGTTGGAGGCGTCTACTTCTGGGAGCCACAAGGAACCTTTGGTTTCGGACAGCTCTACGTAAAGGGATAATTTCCCCAAACGGTAGATAGCAGTAACGTTGTAAAGGCTGGTTGAGGGTGGTTTCGAAAGAGCCACCCTCAACTTCGCCCCAGTTCTGATAAATCTTTTTACTAGGTTTCATTTGTAGATGGTGAACTAACAGTGAGGGTGAAATGCTTAAGTATCTAATCAGGCGCTTAGCGGCAACAGCACTTGTCATAACCCTCGTCAGTATGTCTGTCTTCGTAATCTTTGCTTATCTGCCTATGGATCCCGCTCGTTTAACGTGCGGCAAGGCATGTACACCTAGCATCATCGAAGCCAACCGTCACCGTTTAGGTCTAGATGTTCCTGTGCAAGTGCAATACGGTCGATTTGTTAAAGGCCTTGTTGCTGGCCGGCATTATGGTGAAGGCGTAGCTAGTTTTGATTGTCCAGCTCCGGCTTTTGGATACTCTTTTAATAAACACGCGTGTGTTTCTACTCTTATTGCCGATGCATTTCCTGTGACTTTCAGTTTGGCCATCGGATCATTTATCCTGTGGTTGCTTATCGGCGTATCTCTTGGCGTTGTTGCGGCAAAGAGGCAAGGCAAATGGCAGGACAAAGCAAGTACCGCATTCGTTTTAGTGGGTATATCTCTGCCCACATTTATTTCTGGAATTTTGATCCTGCTTTTAGCCCTCAAATTTAATTTGATTGATCCGATTGAAATGGGCAGATGGGTTTCGCCCTTTACCGACCCCATCGGCTGGGCTCGTAACTTTATTTTTCCTTGGATTACTTTGGCTCTTGCATTTGCAGCCACTTATACGCGGTTTACACGTTCGAATGTTCTGGAAACTTCCAGCGAGGACTACATTCGCACGGCGCGTGCCAAGGGCCTGAGCGAGAAAGTTATTCTTCGCAAGCACACCCTTCGTGCAGCGTTAGCACCAATTATTACGATCGCAGGTTTGGATTTTGCAGGCTTACTCGGTGGAGCGATTATTACTGAAAATATTTTCAACTTACCTGGCCTAGGAAGACTTTCCATTCGTGCCGTACTTGTTGATTACGATCTACCCGTAATTCTCACAACAACCTTGCTGGCTGCAGTGTTTGTAGTCGTTATGAACTTGGTGGTGGATATCTTGTATGCATACATCGATCCGAGAGTGCGTGTTGCATGAGCCAGCCATTCTTGGAAGTTAAAAACTTAACAGTTTCCTTCCCCACCGAAGATGGGCTCGTTCGCGCGTCCAACGACATTTCCTTCACTGTTGCACGCGGTGAAACCCTTGCAGTGGTTGGTGAATCCGGGTCGGGTAAATCCGTGACCTCCCTAGCAGTCATGGGCCTTCACGATCGACGCAGCGCACAGATTTCTGGGCAGGCAATTTTGAATTTAGAGAGTGGTCCAATCGATACGATTTCTGCCTCTCCGGATGTCGTGCGCAAATTGCGCGGAAAATCCATGGCGATGATCTTCCAAGATCCGATGTCCGCCCTTCATCCTTATTACACAATTGGTGATCAGATTTCAGAGGCGTGGCGCCTCTATAACGATGGTGATAAGAAAGCTGGCATCAAACGTGCCACAGAAATGCTCGATCTTGTGGGAATCCCAGGAGCGGCAAAGCGCGTTCTTGAATATCCGCATCAGTTCTCGGGAGGCATGCGCCAACGTGTGATGATCGCAATGGCTCTCGTGAATAACCCATCTCTGCTGATTGCAGATGAGCCAACAACCGCCCTTGATGTAACCGTTCAATCGCAAATTCTAGAGTTGCTCAAGAACATGCAAAAAGAATTTAACATGGCGGTTATCCTTATCACTCACGACCTTGGTGTTGTAGCCGAGGTTGCCGATCGCGTAAGCGTTATGTACGCCGGAAAGATTGTTGAGCAAGCTGGTATCGATGATATTTATTATCAGCCCGATCATCCCTACACAATCGGACTGTTGAATTCGATTCCTCGTGTAGATCAACTTGAGGGAAGGCGCCTCATTGCTATCCCGGGTCAACCTCCTTCACTTATTTCCTTGCCGGCGGGATGCTCTTTCCGTTCACGTTGTTCTTTTTCCTCGCAAGTTCCTAATAATCTTTGTGCGACAGCGGTACCGGATTTAGATCAAAAGATTAGCGGGCATTTTTCTCGCTGCCATTTAACGGAGGATCAATTGAAGAAGGCTCGAGTTTCCACAGGTGCAGTGCTATGACCGAGCCGATTCTTAAACTTGAAGGACTCAAGAAGTATTTTGAGTCAACTTCGGGTGGAATATTTAATAAGAAAAAGGGAATCGTCAAGGCTGTTGATGGCATAGATCTAGAGATCATGCCAGGACAAACAGTTGGGCTTGTCGGTGAATCTGGGTGCGGCAAGACAACGGTAGGTCGCACCGTTCTCAAACTCTACGAACCTACAGAGGGAACAATCACTTTTAACGGACAAGACATCACACATTTGTCCGCCCATGAAATGAAGCCGATCCGTGCTCAGATGCAGATGATCTTCCAGGATCCATATGCTTCACTCAATCCACGTCACACTGTCGGAACTTTGATTGGTGCCACTTTTGAGATCCAGGGGATCACTCCAGAAGGTGGCATAAAACAAGAAGTGGAACGTCTCATGGAACGCGTGGGACTCAACCCAGAACACGTAAACAGGTACCCACACGAGTTCTCGGGTGGACAACGCCAGCGCATCGGTGTTGCACGTGCTATTGCTCTCAAGCCAAAGCTAATCGTCGCTGACGAACCTGTTTCAGCACTTGATGTTTCCATTCAGGCACAGGTGGTCAATCTCCTTGATGATTTGCAAGAAGAATTTGATCTTTCCTACCTCTTTGTCGCCCATGACCTTTCGGTGGTTCAGCACATTTCAGATCGTGTTGTCGTTATGTACCTCGGCAAGATAATGGAAGATGCCAACAAGCACGATCTTTTCCGTGCACCTCGCCACCCCTACACAAAAGCTTTGCTTTCGGCGGTACCAGTTCCTGATCCCAAGAAGAGTCGCGCCCGCGAAAAGATTATTTTGCAGGGGGATTTACCTAGTCCAATGAATCCACCAGCTGGTTGCGTCTTCAACACACGCTGTTGGAAAGTTCAAGAGCAATGCCGCGTGGAAGTACCGCCACTGCTCCAGATTGGAAATGTCCAGATGGGAAATGGGCACCGACTTGCCTGCCACTTCCCGGAACCTGCTTAAGTTTAGGCTAGCTTCCCATCGATTGAAGCACTGCCGCCGCCAACGCTCACGCTGACATGTAGTGGCTCTCCACTTTTTGCACTGCATGCGATTGCAAACTTAAAGGAAATTGATGTTCCAGCTGCAATGGGATCCGTTGGTGCGCCAGCAATTCCATTGTCGCCATCTAAAACATCGGTGCATGTGTTTGCACCAGATCCCGTTTGAATGAGAATTGTTGAAGGATCAAGGGCTGCACTACCACCATTCTTGACTGTGACATCAAAAGTGTTTGCCACTTGTCCAGCAAGGTAGTTTGTTGCGAAGTGACCGGGGGTGAAAGTTACGGGAGCGCTTAGAGTTAGTGAAACTCCGGCACCAAGATCAAGTGCGCTACCAAAGCCACCCGTTGCTGCGGGGGCGCTCGCTGCGTCAGTCGCAGTGGAGGTAGAGCTCGAAGAGGATGCCGTTTTGGATCCGCCACACGCAGTGAGTGCGATTGCAGAAATGGCGATAATTCCAATGAGCTTCTTATTCATGGTGACCCCTTCAGGTAAGTCTTCTATTCGACAGCGCGGAGTCTATCAGCGCATAATGCTGAAATTCCTCGGCCAGAGCGAGGCATAAGCCTCATTTCGTGCTGAAATTCTCACCGCCCATAACGATTTGCTAAAGATGAGGGATTTCAGGCACCAATAGATGTAGCAAAGAACTCTCCCGTGCTTAGATTCCTAGGTTGCTCTTTACTCTTTTTGGGAAGTTGAAAAATGCGCACACGCAGTCGCCTCAGTAGATCATTTATGCGCGCCATCACACTAGGAATTTCAGTAGTGCTAGTGATGATGAGTGCCCCGTTGCAGGCGCATGCCGCGACCCCGTCAACGGTTCACTTGACTGTGCACTATCAACGTCCTGCAGATGACTACACGAGTTGGAATTTGTGGTTGTGGAAGAACATCATCGTCGGAAATGACCAAGGTACGGATACTCAAGATGCGGCTTTTTCTCCTTCCGAGGGAAGCGCATTCACTGGATCGGATTCATTTGGCAAGGTCTTTCAAGGTGACATCACAGGAATGAGTGCATTCGACAATGTAGGAATTATTGTTCGCAAAGGTGCGTGGATTTCTAAAGATGTTGAGACCAATAGATTCATCACCAACTTTGATGCTTCTGGCAATGCCGAGATTTGGCTCGTGCAAGGTGATCCGAGGATCTATACATCTCTACCGGCACCCGTTAAAACCATTAAAACTGCAACGTTGGATGACTTTCGAATAATCTCAGTCGACCTGAGTCAAAAAATGACACTAACAGGTACCGGAGATGAAGGATTCTCGATCACTGGTGGGCCAAAGGTCTTGTCGGTTAAGGCTCTTGATGGAAGTGCCACTGCAACCACGCGCGTGCAGCTCACTCTAGATTCCGATGCGACTATTGGCACTGACTACACGCTCAGTCAAAAAGATTTTGGGAATGCCAAAGTCACTGCGGGAAAGATTATTGAATCGGATGCTTTTAATGCACGCTACCTGTACACAGGAAATGATTTGGGCAACACCTATACGAGTTCCTCAACCGCATTTCGCGTTTGGGCACCGACCGCTAATGCGGTCAGTCTTTTGACATATGCCACAGCAACTGCCGATCCAACAGTTACACCCATGATTGCATCCGATAAGGGAACTTGGGTAGCAACTTTGAGTGGTGATCAAAACGGCACGATCTATGATTATCGAGTCACGTTGGGTTCCACGATCAATGACGCAGTGGATCCTTATGTTCGGGCAGCGACAGCAAATGGTTTACATGGCGTGGTTGTGGACCTTTCTAAAACGAACCCATCCACCTGGAAGAGTTCTAAACCAGCATTTAGTGGCAAAGCCACCGACGCGGTGATTTATGAATTGCATATCCGGGATCTATCCATGGATACATCCAGCGGAATTCCAACAGCGCATAAAGGTAAGTACCTAGCGCTCACTGATATGAATACAACAACGGCAGATGGCATAAAGACTGGTGTTACCGCGATCAAAGACCTAGGCGTCACCCATGTAGAACTTCAACCGATCTTTGATTATGCATCCGTGGATGAACTTAATCCATCCTTTAACTGGGGCTATGACCCACAAAATTACAATGTCCCTGAAGGTTCGTATTCCTCTGATGCAAATAAACCTGCCGTTCGAATCACTGAACTTAAGAGCGGAATCCAATCACTGCATGATCAAGGCTTACGAGTGATGATGGATGTTGTTTATAACCATGTATTTGCATCACAAGCCTTCAGCGAAGAGAAGATTGTTCCAGGCTATTTCTTCCGCAAGAATGCGGACGGATCCCTCACCAATGGCAGCGGATGTGGCAATGATGTGGCATCAGAACGGCCGATGGTACGCAAGTTCATTGTGGATTCGGTTAAATATTGGGCGACGCAATACAACATGGACGGATTCCGATTCGACCTTATGGGTCTGATTGATCTCACAACCATGCAACAAGTGCGCGCCGAACTAACAAAGATCAACCCTACAATTTTAATCATCGGCGAAGGTTGGGATATGGGCACCTTGCCTGAAGCCATCAAGAGCAATCAGAAGAACATTGACAAGTTGCCGGGGATTGCTGCATTTAATGATGAATTGCGTGATGCCATTAAGGGATCGGTATTCAATGCATCCGATAATGGATTCGCCACCGGGAAAACGACTGCGTCTACGAGCACACAAGCAGGAATTGTTGGTAATGTCTTTTACAGTCGAAGCGTTTTGGGAAAGTGGATTACCACTGACCCAACTCAGAGTGTGAACTATGTAGAAGCTCATGACAATCTCACTCTCTTTGATAAATTAACCGCGAGCGTTCCCAACGCGTCCGCTGTGAAAATTGAATTTCTCGATCGGTTATCTGCCTCCATCGCGCTACTTGCTCAAGGGGTGCCATTTATGCAGGCAGGTCAAGAGTTTTTGCGGTCCAAGGACGGCGATTCAAACAGTTACAAATCAAGCGATGCCATCAACTCCATCAAATGGAGTTTGCGTAGCAAGAATGCATCTACTGTGAATTATTACAAGGGGCTTATTGCAATTCGCAAAGCGCATCCAGAGTTCAGATTCAACACAACGGCTCAGGTAGTTAAGGGGCTCACTTTCATTAAAGCTCCAAGTGGCGTAATCGCTTACTCACTTCAAGGATCCGCCGTGAAGGATTCATGGGGATCCACGGTTGTCGTTCATAACCCAAGTGCAAAGGCTGCAAACATTGTGCTACCAAGTAAAGGTGATTGGAAGATTGTCGTTCAAGGTAGTAAAGCTGGAACGAAAGCAATTCAAACCTTGAAAGGCGCATCAACGGTTTCAGTTCCAGCGATGTCTACTTTGGTGGTCGAAAAGTAGATTCGAAGCATCGTTCTAGCACTGACTCGTGGAAATCTCGGCAACAGAGAGTTACCAATAAGCGTGCCATGAAGATTGTTGAAGAAGTGTTAGCGCAAACTGCGGGACGACCTTCTCATTGAGCGTGAGGTGAGTCTGGAGCCCGCTCATGGGGTTCTTTGTGTTCCCTTCAAGTATCAAGGGGGGATACCTCCAGACTGTCCAGCACCTAGAAAGAAAAAGGTGCTACTTTTATTGAAACACCGCATGATTGGGGGATTCGATGACCGAGTCTTCGCCATCAAAATACATGAAAAGCGCGTTAGCGCTTTCAAGAATAATTGGATCAGAGCTAGTTACCCAAAGCGATTACTGCAAGATTATTGGGCTCATGATCTTTCCGGAGAATCCTCCCAAGACCGTTAGTTTCTTCACAATACATTCCAATGGCACTTACTCATTAACCCATAGTTTTGGTTTCCCAGAGAACATAGAAGAACTAAGTAATCCCGTAACCCTGGAAATAACTTCACCAATAGTGGATTCAATAAGAAATTCTCGAGTTGTTTGGGTAGAGAATTTAGAAGTCTTAAACCTGGAATACCCCAATTGGGCAAAGGATTCACCTATTAAATTCTGTGCCCCAATAATTGCTATTCCATTACTCAATCGTGGTGTTGCCGTTGGGGCTCTATGCGTAACTGGCACCAGGGAAGAACTAAGCGCTGATTCCATAACGTATTTGGAACTCATTGCGAATTTGTTGTCTGTAAACCTCAGACGCGAAATCCTTTTAGCTTTAGAAATCGCTGGACCTATTAAAGGTCTCTTACTCGGTTTACCTCTTACCCCGAGAGAAAAGGACATTCAAGCGATGATGGGCGGAGGTAGCACTAACCGAGAGATTTCCGTTGATCTGGGTTTCAGTGAGTCGACGGTTCGGAAAGACTCTGTAAGCCTTTTCGCAAAACTAGGCGTTAACAACAGAAAAGACGCTGGAGATCTGCTCTGAGATTATGAAAGTTGGTCTGGATAGGTCTGGATATTAAGTGGATAACTAAATTCTCGTGGGAATACTCTTCGATTGTCCTTTAAGTTGGAAAGGAGATGCGGGGAGATGAGAAGAGAGTTCATACTTTTTGAGCATCAAAAATAGATATGCTTGAAGAGCGAATGGAAAGAATTGCAATGTTTATTGCCGGACTCGCGATAGCGGCAATTATAGTAGCCGCGACAATTATTGCCTTGGTTAAACCTGCGCCAACGCAGATCTTAAGTTCGAATCAAGGGCAGTATGTGAAAGTTTGCGTTAACAATGAAACTGGCGCCCTCAGATCATCGGCTAATTGCAAAGATTTCGAGACCGAGATGGATTTGGTCCGCCATTTTCCTGATTCTTCGCAGTAGCTTCACGTTTAATAATTCTCGAACCTAATAAAACCGATGGAAACCAAACGAGTAACGCTAAGAGTCGGCGCCCTATAGTCAAACGTGGGGCGAGTCGGGCTCGAACCGACGACGACAGAATTATGAGTTCTGGGCTCTAACCAACTGAGCTACCGCCCCTGATTTTGCTGGATATTTAGTTGTTACTAGATGGTGCTGGAGAAGTTTAGGGTAACTCCATCGCTTCTATGTCACGCGGAGATACCCCGCAACATCCACCAATGATTTGTGACCCTAATTCGATCCATTCTGCAAGTAAATCGGGCTCAAAACGGCCGCTGGGCTTGCCAATCCACTCCTTCTTGGCGGCATCCCATGCTCGACCTGCATTGGGGTAGACCACATAAGGGAAATCGATGTCTGCGGATTTGAGCAATGGTGCAATCAATTCAGGTGCTGTGCAATTGATTCCAACCGCAAGAGCGTGGTTTCTCTCGGCAACTATTTGTGCTGCTTCGCGAAATGGTTGTCCAGCATTGGTCTGTTCGCCCGCTTTGCACGAGTACGCAACCCAGAAAGGAATCTTTGTTCCTGATTCATCCAGCAAATCAAGCAAAATTTCAACTTCTTCTATGTCGGGCATTGTCTCTAGCGCCAAAATATCTGGCTCTGTTTCAATCAAAATATCAAGGCGTTGTCTATGAAACTCTCGCAATACCGATCGCGTAACTCCGTAGCGTCCCCGATATTCAGAGCCATCGGCAAGGGAGGCACCGTAGGGACCAATGCTCGCAGCCACTTGCACATCATGATCGGCGGATGCACTGCGCGCTAATTCAGTAGAAAGTTTGAGCGCTGAAATGACATCGGACTTACTCCACCCGCGGATGTCGCACCCAGAGAAAGAGAGTTGATAGGCAGAGGTAATAATGATTTGTGCACCGGCATTTACGAAATCTCGATGAGCTTTTTCGATTTCCTTGGGCGCCCTTCGAAGGAGTTCGCCGGTCCAAAGAGAGCCCGTTAATTTATTGCCGTTGGCTTCTAAGGCAGTGGAAAGACCACCATCTAGTTTACGAGTAGACACCTGCCTATCGTAGTCAGTAGCGGATAATTAACCTGGCTGCGTGGTTGCTATCCGCAAATGCAATTGCGTCTGATTATGCGCATTCGTAGTGAGGGACCAATCTCCACCGGTTGCATGGTCATAGATTGACGACCCTATGCCTGGAATGTGGTCGCCTACAGCACTACCTTCATTGGAGATGATTATTCCCAATGAAGTGTCAGGTAGTTCGTGAACCGAAATATCCACTCCATGAGCCGCGCCGTGCTGGAGAGCATTATTGATTGCCTCCTCGACAACGAGACCACACTGTTCCACAATCGGCCAAGGAATTTGGCTTTGCACATCGAACTTCAGCTGAATCGGAATGACTGAATCCCATAGCTCTGCGCGGAAATTTAATTCTTCTTGCAGGGAATGTCTCTGTGCTTCGGCTGGACGCACGGGTTGGCGGAGAAGATCTCGAGCGGCCTCAATGGCTCGCTTCTTAGCCATGGTGTCATCGGCGAAATGGGCTTGATCTAGAAGCACAGCGATAGCCAAGAATCTTGCTTTAAGTTCTCCATGCACAAAGTGCGCCCACTTGCGCAGTTGCAAAGCACGTACCGCTGTCTCAAAATCCGTCTGTATTTCACCCCACCGGACATCGGCAGCGAATGCACGTTTTGCAGACCTCTTTGTGAGAACAGCGCTCTTAGCAGCGGTGAGCAAAATAGCGACAGCGAATGTTTCAAGTGCAAGCATCACGCGTACCGGGAAATCTGGCGTAACAGTCATTGGAAATATCAAGGTTGCTATGGGATGAGACGGAGAAACAGGAACCAAAAGAGTAAGAAGCGTTACAGACAGACGAATAGTATTTTCAAATGCATGCAATTTTATGGCGCAGAACTCGCCAATACTTTGTAATCCGAAATTTGCAATAAATAGCCATAAAACCGCGAGAATTCCGCCGATATTGGGATGGTTTCTCAAGATAAGTGGTGCACTGTAGGCGAGACATCCAATTGCGAATGTGAGTGGATCTATATGGTAATTCTCTAGGGCTATCCAAGTGTTTCGAAGGAATCCTTTAGGAGTAAGTTTTTGATACTTTTTTGGTAGATCAATCCGCTGCAATTGCGACGATTCTTTCCAGTACTTATGCGAGAGCGGGCGCAGATGATCCTCTACGGTTTCACGTATGTTCTGCGCTGCCAAGAGTGGATCTTGACTGCCTAAAGAGATGAGTTCGACTTCGCGGTAGAGGGCGTCTAAACCCTCTTGGACTTCAGCCTCCGCGTTGATGGCAATCTCATCGGCGATTTCGTTATGAAGATCTGATTGCAAGAGAGTGAGATTTGCATAATGTTCTAGTTCCTCTACATGATTTTTCTTGAAGGCGCTATATGTAAGTAAGGTGTATCGAACGAGTGCAATTATGGGAAGCCAGATACTGCCAAGAATCGTGCCATCGATGATCCTGACCCACATAGGCAGCGCATCGACAAGGCCAAAAGGTCTCATAAGTAATGATGACGATATGCCCTGTAGCACTCCGCCAATGCCGGTAATCAAGATCGTTTCTCCAGCGAGTAAGGGCCTTGAAGTTAGGTATTTTCGTATACCAAGTAGGCCCCACACTGTTAATCCAAAGGCCATGAAACTGATCGTGAATGTTCCTATTAAGGCTAAGGCGTCTGCCCAATGCAACACGGCATCTGGGTTTTCGAGAAGCACGAAAGGTATCGAGACGGACAACGAAGTAATGAATGTACCCTTATCGGCCGTCCACTTACTCGTGAGGGCCTGATGAAAGAGTCTGTCATCGACATCATTCACGAACCTATATTCCTTTAATCAATCTGAAATAAGTGCGCGCAATCTGGACACGTTGATTGATTGTTTCATCTTGTTCTAGATGAAGAATCTTGGCAAGGCGTGCAATTGAGTTCTCCGTTGACTTGACGGTTGTAAAACGACGCTTTGATATTTCCGTATTAGAAAGTCCCAATGCGATCAATCGCATAAGTTCTATTTGAGTATCGGTAAAAGGAGTTTGATGTTGCGCACCATTATTCCTGGATGCTTTCTTATCGCCAGCATTTGCAATTGCTTGAATCGCTTCGTGAATACTTCGCATGAGAGCTTCCGGTGTGTCGACTTTAGATTTCTGTTGGTAAATCACATGAGGCGGTACGGGACGCAGGTTAGGACGAAGCAATCGTGGATCAGGAAGGGATGAAAGAATAACGATTCCTACACTTGAATCTTTTTCGCGCATCGCGTAAGCGATATCAATTCCTGTTGGTCCATCCCCAAGATCAAGATCAAGGGTTACAACATCAGGGTGATGGAGTTGAAAGAGCTTCATTGCTGCCTGAGCATTTGATGCACTACCTACGACACGAAGTCCGCCGGCAATCAAAGACTCGGAAAGTATTGTCCGAGAGAAGTTTTCATCCTCGACCACAAGTACTCCGAGAGCGAGTGCAGTTTCGGTTGCAATTTTCATTGGGAGAATATACGAGACATTCACCCCAAGAATCACCCTATTTATGTGGGGATAACCCCCATGACTGGTCAAAACGAGGAGCCTCGAAGTATCAATGTCGAGACTTTCTGGTGGATCAGTGGAGCAAAAGAAGGAGCTATCGATAAACGTTCGGTCTAAGGATTGCCCTACACCAATAAGTTGAGTAAACAATTGGTCTAGGGGGTAACTCCCCAGTTTCGTGAAAATCCGCGGGTGGTGTTGCCCTGCATATTCGCGTACTTCTATCTTTCCGCAACGGATTTGCACATGACATGCAACGAACCGCGTACCAAATCTTTTTCATTGCGATATTCAAGTCCGACTAACGAAAGGTGAGTGAGATGGCAACACATACTGTTTCGCGCAGGAGTGTAAATAGAGGCACTACACGATTTAATGTTGCTTATCTATTTAGCCTTGTTTTAGTACTTGTGGCTCCCGCTCTTATCACTGCCTATTTCGGAGTCACTATTCACACGGTCATGTCCGGCAGCATGACGCCGACCATGAATCCTGGGGATGAACTTATAGCCGACGTTATCCCGGCCAACCACGTCCAGGTGGGCGATGTCATTTTGTATCTCAACCCAGAGAATTGGGAGATGACGGCTCACAGAGTTGTCAAGAAGACACAAGATGGTCAAGGAATCAAACTTGTCATGCAAGGCGATGCAAACCCAACTCCCGATCCTGAAGTTGCCTACAGCGGCCTCCAGCCAATCCGTCAAGTGGTTTACACGATTCCCAAAATTGGTTACGTATTGGATCTCCTTTCTTCTTCCGTCATGAAAACACTTGGCGGAGTTCTGTTGATTTTAATCAACATCTTTTTCTTCATGAAGATGCGGCGCAGGGAAGTTGCTGTAGCCATTTCTCCTGTTGGACGCACTATGCCTCAAGGTCTTGCGGATGATTCGTCACGTTTAAGTGAAAAAGAACGTCTGCAACAGATGGATCGTTTCACTCAGTACTAATTCACACCCGAAGAAACCTGCCCCTCAGGTACAGCAATAGAACCAACTACTAGCACCACCACCTACTAGCACCACCAACTACTAGCAAGTGAGGAATACACACTATGTCGATATCAACAGCAGCTCTGAGAAGCTCGTTATTTAGTTTCAATGGGAGCGCTTCTAGCTTGATAGGTAAAGGCGCACTTTTGGTCGTTGCCGGTGTCATTGGTACCGCAGGTATCACTGAAGGTGCATCCGCAACTTTGGATGCTGTCGCATTCAACACAAGCCCGCAAGGTATCTCTGGTGGCATCTTGAAATTAGAAGCAACCGAACGTGGAGACGGTTTCACTCAACCGATTCAGAAGATTGCTCCTGGTGACACAGTTAATCGCTTTGTTGAATACAAGAACAGTGGCGACTTGGCTGGAAAGAGTCTTTCTGTTTCTGCACTCGACACATCTTTGACCTCTACTTTGCTCACCACTAGTGCCCTAAAAGGTCTTCAGGTAACCATCACCCGTTGCTCCAATGTTGGAGGAACTGCGGCATGGACATCGGCTGGAGTATGTGAAACAGCGGCACATGTTGCCGGTACGACAACAGATGTTCTCGTATCCACTCCAATCACCAGCGTAATTGCAAGCGCACAGTCCTTGATTTCAACTATGGCCGTCGATGAGGTTGCCTCTTTGAAGTTCTCAATCGTGCTACCTGATCAAGCAGAAACTACAACAAATGGCGTGTTGCCATCACCAACAGTTCAGGGAGCTGCAGCTCTGTTGCAATTCAAGCTTCGTGAAATCCAACGTGACGCATCAACAACCAACTCCTAACAAATCCTAATAAATCCTAATAAATCCTAATAAATCCTAATAAATCCTAATAAATCCTAATAAATAGGAACGAGACTAAAAAGAAATAGAGGTTCGAGATGGGATTTCATGCCGGTGCAGGTATGAAATCCCTCTCGGACAACATCCACTACTAATCAAAGGAGGAAGTGAAATGGGTCTACGCACTAATGGGCTACTGCAAGGAAAAATCAGTTTTTCAGTCTTATTAAAAACCTCAATTCTCGTTGTTGCAGCACTCATTGGCACTGGCGCGGTAACTGAAGGAGCATCCGCTACTTTGGACGCTGTTGCTTATAACGCGACGCCTCAAACAATTAGTTCTGGGACATTGAAATTTGATACACCCACAGCTGTATCTGGAAGCACTGGCTTCTCCGCAACATTCGCCAACATGAATCCAGGTGACACTCGAACCGTCGGAATCGAATATACCAACTCGGGTACAAGTGGTGGAGTCGGATTGGCGCTTTCTGCAGGAGTTGCCGCATCAAATAATCTTTCAAGTGATGCTTCACGCGGTTTACAGGTAGTTGTATCGGCTTGTTCGGTTGCTTGGTCCTATCCTGCAGGATCTTGCAGTGGTACGACAACTGTTGTGGTCGCGACAAGCCTTAGTGCGCTCGTTGCCGCAAGCGCTAATGGAGTTGCCTTTACCGGAATTACGACCTTGGCTTCTGCCGCGGTACTGCATCTTCAATTCGCTGTTGGTTTGCCAAATGCTACGAATAACGAAGTGTGGGTAAATGGGGCTGCGCCAACAGGTCAATCAATTCCGGGATACGGAACAGCGACTGCCATTTCTGGCGGAACGATTACCGGACTAAGTGCATCTGTCACTTGGGTTCTACGTGAGCGTCAAGCTACGGGTGCAACAACGAACTCCTAATACATATGAGTTTGTAGTTTAGGGAAAGGCAAAAGCTGTGAAGAGATTGGTCTGTGCTGTACTGAGCGCACTGTTTGTGCTGCTCGGTGCAACGCA
>Ga0194037_1000810_pt1 | contig 24275 bp, 20 predicted proteins | sample JunL306m_MetaG_FD_148653 | JGI IMG/M metagenome (GOLD analysis project Ga0194037, IMG submission 148653) | Anoxic zone freshwater microbial communities from boreal shield lake in IISD Experimental Lakes Area, Ontario, Canada - Jun2016-L304-6m | ecosystem: Environmental > Aquatic > Freshwater >...
GTAATTGATATTCCCACAGCTGGCACACCATTATATTTCCATCCAAATTCTTCTTGCTCTGGACCTAATTCTACTTTAGCTACATCCGACAAACGCACAATTCCTGTAGCATCTTCTTTCAATATCAAATCAGAAAACTGCTTTTCGGTGGTTAATTTTCCGAGTGTTCGAATGATCAGCTCCGTGTTATTGCCATAAATTTTACCAGCTGGCAACTCTACGTTTTCTTTATTTAAAGCAGTTTGAATATCGTTGAATGCAATTCCATAAGCAGATAATTTATCAGGCTTAATCCAGATCCGCATAGAAGGTCTTTTTTGACCGCGGATTTGTACTGCACTTACTTCATTAATGGTTTGAAATCTTTCCTGCAACACATTTTCAGCATAATCACTGAGTTCCAATAATCCTTTTGATCTACTTTGAATAGCCATGAAAATAATGAAATCACTATTCGCATCAGATTTTGTAACTACTGGTGGCGCATCGATATCCTGAGGAAGGTTTCTAATTGACTGACTTACTTTATCTCTCACATCATTTGCTGCAGCTTCTAACGATACTCCTAAGTTAAATTCAACCGTAATATTACTGGAGCCAATAGAACTTGATGAACTGATACTTCTGATTCCAGGAATACCGTTGATCTGTTTTTCTAAGGGTTCTGTAATCTGACTTTCAATAACGTCTGAATTTGCTCCAGTATAATTGGTACTTACACTAATAGTTGGAGGGTCAATGGCAGGATACTCTCTAATTGCCAAAAAGCTAAAGCCAACGACTCCGAACAACACAATCATGATGTTCATAACAGTAGCTAGTACCGGCCTTTTTAATGATAATTCTGATATATTCATAGTATTCCCTAGTCAAAAATGCATTAATAAAAATGGGTTACCACCTTAACGAATCGTGTCTTCCAATTTTAAAACCTTACGAACTTTTACATTGCCATTTGGTCTTGTGAAAAGCACACCGCTTACCACCACTGAATCACCTTCATTAATACCTGTAAGCACTTCAACAGATCCAGTATTTCTTAAACCGGTTGTGATACCCACAAAAGTGGATTTGCCATTTTTTACAACGACTAATTTTTTGGTTCTTGCTTCTGGAATAATTGCATTTGCAGGCACCATGATGCTCTTACTGTTTTCACCTGCTTCTAAATAAATTTTTGCGAATGCCCCGGGATTTGCTACTCCTTCAAGATAAGCACGCACTTTTAAATTTCTAGTAAGTGAATTTACTTGAGGCTCTGTAGCAAAAATGGTAGCTTTTCTTTTTTCAGTTCCAGCCTTTCCACCATCCACATCTACTTCAATTGTCTTCCCCTTTTTAATGAGGTTGCTATAATTTTCTGGAACAGTAAAATCTATTTTTAGTTTATTTACTTGCTGTATCGTTGCAACAAGTGTTGCAGGAGTAATATAAGCGCCTGGGCTAATTAAACGCAATCCCATCAATCCATCAAAGGGGGCTCTAATAACAGTTTTATCAATCAAAGTCTGGGTATATGCCAAATCAGCCTTCAAACTATTCACCTGATTCAATGCGATATCATAATCGTTTTGATTGATCCCGCTGATATTCAATAATTTTTTATTTCGTTGCTCTGTTATTTCAGCTAAATTCAAAAGCACTTTCGTTTTAGAAATTTGTGCCTGAAGATCTGCATCATTAATTCTGGCAAGTATCGTTCCCTTTTGTACCATTTTGCCTTCAGGAATATCGAGGAATACTAATCTTCCACTTACTTCTGGATGTAACTCAGCATATTCATTGGCAACAACAGTACCATTCGCTTCTACAATATTGCTGATTTTTTGTGCTTTTGCAATGATGACATCCACAATCACTGATTGCTGAGCGGGATTCTGCTTAGGCTCTTCTTTTTTAGTCTTACACGAAACGATAAATACTATAATACAAGCTGCTAAATAAATTGGTTTCAAAGGCTGAAGTTTTGGGCATTAAAGATAGAAATATTTTAGCTGTTGGCTTTCAACAAAGTATGAATGGTTAAACATGCTAAAATATTCGATAAATAAACAGGAATCGCATTTTTGAGCGTAAATTCATAGGCCTAACAAAATCTAGCGATATGTATCAACTCTCCAAAAACTATCCCGAGAAGCGGGCCTTTATTACAGGGGCTGCATCCGGACTGGGAAAAGCATTCTCCATCGAATTGGCCCAGGAAGGCTGGACCATTGGAATGTCTGACATAAATATGGAACAGCTTGCAGAAGCGGCAGCCGAAATAACTACTCTTGGCGGCAAACCCATTACATTTCATTTAGATGTGTCTGACAAGGTCGAATACAAAACTGTAGCTGAATCATTTTTAGCACAAGCCGGAGGTATTGATCTTTTATTCAATAATGCAGGTGTTGGTGATGGAAGTGCTTTTGAAGAATACGCTTTGGAAAATTACGATTGGATGACGGGGATCAATCAATTGGGTGTAGTGTATGGGTGCTTCTATTTTATTCCTACCATGAAAAAACAAAAATCTGGTCATATTCTCAATACCGCCAGCGCTGCCGCGATTGGTTGTGCACCTACTATGGGGGCTTATAATATGACGAAAGCTGCAGTAGTTGCTATCAGCGAAACTTTGTATGGAGAACTGCTTGATTTTAATGTCAAAGTATCTTGCATTCAACCTACTTATTTTAAAACCAATGTAATTCAATATGCGCGTGGTGGTGATTTGGTAAAAAAAGCTACTCAAATGTTTATTGACAGATCTGGATTAGAAGCAAAAGAAGTGGCTCAGGAAATTCTGACACGCGCTGGCAAAAACGAATTGTATATTATTCTGCCTAAAGCAGCTTATAAAATGTGGCTGCTGAAAAGATTGGCCCCTGTTTGGTTTAGAAAAAAAGTGGCCAAAGAATTTATGGCTGCGATGAATAAAGTGATAAGAAGATCAAAATAAAATATTCAATTAAGTATTATGGACGCTAATCAGATTTTTAATCTCAAAGATAAAGTAGCAATTATCACTGGTGCAAGCAAAGGAATTGGAGAAGCTACGGCACGTTTTTTTGCAGCATGTGGTGCGCGGGTGATTATCAATTCGAGAAAACAAGATGATCTTGATAAAGTATCAGAAAGTATTTGCGCAACTGGTGGCGACTGTGTGGGATATGCAGCCAACGCCGGAGATATTGCAGCATGTAAAGAACTTATTGCAAAAGTTATTGCCAGTCATGGAGGGATTGACATACTCGTTAATAATGCAGCTACCAACCCTGTATTTGGCCCAGTTGATGATTGCGAAGAATGGGCTTTCGACAAAATCATGAGTGTAAATGTGAAAGCGCCTTTTGAATTAGGTAAACTCGTTCATCCCCTTATGAAAATCAGAGGAGGTGGATCCATTATCAATATTAGTTCTGTGGCAGGAATCAGACCTGATCCTGGATTGGGAATCTATTCAGTTTCAAAAGCTGCATTGAACATGCTTACCAAGGTAACTGCAAAAGAATATGGTGTAGATAATATTCGAGTAAATTCAATTTGCCCTGGATTGATTAAAACAAAATTTTCTGAAGCACTTTGGACCAATGAAAAAATGCTGGCATATTTTGTTAAACAAACTCCTATTTCAAGAATGGGAACTGTGGAAGAAATTGCAGGACTTGCTTTGTACCTGGCATCTGATGCGTCTTCCTTTACTACTGGTTCAATATTTACTGCTGATGGTGGAATTACTATTTAAATAAAAAAGATGGAAACTATATTTCATACCGAAAGATTAAGCGAATTAGAACCGAAGCTTCGAAAATTTGTGATAGAGGAATTAATCCCTTTAGAAAAAGATCATCTGATTCGTCCATTTAAACAAACTGAAATTATTCTTCAGGCAAAAAGAGAAGAAGTAAAAGCTCTCGGTCTCTGGGGTTTGCACCTCTCTAAAGAAGAAGGTGGACAAGGTTTAACTCTTTGCGAGTTTGGACAATTAAGTGAGATCATGTCTTTAGCCCCTTATTACGGACAATACACTTTTAATTGTCAAGCACCAGATATTGGCAACTATGAATTGATCAGTCGTTTTGCTTCTGATGCTATTAAAGACAAATTTTTACACCCCTTATTAGAAGGAAAAATCAGAAGTTGTTTTTCCATGACCGAACCTGAGTACCCTGGTTCAAACCCTACAAGGCTTGGTACCACTGCAGTTCGAGATGGAGACGATTATGTGATCAATGGACATAAATGGTTTACTTCTTCTGCCGATGGTGCTGCGTTTGCCGTTGTGATGGCTGTTACAAATCCTGAAGCGGCACCCCATGAAAGGGCTAGTATGATTATTGTACCAACCGATACTCCTGGATTTAAATTGGTTAGAAATATTCCCATATTCGGTGAAACGGGAGAAGGCTGGGCAAGTCATGCCGAAATTCTATACACCAATTGTAGAGTACCCATCAGCAACCTAATTGGAACAGAAGGAATGGGATTTCGCTTGGCACAAGAGCGGTTGGGACCTGGAAGAATACACCATTGTATGCGGTGGATTGGTATTGCAGAAAAAGCCTTGGACCTGCTTTGTAAAAGAGCTGTAAGCAGAGAAATGGAAGAAGGGGTTATGCTTGGGCAAAAACAATTCATTCAAGGTTTTATTGCAGAGAGTCGTGTAGAAATTGACGCTGCACGTTTATTGGTTTTAAATACTGCTGACTCGATTGATAAGCATGGAGCAAAAGCCACAAGAGACCAGATCTCTGGAATTAAGTTTTATGTAGCCAATATGTTTTTAAAAGTTTTAGACCGAGCCATTCAAGTGCATGGCGGTATGGGCCTAACCGATGAAACAATGTTAGCTAATTTATATCAACACGAAAGAGGTGCAAGAATTTGGGATGGGGCAGATGAAGTGCATAAGCAAAGTATTGCAGTACATATTCTAAAGAAGTACGGTCTTGATCTTAAAAAGAAAAAATGATGCAACTAGATCATTCAATACCACTTAAAGAAGGAGAACAATTTGATATTGATGTATTGAATCATTACCTGTTTGATCATGCTTCTTCTCTTGGAAAAATAATAAGTGTTACAAGATTCCCCGGGGGATATTCTAATATTACTTATTGCCTTCAAACAAAAGATAAAGAATTCGTGCTCCGGATGCCACCAGGTGGTGCTGCCATACAATCGGCTCATGATATGGGGAGAGAATTCAAGGTTCTTAGTTTATTGCAACCCCATTTTAAGAAAGTTCCAGAAGTATATCATTATTGCGAAAACCCTGCTATCATTGGGTCTCCTTTTTATATTATGGAAAGAATAAAAGGTGTGGTACTGAGAGCCGGTAACGCACCAAAAATGCAAATTGATGCTGCATTGATGCATCAGATCTCCATTGCATTAGTTGATAATCTTGTAGCTCTTCACTCAATTGATATTGTTAAAACACAATTGATAGAATTAGGCAAACCAGAGGGATATGTAAACAGACAGGTTACAGGATGGATAAAAAGATACTATGCAGCTGAGACTGATACCATCGAAAACATGAATAGAATCGCCGACTGGTTAAGCAAAAACTTTCCGAGAAATCAGGAGCCTACTTTTTTACATAACGATTATAAATACGATAATGTAATATTAGACGCTAATGATCTTTCAAAAATAATTGGTGTATTAGACTGGGAAATGGCAACAGTTGGTGATCCATTGATGGATGTTGGTGCCAGTTTAGCTTACTGGTTTGAAGCAGGAGAAGAAACTATTTTAAAAACCTATAACTTAACCTGGTTACCTGGAAATTTAAGCAGAAAAGAATTCGTAGATCACTATGCTGAAAAAACAAATAGAGACATGTCGGATATTCTATTTTATTTTATTTTCGGCTTATTTAAAAATGCAGTAATTGGTCAGCAGATCTATCACAGATGGAAGCAGGGAAATAGCAATGATGCAAGATTTGGTGCTTTGCTTCCATTAATACAATTGTTATCATTGAAAGCAGTAAATGCTTTAGAAAGAAATAGTATTTAATATCTTCTGGGTGCGCCCTTAGTATATTTTTTGTTTCTATATTCCTCGTAGTTTTTTTCAATGAAATAACCTAGCTCAAGTTCGTTCATGCGTTGTACCATCTCATAATCTGGTCGGTATTCTTTCATGAATTCTTCTAATTCGGGGCTATTTAGTTTTGTGATTTTTCTTACGAATGCTATGCTAAAACGATGATCGATATATTTATCTTCTTCCTGTTGCAATAGCCTTTGCTGTAAACTCGCTAAGCTTCTATTTCTTTTAACACGAAACAAATTAATGATCTCATCCAGATCGAATCCAACAGTAAGGCCACCAGGATTATATCCAGGGTTTTCGCTCAAGCGCAATCCAGGTTTTTTAAAGTCGAATATTTTAGCGTAGTCTTTTCTATTTTGAATGGAATCGAATTTGTAGTAACTGTTGCGCACTTTTACCTCAGGAAGATCAAAAGAGCGTACATGTATCATCACATCGAAATTATCATTATTCGAAATCGTATCCACTGGGTATTTCATGGTTGATTTACCAATCATGCTAAACCAGATCGAATCTTTCAAAGAAACCCGGATCTCGTACCTGCCTAATGAATCGGTTGTGGTTCCTTTTCCAGACGTACTTATAACTGCAACAGCCTCTAAAGGCCTTCTGGCAGAAATATCAAAAACCCTTCCTTTTATAATTACATTCTGGGCATTTGATTTCTGAACAAAAAAAATAGTGCAGATGAACAACCAACAAAAAGTAATGTGTAGCCTTTTTCTCAAAAATTCGTATTAAGCTGTAATATTAAAACAGTAAGCTCAGAGTACAAGAACAGGAAATCGAATTAACTTGTTTTTTGCAGAATCTTTTTCTAAAACTTGGTATCGATGATATACGGCAGCATTAATCTCCATGTGGGCCAGTCATGAACAATGTCATGCCCCCAAACTTCCAGATCATACCATATTCCTTTATTATATAATATACTGGCAAATCTTTTTGCAGCTTCAGGGTCTTCATGAGCTCCACTACCTGTAAATATATGTATGTGGTGACTCGCCTTTATCTTATCTAAATAATAAGGGTCTTCCAAAGTAGGCATATAATGTTCCGGGCTATTATAAAAAACCTGGTCGTCCCAGAAGCCTTTAGTGTATTCTGTTAAATTGTATACACCACTCAGACTGATTGCACCATTGATGATATCAGGTCTTTTCAAAAATAAATTCATCGCGTGCAGGGCACCAAAGGAAGCACCGCAGGTATAAATCATGATTTCTTTACTCGTAGTATTTCGAATAAATGGAATTACTTCATTGTATACATATTCGTTGAACTGATTATGCCGAATACCCTTGTGAGCTGGAACCATTTCATTATTCATCCAACTTTCTTTATTCATACTATCGATACTGTATACACGCAACTTTCCTGCTTCAATTTGAGGAGACAAAGCATTTATCAATTGAAATCGATCGTATTCTAAATAATCTGCTGCTGCTGTTGGTATCAACAATAATGCAAACCCATAATGCCCGTAAGAAACAATTGGCATTTCTCTATTTAATGCCGGACTATACCAGGAGTTAAAACTTTTTTCCATAAGACATTTCTTTATAGTTGGACATTACAATAAAATCAGAAACTCGATTTATCCAAAACAACTCTTTCTAATTTCTTTCCAAAGATCGCGATAACATTGAGCTGCATAGCTACTGCGGGCATATGTTTCAAGAGGTGCTTCCTGAATACCCATTTTCTCAACATCACTTAAATAAGGAATGTAATTTTTCAAGAATATCTTATCCTTATAGAAATCCTGCATTACCTCATGATGTAAATTCTTACGATGATCTACCATACTAAAAAAGCACTTAATTTTTTTAGTATCAACAGCATTCTCTTTACAATAATCAACAATAGTCTCGTAAGATCGAATTGAAAGCGTAGTAGGAATATTAGGCATCAGTATCCAATCTGCAGCAACAAAGATCGACTCATGCAATAATGAAATTCCAGGAGGACAATCCAAAATAATTACATCAAACTCATTTTTTAAGTTTGAAATTAAAGAAGCAATTTTTTTCTTCGATTGCTTCATATCATTTAATAATAGATCTGCATGCCTGGCTGAAAGGTCTGCCGGAATAATACTTAAACCTTCATAATTAGTTCCCTGAATCGCTTCGGAAAGTTCAAGTTCTCCGTTCAATAATTTCTTTGATTCATTCTTAACGGTAGAACTGCTTCCAAAATAAAAGGACGCAGAACCTTGCGGATCGAGATCCCAAACAAGTGTCTTGTAACCTTCTTTAGCAGATAAATAAGCTAAATTTACAGCGGATGCAGTTTTTCCAACACCGCCCTTCAGATTGTAGATTGCCAGTGTGATCATACTCTAAGATACAGAAATTTTAAAAAGACTGTACCAACCAGCCTAGTAAAATTGAGGCTAATACTATAAATGGAGCTGGGATTTTATGGGTTTTTAGCAATAGAAATGTAATTATAACTACTCCCAGATCCATAAAGCCAATCATCTTCCCGTCGAGAAGTGGGAATAGGAAATTATCCTTGATCAAATAACAGGTAGCTCCTGCCATGATTCCAACTACCGCTGCATTGATTCCTTCTAAAGATCGAAAGATGACTGCATACTTTTTTAAATTTTGCCAAACTGGGAAAAAGAATAATACCAATAATGCACTTGGTAAAAAGATCGCAATGGTTCCAATGACACAGCCCAGAAATTGAAGACTTGACCCTTGATCTGATAATAGCATGCCGCCTGTAAAAGCACCTATCGAAAATACAGGACCGGGAATGGCTCTTACAATACCAGATCCGGTAAGGAAATCTTTTTTATCCATTCGAAGTACTTCCCGATGCGAATTGATTACTTGCTTTGTTTCTGGCCTTGTTACATACTGTTCGTACATCAGTGGCATTAATACATCGCCACCGCCAAATACCAAACTACCATTTCGGAAAGTCATTTCAAATAAGTTGAATGGCTTTCTATTTGGCCAATTTTGTCGGGTAGCAGTTTCAGAGAGATAACCTGCGATTCCAAACAGTGCCAAGAAGATGAGGATATTACCCCACTTTATTTGTTTCGGTGGTATTCCTTTTTGAGGAATTCTTCGATCGCTGAAATTAGTTATAATGCCAGCTACTAAAATCAATCCAGGAAAAACCCAGGGCGTTTTAAAAGCCAAGAATGTTACTAAAGTTGCCAGCACCATAATTACTTGTGTAATTGTATTGTGCACAGCTACTCCAAAAATTCGGAAAGTAGAATACACGATAAAGCCTATCGCCATGGGTTGCACAAATAGAAAAATTCCTTGCGGCAGGCTTTTATCATCCATATAATCTATCAGAAAAGATAAAGCACCCATAATGGTACTCGCTGGTATGATCCATATAATAAGCGTCCAAATAGCTAAAGTAAGACCCCCTCTTTTATAGCCAATAAGTGTCAGGGTTTGAGTGGAAGATGCACCTGGAAGTAATTGACAAAAACCATTGTATTCCATCAACTCTTCTTCAGTAAGATCTTTCCTTTGCTGCACAAAAGTTTTCATCATCATTCCCATATGACCTTGCGGTCCGCCAAAGGCAGTAATGCTATGCAATAGCACTGCGCGTAAAAAGGGGATATGACGTAAAAATTTCAATGGCTTCTAAAAATAAACTTTGTTAAATTAGGATTGTTAAAAATACAAAAGAACCCGCATATGCTTTTGTTTGAATAAAAGAAGCAAATTGCAAGAAATATATCCACTTATTTTATGAAGCAGTTAGTTAATTATCTTTCTATTTTAATGCTATTGGCAGTAGTTAGTTGCTCAAAACCACCTCAAAAATTTGAAGGAAAAGAAGCGTATCAGATTAAAACAGATAATGGCAAACCAAACTATGCCGACCTGCATTACTGGGCTGCTCATCCCTATAAACAGGATCCATCCGACAGCGTTCCTGAACCTCTGAAAGCCAATTACAGAGCGGATTCTACGGTCGACATATTTTTTGTACACCCAACTAGTTATACAGCTCCAGAAAAAAGTTTTGGCTGGAATGCAAGTTTGGAAGATGCGGATTTGAATGGTAAAACCGATTATGGTTCAATTTTATATCAGGCTAGTATTTTTAACCAGGCAGGAAGGGTTTTTGCACCCAGATATCGTCAGGCACATTTGTCGGCATACTTTCCTCAAAACTCATCCGACAGTGCTGAAGCATTGAAAGCATTTGAATTGGCTTATCTGGATGTAAAAACTGCGTTCGAATATTATCTGGCAAATTATAATGGTGGACGACCCATTGTAATTGCATCACATAGTCAGGGTAGCACCCACGCCAAAAGATTATTAAAAGAGTATTTTGATAATAAGCCATTAAAAAGCAAACTGGTGGCTGCCTATGTAATCGGAATGGTTTTTGATCCCCATTATCTATCTACTATTCCAGTTTGTGAAGTTCCAAACCAAACGGGTTGTGTCTGTGCTTGGCGTACTTATAAAAATGATTTTATACCGCCATTTGTAGAAAAAGAACAAGTTCATTCTATCGTTACTAATCCGCTTACATGGGATGCCAATATTCCTCATGCTGATCGGAATTTAAATAAAGGCGGGATTCTTTTGAAATTTAATACAATAGTTCCAGGGGTAGCTGATGCAACTGTAACTGATAAAATTCTTTGGGCGGGCAAACCTCATTTTTTTGGAAATATTTTTTACACTTCTAAGAACTTCCATATTGCAGATTTGAACCTTTATTACGTGAGTATCAGAGAAAATGTACAGACTAGGGTCAATGCTTTTTGGAAAAAATAAACCCCATTCCGAAGAATGGGGCCAAACGGTTTTACAATAGGAAATTGGATTTTATTGTTTAATAAACCGAATCGATTGTATAAAACGATCTTTAAAAAAAGCATTCAGTACATAAGCACCACTGCTCAGATCACTCATATTTAAATCTATCTGTTGATTACCCTCTTCAGTTAGGGTAACTACTGTTTTGGCTATTCTTCCTTCCAAGTCTAGCACTTTTAAAACTAACCTACCGGTCTTGCTCTCCAAAACTGTTAGAAAGCTGTTTTCTTCCACCAAAATAGGTTGCAAACTTTGAATGTACATACCTGCGCATTTAAAATTGAACAATATCTGGACTATACACTGGGAGGTTACAATAAGAGACAGAGACAAATATGAATTTGCTGCATTGTTTAAAAAAAATATTCCTACCCTCGGCCTTTAAGTTGATGCTGAAAAATATTACCCCGGCATTTAGGCTGGGGCTGTAAATGCGTTTTCCCCGGCCTTTAGGCTGGGGCTGTAAATGCGTTAACCCCGGCCTTTAGGCTGGGGATTAGATGTAGAGATGGAGATCGGGGCTTTAGCCCATACGATGTGGGTCTTTTAGGTGAGATGTGATGTTCGTTTTAAATGAAACACAGCACAAGGGCTAAAGCCCATCTCATGCGCAACTTCATGTCCCTAGGCTGAAGCCTAGGGTTAACAGCTGAAGTCTATGTTAACCCCGGCCTTTAGGCTGGGGATTAGATGTAGGTAAAAAGATTGGGGGGTTAACATTTTACTTTTAAATTTTAATTCCCATAAACACTCAGAAACTTAATCCGCATGATCTTTAATTGTTCCCAACTATAATCATTGTCACTGAGTTCCTGACGGGCAATATCGAGTGAAGAGGTCTCGCAACTCTTGAAATATTCAATGATATCTTCCTGATCATATTCATCGAGCCATTCATCAATGGCATAATCAAGATTTAATCTTGTACCACTAGCAGCAATGGTTTCCATCTCTTCTAACAATTCATCGAGCTTGAGATTTTTGTTTTTTGCGATGGTTTCAAGTGGGATTTTTTTATCTACGTTTTGGATGATATAAATTTTATTATTCCCTTTATTGGCCACACTGCGCATCACAAAATCGTCGGGCTTTTCAATGTCATTCTCTTCCACATATTTTGCAATCATTTCTACGAAAGGCTTTCCGTATTTGATTGATTTTCCTTTACTCACACCCTGGCATTTCTCCATTTCCTCTAAAGTAGTAGGATATAAAGTAGCCATATCTTGTAAACTGTTTTCGAGGAAGATTACAAAGGGAGGCAAGCTTTTTTTCTTCGCTTCTTTCTGACGAAGTTCTTTTAACATCTCAAATAACTTGTCATCAGTTGCAGCGCCTGCCTGCGAAGCATTCTCTCCTTCATCATCATCAGCATTGGCTTCTTCAAATAAATTATTCAATACAATTTTAAAAGAACTTGGCTTCTTCAAAAATTTCTCACCCTTCTCAGTGATCTTTAAAAGACCATATTCTTCAATATCTTTTTTCAATAAATTTTCTAATAACATCTGACGCACCAAACTACTCCACAAATGATATTCTTTATCTGCCCCCGCTCCAAAAACTGGTAAAGCATCATGTCTGAACATACTGATCTGTGGGGTTAATTTACCCATTACCACATTCACTGCATAATCTGTTACAAAGCGTTCATCCAGCGCTTTTACTGTTTGAAGCATTTTTACCACATCTTCTTTCGCTTCTATTTTTTCCTTAGGGTTCAAACAATTATCGCAATTACCACAATTCTTATTTTCCCAGTCTTCTCCAAAATAATGTAGTAATACTTTTCTTCTACATACTGCTGTTTCAGCATATGCCACCGTTTCATCTATCAGCTGCGCACCCACTTCGCGTTCGCTTAGAGGCTTATCGCGTAAAAAATGCTCAAGCTTTGAAACATCTTTATGTGAATAGTATAAGACACAAATTCCTTCCATGCCATCTCTTCCAGCACGGCCCGTTTCCTGATAATAATTTTCGATGGATTTAGGAATATTAAAATGGATCACAAAACGGATATCTGGTTTGTCGATACCCATCCCAAATGCAATAGTGGCCACAATTACCTGAACATCTTCGTTTAAGAATTGATCCTGACGATCTGCCCTTAATTTCTGATCCAGACCAGCATGATAAGCAACTGCTTTAATACTATTTGCTACCAATAATTCTGCCAGTTCCTCTGTGGTTTTCCGATTGAGGGTATAAATGATACCACTCTTGCCTTTATGTCCACTGATAAATTTTACGATACTCTTTACCGTTTGATCTTTTTTGATCTTCGGCTGAATCTCGTAATAAAGATTTGCTCTATTAAATGATGAGATATAAATATTTGGATTTCTTAAGCCGAGATTTTTTACAATATCACTCTGTACTTTAGGCGTGGCTGTTGCAGTAAGCGCCACTACAGGAATATCAGGATTAATAATTTCCATCATTTCACGAAGCCTGCGATATTCAGGACGGAAATCATGACCCCACTCAGAAATACAGTGTGCTTCATCCACTGCAAAAAATGAAATTTTTAGATCACTAAAAAAATCAAGGTTTTCTTGCTTGGTCAAAGTTTCTGGGGCTACATATAATAATTTGGTCATGCCAGAAAGAAGGTCATCCTTTACTGCTTTAATCTGACCCTTATTCAATGATGAGTTTAAAAAATGCGCCACATCATCCTTTTCACTATACCCACGAACCAAATCAACTTGATTTTTCATGAGCGCAATAAGTGGCGAAACCACGATAGCACATCCTTCCATTAACAAAGCTGGCAGTTGATAACATAAACTTTTACCACCACCCGTTGGCATGATCACAAATGTGTCCTGGCCATTTAATAAACTATTGATCGATTTTTCCTGCGTGCCTTTAAACTCTCTGAATCCAAAATATTTCTCTAACCCCTCATGAATATCGTATTGATGCACGGTAGTTATTGTAGCGCTATTGTCTTTTCTTGGAGAACTTTTTTTATTAATAGGAGCTTTTTTAGGAGCCGCCTTTTTAGTTGTAGTAGCCATGTATCTATATCTATTTTCACCCTTTTATGAGGATGGTAACATTTTAATATAAGTTAAAACTTTTTTCCCGTAACCCCTAGTTAAAACTTTAAATAGCTGATAATTAGTGGGTCAGATAGGTTAGGCAGGATAATCGCTGCCAAATTTGGAAAAAATCCCTAAAAATGGCTAACGAAGTTAACGAACTATGTTTTGAATAGTAACTCTAAGCTGTTAAAGTTTACATTTGCATCGATGAATTCATCTATCCAACAAACAGCCCTGCGTACCATTGAATTGGAAGCACAATCTGTAGCCGGCCTGTCGGCTTTTATCGATGCTGATTTTGAAAAAGCAATCAATGCTATTCATGCAGCAAAGGGAAGACTTGTAATTAGTGGTATTGGCAAAAGCGCCATTGTTGCACAAAAAATTGTTGCAACACTCAATTCAACTGGCACCCCATCTCTTTTTATGCATGCTGCAGATGCAATACATGGCGATCTAGGGATGGTTCAAGAAGAAGATATTGTGTTGTTAATTAGTAAAAGCGGTGAAAGTCCTGAAATCAAAGTTTTGGTTCCATTGATTCAAAATTTTGGAAATATACTGATTGGCATGGTGGGGAATACAGATAGTTTCCTTGCACAACAGGCATCCATTGTTTTAAATACCACTGTAAGTAAAGAAGCATGCCCCAATAATTTAGCTCCTACCAGCAGTACAACTGTACAAATGGTCATGGGCGATATCATTGCGGTATGTTTAATGGACCTTAAAGGCTTTAGTGGTAGGGATTTTGCAAAATATCATCCCGGAGGAAATTTAGGAAAACGTTTATATCTGCGTGTAGAAGATTTAAGCAAACACAATGCTCAACCGAAGGTATTGGCTTCGGCAAGTTTAAAAGAAGTTATTGTTGAGATCACCGAAAAAAGATTAGGCCTTACTGCAGTTGTGGATGAAAATAATCAGATCGTGGGAATTATTACTGATGGTGATTTGCGCAGGATGTTAGAAAAAAGTAATCATATCGAACATATTAAAGCATCAGATATATTATCCAAAAATCCAAAAACTATTGCAGCAAATACATTAGCAGTGGAAGCATTAAATACATTAAGAGAAAATGATATTAGTGCACTATTAGTGGCTGAAAATAATAACTATATCGGCGTTTTGCATCTTCATGACTTAGTTAAAGAAGGAATTGTTTAACAAAAACAATAACTACTTGTAAAAAATCGTTTAGAATTGCGCACTTATTGCATTAAAAATCTAGACAATTAAACAAACCCTTTCACAGTATGAATAAACATCACTATGTAGCAATTATGGCTGGTGGAATTGGAAGCCGTTTCTGGCCAAAAAGCCGAGCTAGTTACCCGAAACAATTCTTAGATATTTTAAATACGGGTAAGTCTTTGATTCGTTGGACCTATGAAAGATATGCTGCATTCATACCTAATGAAAATATATTCATAGTTACTTCCGATGAATACGTGTCGATTGTTCACGAACAATTGCCTGAATTGCCTTTTGAAAATATATTAGCAGAACCAAGCAGAAAAAATACTGCCCCATGTGTGGCTTATATTTCTTACAAATTATTACAGAAAGATCCTGAAGCAGCATTGATTGTAGCGCCTAGCGATCACATGATCTTAGACAATGAAGCATTTAGAAATATTACCTATAAAGCTTTAGACTTTGTAACTCAAATTAAATCTCTGGTTACTCTTGGTATAAAACCTACACACCCTAATACGGGATATGGTTATATCCAACATGAAACAATTCCTGCTGGCGATGGTATTTATAAAGTAAAAACATTTACTGAGAAGCCAAACCTGGAATTAGCTAAGACCTTTTTATCTAGCGGAGATTTCTTATGGAATGCCGGCATTTTTGTTTGGCAGGTAAAAAATGTAATGAAGGCTTTTGAAAAGTATCAACCAGAAATGTATGAGTTGTTTGATAATGAAAAAGAAAATTTCAATACCCCTAATGAGAAAGATGCTATAAACCGTATCTATCCACTTTGTACCAATGTATCTATCGATTTCGCGATCATGGAAAAAGCAGATAATGTATTTGTAATTCCATCATCATTCGGATGGAGCGACCTGGGAACCTGGAATAGCGCTTATGATAATTTGGATAAGGATTACTTAGGTAATGCTGTTACAAGTGAAAATGTAATTGTAATTGATGCTACCAAGTGCATGATATCTGCGCCTCACGATAAGCTGGTATTGATTCAAGGACTTGATGATTGCATCATCATCGATACAAAAGATGTGTTGATGATTTGCAAAAAAGAAAAAGAACAAGCCATTAAAGAATACGTTGCTGAAGTTAAGAGAAACAAAGGCGATAGGTATTTATAATACTGATAGATGATTTAGAAAGCGGTCAACAGCAATTGTTGATCGCTTTTTTTTTATACTTGCCGATTATTTTGGGTGTTTTTTTTTGGAATTAATGTTTAAATTTGAAAGAATCGGCTCTTCTAAAGCAGCAAACCATATTAGCATGCAAGCATCAAGAATAGTTATTACAGGAACTGGTAGTTATATTCCTGAACATATTAAGACCAATCAAGATTTTACTTCTTCCGAATTTTATGGTGAAGACCACAAACCACTTACTACCCCTGCAGATGAAATAGTGGAGAAGTTTAAAGGCATTACAGGTATTGAAGAAAGGAGATATGCAGATCTTGAAATGAATTCATCTGATATGGCGTTGATTGCTGCTCGTATAGCAATTGAAGATGCAGGCATTGATCCTGAAACAATCGATCAAATAATATTCGCGCATAATTTTGGAGACGTTGTAAAAGATAGTATTCAAATAGATGTATTACCGGCGCTGGCATCAAGAGTAAAACATGGACTTGGTATTAGAAACCCTGCTTGTGTTGCTTATGATATTTTATTTGGTTGCCCCGGATGGATCCAGGGTGTGATTCAAGGCCATGCTTTTATCACAGCAGGAATTGCAAAAAAATGCCTGGTAATTGGCTCAGAAACCTTAAGCAGAGTGATCGATATACATGATCGTGATAGTATGATTTTCAGTGATGGTGCCGGTGCTTGTATCATTGAAACCGTGAATGCCGCTGAAACCGATAGTGGCATTATAGCCACCTGCGTGCAGAGTCATTGTGTTGATGAAGCTTTCTATTTAACAATGGGCCAATCTTACTTACCAGATTCTGATCCCAATATTCGATACATGAAAATGAAGGGAAGAAAAGTATATGAATATGCAATTAAACATGTGCCACTTGCTATGAAAGAATGCCTGGATAAATCAGGTATTCAAATTACCGAGGTTAAAAAATTCTTTCTGCACCAGGCTAACGAAAAAATGGATGAGGGTTTTGTAAAAGCTTTATATAAGTTATATGGAATTAAAGAAGTGCCTCAACATATCATGCCGATGAGCATTCATAAACTAGGTAACAGTTCAGTTGCTACTATTCCTACATTATACGATTTGGTAAAAAGGAATTTACTACAGGATCATAGCATTACAAAAGGCGATATAGTGATGTTTGCATCAGTTGGAGCTGGCATGAATATCAATGCTTTTTGTTACCGCGTATAACATCACATTAATAACCTCTTACATCTTTCCCTTCCATATAATTCAGGAAGGCTTTGTTTACCACTTTATTACCACCCGGTGTAGGATAATTTCCTGTAAAATACCAATCACCATTGTTGGTAGGACAGCTATCATGCAAGTCTTCAATGGTTTGATAAATTACATGCACATCAATATCAACATCTTTAGGAGTAATTAATGCAGCAATTTTATCAGAGATCTCGTGCGTAGTAAAAGGTTTATAAATCGAGCGAACTACATTTTCAGAATGCAATTGATTATTGCGTTGTAATTCTTTGATTTTTTCAAGCGCTTGTGTCAATACATACTCCATGTTTCTATCTTTCAATAAGGCAACAGCAGCTTTAAAGGCAATGAAATCGCCCAGCTTACTCATATCAATTCCATAACAATCTGGATATCTGATCTGAGGTGCAGAAGAAACCACAATAACTTTTTTAGGTCCAAGGCGCGATAGCATTCTAATGATACTTTCTTTTAAAGTAGTACCACGAACAATACTATCATCAATTACCACCAAAGTATCTTCACCCCTTCTAACGGTACCATAGGTAATATCGTACACATGCTGAACCATTTCGTTACGATTCGCATCCTCGGTAATGAAAGTGCGAAGTTTCACATCTTTGATTGCAATTTTTTCCTGGCGAATTTTTCTATTCACCATTTCCTCTAATTTTTCAGGAGAGAAATCATTACCCCAACTTAGAATACGTTCTACTTTAATCTTATTCAAATATTCTTCCATTCCCTTTACCAATCCGTAGAAAGCCACTTCGGCTGTATTAGGAATATATGAGAAGATGGTATTCTTTAAATCGTAGTTGATACTTTCTAAAACCGTTTTACTTAAGTGGTGACCCAACGCAATTCTTTCGCGATATATTTTTTCATCGCTACCCCGACTAAAATAAATTCTTTCAAAACTGCAAGCACGTCTTTCCTTGGGTTCGAGTATTTGTTCTATCGAATAATTGCCTTTGTCGTCAACGATCAAAGCAGATCCTGGCATTAGTTCCATCACTTCATTCTCACCTACATTAAACGTAGTTCTGATTGCAGCTCTTTCACTTGCAGAAACAATTACCTCATCATTGATATAATAGTATGCAGGTCGAATGCCATGAGCATCGCGCATTACAAAACTATATCCATTTCCTAATAAACATCCAATTGTATAACCACCGTCGAAAAGTGGAGTAGCTTTCTTCAAAACCTTTACAATATCTGCAGCGTTCGGGTTCAATTCGTCTTCTTTTGAAAGAAAATGATGCACCACTTCCAACATAGCCGCAAGATCACTTTGCTTTTGAAAATCGCCCGGGCTCATATTAATTAAATCAAATAACTCATCCGTATTTACCAGATTGAAATTACCTGCTAACGCCATGTTTTTTCCTGGCATTAAGTCGCGCTTGATAAAAGGGTGACAGAACTCTACATTATTTTTACCCTGCGTACCGTATCTCAAATGTCCTAACAATAATTCGCCAAGAAAAGGCAGATGCCCTTTCATTAAACCTGGATGTTGTTTTATATCTGGTTGGTACTTTTCGAGTTCCGCAACTTCCTGTCCTATTTTAAAGAATAAGTCCGCAATTGGTTGGGGAGCGTTACTCCTCATTCTATAAAGAAAGGGATTCCCTGGTTCCGTATCCAATTTTACTGATGCAAACCCGGCGCCATCTTGTCCGCGATTATGTTGTTTTTCCATCAACAGGTAGAGCTTACTAAGCCCATAGGTTACTGAACCATGCTGTTGCAGGTAATAGGAAAATGGTTTTCTAAGGCGGATGTAGGCAAGCCCACATTCATGTTTGATCTCGTCGCTCATGATGTTTATTAAAAGAAAGTGGCGAAGTTACAACTCCGCCACATTTTATTTTAGTTAATTATAAACAGTAACCGACTCCGGTTTTAGTGTTTCAGCCAGCCATAAGAACTCATTTAGGAACAAATCAGTCATTTTTCGGAAGCTTTCATCCAATAGTTGACCCTCAGCATTGAATTTTTTATCCACAAAAGGGGTAATCAACATATAGGGTGATGCTATCCCGAATAGTGCAGGAACCAATAAAAGCAATTGCTGACTTGCCCGCATTCCCCCCATCGCTCCTACCGAGGCGGGTGCTACTCCAAACACTTTATGGTTTTGCTTAGGGAAATGGTCTAACAAATTTTGCATAGCGGGAGAATAACTACCATTATACTCTGGTGTTACCAAAATAAATGCATCAGCAGCAAACATCTGCTCTGACAAGTGTTTAAATGGTTCTGGTGTCTTTTCAACAGACATAAAAACATCTTGTAAAAGGGGGAGGTTCCAGTCTCGGACATCAATGATGTTCACTTCGTGAGCTGTTTTTTCGTTTAACTGATTTTTTAAAAATAAAGCCAAACGGTGCGTAACACTACCTTTTCTTGGACTTCCTGATATAATTGCAATATTCATGTGCACAAATTTGTAGATGATTCAACATTAACAATGAAAATTGGTTCTCGGTTCATCCAACCTAAAACAATTTAAAGAATGGGACAAATTTACCTCAATAATTCATTCTTTGGTATTAAGATTAAGCCTGCTTAATCATTTGCACATTCAAATGAAGCTTTACTTCATCGCTCACTACAACACCACCAGCTTCAGTAAGAGCACTCCATGATAAACCAAAATCAGAACGATTGAATTTACCGGCAATTTCAAATCCAGATTTTACCTGACCATAAGGATCAGTTGCAGTTCCGCCAAATTCAACAGGAAAAGAAACTGATTTGGTAATATCACGGATCGTAAGATCTCCTGTTAAAGTATAATCAGAACCCCCTTTATTGGTTAAAGAAGTTGATTTGAAATTGATAGTTGGATATTTTGCCGCTGAGAAGAAATCATCTCCTTTTAAGTGTCCATCTCTGTCTGCGCTGTTGGTAGAAATTGAATCTACATCTGCTTCAAAGCTAATTTTGGCATCGCTGAAATCAGCTGCATCAGATTCCATTGTAGCATCAAATTTTGCAAAACTACCAGAAACGTTTGTGATCATTAAGTGCTTCACTTTAAAAGTAATTTCACTGTGTGCTGCATCGATTTTGTAAGTTGACATTTTTTTTGTTTTTTGTTTTTTTTAATAATAATTAATATGCTTAGATGTTTTTAACCACCCCGTCTGTTCGCTCAGTCGCTCCAGCCACCCCTCCATCGCATGCGATGGAGGGGAAACCTTTTTTTATACCCTATTTTTATACCCTATTTTTTCTTCACTTTTACTTTTGAATTTTGAATTTTCACTTTATTTCCATCGGAACATCGATCAATAAGATCTCTGCATTTGTTGAAGCCGTAATATTCAATTTATCTGTATCCCATATACCGAGCCCATCTCTAGTTTCAAGTGATTGATCATTGATGATAACATTTCCATTTAACACAAATACATATACACCATTTCCTGTTTTTTTAATTGGATAATCAATAGAAAAATCTTTTGAAAAATTTCCAAGAGAAAACCAGGCATCTTGATTAATGAATACTGCATCTTGATTATCTGGCGCTACAACATTCAATATTTGATTCACTCTATTTTCTGGCAAGAAAGATTTTTGCTCATAACGCGGAGTGATATTGTGCAGTTTTGGTAAAACCCAGATCTGCAAAAATTTAACTTCCTTGTCTTTATTGGCATTCATTTCACTATGAGCAATACCACTTCCAGCACTCATAATTTGAACATCGTGCTGACGAATAATTTCGTTTCTACCAGTACTATCCTGATGATGCAAATCACCAGAAAGAGGAATAGAAACTATTTCCATATTATCATGTGGATGTTTACCAAAGCCCATTCCGGCACTAACTGTATCATCGTTCAATACTCTAAGGGCACCGAAATGTATTCTTTCTGGGTTTTGATATTGACCAAAACTAAAAGTGTGATAACTATTCAACCATCCAAAATTGGCATGTCCTCTTGTAGCTGCTTTATGTAATATCGTTTTCATGTTGTTAATTTATATGTATATACACGTATTATTTTAAAAAAAATCTATTCTTCTGAACTTCTTAATTTTTCCAACAATTTATTTAGTTGAACTGATTCCATTTCTGTAAGTATAGTAACTGTTTCCATTGTATGATCAATCGACTTGGTGCTTGCTTCTAATATTAAGATTCCAGCTTGTGTTAAAGAAATAACTGTTTCTCTTTTATCTAATTGAGAAGTAGTTCTTTTAACTAATTTCTTGATCTCTAATCTGTCTACAATTCTTGGTACGTTTGAATTTTTCTCAATCATTCTACAAGCAATATCCCTTACACAAATTTGATCTGGGTATTTCCCCTTTAAAATTCTTAACACATTATATTGCTCGTGTGTGATTCCAAACTCTTTTAAACCCTTGCTCATATTCGTCTTCAACCACCAGGCCGTATACAACACATTCAAAGCTGCTTTCTGCGTTTCGTTTTTAAATTTATTACTTTTTATGGCCTCTTCTAATTTCACAACACAAATGTATGTATGTACATCTAATTTACCAAAATTATTTTCTATCCTTAAGTTTCTACTTGAGAATCAATGATTTACTTCTGATCAAATAACTGGTTAAATAACATTTTATAACTGCCGTGTGTTTGTCCGCGGAATGTGATTTCTGGTCCGTACACATATAAATGTCCCTTACCAACTTTAGCTGTAAATGCTGCTACTCCATCCTGCAAATAAGCTTGTCCAAACGCCCAGCCACTTCTCAATGTTTTATCGGAGGCATACCAGGCAAGTGGTGTAACATCCCCATTTGATATTGCACCAGGTAATAATTTAAAAACCGGGCTGGCACTGAAATACACATCTGCTTTAGTACCCATTCCCCAATTTTCTTTAAGCTTATTATCAATAGTAATTTGCATCACAGATCCTGGAATATAAAATTTCTCACCTGGTAAGTTTTTCTCTTTTCCATTCACCATTTCTACCAAAGCATTCCGCACTGGTAATTGTAAATGATAGGCAAGATTGGCACTACTGCCAATGGTAACGATATCTCCTCCTGCTTCTAAAAATTCTTTTAAGGCTGGAATAGATTTTGCTGCAGTTATTTTTCCAAGCATGGGTTGGAACTCTGCTGGAATTTCTCCTTCCTTCGGTTCTTTTTCATCCCATTCATTTGGTGCTTCTACACGCATGGATGGAATGGCTCCTCCCACAAATACAATCATATCATATTTGCTTTTCAACGAAGCTGCATCAATCTCCTTAGCATAAATTAAACTAAATGGAAAATGATATTGCTCAAAAATCCATCTTACCCAACCAGCTGGAATAGAACCTCCATAAGAATCCCATAGGGCAATTCTTTTAGAAGCTATTGGCACAACGCCGGATAAATTTTTTGATTCGCTACTAATTTCCAGACCATACTGGTTACTTGCTTTTTGCAACAAAGGCAAAACCGCAGGTGAGTTTGCAACCCACAATTTTTCTTCGTTTTTACTAACAGCAATGCCAGCTTTCAATAAATCATTCAAAAGAATAATACTTGCATTGTCTTTTGTAGAGAATGAATACCCAACTGCATTTGAAGTCTCTTGCAGCTTTCCCTTTGCTTCCTGAACTTGTCCATAAGGAATGGTTTCAAATGGTCCATCAAAAGATTCTAAAATTCTATCAAACTGAATACCCATGGTAAAAGCAGGTGTCCAACCTGCTGCATCATATGGACGCACGGGTGGTCCACCAGGATATTGAAAATCATTGGGATGATCCTGAGGTTCAAACATATCAACTACATGTGCACGAAAAGCCTGATTGGTTTTTACAATGTAAGAACCAGCAGAATAATTTTTGCCAGCAACTGCAAAATCGGTTTTTGCAACTTCTACTTTAATTCCACTATTGATTAATATATTGATGAAATTAATTGCAGTTGTTGTTTGATTGATGGGGACAATATAGCCTCTTGCATCTTTTAATTCTGCCTTCCGATAAATTTTACTAAAATAATCAACAGGTAAGCTATCACCTTTTATTTCCTTTTTATCTTCTTTATATAAATCAGTAACCAATTCAACTTTCTTAGGTGAAAGGGTCCAATGATCTGTACTTCCTGCTGCAATAGCATGTTTCCCCATGGTATAAATATTCATCAATAATTCATCTTTATATCTGGCAGCATAATTCAATACCGCATAATTTAAAGAGATCGAATAATCAATTGAATTTCTAAAAAACCATTGCTTGGGCTCGATGGGAAATGGAGTAGCACTATTAGGTATTAAGCGATTTGGAACAAATGGTATTTTAGAAGGAGTAGGACTTCCAATAATTTCTGTCAGTAACCCAATAATATTATGATAATAAGCCGTAGTTCTCAATCCTCCATTCCACCAGGTTGAATAAACAGAACCGCTTTTCATGGTATAGCCAGGCTTGCCTTCTGCATTTAACCTGCTACTCATTGCTGCCCCTACTGCATCTATTCCTGTTACCAATAATGGATCATACACATAATTAAACGGATCGCGATAAGGAGGACCAGCAACTACAGTACCTGCAGGACCAGTTTGATGGTGGTTATATAAGATCTGTGGCATCCATTCGATATATTGTTGCCTACTCATATTTTTTGATTCACTCATATTCATCATATAGAAGTCACGATTATTATCATGTCCAATATATTTCTGATAAAGCCTCGGCAAATTGGAAGTGGACCTTTTTAAAGTATCCTGATTACGCATATACCAGTTAGATACCAATTC
>Ga0194037_1000811_pt1 | contig 24263 bp, 21 predicted proteins | sample JunL306m_MetaG_FD_148653 | JGI IMG/M metagenome (GOLD analysis project Ga0194037, IMG submission 148653) | Anoxic zone freshwater microbial communities from boreal shield lake in IISD Experimental Lakes Area, Ontario, Canada - Jun2016-L304-6m | ecosystem: Environmental > Aquatic > Freshwater >...
GCTGTAGTCGATACGCATGGTGATCTCCGCTACATCCGTTCCGGTGCTGATATGCCCAGGATGGAGAGGGCGTTTTTCAAGGTTTGGGCGGCACGTTTCAGCAGATAGAGTCGCGCCAGCGTCAAGGCGGGATTCTCCTCGTTGATGACGCGGTTCTTGTTGTAGAAACTGTGGAAACAGCTGGCCAGTTCGGACAGAAAATAGGTCAGACGGTGCGGCTCAAAATGGAGGGCACAGTCGTCAACGGTCGTTGGCAGAGATGTCATCAGCTTGATCAGCTGCAGCTCTTCCGGTGTTGTAAGGCAGGCTAGCAGTTCGGCTGACGGATTCTCCGGTGCCACAAAACCCTTTTCGGCTGCATTTTCGAAGATGCTGCAGATGCGGGCATGGGCATATTGAACATAATAAACCGGGTTTTCGTTGGTCTGCTGTTTGGCCAGGTCGATGTCGAATACCATCTGGGCGTCCGGTTTGCGCATCAGGAAGAAAAAGCGGGTTGCATCACGGCCGACTTCGTCAATCAGGTCGCGCAGGGTAACATAACTGCCGGCCCGCTTGGATATTTTTACCTCTTCGCCGCCGCGCATGACCGTCACCATCTGGTGCAGTACATATTCCGGCCAGTCTGCGGGGATGCCGATGTTAAGTGCCTGCAGACCGGCTCTGACGCGGGTTACTGTGCTGTGATGGTCAGAACCCTGCTCATTGATGACACGCGTGAAGCCACGCTCCCACTTGGCCTGATGATAGGCGACGTCCGGTACGAAATAGGTATAGGTGCCGTCAGCCTTACGCATGACGCGATCCTTGTCATCTCCGAAATTGGTAGAACGGAGCCAGAGTGCATTGTCCTGTTCATAGGCCTGCCCGGCAGCAATCAGCTCACGGACAACCGCGTCAACCCGCCCTTCACTGTAGAGACTTGATTCCAAGGTATAGACATCAAACCGAACATCAAAAGCTTCAAGATCAAGATCCTGCTCGCGGCGCAGCCAGGCGACTGCAAATCGGCGGATATCATCAAGATTCTGGAGGTCGCCGCAGGCGATCGTATGCTGGTCGCTGGCTTCAACTGTTTCCTTGGCCAGATAGGCACGGGCTACGTCCTTGATGTACTCCCCTTGATAGCCCCCTTCCGGCCAGCGCGGATCATCAGGTTCGATACCCTGGCAGCGCAGTTGCACGGAAAGAGCCAGGTTAGCGATCTGGACTCCGGCGTCGTTATAGTAGAACTCGCGGGTGACATCCCATCCGGCGGCATCTAGCACTCGACAGAGGGTATCACCGATGGCAGCTCCGCGACCATGGCCGATATGCAGCGGGCCGGTCGGATTGGCGCTGACAAACTCCACCTGCACCTTTTTACGAGCTCCGCTGGTGGTACGGCCATAGTTCGCGCCTTCAGCTTCAATCTCCAGCAGCATGGCCTGCCAGGCGGCCGGAGAAACAAAAAAATTAATGAAGCCGGGACCGGCAATCTCAGTACGGTCCAGCAGGCCACATTCATCATTCAGGTGGCTGATAATGATCTCGGCTACCTGGCGGGGAGCCTTGCGCTCGGCTTTGGCGAGTTGCATGGCGATATTGCATGAAAAATCACCATGCCCGACGTTGGCCGGGGTTCCGATGATGACGTCAGGCATGGGGGTGGTTGTCAGTTTATGGGCGGACAGAGCGTTGTTCAGGGCGGATACTACCAGGGGGGCTATACGGTTTCTGATCATTTGTTTGACTGTTCTTTCTGGTCGGTTGAGTGGTCTGGATCTTCAGCGGTCTCCTTGATGCTGACATCCCGGGTAAAGTCGGGACAGCGGGCACCGCCATCGGGGACGCAGAATCGTTTGGAGCAGTTTTCGCGCCAGGCACAGACGGCGCAGTTTTGTCTCGGCATAATTTAAATCCTATGGTTGTTTCTTTTCCTGCGGGAACTGGTAGATGACTTCGTTGCTGCGTACCAGACCGAAATCCTTGCGGGCGATGCTTTCCAGGTAGCGCCGATCAGATTTGAGAGCGACTATCTCAAGCTTCAGCTTTTCGTTGTCACTTCTGCTGTCTGCCAAACGGGTGTCAATTTTGCCCTTGTCCTGCCTCAGTTCAACAATGCGCAAAAGCCCCTTGTCACCGAAAACGGTGAAGAAAAGGATAAAAGCCAGGCATCCCAGCGGGATGACGTACATCCTTTTTTTGAAAGGCAGAGTCACGCAGCTACCTGTTTCCGATCCGCGCTGCAAAATAGGCAGCGGTTTGTTCAAGCCCCTCTTTGAGGGCAACCTGTGGCTGCCAGCCCAGTTTTTCAACCGCCAGGGCGATATTCGGCTGACGCTGTTTGGGGTCATCTTGCGGTAGCGGATTGAATATGATCCGCGATGACGAGTTGGTTATTGTAATGATTTTCTCGGCAAACTCAAGGATTGTATTTTCAACCGGATTGCCGATGTTAACCGGACCGATAAAGCCGTCGCATTCCATCATGCGCATCATCCCCTCCACCAGGTCGGAGACGTAGCAAAACGAGCGGGTCTGGGAGCCGTCGCCGTAGACGGTAATATCCTCTCCCTTGAGAGCCTGCAGGATGAAGTTTGATACGACACGACCATCATTCTCGGCCATGCGTGGTCCGTAGGTGTTGAAAATGCGGATGATGCGGGTATCGACGTTGTTTTGGCGGTGGTAGTCCATCATCAGTGTCTCGGCGACGCGTTTACCTTCATCGTAGCAGCTGCGGATGCCGATCGGATTGACGTTGCCCCAATAATCCTCGGTCTGCGGGTGGATCTGTGGATCGCCATAGACTTCCGAGGTGGAGGCCTGCAGGATGCGGGCTTTGACCCGTTTGGCCAGACCGAGCATATTGATGATGCCCATTACGCTGGTTTTGACGGTCTTGACCGGGTTGTACTGGTAATGAACCGGCGAGGCGGGACAGGCCAGATTGTAAATGCGATCTACTTCAAGCAGGATCGGTTCGGTGATGTCGTGTCGCACCAGCTCGAAACGATGATTGTCCAGCAGATGGATGATGTTGTCCTTGCTGCCGGTAAAAAAATTGTCCAGACAAATGACATCGTGCCCTTGACCCAATAGGCGTTCGCAGAGGTGTGATCCGATGAAGCCGGCGCCGCCGGTGACGAGAATTCGCATATTAGTTAACCTTTCCGCCGGTAACGGCGCTACAGCGTCCCAGCGGAACGTAGGTGAAGCCGCTGCTTGCCATACGTTCCGGTCGGTAGAGGTTGCGGCCATCGACAATGACCGGTGATTTAAGGGCAGCTTTGATACGTTCGAAGTCCGGGTTACGGTATTCGTTCCAGTCGGTGATGACCGCCAGTGCGTCGGCACCGTCCAGGATCTCATATTGGTTGCTGCTGTACTCGATCCGGTCGCCAAAGATCTTTTTGGCTTCCTTGATGGCTTCGGGGTCGTGAGCCCGTACGGAAGCGCCGGCAGCCAGCAGTCGTTCGATAATAGTGATGGCCGGTGCTTCACGCATGTCATCGGTGCGTGGCTTGAATGAGAGCCCCCAACAAGCGACGATTCGCCCGGTTAGCGGGCGCTCTTCATCCGGGGAGCCGAGCAGAGAAATTATTTTTGTGGCCAGTACCTCTTTCTGCTGTTCGTTGGCTTCTTCGACCGCCTTCAAGAGCAGAAAATCGTAGTTGGCTTCTTCCGCCGTCCGGATCAGGGCCTTGACATCCTTCGGAAAACAGGAACCGCCGTAACCGGGGCCCGGAAAGAGGAAATCGTAGCCGATGCGCGTATCCGACCCGATTCCTTCGCGGACCGCCATAACATCAGCCCCCATCCGTTCGCACAACCCTGCGATCTGGTTCATGAACGAGATACGGGTCGCGAGCATGGCGTTGGCAGCGTATTTGGTCATTTCAGCGCTATGGACATCCATGACGATCATGCGGTTCTGTTTGCGCATAAAGGGATCGTAAAGCTCTTTCATGATCTCGGCAGTGCGGACGTTGTCACAGCCGATTACAACACGGTCCGGCTTCATAAAGTCATCGATGGCGGCTCCCTCTTTGAGGAATTCCGGATTGGAAACGACGTCAAACTCCAGGTTTATATCGCGGGCAGTCAGCTCTTCCTGAACAGCTGCGCGCACCTTGTCGGCTGTTCCGACCGGGACGGTGGATTTATCGACGATAATTTTGAAGCCGTTCATTGCGCGACCGATATCGCGGGCCACACCCAGCACATATTTCAGATCGGCTGAACCATCTTCGCCCGGCGGTGTGCCGACAGCAATGAAGCAGACCAGTGAAGTCTGGACAGCTGTTTCCATATCAAGCGTAAATGAGAGGCGTCCCTCACTGCAATTTCGCAGAATCATTTCTTTCAACCCCGGTTCATAGATCGGGATAATGCCCTGCTGAAGGCCGTCAATTCTGGCACTGTCTACATCAACGGCAACTACCGTATTGCCGCTTTCTGCAAAGCAGGCGGCAGCAACCAGACCGACATAACCGGCTCCAAAGATACAGATTTTCATGTATGGCTCCCACGTCAAAAAAATATTGGTCCTCTATAACACACTATTCCTGAAGAATTCCACTGTTATGCTCATTAATGTGCTTTTCTTCCTCCTGATGATGATGACGATATGCTTGAAGTATCGAATAATACGCTGGGAATAGATGCGTCAAGACAGGGTTGTGTTTTCAAGGAAGGAGTAAGTGTCAGCCCAGCATAGGCAGCATACCGAGCACAGGCGGGCAGGGGCAGCCCTCAATCAGTTTGATCGGGACGCGAAATGCTCCTCACCCGCAGCGCCTCGGTATATGCTTCGCTGCGGGAAACCCCTGCAGTATCAGATGCTTTTCTAGCTGCATCTTTGACGGACAGGGTGCCATCTGCTAGCAGGCGCAGCAGCAGATCTTCCAGCGGTTCACACTCCGGCGGTTCAGGTTCTCCCGGCGCGATCAAAAGTACCACTTCACCACGCACCGGGCCCCGGGAAAGTATCGTGATTATCTCTTCTGCGCTGCCTCGTACAAATTCTTCATAAATCTTGGTGAGTTCGCGTGCCACGATCAGACGTCGCTCTCCCAAAATCTCGCGGATATCAGCCAACGTATCCAACAGGCGATGGGGCGCTTCGTAGAGTATCAGTGTGCCCGGCAGAGAACTCATCGATGATAAAAACGTGCGGCGTTTTCCCTGCCGGGATGGGGGGAAGCCGGCAAAGGTGAAGGTGTCACTCGGCATCCCTGAAGCGGATAGAGCCGCTACAGCGGCACAGGCACCCGGGATCGGGACGACATTAATCCCTTCGGCCACCGCGTCCCGCACCAGTTGATAGCCGGGATCGGAGACGCAGGGGGTGCCGGCGTCCGAGATCAGCGCCACTGATTTACCCTGCCGCAGCGCATTCAGGATGCGCTCCCCTTTGAACTGTTGATTGTGATCAAAATAAGAGGTCATCGACTTGGATATGCCGAAGTGCGAGAGCAGCTTGAGCGAGTGACGGGTGTCCTCGGCTGCAATCAGATCAACTTCGCCAAGAATACGCACGGCCCGGTAGGTCATGTCCTCCAGATTGCCGATCGGGGTGGCAACAATGTACAGTGTGGCGGTCATGCTGTGCTTAGACTCTCCGTTCGATAACGTTTGTTCCTGGTGAGAACTCACTTCATCTCCCACAGATTTGGCCAGACACCCTTCATAAATCTGCGACGCATCGGACTGTCAAGAGCAACGCCATCGGTACTGAGTCGGATATCATCGTTAACATAGCCATTCAGATAGTAACTGTGCTCAACCAGTCCCTCGTCCTGAATAATCGGTGTGCAGTCAACCTGATGCACTTTGACGTTCAAGAGCGTCGGATGAGACGCGCCGTCGCAGCCAAGTCGCTCCGGATTGCCTTTGGTGTAATCGGAGACGTACATGGCCTTGTCCTGCCGGTTGTGGTAAATGGTGATGTTACGTGCCAGTTCGGGCAGACGCGCCAATGGTTTACCCTCTTCAAAACAGTCGGCATCTACATCCGGAGCGCACATAAAAACATGCTCAAAAAGGCGCGGCATTGCCCGACCGCTGGAGTAATCGGCGATCTTCGGCAGCGCCTCCTGCAACGCATAATTGCCCATGGAATGACAGAGCAGGTGGATATCCTGACCACATTGATCGTCGCCCCGTTTACACATTTTCATCAGGTAGTCGCGCAGCTTGAGTACGCCACGGGCAAAGGCCTTGCCGGAACCGCTGGCCTCGGTACGATCGGATTTGTACGAAACAAACGGCAGCGCCATGCCGTCCGACGGCCAGGAGAAGAGTACGACCGCGATATTTTGTGATGGGTCAGCCGCTGCTGATCTGTTGAGCCGCGTCTGCAGTGCCAGTGCGCCACCCACTGCGTCATTCCAGGAAACATTGAAGCCGTGGATATAGATGACAACATCAGTGGCGGAAGTCATTACCGTTTTGAGATCATCGAACAGAGCCAGTGAACCGAGTTGGACCCCTTCCTGATGACCTTGATAGCGGGCCGGATCAGGGATGGTTTCTTCATACGCTGTGATGAGGGCGGAAGCAGCCTGTTTACTTAAGTATTCCGACAGACCGATGCCGTTGCCGGCCCCATAACCGCCACTCTCGCCAAGGTGCTGGTTGACGGTGGCTTCATCAACCGTTAGGCTCAGTTTGCCGAATCTGAGATTTTCGACCCCGTCGTCACTGAACTTGGGGCCATATCCGGCAGGATGCCAGCGATCATCACCAAGGTGGTTGCGGTTGGTTGCATAGAACAGATTAATAGGTGTGGGTGCCGTTTTTTTAGGAGGTGCCATGATATTTCCCCTTTCACGCAATATTTTTACTCAACGCTGCGCCAGAACAAGTTTGAGAGCCAGACCGGCAAAGATGGCTGCCGCTGCTCGATTGAGAAGTTTTTGTGCAACCTCCGACTGCCGGAAGCGCTCTCCGAACACGCCTGCCAGGATGCTGATCGTGCCGAAGATAATTAGGGTCGCGATGATGAAAACGCCCCCCAGAAGCATCAACTGCAGCGACAATTGTCCTTTGGATGGATCAGCAAATTGCGGCAGAAAAGCCATGAAGAAAATTGATACTTTGGGGTTGGTGATATTCATGATGATGCCGCGTCGGTACAGTACGGCCGCTTTCAGATGATCGACGGCACTAAGCGGGCCGGAGTCTGTTCCGGCCCGGAAGGCTTGTCCGGCCAGATACAGCAGATAGGCTGCACCGGCCAGCTTGAGGATGGTGAAGGCGGTCGCTGAGGCTGCGAAAAGCGCCGCCAGGCCGAACGTTACCGCCGCCGTGTGCGCCAGCAGTCCGGTACAAAGCCCAACGGTGACCAGCAGGCCGGCTTTGCGCCCCTGCTGGGCGGCCTGTGTCATGACAAACAGATTGTCCGGTCCCGGAGAAAGGGCCAGCAGGATTGAAGTGCTAAAAAACATCAGCAACGTTTTGGGTTCTATCATACAAAGCGTCCTGTACGAATTTAACTCGTGCGCTTATCTCTTCATGGCATCATCCATCAGCTTATAGGCACAAAATTCACCGCACATCGTACAGGCGCCATGCTCCCCTGCCGGTGAATTGGCGCGATAGGCGCGGGCCTTGTCCGGGTCCATTGCCAGGGCGAACTGTCCTTCCCAGTCCAGCTTTTTACGGCATTTCGCCATGGCAATATCCTTGTCGATGGCCCCTTTGACACCTTTGGCAATGTCGGCGGCATGCGCGGCGATGCGGGTGGCGATCACGCCGTCACGCACATCCTGCACGTTCGGCAGACAGAGATGTTCGGAAGGGGTCACATAGCAGAGAAAATCAGCTCCGGCCGCCGCCGCAATGGCACCGCCGATGGCACAGGTGATATGGTCATAGCCGGGGGCGATGTCGGTCACCAGCGGTCCCAGAACGTAGAAGGGTGCGCCGTGGCAGATTCGTTTCTGCAGTTGGATATTGGCCTGGATCTGATTAAGCGGCACGTGGCCCGGTCCCTCAATCATGACCTGCACGCCAGCTGCCTGGGCCCGCTGGGTTAGTTCACCCAGGATGATCAGTTCCTGAATCTGGGCCCTATCGGTGGCATCCGCCAGACAACCGGGACGGAAACCGTCTCCCAGTGAGAGCGTCATATCGTACTCTTTGGTGATTTCCAGCAGCTTGTCAAAATGCTCAAAGAGCGGGTTTTCCTTGTTGTTATAACTCATCCACTCGATTGTGAAGGCACCGCCGCGCGAGACGACGTCCATCAAACGCCCTTCATTCCGCATGCGCTCGACGGTGGCCCGCGTCACGCCACAATGGACGGTTATAAAATCAACGCCGTCTTCGGCGTGCTTGATGACGCCGGCAAAGATGTCATCGACGGTCATATCAACAATAGCCTTGTTCTTGACCCGCACAGCATCCAGGGCGGCCTGATAGAGTGGAACCGTGCCGATGCAGGCCTGTGTTTCGGCAATGATCGCTTTACGGATTTCGTCGACCGGTCCTCCGGTGGAGAGGTCCATCAGGGCGTCCGCGCCGTATTTAACAGCCGTGCGTGCTTTCTCCAGCTCTTTCTCCAAATCGGTGTCGTCCGATGAGGAGCCGATGTTGGCATTGACCTTGGTGCGCAGACCGGCACCGACCGCCAGCGGAATCCCGTTGCCATGTTTGATGTTGTGGCAGATGACAATCGTACCGGCGGCAATGCCGTCGCGGATGAATTCGGGGTTGACCCCTTCGGCGAAGGCCGCTAGCTGCATCTTCTCGGTAATCAGGCCTCTGCGTGCGTATTCGAGTTGCGTCATGGTCATGTTCCTTTTATGTCAGTTCGTGTGCTGCCAGATAGTGATTGACCGGGCTATGCCCCCTGCCCAGTGGTCGGGCGTTGCGGATAGCGGCCGTGATATAGGTTTTAGCTTTTGAAACTGCCGTCAACAGCGGTTCGCCCTGCGCCAGATAAGCCGAGATGGCTGATGCGTAACTGCAGCCTGTACCATGGGTGTTGCTGGTGAAGATGCGCTCTGAGCTGAAGCTGTGACACTCCTTGCCGTCAAAGAGGATGTCGGTCGAGTTCTGACTGCTGAGATGGCCCCCCTTGATCAGGACGCGGGCAGCGCCGACTGCGTGCAGATCGCGAGCCGCCTGTTCCATCTCGGACTCATTCTTGATACCCCGTCCCAAAAGGCGCTCCGCTTCGGGGATATTGGGGGTCAGCAGATAGGCCAGCGGCAAGAGCTGATCAGAGAAGACCTGAACCGCCTCGCGCTCCATGAGTGATGCCCCTCCTTTGGCCACCATCACGGGATCGATTACCAGCGGTATGATCACTTTCCGTTCGCCGAGGCGTTCCGCCAGGGCAGCAATAATAGCCGGAGTATGCAGCATGCCGGTTTTGATGACGTCGATCGGGATGTCCGTCAGAACTGCTTCAAGTTGGTCAAGCACAAAGCTGGGTGGCAGGCCATGTATCGATGAGACTCCGCGTGTATTCTGAGCAGTCAGGGCGGTCAGAACCGAGGCGGCGTAGCTCCCCAATAAGGAAATCGTCTTGATATCGGCCTGGATACCGGCGCCGCCGCTTGAGTCGCTGCCTGCGACGGAGAGTACGGTGCCGCGCGGGAAGGGGCGCGTGCGGTTAAACAGCAACCTAAGTTCGGCGGCAGCAGCGTCGGGACGCGGATTTGAGAGGATTGAAGAGATCACAGCCACAGCATCCGCCCCGGCGTCGATTACCCGGCAGGCGTTTGCCGGAGTAATGCCGCCGATTGCGACCACCGGCAGTTTAACCTCGGCGCGCACCGCTGTCAGACCGGCGGTGCCGGGCAATTGTGTGACAGCTTTACTTTCCGTCGGATACATGGCACCAAAACCGATATATTCGGCGCCATCCTGCTCGGCTTGGCAGGCCTCCTCTACCGTATGGGTAGAAACACCGACAATTTTGCCAGAGCCCAGTAACGTGCGTGCTGCGGCAACAGTACCGTCATCCTGTCCAAGATGTACGCCGTCGGCTTGCAGTTCTTTGGCCAGCTGAATATCATCGTTAACGATAAAGAGCGTCCCGAAGCGCGTGCAGAGCCGCTGCAATTCGCGTCCCTCAGTCAGGCAGAGTTCACGGCTCTTACCTTTGGCCCGGTATTGCAGTACGGAAACGCCGCCGCGTAAGCCCTGGTATACCCGATCGACCAGATTATCTCCCTGATCGGTAATCAGATAGACCCCAGCGACTGCCGGAGGTTGAGGAGCTTTATTGACTACCAGGCGAAATGGTCGAGTGTCGCTCACGTTCGAAGTCCTTGGGAACAAAAAAAGCCGCGCTGACATGCAGAATCAGGCGGTCGGAGTAAGTAAGTTTATCCTGCGAACCGCTTTCCTACTCCGGAATTTACCCGGTATAAGTAGTAATTTATCAAAGGTTACCTAATTGCTGCCTACCATTCCACCCTGAAATCAACACTGGGGTACTCACCAGAGACACAGCTCCCCTCCTCTTACAGCGCTACCCTTTTTTTCTGTGGACAGGGAAAAATTATTGTGTTCTGGGGCGTCGGATATTACACATAATTTCTCCCCACGTCTACGGTAAAGACAAGATCTGTCTAGCAGTCAGTTGATTCGCCGCTTAGAGTAGAAAATGCCGGATATTACAGCTGGATTCAGCCATTATCTCATCAAATGCAGAGGAAACCTTGGGAGCAAGTATGTTAGATGTTGGCAGAACTTATACGTGTGCTACTGCCACATAGGAAACTACAGAAAGTTATCGTGCGCCTACACAGATATTTGTGGTATCTGTTCCAACGGGAGGAGCGCAGACTATATACCCCGCACTGTTTTGAGCACTGTTACCATCAGCAAAGGATACGGAAGCCAACGAAAGAAACAGACCGACAACTAAGACATACTTTCCCATAACAAGTCCCCATTAAATACCAACTGTTCCTGTAAATATTATGGAATCACTGCCATTACCGCTCGACTTTGCCCAAAATTCTGTGGATGTAAGTGATGTCGCTGTACTGGCTGTAAGGGTTAAGGTGTATATGCTGTTATCGCTAAAACTCAGGATTAATTGTCCTGATGAATTAATTGACCATGTTCCACTCTGACTGCCGGAACTAAATGTCTTGTTTGAGTTGAACGAAATAGTCCTCGAGCTATCCGGAGTCGTATAGTTAAACCATCTGCCGTTGATCATAACAGTTGTAAACACTTTGGTTTCTGGTGTTGTAGATGCAACGGTAAATGTCATGGTACCGCTGCCGATACCGCTTGGTTTTGTCCATGATTGAGTAATGGTTATAGAGGTGGCTGTTGAGCTTGTGATCGTTGAAGTGTATGTGCCGCTATCAGCAATAAATGTGGTAATTAACTGACCAGATGAGTTAATAAACCACGTTCCGCCCGAAGTTCCGCCACCTGACGCTGCAGAATGTGTGGCTGAAAGCGTATGGTCAGCGTTAAATGTGATAGACCCGCTACTGTCAGATGAAACAAAATCAAAATTTTTGCCGCTAATCATCGCTGTAGTAAACACATTCTGAGTTATTCCAAGAAATGAATTAATACAAGTCTGGACTTCAGAAATTGAAACAACACCATCACTATTAAAGTCACCAAGCAAAGCTGAGTATGACACATTGGGTAGTATAAACTGCATTGCAGTAATTCCTATAACCGCAATCCGTAAAAAAAAGTTCACTATATGCCTCCTTAATGTTAGCTCCAAAAATGCCTATGGACGGCGAGATAGGCTTTTGTATTGCTTACAGCAGATATCGGTTATGGTACGCAAGAAGAGAGAATATGCGACAGAGGGGAAAGACCGGGAGCAGAGTGCACACTTGACCGCCGATGCTATCTCCCTCAGCAATGCTATCGGTAATGGTGTAGCAATCTGAATTTTATCTTATAGGCTACGTCAGATGATTTCTGGTTCAGTTAATCAACTAAAAAATTAATAGTTTGATATCTCTATTAAATTCATATCTGGGTCTCTTATATAGATTGAATTAATTGGGCCTGTAGCACCTGTACGAGTAATGGGGCCTTCAATTACTTCAACACCCTCGTTACTGATGTGAAATATAACATCTCCAAGAGGCACATCAGTAATGAAACATAGATCAGCAGAACCAGATGTAGGACGATTTGCTTTGGGCTCAAATTCTTTTCCTGCCTGATGTAGGTTGATTTTCTGGTTACCGTATTTTAGTGCCAATCTGCCAGCCCCAAAGACTTCTTTTTGCATGCCAAGTACAGAGGTATAGAATTCCGCCGTCCTCTCGATGTCATTTACTGTTAATACCAAATGATCAAGCCTATTGATGTGCATATCAGCCTCCATGCTGCTGTTCTCTCTCTAGGTGTATTCAGGGTTATTTTTGGCGGGATTGATAATTCTCTGCTATTCAAGCCGAAGGTTCAAAAGTAACTGAAAGGTTACCAAATGAAAAAACCACAAAAAAAGGACTTAACCGATTTTGGTTAAGTCCTTGAATTTGCTGGTCGGTGAGACTGGAATCGAACCAGCGACCCCCTGCTCCCAAGGCAGGTGCGCTACCAGGCTGCGCTACTCACCGACGAAAGACGATTTTTATAGCACAGATAGTTTTTATTACGCAAGAGAATAATCACAACTAAATCACTGTCCGACTAAATTATAGTCAATTTCTATACCTTGAACTTTTCGATAATGCGATCAAGATCGGTAATGACGCTGTTCATGCTTCCTATAGCAGTATTAATTTCTGTGACGGCTCCAACCAACTCACCGGAAATACCAGACATACTCTCCATGTCACATGAGACTGATGCAGCAGTTGTTGACTGTTCTTCTGAAGCTGTGGCCATTCGCTGAATCATTTCAGCAACTTTTGTAACTGATGATGCGATTGTACCAATGGCCGTAAGAGCTTCGGTTGTCTTTTCCCTCACCCTGGCAACGCCCTGTTTTTCTTCAAGCATTCCAGCAACCGAAACCTTTACACCATCCTGTATATCCTTAATCATTATACTGATGTCGTTCGTGGCGTTGGTAGTACGCACGGCAAGAGACCGCACCTCATCTGCCACAACGGCAAACCCTCTCCCCATATCTCCGGCGCGTGCGGCCTCTATGGCGGCATTCAAGGCAAGCAGGTTGGTTTGATCAGCGACTCCTTTAATCAGTTCGATGATTTCACTAATCTGTTCCGACTTCACTCCCAATGCTTCTATTTTTGCACCGGATTTCTCTACGGAACTGATAAAGGCATCTAACTCGGTAGAGGTCGCCGCGATTGTGGTTGCACCTGATTCGGCCATTGACTTCATTTCTGTTGCTGCTTCAGCAACAGTTGATGCATCGCGCGCCATTTCATGAGAAACCAGTACCATCTGGTGCATCGCCTCTTTAGTCTTAGTTACGGTACTGATCAGCTTTTTCGCACTTTCACCAACTTTTCCGGCTAACGTATTCAGGTGCCTGCTGTTGTCGTCGAGATGATTTTCTGCTCCTCTCAGTTCTGCCACCATTCCGTGCAGGCCTCCGGACATGGTCATCATGGAATTCTGAACATTTCCCATTTCGTCATTGGATGCCCCGGAAAGATCTACCCGAAGATCTCCAGAAGCGATAGTATCGGCGGCAGATACGAGTTTTTTGAGCGGGGACGATACGGAACGGTAAATCCAGATTCCAAAAAAAGAGCCGGCGAGAGCAGCTATGACCCAGATGGCACAAACCAGCAATGTGCTTGATTTGATTACTTTGTTGAGTGATGTAACTGACTTGTCCTGAGTTGCCTGAGCACTTTCAAGATTCTTTCGTCCGATAGCTGCCTGTTCTTCTGCATATTTTCTCAGTTCTGAGGCAGCGGTCGCAGCTTTACCCTTTAAATCAATTCGCTTTGTAACCAAAGCAATGATACCGCTGTCTGAGACAAGCATCGCTTCAACTGACGAAATAGCTGCTGAACCACTGTGCAGCAGCTTGAGCTCCTCCTTGGCATTCAGCTTTTTCAGATACCCTTCCAGAGACTTACGCGACATCGAAAGATCATTTCTGACCGTCTGAATATGATTCTTCAACTCATCAATTTCCTTCTGAGAGCTGGCAATAAACAATCGGTTGGAAAAGCCGTCCAGCATCATCGCTTGAGATAGAAATGAGGCATTTGCTACCAAAACATTCGTCGAGGCACCACTGTCAGTGAAGAGCCGTTCCTGGCGCCCGGTCTCGTTCTGATAATTTTGTGATGACGAATTGATTTCTTGTTCGACCATGATGAGAGCGGCTCCGATCTTCTCACCAGCTTCGTTCACGAGTCTTTCTCGTACAGCAGAATCTCCTTTGCCGTCGCCAGCGGCGAGGAGATTAAGCTGTTTAATCAGCTCCATCGTCTTTGCTTGAGCATTTTTGAGATCTTCCGCCAAGGTGGGAGTTGCTTTTACATGCTCGCTGGATTTTGCGCGACTGTGCGCTGCATTAAATTTTCCCTGTGCAAGCATGATGGCTTTTTTTGTGTTTACCCTTTGAAGCTCATTGAAGGCAAGCTGCATATCCTTGAGTGAGAGCCTCAATATTTCCACATTACGGAGGGTGGCAGAGGTCTTTGCCGTACTGGTAACAGAGTGTGAATATGCGCGACTGGTTGTAGATTGAAGACCTTTTATACTTTTATCCAACGCGGTAAGACGCTGACGGATAGTCGCCATCTCCTGGGATATCTTCAGCGACGCCACAGAAGCTGCGGCTTCGGCGGCAAGGCGCTGGGCAGTGAGGGATGTAAGCTCATCCGCTACAACCCTGAGTTTTGCATCAGACGCTTCGCCGCCACGTGCGGCAAGTTCACTCTGTGCCTTGAGTGCTTCAGAAACAGCTGTACTGACGCGAGTCTTCGTAGCCTGAAAAGCACTCTCTGTCTGGGTACCCTCCATGCTTGCCAGTTCAGCGAGTGCGGCATGAAGTGTACGCTGTGCTTCCATGGTCTTTATTTGAAAAGGGGTACTTTTTTGGGTTAGTTCACGTAACGTGGAACGCACTTTTGCCATTCCCGCTATGCTGGTAATCGCAACTGAAGTAGCGACAGCAAGAACAAACAGTGCGTTAATAAGAAGTTTGGAACGTATCTTCATCAGACACTCCTACCGCAATTTACAGCCATGTAATGGGGTTGAATGTAACATGACAGAGGGAGCTCAAAGCTCCCTCTGGTGGAGATCAAACTGATCAGGGTTTAACGTACTTCTTGCCGTCTCCTTTGATAAATTCATAGAGGCGTGAAACTTTGGGGGAGGGGGTTCCTTTGGTTATTGCAATCACCGGGCGGGAATATTCTGGGATCTTCGGGAGTTTGTTACCTTCACCAATAGTAAACGGACCGACCCCTACTGCGTTGGGATTTGAGGCGATTGCGTTTGCAATTTCTGGAAATGTGGGGGTATCGATATTGTCTTTCACATACTCTTCACCGTCGAGTGCCAACTTCTTGAATGCTCCCATGGTAGCAGGGTTCTGCGTAGAGATAATCACCATGATCGGGTCATCGTTTCCGCCAACCTCTTTCCAATTTTGAATTTTGCCGGTAAAAATACCTTTTACCTGGTCTCTGGTAAGGGCAGCTACTGGATTCTCCTTATTAATGGAAACAAAGAGTTGACTCTTGCCGATGGTTTCAGCCTTGTAGATGGATTTGTCTTTTACTTCATAGCCTTCCTTCTTGAGAGCGGCTAGAAGATCGTCAAAAGATGTCCCGGCAAATGCCACGTCTGAGTCGCCACGATCGAACATCTTGAATGAAATTGTAGCTCCACCGAAAATAAGGTTAATTTTGTGACCGGAAGCTTTCTCAAAAGGAGCTGTAATTGGTTTGATGATGCTGTCTGCCGGTGCTCCTCCCGCTGATACCTTGATCTCATCGGCACTGCATGTCCCCGCACATAACGTCATCAGAGCGGAAAATACCACAAAGAATCTCAACACTTTTTTCATAAACTCCCCCTTTTTGCGTATAAATGAATAACTATGCATATGACCGTTATTACTTTGTCACACATTCTATAGTGCAATTTCACGTTGTCAAGCAGCGTGTAAGTAGAATACGGTTCTCTTCCGAACGGAAATGCAATTACTTCAATCATGACAACAATTCCTTATCCCGAGCCCCGGTACGAAATCTATGACTGAGCACGAATTAGATGTCGAATTAGATTGCGGGGCAGATTGATAAAGGCTATTATCCAAAACTTACTAACAGCCTAAAACTAGGGGGACGTAAAGGTTTCGACGGGGAATTGAAAATCTGGGGAGCACCGGGTCGGGTGCAGGTGGCCGACCTTAATAAACCTGCACGGCATTAATTGCCGACAATTATAACACTCCTGTTGCTCTAGCAGCTTAACAGGCGTCCCCGATCAAGATGCCGGTGGTAAAAAGGGGGCGTCACTCACTACCGGATAGGGAAGCGCAACGCCCGTAGCGCAACCCGAAACTCAACGGGATCGCCGTCTGACTGCTTTGTTCGGTGTGCAGACAGATGGTTAAATTGAGCAACGAACTAACGGTGTAGGGTCTCAGATGCTAGGTTTTTCGGACGTGGGTTCGACTCCCACCGTCCATTTAGCAGTCCGGCACCATCCGGACACATCCAAAAGCCCTTGATAAATCAAGGGCTTTTCTTTTTGTGGTGTCCTTTCACGTCCCATAATGCACGTTTAAATCCGTCACTAATGGGGTACTTTTCGGGGTACGTTGGAAACTCTGGAGGTACTTTCTAAAACGTGGGGGTACGTCATGGCAAGGTACGCACGGCAGATGCCATACCAGGGGAAATGGATATCAAAGGCGCGTATGAATCAGCAACCTTGCCAGATAACGTTCTCTCAGTCTGGCGCAACAAAGAAAAAGGAAATTGATACTCAGGAAAATGGCGGCATCGTCCCTGACAAACTGGTCAAAGCCCCTGACGCGATTCTGGAATGCCACAAACCGAGATCAGGGTGGAGATGCCGCTTGCTTTTCTCCACGATTTTCTCATTCCGTTCACCAACAATCTGGCAGAACAAGATATCCGCATGATCAAAGTGAAGCAAAAAGTCTCGGGCTCTTTCCGAACCTTCGACGGCGCGGAACTTTTTACCACCATCCGCAGTTATATCTCCACAGTACAAAAACAGGGGCGATCAATCTTTCAAGATCTAAAAAGGCAATTACCGGGAATCCCTTCATCCCAAATGTGGCAGTATAGCGCACACATCTCTATTGTCACTAAAATTTATCTGCCCGAAGAAAACATTTTCCATCTAAAAGGCACTCCTGTGTAGGCACCGTAAATCAACACTATGACAGCAAACAATAACGCATAATACTCACCTGGAAAGGCTGCGCTGGAGCATAGTCTGAGTTAATTCCTGCGGAACTCGCCACTCTTCATAGAATTTTTCGCGGCTCCTGATACGCCCGATGTTGGCTGATTGATTCGTGACTCCCTCTCCATAGGGCAACCTGGCTGTGTAAGAGTTCTCCAGTATTTCCAAGAACACATCCGGCCGATTCGGCCCCATGGTGTATTTAGGTGAATCAAATTCCACTATGGGGCGAGTGTCCGTATTAAATCCGTCAATTCCCGATGCCATCCCTTTTACCCCATCATGATCAAGATAAAAAAATCCCAGTAGTTCCTCCGCGCTGTTGATCTTCAAATTTACCAATTTTTCTCGAACAGCAGGAATGGACAAAAGCTGCCCGATTCTCTCTTCAGAGATCATCAGTGGTTCGAACGAACTGAGAATAAGCGTATCGGTGTTAACCATCCAGACATTCACGTGAGGAAATACAGACGATACTGATTTCAGAATGAGTTTGAAGTGCGATTTGTCCATGTGGTAGTGGGGGAGCCATTGGCAAAATACCCCGCCCGGCTTGAGACGGGCCGCCGCCAGCTTGAAAAAGTCAACCGTGAAGAGATTGGCGTTACCGGTCTGCCAGGGATTGGAGGGTTCTGAAGTTATGATGTCGTAGCTCTTTGGCAATGCCATAAGCCAGGTGCGGCCATCCAGAATATGCACCTTTGAGCGGGGATCAGTAAAAACAGCGGCATTCAGCTTGGAAAAGAACCCTTGCGCTGCATCCCGTACCTCAGGAGAAATTTCAATACTCTCTACAGAACGAAACGGCAGATCCAGGGCACTGCCGGAGGTAATGCCGGTTCCCAGGCCGATCACCAGGAGATCGTCCAAACGACGCGAATAAAGAGACGGTATCAGACTCAAAAACATCTGGGTGTAGTTGTCTCCCAGATCAGAACCGTCTGTCTTGCCGTTGATACGGAGAAAGCGGTGACCTGATCTTGACTCCAGCACCGCAACATTTGCAGATCCTTCCCGTGAGTAGAGCAGGGAGTATTTTGCCATGGTATCGCCAATATTCCCCTTGCCGCCAGCATTTATCTGGCGGGCATAGGCATAAACCCCGGCGTTCATAACCTTGGAGTCCCAGGTACGGAGTCCCCACGGTGCGGCAGCAGCCACAACCAGAGACGCCAGAGCAAGGGCGTTGTGCCAGCGCGGTTTCAGGCTGCCGTCACCACGTATAAGAAAAACGGAGAACAGGATTAAAGAGAGACTTCCTGCCAGCAGCAGGGTTTTTTCCGAACCGAGTCCGGGAATGATGATAAACCCTGTGGCCAGTGAACCGACAATGCACCCCGACGTATTGAAAACATATGCGTTCGATGCGGACCGACCGGCACCTCTGTCGGACTGGATGCTGCAGATGGCCAAGGGAAAACACGCGCCGCTCAAAAAAGTGGGGATAAACATGACTGCAAAGCTGACGGCAAATTCCAGACTGACGACACGTGTCCAAGCGACATCCATATCGGCGAATACCTCCATGAACCAGTGCGGCAGCCTGCCGATAAACGGCGTTGAAATGAAAATCGCAAGCCCCTGTAACCCGATACAGGATACAAAGAACAACCAGGGATTGCGCACCTTGTCCGCAACTTTCGAAGCAGCAAGGCTCCCGATTCCGAGCCCAAGCAGATAGGTGACCAACATCGTAGCGAAAGCATACACCGAGGTACCGAATACCAGAATCAGGGAATGGCTCCAGGCGTTCTCCAGCATCATGCCGGTGCACCCAATGACCGCCAGTGCCGGAAGAATTCCTGTTGGTCGTTTTCGGGGGACGTCAAGCACACTCTCTTTCAGCGGACTACCGGCCTCAGCGGTGCTTCGAACTGCAAACGGTGGCAGCCATAATGCGGCACATCCGATAACAATATTAAGCCCGGCGGAGGCGTACATTGTAGCATTAAGCCCGATAGCAGGTATCAGGACAAAGGCACAGAGAAATGCCCCCAGAGCAGCCCCCAGAGTATTCAGACCGTACAGGCGACCAAAACTCTGCCCTGACGAGTTTTCGTGACCGCTCAGGTAGTGACAAAGTAGCGGCAGGGTCGCCCCCATAAGTGCGGTAGGGATGATCAGGGTTCCGGCAGCAAGTACAAAACGGCCCATGAGGAGCAGCAACGGGGATTCGTACAGAGATTGAAACACCATGGAGTGGATCGCCTGAACGCCGGTCATAATCAGCGGGAACAGCAGAGTGTAGCTCCCGAGAGCTATCTCCAGGTAGCCATAAATCTTTGTTGGGTTGCTGATCTTGCCGATGGAGCGACCGGCAAAAAAACTTCCGAGCCCCAGACCAAACATGAAGACCCCGAGAACAGTGGCAATAGCGTGGATAGTGCTCCCGAATACCAGTGACAGCATTCGCGCCCAGATAACCTCGTAGGCCAGAGCACAGAGACCGGAGCAGAAAAAAAGTGTTAGAAGGATAATAAATATTGGAGTTGCCGGTACTGTTCCGTTTGAATCGTTAGAGATCTTCATCACTCGCTACCACTCCTGCTTCAATTATTTTTCAGGTGGGACAATGCCGTACTTTTCCATACGGTAGATCAGGGTATGACGCGGAATGCGCAGAAAGCGAGCTGCAGCAGTCTGGTTCCAGAGATTGCGTTCCAACGCCTCGACTACTACTTCACGCTCAAGTTGCTCCAGTGAATAGCCTTCGTCCGGCAGATTGATTACCGTACACACCTGAGCGAAGGCGCCTGATCCCGCAGTTCCGGCCCGGATCTTGTCAGGCAGATCGTCAAGACTCAGGACGTCACCACTCCGCATGATCAGCAGGCGCTCTACGAGATTTTCAAGTTCACGCACATTCCCCGGCCAGCGGTATGAACTGAGCGCAGCCAGAGCGCTCGAATCAAAGTTCACCTTATCGGCGCCATGTTTACCACAAAAATAGCGCAGTAAAAGTGCAATATCCTCTTTTCGTTCCCGCAACGGCGGCAGGTGAATCGGAATGACCGCCAAACGGTAGTAAAGATCCTCGCGAAATGTAGAGTCCGAAAGGGCTTGATCAATATCAAGATTGGTAGCGGCCACCACGCGCACATCCAGCTTGTGAGACTTCGTGCCACCCACCGGCTCAATCAGCTTCTCCTGGAGCGTTCTCAGCAGCTTGGGCTGCAATTCCATTGGAAGTTCACCGACTTCATCCAGAAATAGTGTGCCACTATCCGCCAACAGGAACTTGCCGGCCTTGTCCTTGACCGCCCCCGTAAAAGCGCCTTTAACATGACCGAACAGTTCGCTTTCCAGCAAGTCACGGGGAATAGCTGCGCAGTTAATGGCAACAAAGGGGGCATCACGCCGACTGCTGTGCTGATGCAGTGAGCGCGCCACCAGCTCTTTTCCCGTGCCTGATTCGCCGGTAATCAGCACTGATGCTTCGGTATCTGCCACCTTGCGGACAACTTCAAAGACCCGCTCCATTCCTTTTGATGAACCGACAATAGTACGAAAATCGGCCTTGGAAGATAATGCGTCCTTCAGTCGTCTGTTTTCAACCGACAGTCCCCTGAACTGCAGGGCTTTAGCAACGGTCAGGTGCAGCTCGTCCCGGTTGAATGGTTTAGTAATGTAGTCAAATGCGCCGGCCTTCATCGACTGCACGGCAACATCAACCGTTCCAAACGCGGTAATCATAATCACAAGGGCCTCAGGCGAACTCTCTTTAATCGCCTTCAGAACCTGCATACCGTCCATACCAGGCATCTTCATGTCGGTGATCACCAGATCCGGAGCTTCTTCAGCAAAGAGCCGCACCCCTTCATCACCGCCGGCGGCACACAGAACCAGATATCCGGCTTGCTGAAGATTGTACTCCACGACACGCCTGAGCGATGCGTCATCATCAATAACAAGTATTTTCGGCGACATTTATCCCCCCACCGGCACAACAGGCATCCTGACCAATACGGTGGTCCCCTGCCCGACCGCGCTTTCAACCTGCAGCGTCCCACCATGCCCTTCAAAAATTTTCCTGGTGATAGCAAGTCCCAGGCCGGTTCCATCAGGCTTGGTGGTGTAAAATGGTTCGTATATTCTGGTCAGAGCTTCAGCATCGATCCCTTTTCCGTTGTCGCGGAATCTGATCTCGCAGATTCCGGCATCATCACCAGAACAAGCAATCAATGAAATGGTCAGACATCCACCCGACTGAGTCGCCTGCAGCGCATTCAAGGCAATATTAAGAAAAGCCTGGCGCAACTTTTCACCATCGCCCATAACGATAGCATCAGCAGCAGGGGGCTCAAGGACAAGCGTAATCTTCCGTTCCCGGGCATCACTGGCCACCAGCAGGGCAACCGTTTCAAGTTCCGTCTGAATGCGACAGTGGGACATTTCGATTGGCAGAGGCTTTGCCATACGCAAAAAATCCTCTACGACCCGGTTAAGCCGCTCAGTCTCCTTAATCTGGATATCGATGAACTCATATTTCAGATCACCGGGGCGATAGTCGTCCTTGAGTATTTCGGCAGTTCCACGTATGGAGCCAAGCGGATTACGAATTTCATGGGCCAGCACTGCGGCCATTTCACCAAGTGTCGAAAGTTTTTCCGCACGCCGCAGATTTTCTTCAATCTGAAGCAACTGTTCCGACTGCATCTGCAGCTTTCGATATGACAGTTCAAGCCCGTCAGCTGTTTTTTGTAGTTCAACACTACGTTCACGTTCTCGCTGAGCCAGTAGACCGGTAACAGCACCGACGATGTTGTACATAAGGATTTCGAGATATTTTTCCATTTCAAGAGTCAACTTTCCGCCCCACTGAAAAAGAACATGAGGAGCATAAGCAAAGCTGACCAGCAGAGAACAGAGCAGACCTCCACGCAACCCGAACCAGATAGCGGAAAGAATAATCGGTAGGTAATAGAGACGCTGTAATATGTCGTGCAGATAATGTAAATGCAGAGGGGTCAGATAGTGCGAGAGACTGATGGCAACGACCGAAAGCACCAGCAGCGGGACACGTATGGCAAGATTCGACTTCATGTGACTGTTGTATAGCGAAAAGGTGCAGAAAAACAAGTTGAAAGAGTTAGTACAGCAATGTGCTGTGGGCAGATGTCATTTTTTTCAGCAGAGACCGCAAACAACATCTTGATTTTTAAGAAATCAGCTGATATGTTTTAGCAGTCAGACAGACGGAGTGCTAATTTATTACTGTATGAGGTGATCATTCATGGTTGCTCAATTACCTGTTGTAGCGGATAGCCTGAGGCTGTATATGGCTGAAATTCGCAGATTCCCGCTCCTGAGTGAAGAACAGGAACATCAACACGCTGTGGTTTTTTTTGAGCAAAGAAACCTCGAAGCGGCACATACGCTTATAACGTCGAATCTGCGGTTTGTCGTCAAGATTGCCTACGAATTCCGTCACTACGGCCTGAAGATGCTTGACATGATCCAAGAAGGTAATATCGGCCTGATGATGGCGGTCAGAAAGTTCAATCCCTACAAAGGGGTCCGGCTGATTTCATATGCTGTATGGTGGATTCGCGCTTACATCCAGAATCATATCATATCGTCGTGGAGTCTTCTCAAAATAGGAACAACCCAAGCACAGCGCAAGCTATTTTTCAAGCTGCGTCAGGCCAAAAGTGCATTACTCGGAACAAGTGACGATACTGCTGAGAACCTCACTGCAGCCCAGACTCTGCATGTCACAGATCAGGAATTTTTGGAAATGGAGCAGCGTATGCAAGGCGACTGCTCGCTGAATGCCGACATACCGGGCAGCGACGGATTAACTGCACTTGAATCACTTGCAGATGACAGAATGAACCAGGAAGAACTACTGGCAGAATTCCAGGAGAATCAGAATCTACAGCAAAAAGTGGCCGAGGTCGTCAGCCATCTGAATGAAAAGGAGCGCTTTATTATCGAGCAACGAATTACTGCTGACGACCCAATGACACTCCAGGAAATAGCCACACATTTCAGCATATCACGTGAGCGGGTACGCCAAATTGAAGAAGGGGCTCTGAGAAAAACTAAACAGGCGCTGATACCTTATCTGGCAGCATAGCTTGCCGCAATGAATCGGAACAAATGCGCGATGCCGTCAGACATTTTTTCAGGCGGCGTCTTTTTTGTGATAAAAAAGCTTGACTTCTACAAAGCTTTTCTTTAAATAAACAAGTTCTGTTTTCATGGTATAAAAATTAGCACCGGCCCCGTTAGCTCATACTGGTAGAGCAGCTGACTTGTAATCAGCAGGTGATCCGTTCGATTCGGATACGGGGCTCCATAAAAACAGTACCCGATCATCCCTGGAGGGATTCCCGAGCGGCCAAAGGGAACAGACTGTAAATCTGTCGTCAGCGACTTCGGAGGTTCGAATCCTCCTCCCTCCACCATACAATCATCGAAAAATGGTTGTTGACGTCTAACCAGGAGACAATAGTCGCCAGAACTGGTACACGAGCAACATCACATTTTTCAAAATACTTTCATCTGGTAGTGCGGGAGTAGCTCAGTTGGCTAGAGCGTCAGCCTTCCAAGCTGAGGGTCGCGGGTTCGAGTCCCGTTTCCCGCTCCAGTTTAAGTGCCCACATAGCTCAGGAGGTAGAGCACTTCCTTGGTAAGGAAGAGGTCTCCGGTTCGAGTCCGGATGTGGGCTCCACTTTTTACAAAGTACACAATCACAGCAGATTAGATTAACAACCCCAAAAGCACCCAATCAAGGAGGGCCTTTACCATGGCAAAAGCAAAATTTGAACGTAATAAAACGCACGTAAACATCGGCACAATCGGTCACGTTGACCATGGCAAAACAACCTTGACAGCTGCTATCACCAAAGTTCTGGCCGGTAAAGGTCAGGCTGAATATAAAGCGTTCGATCAGATCGATAACGCACCTGAAGAACGTGAACGCGGCATTACCATTG
>Ga0194037_1000812_pt1 | contig 24255 bp, 21 predicted proteins | sample JunL306m_MetaG_FD_148653 | JGI IMG/M metagenome (GOLD analysis project Ga0194037, IMG submission 148653) | Anoxic zone freshwater microbial communities from boreal shield lake in IISD Experimental Lakes Area, Ontario, Canada - Jun2016-L304-6m | ecosystem: Environmental > Aquatic > Freshwater >...
ATCTAAATCGGCTACCTTTATCGCTATGGGCGTTTTATCAATAGTGTTTGCAAGATCGACAGCAGTGCAATGCAAACTGCAGGTTGCTACTGTTGAGCCATCATCGAACTCAATCAGCATTCTGCTGTGTGCAAACTTTTCCCGATCCATGCCACAGTATTGACATGACGCATGAGAAATAATATCTGAAGCGGGACCTGAAGCGATTACGGGTTTTGCAACGAGGGTTGATACAGTGACGAGCAGAGCCAAAGACATACAAAATGACATGATTATTCTTTTCATACAACTACCTCCATGATTTTGGTTTATTATCAGCACTACCGATTTCAGATCGGCTCGCCGACTAACATGATTTTAAGTATTTCAATCGGGACAACTCCCAGGCGGGTTGCAGCATCTTTAAGTGTTTCATCATCCTTTATCTTCATCTGTTTTGCTTCAAGCTTCTGCTTGATTCCGGACAGGTCCAGTCGTAACTCCTGGCAGATCACAGCCAGTGATTTCCGGCCAATCCCCTTACCCTCAAACTTCTCCACCACCATGTCTCCGGTGTAACGCGGCAATTCAGGAGCAGCGACCGTTTGGGCAAGGCTCTTCTTCACTTCCTTCTGTGCAGGCCGGCTGCCGACTGGCACTGAAGCTGTTATTGGCTGCGGTGCAGCTACTGTCGCAGTCACCGTTTCAGGGCGTTCCAGCTTCTTGATGAACTGATAAATTTTGGCCGGCGTCATGCTGTTGCTACGTGCAATCTGATCGACGGTTACATTCTCATCGGCTACGTTGAGACCGGCCTGACGAAGCTCTATCAGTGCCTCCCCGGTATCGATGTACATTTTTTTACAGAACCCTTTGAGTGACAGCAGTTCTGCGTGACCGAAGGGCGGGTCGTCTGCAGGAGTTTTAACCCAGCTTTCCTTGATCCAGTTGTTGAAATTGAGGATATAGTTAAGCGGAGGAGTTTTTGTGACGGCTCCGACCGTGAAAAAGATAGTCACCAGGGATGCAATAGCCAGGTCGCGCCAACTGGCGGTCATACGTCCGGGAATACCGCGCAGATACTGCATCAGTGGCGTCCAGTTGTAGCAGGTATGCCAGATACCGGCGATCAGGAAAAGCACGCTGGTAGTGATATGGATATTGCCCCACTGGGTCTTGGAGAGTCCGAGGAAGGTCCAGTTGGTCCAGAAAGCAACCTTGCCCTGGGGAACGATAAAGGCGGCTGTACCAGACAGCGACATGGCAACAAAGCTCAGTGCCGTAACCAGTGATATCAGCATTCGATTAATGATCGGTCGATCTTCCATGCGATGATTCCTTTTCGTACAACGGAATAGATTTTTCCTACGGTTCTTCCTTGACCAGCAGCCCCAGATCTTTCAGGCGATACTGTAATGTCCGGAGTGAAATGCCGAGCGTATCTGCGGTCTGTCGCCGGTTGCCTTTGAACTTCTGGAGAGTATTCAGAATGGATTCTTTTTCGCGATGCTTGAGAATACCGTCACTAGCTGCAACGTTCTGATGCTGCAGCTGCAGTTCCGGTGGAAGTCCACCGGTTGTAATCTCGCCGCGCGACAGGATGATGCCCCGTTCGATGATATTCTGCAGTTCGCGTACATTGCCGGGCCAGGAATGTTTCTGTAGCAGCGACATGGCCTCCGCTGAAATGCCGATCGGACGACGGGCACCGGCTGATGCGGAAAAACGGGCACAAAAATGCCGGACCAGTTGCGGGATGACGTCAAGCCGCTCGCGGAGTGGCGGCAGGGTTATCGGAAATACGTTCAGCCGGTAAAACAGGTCTTCGCGAAAGCGCTTTTCGGCGACCTCCCTGCCCAGATCACGATTTGAAGCGGCAATTACGCGAACATCAGCCTTGATCTGCAGGGATCCACCAAGCCGCTCAAATGTCCGCTCCTGCAAAACTCGCAGCAGTTTTGCCTGTAAGAGCTGCGGCATTTCGCCGATCTCATCCAGAAAAATAGTGCCCCCCTGCGCCAGTTCGAATTTCCCCCGTCTGGCCTGAGCAGCTCCGGTGAAGGCACCCCGTTCATGTCCGAACAGTTCGCTTTCAAGCAGATTTTCCGGGATGGCTGCGCAGTTAAGCGGGATAAACGGTCCTGATTTGCGCGGACTGGCCAAGTGGACCATCCGCGCAATCAGTTCCTTACCGGTGCCGCTCTCGCCATGCAACAGGACGGTTGCTGTCGTTTTGGCCACATCCGATACCAGTTTTCTGACCGGCACCATTGCCTGCCCGGCAAAGATCAGCTCTTCAGGCGGCAGTCCGGCCTGCTCTGTCTCGCGAAACGAAACCGACATGCGTTCCAGTTCCACCTGCTCCAGCGCGCGCGATACCGTTTCAAGCAGACTGGCCGGATCCTTGAGCGGCTTGGAAAGAAAATCAAAGGCACCCTCCTTGATGGCAGCCACCGCTTCTTCTACGCGACCAAAAGCGGTAATAAAGATAAAGAGCGGTGCAGACGGCTCGACGCGAGTCATTCGAAACAGCTCCAATCCGCTCCTGATCGGCATCTTCAGGTCGCACAGCACCAGATCGAAGCGCTCGCGCTGGATGCGACGCAGACCTTCACCGCCGTCAGATGCTGTGGCTACCGTGTAACCGGCCGTGTCGAGAATAGTGGTGAGCAGTTCGCGAAAGACTGTGTCATCTTCTACAATCAGTATGGTTGCCGTCATGGAGTCCTTTCTTTATGCGTTTGCCGTCAGCGGCAAAGTTACCGTGAAGGTTGTACCGTTCCCGACTACGCTTTCTACCGTCAGTGTGCCGCCATGCTCCTGCACTATTTTGCGACAGAGTGCCAGGCCAAGCCCGGTACCACGGGCCTTATTACTCCAGAATGCGTCAAATATATGCGGCAGGTTTTCCGGTGAGATACCGACTCCGGAATCGCGAATCCTGATGATGGCCCGTGACAATCTGTTTTCCAGCTCTAGGTGTAACCGGCCACCATCCGGCATGGCCTGGATTCCGTTTTTCAGAAGGTTGAGCAGGAGCTGAATAATCCGGTCGGAGTCTGCCACTATCTTCATCTCAGGTTGGCGGACGTGTAACAGCTCCACGCCGGACGTTTCTGCCTCCAAACGGATCATGGCGGCGCAATCGTCAACCAGCGTAGAGAGATCGGTCGGTTGCCGCTCCCCCCGGTCTTCTCGGACAAAGGCCAGCAGATCATTAACCAATGACTCCATACGCAGCGATTGGGTTACAATCCTGTCGGCATACAAACGCGCCTGATCCATATGTTCAGCGCTTGCCATAAGCTGGGCAAAACCTTTGATACCGGCCAGCGGGTTGCGGATCTCATGCGCCATAACCGCCCCCATTTCTCCCAGCCTCGCCAATTCCTCCTGACGCCGCATTTCGCTTTGGAGACGTTCATCCCGGCGCAGCAGGTACAAAAGCCCCACAGTCACAATCCATAAGGAAATCGTAAGAAAAAGAACGACGGATACACCGGTATGCGCCCGGCGGATAACCGTGTCGGCGCGGTAGGTATGCAGAGCCAGAAAGAGTTGATAGTCAGAACCGGCCGGATGAATATGAGACTGCAGCAGGTAAATCTCTTCTCCGGTGCCAAGTTTTTTACGACCCTCGATGATGCCGCCCGGAGCATCTGCGTTATTCTGATCGGCACTTGTGGTGCCGATCAGTGCTGCATTGGTGTGGAAATGAATCTTCCCGTTTCTGTCAACCAGTGAAAAATAGGCGATATCAGGTGAGCTGTAGCGGGAAAGTGCGGCTATGCCGCTGTCCAGCGCCACCAGCTGTTCAACGGCAGCGGCAATCGAAAGGCCGGCACCGCGCAGGTTTTCGGCGGCAACCTGGGGCGCGGTACGGTAGGCACCCCAGGAAAACCAGCCCACCAGCAGTGTAAAACAGAGTGGAACCAGTATGAGATACCGTTCTCTCGTTCGCATCAAAAGGAGTAGATAACCGCTATTCCGGCACCGTAGTCCGGGCTGCTGGTACTGATACCCCGTGATGCAAATAGATCCAGTGTGACCGTGGATACGAAATTCCAGAGCAGTCGCGCACGGACTTCCAGAAGATCATCAGAATAGTCGGAAGGTGCCGTGGCACCCTTGACCGTCAGCATCGGCTGAAGCGTTCCGGTCAGTTGATAGCCGATTGTTCCGCTGTAACTGAGATAATTTTTCAAACCAAAACCATCCACGTTGCCTTGCCGGGTATACAGGAGTTCGCCAGCCAGGTGCAGGTCTCCGAACCATTTGGAGAGATCAAAGCCACCGCCGAAATCAAATTCGCCGGTACCAAGTCCGTCAGAGACAGATGCAGTGGGTGTTTTGACAAAAAAGGATGTTCGCAGTTGTGGCAGGCTGTCGTTCTCAAAAAACGTGATGTAACCGGCACGCACGATGATGTCGCCCAGTCCCGAAACGGAGCTGCTGCCGGATGTTGAGCTGCTTGATGGTGCTGAACCACTGGCCGTTGTCGTGGTGGCCATACCGCCCGGTCCTCCGCGACGGGCAACCGTCTGCGAAGCGGTTGAAGCGGCACCGCTCTGATACAGGGTTGTCGTTACCTGTGCACTGCTTTGGTAGAGATACGGCAGCTCCACACTCACGTCGAAGCGTTCCGTCGGATACCAGTTGATGATTACCGGCATGTACACACTGCGGGTGGTAGATCCGGTATTGTAGCTGCCGGTAGCATACTCAGCGCCGATACTTATGGAAGCGACCGGCTGTTTCTCGGCTGGTTCAGCACTCCATGAAACGCCGGCAACCAACTCTGACAGTAGAAAGATGCAGGTACATGATAAAAAGAACTTTTTCATCGTCGGCCACCACTTCTCATGCCGCCGCCACGATTGCCTGCGCCGCCTCCCGAGCCCCGTCCGTTCATTTGACCTGCTCCATTCCCGGCACCGCTACCAGCACGCGACCACGCCGGAACTCCGGTGTCAGAGCGGAGTGTGAGACTGGTGTCATTACCGGTATTTTGCAATTTCTGGGCAAAGAGATACTGAGATCCATCTTTCCCCTGGGCACTGGAGCCGGTGATGCTGATCTCCTGATCGCGGTTCACGGTAAAGTTTTGCCGCTCCCAGTAACTCCAGGGGCCGAGCAGTACCGTGACTGTTCCCTGTTGAGTGGCGACCGTCATCTCGGTGTGTTCACTCCCGTCGCGTTTGGCAGGTGGAGTGATTACGGTCCCGCGTATGGTGGTAACGGTGTTGGTGTCATATCCGGCAGTGACATCGAGTCCGCTGCTTTTTTCACGGGAATCGCTCCCCCAAAAGGCATGCGATGTCTGACTGAAGGATAGCAGTAAAGTAATAAGTGCGGTTACGAGTAATACCTGTTTCATGGCAGTAGTCCTTCCAAAAAGTTCCGGTCAGGTTGACAGCCTGACCGGTTGATTATCTGAAGCTCCTACGGTGCGGTGGTTGCGGGTGTCGTTGCTGTCAGGCGCGAACCATCCATCAGCCCGTTACCATTCTGCGGGCGGACGGTTGAACCATTGGCGGTTGTGCCCGAAGTGAGGAACGTGCCGTCACGACGCTGAGAACCAACCGGACGGGTCGCGGCTGAGGCACCGGCTGCTGTAGCTGTAGTCGTGCAGGTTCCGTTACGCTGCCCGTTGCTGCCGCCATTTCCGCGTCCTGCTGCAGATACGTCGCCTGCTGCTACTGCTGCCAACATTCCTGCTACTGCTACGGTGGTGATAATTCGTGATTTCATGGTTCTGCTCCTTCGTCTGGTAAGATAGTCAATCTGACCGTATAAGAGCAGGTGACGTGCCAAAATTGCAAGATACTGTTATGTTTAATTTTTTACGTGTATTTCAAAAGGATGTTCACGCGATTTTGTGCAGATTTTGCACGAGTCATCACGGTTTTGCATCTGTTGCACGAAGCGAGAATCGTAAAAAGCTGACCGCTTGCTGTAACCATATAAAGGAAGCGATGTTTTTCTTGAGCACCTAACAGGTTTGAGCAGTTGCCAAGAGTACGGGATACTCCTGATCAATTTTTTGCATTTTAGAAGCGGTTGTTACAGAAACGGAAGAATAACCGCAGGTTTCAAGTAGCGCTGTCAGCTCTGTTGCGCTGAAACCGTGATGAAAGACACCGCTCGGGTCGTCGTGGAAACTCCCGTCTTCTGTGGCCAGATCTGCCAGGGCAATCCATCCGCCAGGATGAAGAAATGACCTGAGTGAAGAGAGGAGCGGAACGACCTCTTTGATATGATGCAATGTCATGGCACTCGTAATAAGATGATATTTCCCTTCCGGCATATCACCTGCCGCAAGATCTCGCAGAACACTCCGAACATTCTGAATCCCCGATACTTTTACTTTTTCAGCCAGCTTGTCGAGCATTCCGCACGAACTGTCCAGACCGGTAATGTTTCGTAGAAATGGTGCCAACTGAAGTGTCATCAGACCGGTTCCACAACCGATATCAAGCCCGTCCCATTCCGTTGAAAGCGGTACGTTTGACTTGATTGCCGCTGCTATGTCCGTAGCCAGTTTTACGCGCCGTGGTTCTTCATCCCAATTGAGAGCGGCCAGGTCAAAATTTCTTTTTTCACTCATCCTGTTTCCTCCTGATGACGGTATCCATCAACTCTGCGCTGGTCAAATCCCGTAATCTTTTTATTCATTTGCTTTTTGTATTCACCTGACGAGTTGAGTTCTTATGAACGAAATACAACACGACAATATGAATGTCAAGATATAGTGTTATTTAAATATAACTGAAAAAGAATGACGATTCACATGAATCTCAATCACATAATAAAGGACTGTTAACGTGGAAGGGCAGTTAAAGACAAGTCGGGCGCAGGGATGTGCTGCAGCAGCCATCAGTGGGAGCATAATAGGTTGAAGATCTGATAATTAGATTGAGGGCCTGCTGATCAAACAGGATAACTGACTGCAGTCAGTTATCCTGTTTGATCATGTTACGGTGCGACCCAGACACCGTTAGTCATCAGGAACGGTCTGGCTCCGTCTTTATCCTTATTGGTGTCCCACAGGGTAAAGATGGTGTTCCCCCAGGCTTTCAGCCGGGCAAAGAACGGGTCTGTCTGGATGACATAGGCACTGGCCGGCAAAGTTTTTCGACCATCGCCGTTGATTTCATCGCGTAAAAATTCAATATATTCCCGGCTGGTGGTCTGGTAGTACAGATTCACTTCTATTCTCGTGGCACCTGTCGGTACCTGAAGAGCTATTTCGTCGTATCCTCCGGCGTATTCCGCCGCAGAGAAATAGTCGGGCGCTGCAGCGCCCTGCCGGTACGGCTCGCTGAGGCGTGCTGCCGCACCGGCAATATTAAAACCTTTCGGCGGTATGCGGTTGTCTTTATATTGATGTGTTGCAAGGGCAAAGTGGAAGGTTGTTTTCTCTCCGGTAAGCGTGCTACCCAGTTTGGCCTCGTACACATAATCATCGAGATGCACTTCTTGGGCGGCCAATGGCGGACTGCTGAGAGAATCCGTCAAACCTTTGAGGGTTCCCACCATGTAATCATAGGGGTTTACCTCGTAAGCAAGCGTGCTGCCGGTGTAAACTTTTACGTTAACGAACATGCGGCGCCCTTCGGGAAAACCGGATATGAGTTTATGGCCGGTATTATTCTGGACCCGAAACGTAAGGCTGCCGCTGGCCGGTGAGTAGTTCATATCGGTAATGTTTGCTGCGTTCCCCAGCACACCCCGGATGCGCGAAGCTGCCAGATCAAGAGCGGCGGAGAGTGATGGCACTTTCCAGCCGGGATTGCTGAGCTGTAATTGTTGCTTCGACAGGTTTGACCAGGTGCCCTGCATGACATCCATGGTCAGGATATCCGGGCGCACCAGCAGTGATACATTGCCGAGATCCTGAAGCGGATTATCCGGAGCAATACTGCTGAGGATAGACGTCATCCAGACATTGCCGCCTGTCATGGCGTGGCACGGCATCCAGGTATTGGGATGCTCGCTGCTCCCTTCCGGACGCACCGGACTGTTGGGATCATTGGATCCGGGACTCCAACGGGAACACATGTGGCAGTCCTGACATTTGCTGATAGCGTTACCGGGTTGGTCTGTTTCCCAGAAACCGGCCGGGGGGGCTACATTGCGGGGGCCGGTGTACGGTTTAAAGTTCCCTTTACCGGGAGAGCCCCCTTCTGCGTTGTAGGCTGAGAGTCGAAATTCGGAGTAGGTCCGCTCGACATGAGACCAGGCGAAGGCAGGCAGACTCTCACTTTTCAGAACTCCGCCCTGTCCGGGGCGTACGTTTTTTTGCGCAAGATTGGCTATGACAGGATTTGAGACGTCGTGGCACGTGGCACAGAAAAATTTACTTTTGTGAAACCGGCTGTACTGAGTTGTGTGGGATGATGCGGTAGCATCAGCAAATGGGCCACGTTTTTCGGTTGTCGGGCTGACGAAATACTGTCCGCCTGCTGCTTCAGTGTACTGCGGGCTGGTGGGTTCATTGATGGTATAAAAAGCAGTACCGTTGAAATTTTTGAATGATGGCGACATCAGACTGTCTGCCAGATACGTCTCAAGCGCCCGGAACTGGGAAGCGTAACGGAGTGATACAACGCTGACGCTGTTCTGCTCGTCCCAGGTTACCGCCCAATTGTTCCTTTCGCGTGTGCCATCATAGGTTGTTTTGTAAAACGGGTCCGTCAGGCGGTGACAGAAAGAGCACTGGATGCCATCATAATCCTCGCCGGTCATGGCAGAAGCATTCAGAGTGCTGGAGCGTCCTTCCAGCCATCCTTTGGGGAAATGGCAGCGCAGGCAGATATCAACGGCGTTCGGTGTGCCGGTGGCAAAGATGGAATCCTGTGCGGATACGGTAAAACAGGCAAACATAAGCGGGTCACGGGCAGAATTGCCCATCATCGACCCCTGCCAGGCTTTGTAAATATCATATTCGTCATAATTGTTGTTCGGACGGTTGCGCAGATCCGGAGTGCTTCTGACCCATGACCCTTTTGCACCGCCGTGACACTCGTAGCACCCAGTCGAGCTTTCCAGAGATACCTGTCCCGGCTGGGTTCCGGGCATTCTGAGCAAAGGATCTTCGCGTACATTTTGAACAGCGCTATTCGGAGCATTATCACTGCCGCCACTGCATGCCGTTATCATTAGTAACAAAACAAGCATGGAAACACACAACATAATCTTCATAGTACTCCTCCAGACAGTAACGTTACGGGAGTGAACGCCTCTGTTCCACATGCCGAGTATAAGGTTAGAGTGGTTTTTTCAGATGTTCCGGCGTCAGGATTCTGCTACAGCTTGAACTGTTGTACCAAGCGCTGAAGTTCTTCAGCGTTGCCGCTCAAAAGCGCAGCAGCCGATGCCGATTCGTGCGCCCCTTGGGATGTCTGCTGCACGACTTCAGTAATCTGCATCATATTATTTGAAATTTCGTTGGTAGTTGCAGTCTGCTCTTCGGCTGCGGTGGCTATCTGATTGACCTGCATGACAACATCGTTGATCTGCTGCAGGATATCGTTGAGTGATGTTTCCAGCAAAGCCGCCTCTGCGGCGCCTTTTGCCGTTCCCTGTACCCCTGCTTCCATTGAAACCATCGCCAGTTTTGTTTCGGCCTGAATGGCTTTGATCATCTCACTGATTTCCTTGGTTGCATTCGTTGTTCTCGTAGCAAGGCTGCGAACTTCATCTGCAACGACCGCAAATCCACGCCCCTGTTCACCGGCCCGCGCCGCCTCAATAGCTGCATTCAATGCCAGCAGGTTGGTCTGATCGGCAATATCTTCAATGGTTGCCACAATGGCCCCGATCTGGTCAGAGCGTGTGCCCAGCGATGTAACGATGAGAGCATTTTCTCTGATTTTTGCTCCACGGAATGTAATGCCTTCAACAGTGTGGCGAACGACTTCTGCCCCGTCACTGGCCGCCTGCGAAGCGCGTTTTGCACCTTCGGCGGCCATAAGGCAGTTCTGAGCGATGTCGCCTGCGGTGGCATACATTTCACCTCCGGCAGTGGCTACAGTGGCAGATTGTGCAGCTACTTCTTCGGCACCTGTGGCAATCTGTTCGGCGGTCGATTGAAGCTGGCTGGAAGCGGTAGCTACCTGATTTGATGTCTGGGAAATACTGCTGATAACACCATGAAGTTTTACTATAAACTGGTTCAGCCAGTAGGCTACCTGCGCAGGTTCGTCTTTCCCTTTCACTTCAAGCCGTTTGCTTAGGTCGCCGTTACCGGCTGCTATATCTTTCAAACGTTCTAACAGTTCATTGAACGATGTCTGCAGGATTCTCCAGAAAATGATCAGCAGGATATTAACGACCGCAAGCGTCACAATCAATATTGAAATAGTCCTGACAAACGTTCTGTCCGTATAGGCGTTAAGGGCTGCATGTTCAGCCTTTAAATCTTTGCCGAGCGCGGCCTGCATCTCTATCATGTGGGCTTTGATCTCACGCCATGTGGGCGTTTCCTTCTTGACCAGCATTTCAATGGCTTCTGCCTGTTTACCGTCTTTCGCCAGTTTGATTATTTCTTCCTTGATGACACTGTTTTCCTGCCAGAGCTTCGGCAATTTCTCCAACTGGCTGCCATACTCCTTGACTCCCTTGGCGATCCCGACCGCTTTTGAGTGCAAACCAAGAAATTCTTCGGATGATTTTTTAAAATTGGAGAGTGCCTTTTCGTCAGCAGGATTCAGAATAACGTTACGGAGAGCCTGTTCCGACTGGATTCCCTGCGTGTGCATTTCACTGACGGTCAAAGCCAGAGCGGAATAACTGTTTGTGAAACGGTCGAAACGTAAACTGCTCCCTTTTACGCCAATATAGGATATCGTAATGGCAATAAGCAGCAGTATGCTTATGATTCCTGCAAAAACAGTGAATTTTGAAAAAAGATTGATATTCCTGAAAAACGTCATACCACCTCCTGAGAATGGGGTTGAGCAGGCAATTCAGCCTGATGCCTCCATGAGGCTTGGTAAGATTACTCTTATTTTCCGAGAATACAAGGCTCTGTAAAACAACAAACAGATTTCTTCAGCTCTGCGCTGGTCAAAACCCGTATACCCTTACGCCTGTAACGTTCTAACACCACTGCCATATCAGAACGGGATGCAACAGCATCGCTGACGACATTCACAATCCGGCCATAAGCCCAAAGATACCAACGACTGTTAAGATTGCATACAGATAGTGCATTGCTACCTCACCGTTTTCATTCCCGCCCTGCGCCAGCCGGACATGTGCCCGTCAAGCAGGGTCGTATTTCCGTAACCGTACATTCGTAAAAGAGCTTGCGCCATCTGCGCTCGGGGACCATGCTCGCAGGTTATAACCAGTTCTGCACTCTTATCCACCGGCAATTGCGCCATTTTTAAAAGTATTTTCCAGCTTTGGGCGTGGATGGCACCCGCAATGTGTGCACTTTGATATTCAAAACCGCTGCGAACATCAAGGATGGCCGGTGGATTTTTTGCTTTCAGACGTTGTAATAATTCTTGTGCCTGCATGTATGAATCCCTTTATTAAACGGCCGCGCGCATTGCGCCCCCCTATTTTTTACCCGGTTTTTTCTCAAAACGACTACCAACTGTCATCGGGTCACCCGTATAACCGAGTGCCTTCCAATCCATACGTGTTCCGCCGGCATGGCATTCATTGCACGACAAGGCTTCCTCCTTGGGTGCAACTTCATGACTGAGTGCAAAATACGAGGTTGTTTTTACAAACTGATACTTCCCGCTATAGGGGAGACCTGAGCCCTCGGCACCGCCCAACAGAGCTTTTTCCCAGTTGTAGTCAACCCAGAAGGATTTGTAATGCTGAAATATGCTCAGATATTTAAAGGTCGAATCCATGGGAAGATCGCCAATGAACCGTTTATAGGGATAGAGCTTGGCAGACATGTCAGTGATACTTCCTACCGGTTTGTTGATAACGACCGGTTGTGACGGATCCTTGATGACATCACCTTTCATGTAACGCTCAAATTTCCCGTTGTACCAGGCGTAGACCGGTTTTTCATTCATGCCCCAAACAAAACGACCCATTTTTTTGACGTAGGTCTCTTTATCAAACTGATCTTCCGATATGAGATTCTTGCCGGCATCTGACCAGTACCATTCCATTCTGGTTGCCTGTGAGCGTGCGAAACGAGGGATATGACAGGTCTGGCAGGCAACCGAGGTAAGATGCCTGGCGATGACAGAACCGTTTTTCGATTTCTGATGAGGAGCCTTAACACCACTGTGGCACGCCTCACAGGTGGCCCGTTCATCATAGTGGGCGGTCATGCTGGAAGCACCCGCTATCTTGTGATTTTTGGTTGTATGGCAGGCCTGGCAGGCCATATCGCCACCGCCACTGGCTTTTGTCCCCATATGGACATCCAGTTTACGATCCTTTTTCTCCAGCGTTGATTCAATTCCCGGCACCTTGACCGAATCTGCACCACCACCGAAGTAGTGGCAGGAGCCGCAGGTGCTGCGTGTTGGAAGACCAACACTTTTGGCAGCCAGTTCCAGATTCATGGACCCCTTTTCAATCGCATTTTTGTCTATATTCCCACCAACCGCTTTGGAATAATTCCCCTTTAAGGCGTGGCAGACCAGACAATCAATTTTACCGCTATTGGTAAAATCAAACGTGCTGGTTGTCCAGCCATACCCGGCGTGACATTTTGAACACTGTTCGTGAACAACCCCGTTCTTGCCCCCTTCGATGGAGGTGCAGACAGCGTTAAGCATGTTGGCCTTGCCAAACTCTTCCTTGACGCTTTCTTTCCCCGTCAGATGATTCGGGGTTCCTTTCCAGGTCCAGTGAGTTGTCTGCATAAAATCATTGGCCTGTTTCTGATGGCATTGAAGACAGACTTTGGTGACATCTTCTCCCGTTTTAAACGGGCCTTTGACCATCGACGAGTGGTCTGTCGCCGCCAAAGCGAGTGAAGCAACCAACAGTCCAAGCAGCTGTAAAAAAATCAAATGTAACATTTTCATATTTTTCCCTTTCATATCAAAAATATTCCCTAACGGGATACAACATCTCGAACGACTTTGTATGTCAAAAGTGCAAATGGCCAGGCATGCCAGAAAAGATCAAAGATATCGATCGGGCGTTTGAGCGTGCCATCAATCAGCATCCTGATCTTTTCAACAATATGTGGCTGCGGGTAAAACGGTGCCAAACCAAGCAAAAGAACAAGTGGAATCAGAAACTTGTATTCCAGTAAATTATTCATAGGTGTCACCTGAGTGCACTAAGTTAGTCAGAAAGTATTGGGGATTTACCCGCTCGAATACTATATAATTATATGAATGTCAAGATATATAACTATCAGACTGCTTATGTATTATTTACCAAACCTGTCAACATATTCATGTTGCCGCATATTCAAATATCAATATGCCTGGCCGATATATTGCATAAAAGAATTAATATATTTGGGAAGTAAAATAAATAAAAGGAGGTGAATCGTTTTTCAGCAATTATTACAGCTGTTTTTGCAGAGACAACGAATCACAGAACAAAAAAACTTTACGAATTGGGGGTTGTATGAAACGTGAAATGGCTAGAAGGGTACTCTATATGGCGGTTATCGGCATGATGTTACCTCTGACTGCCCAGGCAACTGAAGCCGATCTTCAGCTGAAAATCGACAAACTGAGCAAAGATATTGCCGATCTCAAAGGCTCCGTCAAGAAGGTCGAGGATAAATCCATAGGTAAATGGTTGACCATAGGTGGCGAGTACCGCTTCCGGGTTGACTCTCTGCATGGTCAGACGTCAGCGTATACCAACGCTATGGCTGTGGGCGCATATCTTTCCAACCCGCTAAATGGAGTCAATCCGCTTACTGGCCCGACGCCGGCACAATTCGGCGCGGCTATGGCGTATGCTGCTGTTCCTGCAACAAAACCGAAAAACGAAACGTTATATACAAATAAATTTGGTCTCGATCTACATGCCAAAGCCACTCAGGATGTTACGGTCAACGTTAAGTTGGCGATGTACAAGTCCTTTGGCTCTCAAGGCACTGAAGCAACGACAGGAACATATTTTGCCGACCGTGTTGGCGTGATGGATGGAACCATCGGTCATGTGCCATCAAGCAGTCTGCTCGACGTGGACCGTGCATATGCAACTTGGAGTAACATTGCCGATCAACCCGTATGGATCTCGGTTGGACGTCGTCCGTCTACAGACGGCGCCCCCAGCAACTTGCGCTCTAACAGGGAACGTCCCGGCAATGGCGGTACGCCGGCGTTGCTTGTTGATTACGCATTTGACGGTATGACCCTCGGTTGGGCCCCCGACATTGAAATGCTGCCAGGAGCATACGCCAAGGTTTGTTACGGTCGGGGTTTTGACAGCGGCTTTAAAACGTCAACCAACAGCCTCAAAGATACCGATATGCTAGGTATCGCGATCATTCCATATGAAACCGATCCACTACGCGTTTGGCTGCAGTGGAATAGAGGTTTTGACATTTTTGATGCATCAGCTATGAGCTCTACCTCCTTTGGTATGCCATTCTCTGCTTCCACCAATCTTGGAAGTATTGATTGGTACGGCGCAGGTGCAATGAGCACCCTCAAAAACGTTGGTCCCGGCAGTTTAAATTTCTTCACGGACTTTGGCTTGAGCATTACCCACCCAAACAGCAGCACTTCGAATGGACTCGGTCTATTGACCAACACATTTGATGGAATATTCGCAGGTCAGGCGCCCTCTACGTCCAGCAAAACTGGCTGGGCACTCTACGCTGGCTTACGATATGATCTTCCATCAAAAACTAAAATTGGTTTTGAATTTAATCATGGTTCGGAGAACTGGATTCCCTTTACACCAGCATCAGATGACATGTGGACGGCAAAGCTTGGAACCAGAGGCAATGTTTTCGAGCCGTACATCATCCAAGAACTCAACCTGAAGCCAATTTCCAGCTATTTTGCAAAGGCATTTTTCAAACTTGGCTATCAGTATTATGATTTCGAATACACCGGAAGCAATAACTGGGTTGGTGCTCCTGTCAAAATATCATCTATACAGCCTACAACAGCTTTGATGATGGCTCCTGTAAGAACTGCGCATGATATTTATGGCACATTCGAAGTAAAGTTCTAATAACGTGAAACGGTAAGGAGTTAATTATGAGAAAATATTTTTCTATCGTCTTTGTGGCAGTTATGATGCTTTCATCACTTGCACTGGTCCGGACCGCCTGCGCTGAAGACTTCAAGATGGTCGGCGTACTATCCAAAATTGAACTGGCAGCCGACGGGAAGTCGGCGGTCGTGATCCTTAAAGACACAAAAACAGAAGCACCAGTTACGATCATCGTTACTGACGATCTGACGCTGGACAAGTTCAAGGACAAGCGAATTGTTGAAGGTGATGAAATTCGCACAAAGTATGAAAAATCCGGAGATAAAAACACCAGCAAGATGTTTAAAAAAACGGCCGGCTGCTAGGCTGCAACTCATCGAGGAGGAGACGTATCCATGACAATGAAGACGATTCTTTTCACCATAACCGCGTGTGTTACAGCTACGACTGTCTTCGCAGCGGAGCCTTCCGCACCGGCTGTTTCACCAGCCAAACCGATCATCGCCAAGATTTGCACCAACTGTCATAAGGCAGAGCCGGGTTCGGTTCGCGGTCATTTTGATATCGTAACGTTCAAGGCTAAAACTATTCAGGTCAAAATCGATGACGCCGTCGAACAGTTCAAGTTTGATGAAGACGAGATAAAAGTCGTAAACGGCGCAGGCAAGTCAGGTGACGGAGAGTTTTTAAAAGATAACCTGATTAAAAAAGGGCATGAAGTAAAGGTCGAGTACACCGAAAAAAATGGCGTCAGAACGGCGACAAAACTTATTGCAAAACCGCCGGTCAGAGTTTCACCGGAAATGGTTATGAAAACGGTGGACATCGAGAAGCTTGTGGCCCAGGGGCCGGAGAAAGGAAAATACTTCCTCTTTGATTCACGCCCGCTGCCGCGCTTCCAAGATGGATACATCCCTACGGCGATTAACCTTCCGTATCCGGCGTTCGATAAACTTGCCGAAAAGCTTCTGCCAAAAGACAAGAACGCCCTGATTATTTTCTATTGTGCCGGAGTTACCTGCAACATGAGCCCCGGCTCGGCCGACAAGGCCAAGAAACTTGGCTACACAAATATCAAGGTCTACATAGACGGAATGCCGGCCTGGCTTGAAAAAAATTCCGCTGCTCTCACAGCTCAGTTCCTGAAAGAAGCCTGGCTCGACAAGAATATTCCCTACGTTCTGCTAGATGTACGTCCAGAAAAAGAAGCGGCCAAAGGATTCATCAAGGGAGCAGTTGCCTTTCCAGCAAAACAACTTAACAAGCTTGTCAAGAAACTCGACGTCAAGAAAAATTCTCCGGTCATGATCTATGACCAGAAGGGGGGTAAGGATGCGTCAACTGTTGCAGCGGTGCTTGTGAAGGCCGGATTCAACAGAGTCACAGTTCTGGTAGGTGGCTTCGAAGCCTGGCAGGCAGCTAAATATGATGTTATCAGCGGCAAGCTTGTGGCAAAGGCTACCTACACCCCCAAACCACGTCCTGGTGAAATCAGCCTGGACGAATTTAAAAAGTACGCGGCGGAACTTCCGCCTAATGTCATGATAATCGACCCGCGCACCGCCTCTGAAGCCAAAGCCGGCATGCTCAAGACTGCCAAACTGGTACCGGCTGAAGAAATTAAGGAGCGTCTAGCAGAGATTCCTAAAGACAAACTGATCGTGTTTTATTGTAACACCGGTGTAATTGCTGAAGTGGCCTACAACATGCTTAAAGATCTAGGTTATCCAAATGTCTGGTTTATCAACGCGAAGGTGCAGTTCGATAAAAGTGGCGGTTATTCGATAACAAAGGAGTGACACCTTTTTCGCGGTTCATCCCTGCTCTTCGGCAGGGATGAACCGGTATCGTTTGCCTTGGCTGATATAAGCCACTTTTTATTTTTGTTCAATTATATAAAAATTAATATAGTTAGAATTACAACTATTTTATAACCAAGCACAAAATCGAGACTGAAGGAAATAACAATGCAGGAGGTAGCAATTGTGACCACAAAATTTTCACGCCGAACCTTTTTAAAAGCGGCTGGCGCAGCTACAGCGGGAATCACCACAGCTACGACTGTGCCAAAAAAGTTTCTCTCCTGGGCCGAAGAGGCCGCCAGGAATGATATGAAGCAGATTCCAACTTTCTGCGAGCTCTGCTTCTGGAATTGCGGTCTGATCGCCAAAGTGGAGAATAATAAGGTCGTAAAAATAGACGGAAATCCCCTGAGTCTGCGTGGTCACGGCCGGTTGTGCGGTCGTGGGAATGCTGCTCTGGGCGCTCTCTATGATCCGGATCGTTTGAAGTTTCCGATGATCAACACCGGTAAGCGCGGCGCTCCGGTATGGAAGCGGGCCTCATGGGATGAAGCATTGGGGCTGATAGCCGGTAAAATGAAGGGGATCAAGGAAAAACATGGTGCTGAATCCATGGCGCTCTTCTCCCATGGTACCGGCGGCGCTTTTTGGAAGCATCTTCTCAAGTCCTATGGCTGCAGCAATTATACTGCCCCCTCGTTTGCCCAGTGTCGTGGACCTCGTGACATGGGGTTCTACCTGACGTATGGTTCGGATGTCGGGTCACCTGAATATTACGATTTCAGCAAAAGCAAATACATCGTCCTGCTTGGCTCACACCTCGGCGAGAATGCCCATAACAGCCAGGTCCAGGATATAGTGGCCGGTCTAGCTGACGGTGCACAATTGACCGTGGTTGATCCGCGCCTCTCCAATATAGCCTCCAAAGCTGATCGTTGGCTTCCGATCAAGCCTGCCAGCGATATGGCACTGCTTTTGGCCTGGATCAGGATCATCATAGAAGAGGGGTTGTACGACAAGGAGTATATCGAAAAATATGCCTCCGGATTTGAGGAGCTGCGCGCGGCAGTTCAGCAGTATACCCCGCAATGGGCGGAATCAGAAACCACGATAGCGAGTGACATCATTGTCTCAGTTGCCCGTGAGATGGGAAAGAACGCTCCGCATGTCTGTGTTGGTGCCGGTCGTTATGCGGTCTGGTATGGTGACGATACCCAGCGCAGCCGGGCCATCGCCATACTGAATGCCCTGCTTGGATCCTGGGGACGCGAAGGTGGCTATTTTTTTCCGGCAAAAGGTGGTGTACCGGAATATCCGGGCCTGCCGGCGTACCCGCCTCATGAAGATGTTCCAAAGCTGGATGCTGCCTATCCGTTCGCCGCATTACAAACAACTACCTCCATCAAACATGCCACCATCTCTGGCCAACCACACCCCATCAAAGCGTGGTTCATCTACGGTTGTAACCTGATGAAGACCATGCCGGACAAGCAGGAGACCATCAAGGCACTTGAGAACCTTGATCTGGTAGTTGCTATTGATGTAATGCCGGCTGACATCATCAACTGGGCCGATGTCGTCCTACCGGAATGCACCTATATGGAGCGTTACGACAATATAAACGTGGGTAAGTTCAAGGATCTGGAGATATCCCTACGCCAACCGACGGTTGAGCCACTCTGGGAATCAAAAGCGTCATGGTGGATAACTAAAGAACTGGCCAGTAAGCTTGACCTGGCTGCCTATTTCCCCTGGAAAGATGGCGAGGAGTATCTGGCTAAGCGCTGTGAGGCTGGCAGTATTGATTTTGCTGAACTGAAGAAAAAAGGGGTCATTGTCAAAACTGATAAATCGGCTCCTTACATCACTGAAGCTAACCCACCGGAATTTGGGACCCCTTCCGGCAAAATCGAGCTTTATTCTAAACAGCTTGAGGAGAAAGGCTTTGATCCGGTACCGAAATACACCAAGCATCCCGAGCCGCCGACCGGGCACTTCCGCCTTCTGTTTGGCCGATCGCCTCTGCATACCTTCTCACGGACAACCAATAACTTCATGTTGACCGATTTGCAGAAAGAAAATGCACTCTGGGTCAATACGAAAAAAGGAAAAGAGATGGGCTTGAAAGATGGAGAATATGTATCTCTCGTCAATCAGGACGGAGTTATGGCGCCTGGCAGGATTAAAATCAAACTGACCCAACGGATGCGGGATGATGCTGTGTACATGTATCATGGCTTCGGTGTTCATTCTAAAGGGATGAAACGAGCCAACAATCAAGGAATAGCTGATGACGATCTTATTACGAAATATGTCATTGATCCGATCATGGGTGGAACTGCCATGCGCGGAACGTTTGTCAAAATTGTGAAGGGGGCCTGATATGCAGATATACGGAGTTTTTGTCCCGGAAAAAAACAGGCTTCTCAGCTATTTCACCCAGTTTAAGCAAGGCAAGGGTGGACTGTTCGTTTATCTTGCGCTGATTGGTCTTGTTCTTGGCGGTTTTGGCTTTGGCAGTATCTTTATTCTCGGTCATGGGCATACGATCAACACGTCAAGTCAGGTGCCGTGGGGGTTACAAATATCAACGTATGTGTATTTCGCCCTGGTGAGCGGCGGCTGTATTTTCACAAATTTTATCGGCAGTATGTTTTTCTATGAAAAATACAAGTCAATGGCATCGCGCGTTATTTTCATGGGGTTGATCACCGCTATAGCCGGGTTTGCCTCGCTGGCCTCCGAACTTGGGCATGTGGAACGAATGTACCTGTTCATGATATCGCCAAACCCTACCTCACCGATGTTCTGGATGTCGGTCTGGTATACAGCCGATATAAGCATCCTGCTGGTTGAGTACATCAACATACAGCGAAACAGGCACTCCAGAGCCATGTTGTATACGTCATTTATTATCCCGGTCATAACGTATTGTTCGCTGGGAAGTCTTTTTGGGGCTGTCGGTACCATGCCGTATTATTACAGTTCCCTGTTGCCGATCTATTTTCTGTTCAGCGGCTTTTTGAGCGGTAATGCACTCTGTGCAATCATTGCTGCCTATCAGTCTAAGTCGACAGGAAACGTGAGGCTGTTAAAGCCGTTCTTCAGAATGCAGAAGATTGCACTCGCATCGGTATTTGTCCTTACCTTCTGTCGTATCATTATCGGGTTATCCAGCAATTTGACCGGTTATGAGGTCTTTCGTGAAACGTTTTTTCAGAACGTGATCTTTGGTATCGGGGGAGCGCTGGTGGTTCCTTTTGTGATTCTGATGTATCAACGCACCATTGGAGGACTGATACTTTCGAGCCTGCTGGTCCTGTTGACCCAGTTCATGGCCCGTCTTGATCTTGTCGTAGAAGGCTTCAGAGTCCCCGTTTTCAGGGTGTATGATATGCCTGAGCGAATCAGTTATTTCCCGTCAATTTTCGAAATTCTGGTGGTCCTGGCCTCTGTATCGCTTGTCGCTCTCGTGTATGTGATCTGCGAGAAAACCGGGCTCTTTGAAATTGCCGGAAAGGGAGGCCATTAACATGAACCCGACAGAGAAGAGAGATATCCTTGAAATCATGCAGTCTGACCTTGCACGCGCCCTTAAAAAACCACGCGCGGAGCGTCGCTGGGCCATGGCGATCGACCTGAAAAAGTGTATCGGCTGTCATGCCTGCACCTCAGGGTGCATGTCAGAAAATCTGACACCGCCTGATATCCACTATCGCCCGGTAAAAGAAGAAGAGCTCGGCACGTTCCCCAATACCGGTATGCGTTTTTTACCGCGCCCCTGTATGCAGTGCGATGCGCCAAGCTGTACTCAGGTATGCCCGGTGACCGCAACGTACAAAAGAGATGACGGCCTGGTAACCATTGACTATGAAAAGTGCATCGGCTGCCGCTACTGTCTCGTTGCCTGTCCGTATGGCGCCCGTTCGGCAGATGTTGGACACTACTTCACCGGTGACTTTCACGACAAGACCTATGAAGTGGAGAATTCAGGTGAGTATGGAAAAAAATCGAAACGCACAAGTCACTGGCGCTCACCAATTGGAAATGCCCGTAAATGCCATTTTTGTATCCACCGCGTCGAAAAAGGCGAGTTGACTCGTTGTACGACCACATGTCTGTCGAGTGCTACGTACTTTGGAGACATTAATGATCCCAATGCACTTATTACGAAGCTGATTTCAAAAGTAAATGTGATGAAATACAAGGAAGAGTTCGGGACGAAACCGATGGTGTTTTATCTGACATAAGTGCGGAATTACATAAAATGGGGGGAGCAACCATGAAATTAAAATTAATCTGGATGGTGACGGTAGTTTCTGTTTTACTGAGCGGTATTGTGTACGGAGCCGCCATGCAGGATATCATCTATAAAGGTGATAAGGCGACCGACGAGGTGATTTTTCATGGCGATCAGCATCTGAAGAGAGGCTTCAAATGCAACGACTGCCATAATAAAGAGATGTTTCCGGAAAAGAAAAAAGGGGCGACGCTCATAACCATGAAGGCCATCCAGCAGGGGAAACTCTGTGGAAAATGCCATAACGGAAAAATCGCGTTCGGCGTCGACCACCACTGTGACAGATGCCACCCGAAGAAAGGTGCCGATACGCTCATTTATGACTGATTGCTGTCAATGAAACAGCTGGACATTTTCAATAAATATGCTAAAAACCGAATATTGTTTTCACACCGGTTCGCCGGAAAACATACGAAAAGGAGAATTTCATGAAAAAAGTCGTAGCGATGATTGTAGCAGCAGTGGTATCCCTGAGTTTCTCAATGGTAGCGGTGGCAGCTGAAGAAAAAGCCACCGAAAAAGCAGCCACTGAAAAGAGTGAAAAAGTAGAGAAGAAGGATGTCAAGAAAACGAAGGATGCTAAAAAGAGCAAAGATGCCAAGAAGTCAAAAGACCCCAAAACTGTAGAGGCAAAACCGGCCGCCAAGGGTAAAAAAGAAGTTTCCGGCTGCTAATTCTGTCGTTGTTTGCTGATATTTTAAAGACCCCCGTGACAAAAGTGCGGGGGTCTTCGTTTAGGAGCACTTTGCTGACATCTGCGTTTACCATAGTCATGCTTGCCTTCCTGACGATGTCATGCACGTTAACCGATCGAAAACGGTCATCATGCGTCGACTGCCATTCCGCTCTCGAAACGACCTCGTCATCGCACACAAATTGCGCCGTCTGTCATGGCGGTGATCCGCAGGCTCGCGATAAAGCCACGAGCCACGCCACCCTGCGCGGTCCGGCCAATCCGTCCTCTCCTGAAGATTGGGAGCAAAGCTGTGGCCGCTGCCACCGCTACCAACTTGAGCGGGTCAAATCGACCATCATGCAGACCAATCAGGGCATGATCCGCAACATCCAACTGTCCTGGGACGGAGTTGACAACAAAAATCATACTACCGGTGGCGGAAAAGCCTTTGATCCTCAGGGAAATAAGATTGAGACAGAACCCGTGGAGCAACTTGACAATCTCTCCGGCGAACTGTATCGAAAATTCTGCTCCCGCTGCCATATAGGCGCAGTCAACGGTGATTCCTATTCGGCAGCCCACGCATCAGGCTGCGCCGCCTGCCATTTTCCCTGGAATGATACTGCCACGTACCAGGGAAACGATACACAGATGCGCGGAAAAGCAGGGCACTCCGCCAGTCATACCATGACTGCGCTCCCCGACACCCAGGTCTGTAGCCGCTGCCACAACCGCAGTGGCCGCATCGCCTATTCCTATCAGGGGCTCTACGATGGTAACAATGGGCTTGTACCAACCAAACGGGGTGAACCGGGACCGGAGATGGCCAGCGGTGCCCGCAATCTGACGCACATTTCACCGGATGTACATTTCGCTGCAGGAATGGAGTGCATCGACTGCCATACGTCACGTGATGTCATGGGAGATGGTTTCCAATACCGGAATATGTATCTGCAAACCGAGATTACCTGTCAGGACTGTCACGGCAGCGGCCGCGATCTGCCACGTTACCGGCAGATTACCCGCGAAAACGATGAGGCCCTGCGGGAATCCCGTTCCTACAAGCTACCGGCTACCTCCGGAATGCGCATGATCCAGACGGCAAAAGGGCGCAGCTATTCTAACGTCTCCTATCAGGACGGCTCGGTCTGGCTACAAGGAAAACGGAGCGGAAAGCTGCACAAGAGCAAGGTTATTACCGGCACGCCGGAACATACCATCGCCGGGCATGAGCGCATGGAGTGCTACAGCTGCCACTCACATACCGTAGTGCAGTGCTATGGCTGTCACACCCGCTATGACAAAGGCAAAAACGGCATGGACTTTATCACCGGGGAGGAAACACCGGGCGCATTCAGTGAGAGCGAAGATTACCGGACACTCTACCCTTTCCCGCTGGCACTCAATCAGCGCGGAAAGATTTCACCCGTGACTCCGGGCTGTCAGACCTTTGTCACGGTGGCTGAAAAGGATGGTTCACTCTCAAAATCAGAATACATCGCCAGATTCAAGGGGAGTCAGCAACTGCGCTTTGCACCGTTTTATTCTCATAACAGCACCAAGAAGGCGATCGGATGTGCTGAATGCCATGGCAATCCGGCCTTCCTCGGTTTCGGCCAGCATATCGTCGAAGGTACCAGTATAAAAGGCACCCTGATCTGCGAACAGTCCGATAGGAAGCCGCTGGACGGTTTTCTGACCATGAAAAACGGGACGGTACGCGCATATTCAGCAATCACCCGCGAAACGTCCCGCCCACTGAGCGGAGCTGAAGTGAAGCGGGCGCTGGCGGTCAATCTCTGCCTCCCCTGTCACAACAAGGCTGCCGACCCTATCTATCGCAAAGGAGTGAATCAGCGTGCGCTTACTGATGCTCGTCATCGTCAGCTTCTGTCTGACAAATAACTCTCTGGCGGTTCAGCTGCATGGCGGGCTGATCTGTACGTCATGTCATGGACGAACCGCAGCGAGCAATCAGGTGGCCGGGTGCATCGTCTGCCATCCGGATAAAGAGCGGATTTTCGAGCGCGCCATGTCCACGCGCAGCGGGGAAAAGAGTTTTGTTGAGCGCAGTTATGCTAAGGTTGATTCCGGCTTCTGGGATAAGAACTGCACGTCATGCCACCTTTCAAGCTGTCGTGATTGCCATGAAAACGGCCCCGTTATCAAAAAGCCGACCGTGGCAACCTGTCAGAAATGTCACAAGGGATATTATACCGGCTGGGATTATTCCGGACGTGCGCCGCGTGAAGACAATATGCGCTATCAACGGGGGATCGCAGTGGAGGCAGAAACATTCCTCAAGATGCTACCGGACGTTCATTATACTGCCGGGATGCTGTGTTCTGCCTGCCACTCCATGCAAAGTCTTG
>Ga0194037_1000813_pt1 | contig 24202 bp, 27 predicted proteins | sample JunL306m_MetaG_FD_148653 | JGI IMG/M metagenome (GOLD analysis project Ga0194037, IMG submission 148653) | Anoxic zone freshwater microbial communities from boreal shield lake in IISD Experimental Lakes Area, Ontario, Canada - Jun2016-L304-6m | ecosystem: Environmental > Aquatic > Freshwater >...
CCCTTAGTGATTCGTAAAGATCCCAATGATCAAGGTTTCGAAAAGCCCAAAAATCGCGACGCTCGCTTTAGGCATTACTTAGAAGGCCAAGTGACTAAATATGCAGATCAGGTGTGGTGGTTTACTGAAGGCGCGCTGCATTATGCAAAGGTGCGCAATCCCAATTTAAATACTCCAAATAATGCTCACGGATTTATGGTATTGCCGGGAGCGGAGCCGCCAGGCGGGCTATCTTCTACCAAGCCCCATACCTATTCAGACAAATTAAATCTATGTCATTTCGGTTCTTTAGCTAATGATCGTTCTTTATCTACTATCCTCAATGCTTTAGTTCCTTTGTTTAAAAAATATCCAGAGGCAAGAGATTTGATTCGAGTTCATGCTTACGGTGCACCCTTAGATTCTTTAACGATTGACGCTATTCAGAGCCTAGGATTTAGTGATGTGCTGCAATCTCATGGCCGACTTGAAAAAGATCCAGACACTGGTAAGTCTGGGCGTGAGCGTGTAGTAGAAAAGATGCAAGAGGCAGATGTATTGATACTGCTGCATGGTAATGATGAGTGGTGCGCTGAATATATCCCTTCCAAGTTTTATGAATACCTGTGGACTGGTCGCCCTATTTGGGCCATTACGCATCGAAATCCACAGTTAGATCAGATGTTGCAAGACCGCGGTGCTTACCTTAGCTTAGAAGGCGATAAAGCGGGAATTTCTATGGCGCTAGAAAGAATCTGGTTAGACTGGCAACAAAAGCAGCTACGCATTCCTGGTGGTAAGCCCATTGGGGTACAGCAGGCAGTGTATAAAATACTTTCTGAAGTTCAGAAAAATAAGGAAAGCATTTGAAAGATCTCATTCTCTATTGCAAGTCATATCGACGGGATTTTCTACGTCTAAAGCGTTTGCTAGAGTCAATTCAGAAATATAACGTAGATCAAATCCCATTGTATATTTCAACCCCACAAGATCAATGTGAGGAACTAAAGAATATTCTTGGTTCGAATACCGAATACCACTGGGTATCCGATGAATCCATCATTGCAGCTAATCCAAGAGTAAAAGCAGGAATAGAGAAAACTAGGTCTGGCTCTTTAGCACAGCAAGCGATCAAGTCTGAGTTCTGGAGACTAGGGATCTCTGAAACCTATGTTTGTCTTGATTCAGACTGCATCTTTCTCAAAGAGTTTGGCCGTAAGGATTTCATTGCACCAGATGGCAATCCGTATACCGTTATTTACCAGAACAAAGAATTTTTTCAGTTGGCAATTGACCGAAATCATTCGAAGGTTGTGGAAAATTTATGCCTTGAAGGAGATCGAGTTAAAGCTTTATTTGGTAGAAATGGACCTAATTATTATTGCCCTTGCCCACCGTTTGTTTGGTCAGCCAAAGTTTGGCGCTCGCTCGATGAGCAATTTCTCATTCCTAAGGATCTGACCTTCTGGGATATTTCTACTACAGACCATCCAGAGACACTGCTGTATCTTGAAGCACTCTTGAATTTTCAAGCTATTCCATTAAAACCCATAGAGCAGTTGTTTCGGATTTATTACTATGACTGGCAGTTTTATTTATTGCGAAGGTTGGGGGAGTCTGAAAATAGGCTTACCAAGAATTACTTGGGAGTTATTTATCAATCTAACTGGGATTCGGATTTAGATCTTGGGGTGCCTGAAAAATCATTGCTTTCAAGGGCAAACAAAAAAGTAAAAAGATTTTTACGCTATTTACAAAGCTATCTTTAAAAGATGAATTACGCTTGATGACAGCTACCCCTTTGCCACTGCAGATTTTGGTTATTTCTTTGCGTAGATCACTCGATCGAAGGGTAAAGGTCGAGCAAGAGATGCAGCAGATTTCTCTGCCATGGGCTTTCTTAGATGCAATTGATGGTTCTGCCTTGCAGAGCCCTCCAGCTGAATATAAGCCCTTAAAAGTGAAGTGGCTTCAAGGTTATGAGTTAACAGCAAATGAGATTGGTTGTTATCTTTCTCATAAAGAGGCTTGGAAGCGTTGTATTGAGAAAAATATCCCGACATTGATTCTCGAGGACGACTTTGTCTTAGCTCCAGAGTTCGTGCAGGTCATTCAGACTCTTATGAGCAACCTGAATGCTTGGAGCTTTGTAAGGTTGCAAGGGCTTTATGAAGTTGCATATGAAGAAGTAGCCTTGATTGATGGCGTTCGCTTGGTCAAAAATATTGGTGATGCAGTTGGAGCGACTGCATATCTCCTAAAGCCAGAAATAGCACGTACTTTAATTCATGAATCATCTGATATTTATGAGCCAGCAGATCATTTTCTAGAGCATCAAAAAAAACATGGCCTAGAATTTTTGGCTGTACGCCCATACCCAGTCGACATCACTCGAGCCAAGTCTACGATTGATGATAGACATGAGCGAGCCCCAGTTCAGGGTCTCAAAAAACGTTTACGCTCGGTTGCTCGCGCTCTTGATCGCACATTTAGTAAACGACCCTGGTTTCCTAGGTAAAGCACTACTGCTCTTTAAGAATGCCTAATCCATTTCATATTAAGTACCGACCTGATGTAGATGGTCTTCGCGCAGTTGCCATCCTTTCGGTAGTATTGTTTCACGGCTTTCCACAATATATACAAGGGGGCTTTGTTGGCGTAGATATTTTCTTTGTAATATCGGGCTACCTAATTTCTACAATTATTTACTCCAATCTAAAAACAAATAGCTTTAGTTTTTTAGATTTTTATTCTCGTCGTATTAAAAGAATTTTCCCGGCACTCCTTGCAGTTCTCATTAGCGCCTTTATCTTTGGGTGGTTTTGCTTGACTCCGCGCGAGTATGAAACCCTCAATCAAGAAATTGCTGCAGGAGCTGCATTCTTTTCTAATTTTATTTTCTGGCGTCAAAGTGGATATTTTGATATAGCAGCAGAAAAAAAGCCCTTGCTCCACTTATGGTCACTAGCAGTTGAAGAGCAGTTCTATATTTTTTGGCCGCTCATTTTGTGGACTTTCAGCAAGTTAAAAGCAAATCTTTTTTATTTAACTATCTTCATTCTCACAATTTCCTTTGTCTTCAATATTATCTATATTGGAACTGACCCTATTGGAGCTTTTTATGCTCCTTACACTCGTTTTTGGGAGCTTTTGATGGGTGCATCATTGGCTTATCTTAGTGTGCACAATCCTAGCAATATCCAAACAAGCCCACTCTTTAGATCTATTTTTTCCATCGTTGGCTTTACGTGTATTCTTTTTGCGGTATTTGCATTTAACAAGTCACTTGCATTTCCTGGATGGTTTGCATTGTTACCTGTGGTGGGGGCAACTCTACTAATTTTTGCTGGTCCTGAGGGGCTCATTAATCGCATATTACTTAGAAACAGGGCAATGGTTTGGGTTGGCTTAATCAGTTACCCTTTATATCTCTGGCACTGGCCAATTTTTTCCCTAGGGCGTATTTATACTGGGCATGCTTTGACGGAGTTATAAACTGCAGCAGCAATTTTTGCTGCATTTGTATTGGCTTGGCTAACATTTAAGTTGATAGAGTCGCCAATTAGGAAGTCTTCTAGCTTTAGATTAAAGATAGTTGTAATGATCTTCCTAATGATTGGGGTTGGGGTATCAGCATATTTTGTAAAAGAAAATAATGGAATTGCATCTCGATTCCCGGTCGAGCCACTACAGCGTAATAGTCAATTAACTGGATGTGATAACGTTGTTCAAAATGGCATCCTGTATCCATGCACATTCGGAAATTTGGATGCCAAAAAAATCATACTCATTTATGGAGATAGTCACGCAGGTCACCTCACAAGCGCTTTAAATCAAGCCCTGGGTTCACAGTTTAAATTGATCTTTTTAGGTTATGGAGACTGTTTCTTATCCAAAAAAGAGGGCGCTGATAGAGATAAGATGTGCCAATTGATGTGGGGTCAAATACGCCAATTAAGACAAGATTCCCCTTATGCTGTCATACATGCCCAGCGCTGGGGAGGCATGGACCTTGAAGCTTTAAGAGATCAAATGCAACAAGCTTACAAGGTTAGTGGCTTGGCCCCTGAAAAAATTGCCATTGTTGGCTCAATCCCAAATGTTGATTTAGATTGCGAGATTGCCAATTACTATATTCCCGCAAGAAAAAAAGAATGCCCTGTGTATGCTGATCAATACCCATCTAATGAAAAATTTATATTGCTTACTAAGCAGTTAGACAAACCAAAGAATCTCGTTTTTATCTACCCGTATGAAAAGCTTTGCCCTCAGGGTGTCTGCCAGGTGATTAGTGGTTCTACAGCCAATTATTGGGATGATTCCCACATGAGTCGCGAAGGTGCACTCATGGCAATTCCGGATTTAATTAGATATCTTCAGAACTAATTTAAGAATTAACCCCTTGATCAACGCTGCTGTCATTTCTCCAGCAACTGAGGGGGGTGATATTACTTAGAGCGACTGGAAATAGAGCATTCATTCTTAATTGAAAATCTCTATCTGAAAAATGTACCAACCTCTTTGATTTATCGGAGTAATAGCCGCCAATACTTTTCCAGGCAAATTTATAAAAGCTACTACCGCTGTGGGTCATATTGATATCGTTATATTTGCGGTAGCTTTCTACCTGATTTGGGAGGCGTAAGTCGATTTCAATATTTTCAATTGAGCAAATCGATTGAATTAGTTTTGGAGTACTTCCAAGGCTGTTACCTCCAAAATGAAGGGAATGTCCTCCAAGTAAGGCTGCCTGGGGATATTTTTTAAGGATCTGATGTGTAACTTCAATGCTGTCATGCATGAGGTAGTCATCATCATTCAAAATCATGATGAGATCAGAATTAGAATATTCAATACCTTTATTTAAGCTCGCTGCTTGGCCTAAATTACTTTCATTTTCCAGGGTGGTAAAGCGCGGTGTACTACTGGGCTGGTTTTCTTGAATAAGTCCTTGAAGAATTTGTAGAGTGTTATCAGGCGATTGATCAACAACGAAAATGACTTCGTTTGGGGCTACGGTTTGCCGTTGAATGCTCTCAAACATCTCCTTCAGAAATGGAGCATGGCCATAGCAAGGAACTACAACTGCAATAGATGGGCGTCCAGAAGAAGGGGGTCTTGATTTCTCTGCGACTTGTGTACTTCTGACAAAGGCACGAATTTTTCTTTGAGATATTTCAGGCCGGAATGTCTCTTTAATACCATTGCGAAGTCGTCGATTAAGACCTCTAGCTTTTTGATATAAATTGGTAAGGAGCATTTAGTAATAATTCAATTAAATTTTTGAGAATTACTGATCTTTTCCCAATCAATGCCTGGCGATAAAAAGTCAACCATGCAGTGGGTAGAAAGTCCTGGAATCGGACTGATTATTTTTCTAGAGTTTTTCTCAGCTAGGGCTGTAAAGAACTCATGATCTCCACCGCTACTTTTGATAATTTGCGCATCTTCATTGAGAATTCTTGAGCTAACTAGAAAAGATGCGCAGGTGCTCGGAGTACTTCTCCAGTGATGATTGCCATGAAAAAATAGTTTAGATTCTAAATCATCATATTGCTTATATAGATACTTATCAAAATGATCATATAGTGAAACATATTCAAGATTTTTACCTAGGTTAATTAGGCTTGATAACTTGTTAATCCAGTTAGCATCGTGTAGATAATCATTCTCTAAAAAGTAAATCCAGTCATCATCTGAGTATTTTTGATCTAAGATGTAGTCAATAGTGTGATAGAAAGATTTAGCATCGGAGCCCCCAGCAAATTGAATAATTTTAATTTTGATAGGGGATTGTTGCCCTTTGGTCTTCATATAAGTTGAAAGAAAATCGTCATTAAATGAAGCATCGTTGCCATCAAACATGATGGTCAAATCTACTTTTAAGGGCAGTTCTTTATTCGAAAGGGTGGATATTAAATTCAGAAAGCATGACTCCATTGAAAACCAGTCTGGCCTAGCTTTGGTTGCCGGCTCATAAATGTGAACGTGGCGGAAGAAGATATGCAGTTTTTTCTTGAAAAATTTATCTAAAAACATGGTTAGCGCTATCTAAATGAGGGACTTAATTTTTATAGTAAGGTTGTTAGAATACAGTTATGAATAGTAAAAAGCCAATTTACGTTACTCAGCCCTATCTTCCTGATTTAAAGGAATTTTACCCCTACTTAGAAGCAATCTGGGAGAGTAAAAATCTTACCAATGGTGGAATATTTCACCAGCAGTTGGAGAAAGAGTTATGTCGCTACCTTGGGGTTGAATATATCTCGCTTTTTAGTAATGGAACCATAGCATTAGTCGTTGCTTTGCAAGCTCTTGGTATACGGGGCGAGGTTATTACAAGCCCATTTTCATTTGTTGCCACTACAAATTCTCTAGTGTGGAACAATATTTCTCCGGTATTTTCTGATATAGATCCAGTTTCAATGAATTTAGACCCTAAAAAAATTGAATCTGCTATTACTAAGAAAACTCAAGCAATACTTCCGGTCCATTGCTATGGAACTTCCTGCGATATAGAGGCAATCCAAGAAATAGCCGATCGTCATAATCTAAAAGTTATTTATGACGCAGCACATGCTTTTGGAGTGCAATGCCATTGTGGGAGTATTTTGAAGCATGGTGATTTATCTGTGCTTAGTTTCCATGCAACCAAAATTTTTAATACTTTTGAGGGCGGGGCGATTATTAGTCACACTCCCGAAATGAAGCGTCGCATTGACCAGCTTAAGAATTTTGGTTTTGTGGATGAAGTTACTGTGGTTGAGTCTGGTATTAATGGAAAAATGAGTGAAATTAATGCTGCTTTTGGACTTTTGCAACTGAAACATGCTAAAGAGGTACTCTATAAGCGAAAGCAGGTTGCCGAGCTTTACAATCGGGGCCTCAAAGATATAGAGGGCATCGTCATTGCGCAGAATAATCTGTCGGATGAAAGTAATCACTCTTATTACCCCATACTGGTAACGAAAAATTACCGAATTAGTAGGGATCAACTATATGAAAGATTGAAGAGTGAAGACATTTTTTCGAGGCGATATTTCTATCCTTTGATTTCAGAGTTTCCCATGTATAAAAATCTTCCCTCCTCCACACCATCAAACTTGCCAATTGCTACCGAAATAGCTAATGAAGTCTTGTGCCTACCTATTTATCCTGGATTGGGTGAAGATAGCATCTCTAAAATTATTAGCATAATAAAAGCATCGGCAAGTTGATATGAGAAAGGTTTTAGTTTTTCCTGCAGGTACTGAGATTGGACTTGAGATTTACTCAGCCCTCCATTCTTGTAAAGAAGTAGAATTATTTGCTGCGGGGCAGGCAATCTCAAATCATGCTGAATTGCTATACGACAATTACTACCAAATTCCAAGTGTTCACTCAGATAAATGGCTGGACGAACTTATTTCTGTCGTCAAAAAACTGGGTATAGATTATATTTTTCCGGCCCATGATGATGTTGTCGTGGCGCTTAGTGAAAATAGAGACAAAATACCAGCCACAATTCTTATTCCATCCCATGCAATCTGCTTATTAACACGTAGCAAAAGCGAAACCTATCAAAAACTGAAATCTGTAGTTAAAACACCAAAGGTTTACAAGGACACTGATGATGTAGTGACTTTTCCTATTTTTATTAAACCTGATAAAGGCCAAGGATCCTTTGGAATCAAGCTCATTAAATCTAGAGAAGAATTGCAGCAATCAATAGAAGAAATTGAAAGCCCTATTATTTCGGAATATTTGCCAGGCAATGAATATACCGTTGATTGTTTTTCAGATAGGGAAAAAGGATTACTATTTAGTGGGGCCCGACAACGTCTGAGAATGCGTAATGGGATTGCAGTAAGTACTCAGATAATTGAGAGCCCCATTTTTAACTCATTTGCCCAAAAAATTTCAGATGAACTAAGCATGCAAGGAGCTTGGTTTTTTCAGGTTAAAGAAGATATAAATAGTGAATTAACGCTTTTAGAAATTGGCCCAAGAATTGCAGGGTCAATGGCTGCCAACCGTGTTCAGGGTGTTAATTTTCCACTGTTGAGTATTTTTGAAGCAGAGCGATTGCCCTTATCTATTTTGAAGAATTCCTATCCAGTTTTGTTAGATAGAGCCCTAAAAAACAAGTATAAAAAGAGTATTGATTTTGATAGTGTGTACGTTGATTTTGATGACACTATTCTCTTAGGTAGTCAAATTAATTTACAGGTAATTCAATTTCTATATAAGTGTGTAAGTAAAGACATAGAAATTATCTTGATCACTAGGCATGCCGGCGATTTATCAAAGACATTAAGTAAATATCGCTTGAATCACTTATTTGACAAAATTATTCACCTTAAGAAAGATGAGAAAAAATCATCGGCAATCACTCATAAGAATGCTATTTTTATAGATGATAGTTTTTCGGAGCGAAGAGATGTTCAAAAGGTTAAAAAAATTCCTACTTTTGATTGTTCAATGATGGAGTTTTTGCTAGACCAATAATTTTCTTAAGATAAATCGCTCAAAATGACTTTTAAATAGTCTTTAAGCGGCTCTATTGAAGGTTTCTTTTGCAATAAAGCTTCGGATTGATAGGCCTCAAGCTTTTCTTTATTTCGAAACAAATCCGGAAGTTCTTGAAAATCACTTTTAAATAGCGGCTCGAGATTTAAGAATGCGCTTGGATTAAAGTCGACGCTGATATTGTCATCTGTCCAAGTAATAGGCAAACAGCCAGAATAAAAACCTTCTGGTATTTTTTCTGTGTAATAGCCTGGATATAAACCATTCTCGGGACACAAGTTAAAAGAAAAATCTTTGAGGATATCCATCTTCAGAAATCCGCTAGAGTGATGACTTTTAATTTCTTTGTTGAAGAAGGCGCCAAAACCCTGGATTGGAATCACTTTTTCTAGCGCTTTAAAGAGTGATCCCCTCGGCTCCCTGAGATGTGAAGAAAGAAGGGCGCATGTTCCGCCTCTTTTGAGGTATTGATCCCCAAGCGGAGACATTAAAGTAGATATGCTTAATAGCTCGCCATATCTAGGATTAGTATTGCCTAGGATGCCCTCATGAGACCAATCTAGCATTTCCATCCAATAGGGAAATCTCATGTGATTGTTTGATTGCACGCCAAGGTCAAATGAGATGGAGTAGTCAGCGCTTACAAAATCATGTCGCTCGTTCTCTTGGGTGTGCAAAAGCTTTAAGGGATCCTGCCGTCTCTTGGTGCTAATAGCATTCATCGATTTACTAGCTAGCGGCCTGAGAGGTTTTGGGAGCCATCGATAAGGCTTTTGGTTTTCCTTAAAAAAGGGTCCAAGAATGAGTAAATCTGCTTGATCATGGTTTACCCAGTCAATCCGGTATCCCATACTCTGAATAATAATAGGCAAAAGACTCGACTGATAGTCATGTGGCACACCCTTAGTTGCTATCTTGATTGATTTCATGTGGCTTATTCAGTAAAGATTTGAGGCTTAGTCATCATAATTCACTAATGCCCAGGGTAATTTTCGGGTGAAGGCGCTTTTCAGCTTTTTCTTGGCAAGATGGTAGTACAAGCGCCCACTAGATTTCTCATGCAAAACATTTTCTACAAAATGTAAAAACGAAGTATCTATCGAGTGAATTTCTGTAGCCTTCTCAACCAGTTTTGTCCAGTCAAAGATATTATGTGTTGCTGGATAAATTTCAATGACTTTTAACTTGGATGGATTCTCGATTTTTAGTGGGTAAGTATTGTTTCCAGACTCTGTTCTACATACCAACATGAAAGGCTCATCCTGTGGATTGAGGCGCTCATAAAGTGCCTCTGATTCTGGGCCTGGTGGGACTGCTGCTTTACTCCAGCGATATTCAAACGGAACGTCATATTCAGCATAAAAAGATTCATCAAAACGTTTGATGTCAATATTGTCAATACCGATTGTCTGATAGCTCGCATTTAAAAAAGTGGCTAATTGCCTCGCTTCACGGCCACTAGTAACTACGGTAGGGAAAATATTTTTTGTGCCCTGGAGCATCCAAGCTATGGAATGATAGTACTGGGGCAAACAAGCAATGTGATATCGGATCTCGGGATTCTTCTCTGCAAGGGCGCGCAAGAGACCTAAGCAGATAAGATTATCACCTAGTCCAAAGTGCGCCTCTATCAACACCACATTCTTTTTACGCCTTGCAAACAGGTGCTTGACGGCACGTTTAAAGTTGGATTGGTGAAATGTATTAAACATATCGAGTTGGCTTCTTATTGAATAGAGAAGGAAGATATATTTTAAAGAAGTAGGGAATGCTTACCTTAATAAAGTAGGGTTTAGCCCTTTCCCACTTCTCAAAGCTAATAAAGTCATATTGCTTTGAAAGTTCCGCGGCCTTTTTTGAGCTTAAAAATGCGACATGGTTTAGTAATGTATTACCAAGCCGCCACCAAGGCCTATCGGTGTAGATTATTTGATCTACATGACGATGCGAAATAAAGGTGCCTAAGGTTTCATACTCGCTGAAGCTATTTGGCGCATCAAAATTGATTTGACTTAACAGCGCTTCTATCCAAGGCATTTTGAATCTTTCCTCTAGCTCTAAGCAAAATTCATTAAGCCATGAAACTCTAACTGGAAAACATTGGGCAATAAAAGAAAAGGAGACTATCTTTTTGAGCCCGGTGAGTTTTTGAATGGTTTCAAAGTAGGGCTCATGATTCTCTGTACCCTTGTAATAAACTAATTTCCCTTCGGGGTTGATAAATTCTAGTTTATGGATGGGTGCAGTATCCGCATCCCAAATCAAAACAACCGCATTTTCTTGATTGTCTTTAATGGCAAATAACTTAATGAATTGTTGTAGATACCAGCCAAATTGACTTTTCTTATCTAAAGGCAAGAGCTGTAAAAGTTGATCTTTGAATTGCTCTGTATAACGCGATTCCCCCATTACTTTGAATTCCGGAGGAGATTTTTTTATAAACTCTTCAATTTCTCGATCGGGGACAATGACTCGATATTGTTTAGCTGCAATATTGCGAACCATAAAACGAGAAGTAACCTCCCAGGCCTCAATATCCTTAAGGCAGCAAACAGAGATCAGTTCAGAAATTTGCAGGGGAATTTCAGGCATAATTTGCATGATAAACCTTAATAAATTGGGCTACTAACAATGATCTTAGTAACTGGTGGCGCCGGCTTTATCGGCGGTAATTTTGTATTAGATTGGTTATCCAATCCGAATGCTGAAGGCATTGTTAATCTCGATAAATTGACCTATGCGGGTAATTTAGCCACCCTTGACCCTTTGAAGGCGAACTCTCATCATGTGTTTATTCATGGTGATATTGGCGATAAAGAACTCGTCACTAAACTACTCAAGGAGCATCAGCCGCGTGCTATCGTGAATTTTGCAGCAGAAAGCCATGTCGATCGTTCGATTCATGGGCCTGCAGAATTTGTGCAAACGAATATTATGGGCACTTTCAATTTACTGGAGTGCGCTAGAGAGTATTGGGGAGGTCTTGATGCTGCTGCTAAGAAAGCATTTCGTTTTCATCATGTTTCCACTGATGAAGTTTATGGCTCACTATCTGCCACAGATCCTGCCTTCACGGAAACTAATCCGTACGAACCGAATAGTCCCTATTCTGCTTCCAAGGCCGCCTCAGATCATTTAGTACGCGCTTGGTTTCATACCTATGGGTTTCCAGTAGTGACGACCAATTGTTCAAATAACTATGGCCCATATCACTTCCCAGAGAAATTAATTCCACTGGTGATCTTAAATGCCCTTAATGGCAAGCCGCTGCCAATCTATGGTGATGGTCAGCAAGTGCGAGATTGGCTTTATGTAGGCGATCACTGCGCCGCTATTCGCGAAGTATTGGTAAAGGGAAAATTAGGCGAGACCTATAACATTGGCGGCTGGAATGAAAAAGCCAATATTGATGTCGTTAAAACGATTTGCCGTATTTTGGATGAATTAAAACCTCGTGCCGATACCAAGACCTATGCTGAGCAAATTACGTTTGTTCAAGATCGCCCCGGCCATGATCGCCGCTATGCTATTGATGCTAGCAAGCTTGAGCGAGAGCTTGGGTGGCGTCCTACGGAGACTTTTGATACAGGCATTCGTAAAACTGTACAGTGGTATTTGGATAATCCAGCATGGATTGAGGGTGTAGTCAGCGGCTCTTATCGTGACTGGTTACAAAAGCAGTACAACTGATACTAAGAAATGCGTAAATGAATATCCTCGTATTTGGCAAAGATGGTCAACTAGGAAAAGCGTTTCAAAAACTATTTGGCTCTATGCATTTTTCAGAGGCAAATACTCAATATGTAGGCCGTGATCAATGTGATCTCAGCAACCCCGTCGCCCTGTCGCATTTTCTGAGTCAATCTAAAGCAGATCTCATTATCAATACCGCTGCATATACTGCGGTAGATAAAGCTGAGACAGAGGCAGAGCTGGCTTTTGCTATCAATGCTAAAGCACCTGAACTGATGGCTCATTATGCAGTAGAGCAGGGCGCTACTTTTTTACATTACTCAACTGACTATGTTTTTGACGGTAGTAAAAATAGTTTTTATGTAGAGGATGATTCTCGCAACCCATTAGGTATTTATGGCAAAAGCAAAGCTGCAGGGGAAGAGGCAATAGAAAAAGTTTTTGCCAATTCTGTAAATGGGCAATATGCTATTTTGCGAACGAGCTGGGTCTATGGAGATGGCAATAATTTCATTCGGACAATTTTACGTTTAGCAAAAGAGCGCGAAGAGCTCAAGGTCATTAATGATCAATATGGCGTACCAACTAGCGCAGGGTGGTTAGCGCAAGTCAGCTTAAATTTGGTATTAGAGCAGCAGCTCAATCTCAGAAAATTTACCTCTGGTATTTATCATTCAGTTCCTACTGGAGAAACTACCTGGCATGGCTTAGCCAGGTTCACTGCCCAAGCTGCTATTGATGCTGGTGTCATTCTGAAGGCGGGTCCTGAGGTAATCAAGCCTATCCTGGCAGTGGAATACCCGTTGCCAGCCCCCAGACCCATGAATTCACGTATGGATACGGCTAAATTGCACCTTACCCTAGAGCATATTGGCGATATGTCAAAATTGCAGCATTGTAAGCAGGACTGGAGCGATGAGGTTCGGGCCTATGTTGCTCAGCTTGCCCAAGATGGACTCATTTAAAGGTTAAAAGTATGGCGGTAAATCGTAAGGGGATTATCTTGGCAGGCGGGTCTGGTACTCGTCTGTATCCAGTGACTCAAGCAGTTTCTAAACAGTTGATGCCAGTCTACGATAAGCCAATGGTGTATTACCCATTGAGCACTTTAATGCTGGCTGGTATTCGTGACATATTGTTGATTTCTACTCCACACGACACCCCTCGATTTTCTGAGCTCTTAGGTGATGGTTCGCAGTGGGGGTTAAATATTGAGTATTGCGTACAGCCATCTCCAGATGGTCTTGCTCAGGCCTTTACTTTAGGCAAGAACTTTGTTGGCAATCATCCGAGCGCTTTAGTCTTGGGCGATAACATTTTCTATGGCCATGAATTAGTAGATCAACTCAGTAGTGCCGATGATAGAAGTGTTGGCGCTACCGTATTTGCTTATCACGTGAATGATCCAGAGCGTTATGGTGTAGTGGAGTTTGATAAAGACAATAAAGCGCTCTCAATTGAAGAAAAGCCTGTAAGCCCTAAAAGTAACTACGCTGTTACCGGGCTATATTTTTATGACAAGCAAGTTTGTGATATTGCTGCATCAATTAAACCGAGTGCCCGCGGTGAATTAGAGATTACTGACATCAATCGTGCGTATCTTGATAAGAATGAGCTTAGCGTAGAAATCATGGGTCGGGGTTTTGCTTGGCTAGATACGGGCACGCATGATTCTTTATTGGATGCGGCAGGTTTTATTGCTACCTTGCAGAAGCGCCAAGGTTTGATGGTGGCCTGCCCTGAAGAGATTGCCTATCGTCAGGGTTGGATCAGTGCTGATGTGGTCCAAAAAGTAGCCGCTCAGCTCAGTAAAAATAGTTATGGCCAATACCTGAACAAAATTCTGAATGAGATTAATAGTTCAGCTCAGGCTAGCTCGTTCTTTACAAAGAAACCTAGTAAATGACTGTGCCAGCTAGGTTACAAGTAAGCCCCACTGCAATTCATGATGTATTGCTCATTGAGCCTAAGGTTTTTGGCGATGAGCGTGGTTGGTTTACTGAGTCATTTAATGCAAATGATTTTTTCGATGCCACCAGACTCGACTTTGAATTTGTCCAAGATAACCATTCATTTTCTCGTCAGTGGACTTTGAGGGGTTTGCACTATCAACTAGAACAGACCCAGGGTAAGTTAGTGCGTGTTGTTGCTGGCAGCGTGTTTGACGTGGTAGTTGATATTCGTAAAGATTCACCAAGTTATGGCAAGTGGCTTGGGCTTGAGCTCAGCGCCCAAAACCACAAGCAACTTTGGATTCCGCCAAAATTAGCCCATGGTTTCTTAGTGCTTTCAGAATCGGCTGAGTTTCTCTATAAGACAACTGACTACTATCACCCGCAAAGTGAAGTATGTTTGGCGTGGAATGATTCAGTAGTGGATATTAAGTGGCCCCTACCAGCAGGAATATCGCCCAATATGAATGCCAAAGATACAGCAGGCTTGCATTGGGACCTTGCTCCAAAGTTTTAAGCTCCTATGAGCAATTTATCCTCCAACAATTTGATTTCTTCCCCAAAAATTCTACTGGTGAAACTCTCTTCACTGGGCGATGTATTGCATAACTTACCAATTCTTTGGGATTTACGGGCACGTTTACCGGGTGCACAAATTGATTGGGTAGTTGAGGAAGGGTATGTGCATTTACTTGAGCCTCTTTTAAGTAGAGATGGATTTAAAGGCATTGATCACATCATTCCATTCGGGTTACGTCGCTGGAAAAAGAATCTGTTGAAACCCTCTACATGGCAGCAATTCTTTGCATTTAAGAAGCAATTGCAGGCAACTCAATACAACTACATTATTGAAACTCAAGGTCTTTTAAAGTCAGCATTAGTTTGTGCTCTAGCTAATAAATCCAGTGATACTGTGATTGCAGGACTTGCTAATGCTACGCAATTTTCTGGATATGAGCCTATTGCTAAATCTTTCTATAACCAGTGTGTACAAGTGCCTATTGACTGCCATGCGGTTGATCGCTCCCGCCGAGTAATGTGCTCCGCGCTAGACTGGCCCTTACTAGAGCGAACAAATACGCCCTTGTTCTACCCAGAATCCTTTACTGATGCGCTGCCTGAAAAGAAAATAGAAGGTATAAAAAGCCCTTATGTATTATGTTTTCACTCAACTGCAAGAGCGGCTAAGCGTTGGTCAAATCAACACTGGATCACTTTAGGAAAAGCACTTTCTACTCGTGGCTACCAAGTGGTCTTACCTTGGGGGAATTCTAGTGAGAAGGTAGTGAGTGAAGAAATTGCCAAGCAAATACCAGGTTCGTTCGTCCCTCCGGCATTTTCAATTGGAGATGCTTTTTCTGTTATTGCTGATGCTGCACTCACTGTCGGTGTTGATACTGGCCTGACGCATTTAGCTGCAGTATTGGGTAAGCCGACTGTAGAAATTTATTGTGATTCACCGCTCTGGAAAACTGAGGGCTATTGGGCCAAAAATATTTATAATGTTGGTGATATTGGGTCTCCACCAAGCACTTCAGAGGTAGTAGGTGCTGCCTTGAGTTTGCTGCCCTGATTTAACGCAGCAAAGTATTAATGGAGATTAAATCTTCATCTGATAAGGCAGCGGCATGCGCTTTTAATTTAATCGCATTCAAGATGGTGCTGTAACGTGCTTGTTGAAGCTGTGATCGAGTGGTAATGACGGTATCAAGGGCAATCAATACATCAATATTGATTAAGGTGCCCACTTGGAACCCAAGTTTGCTTGACTCTAGAGCAGAGCTTGATGAGCGTTCAGCAGCTTCAAAAGCCTTAACACTAGCAAGTCCACCATAAAAACCAGTAAACGCCGTTCTCGTATTTTGGGCTGCAGTACGACGAGCATTGTCATAGTTTGCTTTAGCTTGATCTACGAGCGCAGCATTTTGACGAATGACTGAACTATTGAATCCACCTGATACCAAAGGTATTGTCATTTGCAGTGCGATAGTGTTATTAAAGACATTGGTATTAGCTGGGGTATAACTATTAGGTGTACCGTTTGAAGTGTTGTATCCACTAGTTCCCACAAAGTTTACTGATGGGTAATTTAAAGCTTGCGCAGAGCGGTAAGTACTCTCGGCAAGACTGACTGAAAGTTGAGTGGCTAAGACATTAAAGTTTGCCGCTTCTGCTTGGTTAATCCAATCATTCAAGGTTTGACCTGGAGGTAATTGAGGATTAACAGACTCAGCAATTGGAATGCCCCTACTATCTTTGTTTTTAGAGCGTGGATCCTTCAAAACACCATCAATTTTAGCCTCCTTCACTAGAGGTCTAATAGGACCAACCGGACGTCCAACCAATTGCTCTAATACTCCGCGCTTTACGATGAGATCTGCTTGTGCTGCGATTTCTTGGGAGTTAGCTAAATCAAGAGCGGCTTGCGCTGTGTTGACATCAACAATGGTGGCAAGCCCCGCATCAAATTTAGCTTGAGCAACATCTAACTGCTGTTTAATTAAGTCTTTTTTATTGAGGAATAGCTCAACGTTATCTTGACTCGTGAGCGTATCAAAGTAAGCTTGTGAAACACGAATAATCAGATCTTGTTGTGCCAAGAAAAAACGCATATCTGCGATCTTGGTATTAAGGTCACCTTGTTTGAATGCTTCAAGGGCAGCAACGTTGAATACGGGTTGCGTTAAGGTAACCGTATAACTTTTTTGATCAAATACCCGAGAGTTTCCTGGGTTGCTAGATACTATGGTGGTATTTGCTCCATGCTGGTAGTAGCGCGTGCCGGTAGGAGTGGCATTAGTCTGTGGTAGCAATAGAGACAGTCCTTGCCAATAGAGCTCTTTACTAGCGACATAATTAAAGCGAGCCGCGTTTAATACTGGATCGCTAAATGCGGCTTCTTGATAGAGCTCAATTAAATCGACTGATTGACCTGGGGCACTGAATGCTTGATTCCCAGTAACATTTGAAGGCGCGGAAGTTCTGGGAAGCGCAGGTTTTGTGGGCATCACAAACTGAGGAGGCTGCTCAAGACCAATAAGCGTAGAGGCGCTCATTGGGGTTGGTAGGGCAGGTCTGACTGCATCATTTGGGCTTTGGGCAAAAGCATTCAATGCCAAGAAATTGAGGCCGAGCGCCTGGCTCAGGATTAAACCAATAGTGCTTATCTGGGAGCGGCGAAAACGGGCTTGGGTCATCTAATTCGGATACTTTTCAATGTGCCATGAAGTTTAAAGCCAATTCATTCAAACTGCCTATTTAGCTACTATTTTGCCAAATTCACTTGCATTGCCCATAAGTCTATAAAATTTGCTGATGGATCTAATTTTATTAATAAAGGTAGTCATTCTGGGGGTGGTAGAGGGCTTAACCGAGTTTTTGCCAATCTCCAGCACTGGGCATCTTATCTTAGTTGGCGATTTGCTTGATTTCAACGATGAGCGAGGTAAGGCCTTTGAAGTCATTATTCAGTTCGGTGCAATTTTGGCGGTCTGCTGGGAGTTTCGCGAAAAGCTGCTAAAAGTTGCGCTATCTATTACCACCAGTGCGAATTCCCGTCGCTTTGTTCTTAATTTATTAATTGCATCCGCTCCCGCAATGGGGCTGGCATTTATATTTGGTAAACATATCAAAGCAGTTTTGTTTTCACCGATACCAGTAGCGAGTGCTTTCATCGTGGGCGGTTTAATTATTTTCTGGGCAGAGCGTCGTCAAGAAAAAATCACTCTTGCTAAGAGTCACATCCATTCAGTTGACGATCTTTCACCATTGGATGCGCTAAAAGTTGGTCTAGCGCAGTGTGCTGCATTAATACCTGGTACCTCACGCTCAGGAGCAACCATTATTGGTGGCATGCTATTTGGATTGCCTCGGGCAGTAGCTACAGAATTTTCTTTCTTCCTGGCGATTCCAGTCATAGGTGGAGCCACTGCTTACGAGTTACTGAAGCTTTGGAAGGCGCCAGTTCCATTCTCAGGAGAATTTGCACTTGCAACAGTCATTGGTTTTGTTGCTGCCTTTATCTCCGCATTTATTTGTGTTCGCTGGCTCATTCATTATGTAGCGCACCACAATTTCATTCCATTTGCTTGGTACCGAATTGCTTTCGGACTTTTAGTATTAATTACTGCCTATAGTGGTTTGATTGCTTGGTCGCATTAACCATTTAAAAAATATAAGGAATACAGAACTCAAGATGGATCCATCAATTGACACAATTACTAATAATATTCAGCTAGCACTAGCACCAGTTTTCTTGCTGACTGCAGTTGCTACTCTGATTAACGCCATTTCTACTCGTCTGGCTAGAACGGTTGATCGCATGCGAGCAATTCAGGAAAAGATTCAAGATGGTTTAATCACCGACGAGAGTGTGATTAGGCATATGCGAATTGAGGCTAACGAAGCAAAGATTCGGGGGCGCTTGTGCACGCTGGCCATCTTTTTTGTTGTCTTAAGCGGGGTATTTATTTCTGTAACAGTATTAGAACTCTTCTTTTTTCAGGCCGGTGCAGTACGTTCTTTAAAGACCGATTATGTTGTATGGACCTTCGTGCTGGGATTAGCCTCTTTCATGACCTCCTTATCTATTGTTTTAGGCGAAGTTGTATATGCCTATTGGTCTGCTGGTTGGCACCTCCATCGCCGTTAAAATAAAATAACTTTTATAAAGAATAGATCATGAATAAAATTCTCATCACTGGCGGCGCAGGCTTCTTAGGCTCTCACTTAACTGAGAAACTTCTCAAAGAAGGTAATGATGTTTTGGTGGTGGATAACTACTTTACGGGCACTAAAGAAAACTTGGCGCACTTATTGCCCAATCCCCGTTTAGAGCTCATGCGTCACGATGTAACTTTTCCGCTCTATGTAGAAACAAACCAAATCTATAACTTAGCTTGCCCAGCTTCGCCAGTGCATTATCAATATGACCCTGTACAGACTACTAAGACTAGTGTGCACGGGGCCATTAATATGCTCGGCCTTGCCAAAAGAACGCGCGCTCGGATTTTGCAAGCTTCTACTAGTGAGGTGTATGGTGACCCAGAAGTCCATCCTCAGCCAGAGGAATATTGGGGCAAGGTCAATCCCATCGGTATCCGCTCTTGCTACGACGAAGGTAAGCGCTGTGCTGAAACCCTCTTTTTTGACTACAACCGTCAGCACAACTTAGATATCAAAGTAGTTCGAATCTTTAATACCTATGGACCCCGTATGCACCCCAATGATGGGCGCGTAGTGAGTAACTTCATCGTGCAAGCATTGCAAGGTAAAGACATCACTATTTATGGTGATGGGCAGCAAACCAGAAGCTTTTGCTATGTCGATGACTTAATCGATGCCATGGTCAAAATGATGGATAGTGAGAAGGGCTTTACGGGACCAGTCAATATTGGCAATCCTGGTGAGTTCACCATGCTCCAGTTAGCTGAGGCAGTACTAAAGCTCTCAGGCAGTAAATCGAAGATCATTCATCAACCATTACCTTCGGATGATCCAAAGCAGCGCCAGCCTAATATTGATTTAGCTAAAGCAAAACTTGGCTGGCAGCCAAAGGTTAATCTAGAAGATGGCCTTAAAGAGACGATTGCCTACTTTAGGAAAGTTGTAGCTTAAGTTGACGCAGCAAGGGCTAGAAAAATCAGCAAAACGATTTGAGCGCATTCGCTCTTTTGTCTTAAGGGCTGGTAGAACTACTGTTGGTCAACAGCGTGCTATTGATGAGTTAGGCCCTCAGTATCTTTTGCCATTTCAAGATGAGCCATTAGATCTCATCGCTATATTCGCAGGCTCAACCAATCCCAAGATTTTGGAAATTGGATTTGGTATGGGTGAGACCACTGCCAAAATTGCAGCTACTCGAAATACAGACGATTTTCTAGCGATTGAGGTACACACACCTGGTGTAGGTGCACTACTAAAACTGATTGGTGAAAATCAACTCACGAATTTACGCCTGATTCGCCATGACGCAGTTGAGGTCTTAGAAAAAATGATTGCTCCGAATGCTTTGGACGGTATTCATATTTATTTTGCTGATCCTTGGCATAAGAAGCGCCATCACAAGCGCCGTCTCATTCAGGCTGAGTTTGTGCGCTTATTGGTATCTAAATTAAAGCCAGGCGCTTATCTTCATTTGGCAACAGATTGGCATAACTATGCTGAGCAGATGCTATTAGTTTTAAATAACGAAGATACTTTGCAAAATACTTCAACTCATTTGGTAAAGGTGGAAACATTTACCGATGAAGATATTGCCAAACCAGGTGAAATTACCAATGAATTTAAGCCTAGCTTGGAGCAACTGCATTCTGAGCAGCCAGGCTATGTTGAGAGACCCTCTTACCGGCCCGTGACCAAGTTTGAAACCCGTGGGATCAAACTAGGCCATGGTGTTTGGGATTTGGTTTATCAAAAAAAGTAAATCTGGGTGTGTAAACCACACTGCCAGATTTAAGCTGCTGCAATCTCAGTGCTGCGTAATGATTTAGCCAGTAGGTCAAGTACGCCATTGACATATTTATGTCCGTCAGTACCGCCAAAAGTTTTAGCAAGCTCTACTGCTTCATTGATTGCAACCTTATAGGGCACAGAAAGATCTACTGCTAATTCGTAAGTACCGATTAATAGCGCAGCGTGTTCTACCGGGGAGAGTTCATTGATTGGGCGATCAAGCGCTGGAGTTATCAGCGCTTCTAATTCATCGGTACGCTCTAGAACACCTTTAAAGATGCCTTGGAATAGCTCTAATTGACAGCGACGAAATGCGGGGTCTTCAGCTAATTGTTTTGCAATGGAGGCGCTATTCGGTAAGCTGCCTGCACGGCGTACTACTAGACTTTGATAAACGCCTTGCAAAGCATATTCACGAGCACGACGACGTGGGGTCAGTGAGCGCTTGGGAACTACTGATTTCACTTCCTTTGTTGCATCAGGATTGGAAGAGTTAAGACTAGATTTAGGCATGAGAATAATTACTCTTCACTAGAGTTGATTTCGATATTAATATCGGGAGTCAGTGCTAAAGCCAGATTGGCCATTTCTACTACAGCTCTGGCGCAATCCGCGCCTTTTACCTCTACGCGAACTTGTGCTTGTTCATCGGTATCACAAGTTAGTACACCATTTGCAATAGGCAGACCGGATTCAATTGAGATACGGGTGATTCCCGCAGCCGATTCATTTGAGACGAGTTCGAAGTGATAAGTCTCACCACGAATCACTGCGCCAAGCGCCACTAAGCCATCAAACTCACCAGTCTCCACCAATTTTTGTAGCGCAAATGGAATTTCAAGCGCACCAGGTACGGTTACTAATTTGATATCCGCTTGAGCAACACCTAAAGTAATCAATTCTTTAATACAAGCATTTGTGAGAGCTACACAATGCGCTTCATTAAAGCGAGCTTGCACAATACCAATCCGAAGATCTTGACCATTGAGGTCTGACTCTAGTACGCCTACAAAGTCATTGTTAGAGTTAGTCATAATCAATATTTTCTAGATGAGTTTCTATGGAGTTCAAGGTTTAGCTGCTTTGTATGGTTGGTAGCTTGTCACTTCTAGCTTGTAACCAGATAGGCTTGGTACGGGATTTGGATTAGCAAGTAAGCGCATTTTGCCAACACCAATATCTTTTAAAATCTGGGCGCCAATCCCATAGCTTCTAAAATCCGTTTTACGGGCCAATGGCTTTTTCACTTCGTCTTTTGATTGGTTGAGCTTCTGAAATTGAGCCAACCAATCTTGATCGTTAGGTGCTGCTATACCTGCAGCATTGAGCAGTACTGCAACGCCTGCTGGAGCTGCAGCTATTTGCTGTAATGCTTGTGCAAGCGGCCAAGAGTGGTTGCTAACCTGTGAGTCTAAGAAATCTAATACCGTTACAGGCTCATGAACACGCACCAAAGTTTCTTGCGTTTCAGTGGGTTTGCCATGCACCAAAGCAATATGTACGCCTGAGCTTGGGGTATCGCGATAGATAATGCCTTCGAATTTTCCCCAAGGTGTAATAAATTCACGTTTACCTTCGCGCACCACAATACTTTCATGTTGGCTGCGGTATTGAATTAAATCAGCAATGCTACCGATCTTGAGTTGATGCTCTTTAGCAAATTCGAAAAGGTCTGGTAGGCGAGCCATGCTGCCATCATCTTTCATGATTTCACAAATCACAGATGTTGGTGAACAGCCAGCCATTGCCGCTAGATCACATCCCGCTTCAGTATGGCCTGAGCGAATCAGAACGCCACCTGGTTGAGCCATAAGCGGGAAGATATGACCTGGCTGTACTAAATCGTTGGGCTTAGCATTCGGAGCCACAGCGGTTTTAATGGTTAGGGCACGGTCTGCAGCGGAGATGCCAGTAGTGACACCAGCAGCAGATTCAATTGAGACTGTGAAATTCGTTCCCATCGAAGTGCCGTTATCGCGCACCATCAGTGGCAGGTTTAATTGTTGGCAACGCTCACGGGTCAAAGTCAGGCAAATCAGACCACGACCATGCTTAGCCATAAAGTTAACCGCTTCAGCTGTCACATGATCAGCAGCCAAAACCAGATCTCCCTCGTTTTCACGATCTTCTTCGTCAACGAGAATGACCATCTTGCCGGCGCGCAGGTCAGCAATGATTTCTTCTGTGGAGGAAAGGGTATTTGGCATAGCCCTCTATTTTAAGCTGAGCAGGCAATTACTGTGGCGTCCTACAGGAATATGCCGACTTTCAGACAGCAAAGAGCTCGGGCAAGGTCTTTTAAGGGCTGGCAGACCCTCTGAAAATACTCTCATGCACCCACCATGCCAAGCCCCCCAAATTGATCAACCCCAAGGCTTCGTCTTATTAGAAGTCTTAGTAGCCATGAGTCTCATTTTGTCTGCGTGGATGGCCTCGGTCGGTGCCTACCAAAACTTAGCATTACGTAGCACTCAAACAGAGAGCAAAAGAGTCCAACTGCAAAGGGAATTCGATGATTTTGAAATGAGTGAACACGCTAGGGCAAGCATCCGTAAAAACAGCAAAGGCCAAACCCATGAATCTACTCGAGTGTCTAGTCGCAATCGCGCTCAGCATGTTACTTCTCAATCCACTCTTAAAAACCAGCGCTGATTTGATAGCTAAACAAATTGAGTATGAAAAAAGACAACTACTGATCTCTGAAGCAGGTCGCGCATTTGAGCTTATTGGCCGCGCACTCCGAATGGCGGGATATCGCAATATTTATTCTACGCAGCAGCGCAAGCAAGTAGATCAATGGATTACAGTTCAGAAAAAAACAGGCTACCGAGGATCTGATTCTTTGACGGTACAACACGAGCTATCTACTGGGATTGATTTTGACTGCATTGGTAATGTGTTAAATCAAGAGCGCACCAAGAATGGTTTAGCACGCCAAGGATTTTTGGTAGATAGACAGGCTAGCCTTACTAAGGGCGCAAAGGTGAACGGCGGATCTTTGATTTGCCAATCACTGGATCGCCAAGGACGTTTGCAAAATACAACCTTGATGAATGGAGTGAATGCGTTATGGATTGAAGAGCTCACCATTCAAGACAAAGCAACTCCTCAAAAACTTTTTAAAGTGAGTTTGCAAATGACCGATGGAGCCTCATTAAATATAGGCCTGGAGCGCACCTTTAGTACGAGGAACCTGCCATGATTCTTGCTTGGGTAATCTCCTTATTGCTTCTCTGCGCATCCTTAGTGATTCATCTAGAGCGCTTAACTGCGCTAAGAATGATTGAACTCAAAACGATTGAGATAGCGCAGCAACATTTTATTGCCGCAGAAAAAGCAGTATTAGATTGCGAGAAAAATCTCGCTACCCTTTCTGTATTAAGTGAAAACCCCTGTTTTATTCAAGCTATCTCTAAAGGCATTTGGTTAATTACCAGCAAACATAAACCAGCAATTCAAGTACAGCTTGCTCTAGATGAAAAATCAGGCGTCACTACACGCTTAAATTGGCGGCAAGTATTTGAATAAATATCATCCATCCCAAGGGAGTAGCTTGCTTGAATTAATGGCAGTGTTAGTAATTGTTGCCATCATCACGATGATCACAATGCCACTTT
>Ga0194037_1000814_pt1 | contig 24187 bp, 22 predicted proteins | sample JunL306m_MetaG_FD_148653 | JGI IMG/M metagenome (GOLD analysis project Ga0194037, IMG submission 148653) | Anoxic zone freshwater microbial communities from boreal shield lake in IISD Experimental Lakes Area, Ontario, Canada - Jun2016-L304-6m | ecosystem: Environmental > Aquatic > Freshwater >...
CACTAAAATGCGCTCTTCGCCTTCGAATTCACTTTCGCGACCGCCCGAGAAAAAGAAAGTTACGTGAGCAAATTTTTCTGTTTCAGCAATGCGCAATTGTTTCATTCCCAAAGAAGAAACATATTCTCCCAAGGTATTTTGAACATTGTCTTTGTCGAAAATCACGTGCAATCCTTTGTAGCTCGAATCATAAGGTGTCATACAGTAATATTCCAATGGAATAGTGTGCATTCCTTCTTCCGGCATGTCTTTTTGAGTCAAGACTACGGTCAATTCTTTGGCACGGTCATTACGATAGTTGAAGAAAATCACCACGTCGCCAGCTTCAATGGTTGCCAATGGTTTTCCGGCAGCATCAATCGCCACGATTGGATTCACAAATTCATCGGTAACGCCGGCATCATAAGACGCTTGAATGGCAGCAACCACATCGGTTATAGGTTCACCAACACCATTTACCAATAGATCGTACGATTTTTTCACTCGGTCCCAACGTTTGTCGCGGTCCATAGCGTAATATCGGCCAATTACCGAAGCAATTTTCCCGCCAGATTTGGCTGTATGTTGTTCCAATTGTTCCAAAAATCCTTTTCCGCTGCGTGGGTCGGTATCGCGGCCGTCCATAAAGCAATGAATAAAAGCATCATCTACGCCATATTCTTTGGCAATGTCGCACAATTTGAATAAATGGTCGAGGGAACTGTGAACGCCACCGTCAGAAACCAATCCCAAGAAATGGATTTTCTTTTTATTTTCACGGGCATAAGAATATGCACTGATAATTTCGGGGTTTTGCAAAATGCTATTGTCGCGGCAAGCAATGTTGATTTTCACCAAATCTTGATATACCACACGGCCAGCGCCAATGTTCAGGTGACCCACTTCGGAGTTACCCATCTGACCTTCAGGAAGTCCAACATCTTCGCCTGCAGCCAATAGTTGTGAGTTAGGATAGTTTGCCACCAACGAATCGAGGTAAGGCGTTGGGGTGCTGAAAATGACATTAGAATGGGTTTGATTTCCAATTCCCCAGCCATCCAAAATCATTAATAATGCTTTTTTGCTCATATTATTTAGTTGATTATTATATTTCTATAGTTTATGTTTGTGTCTCTACTTTGAAGGTGCAAAATTACTCAATTTTTGGCAATTGTCATAGTGAATCTTGTACTCATTTATCAGTTTTTGGCAAGGATTAATTTCAATATTAGTATATTGACACATTTCCTCTATCTTTGCACTTCATGAAAGTAGCAAAAGTCACTCTTACATTTACTCATTGGCACATTTACTCATTAGCACATTAACAAAATGTTCATCGTCATCGCCTTTATGCTTGCAGGAATTGCGCTTGGTTACGCATTGCGGAGCATAAAAATAAGTTTTATTCATCGAATCATTCTAACACTTGTTTGGGTATTATTGTTTTTGCTTGGGCTAGAAGTGGGTGCCAATGAAACTGTGGTGCGGCAATTCGGCACGCTGGGCTTACATGCTTTTTGGCTCGCAACTGGCGGCACACTGGGCAGTGTGGTTTTTGCATGGTTGCTTTGGATTACCGTTCGCACTAAACTCACCGACAAATGAAAGCAAGCCTCGTGATACTTTCGTTTTTTGCTGTGGGATTGCTGCTCGGAATTTTCCGATTCTTTCCACAAGAGATATTATCCTACAATATCAGTTTTTACGTGCTTTGTGCTTTGATGTTTTCGGTGGGTATCAGCATTGGCAACGACCCAAATTCAGTCAGTAAGTTTCGTCATTTGCATCCTCGCTTGCTCTTTTTGCCACTGATGACCATTGCTGGAACATTACTTGGGGTATTGGCAGTAAGCTTTTTCCTGAAAAACAGAAGCATTTCCGAGTGTTTGGCTGTCGGTTCGGGATTTGGTTATTATTCATTGTCTAGCATTTTGATTACCCAATATAAAGGTATTGAATTGGGGACAATTGCTTTACTTTCCAATATTATGCGCGAAGTTATTACGTTATTATTTGCTCCCTTGATAGTTAAATACTTTGGCAAATTGTCGCCCATTTCTGCTGGTGGCGCTACCACCATGGACACTACTTTCCCTATTATTGTCAGGAATTCAGGCAAGGATTACGCCATTGTTTCCATTTATCACGGCTTCATTCTGGATTTTACGGTGCCTTTTTTGGTCACTTTCTTTTGCAGTTTGTAAGAAAATATTGATGTAATTGATTTGATTTATCATATCTTTGTGACAACATTTTCCCTATCAATAATACATTTAGAAAAAATAAATATGTTTACAACTATATTTATTAAACGATATCTTTGGGTTTTCCTACTGCTTTTCATTTTTTCAACTGCAATTGCTTTTGGGCAAGCAGACCGAAAGAAAGAAGCTATACACGAGATTACACTTTTTGTAATGCCATCTGTTACGCCATTGAATTGGGAAAACCCTGCTACTTTGTTCAGCAGTACTGAAAGTTGTTTGCTAAAATCGGTTTTTATGTCCAACAGATATATATTGGGTCATTTAATTGTCCGCATAAATACTCCCACACTTCACCAACCATTGTATTTGGGAATTCTTTCGGCAAATGAAAAGGAATTAATCGATTTGGTGTTTAAGCAAAAGGTGGGATTTGGTATTTTGGGTGTGGTTACCAAAGGGCGATTTGAGACCGAAGTGGAACTTAAAAAAAAGTTGGAAGCGTATACCGACAGACAGAAATTGGCATTTATGACCTATCGAATTAACGACATTGCGCTTCAACGAATATTGAGTTTCTACAAACAATTTACTGCCAAAAAGAACGGTAAAAATGCTCCATCTGATTTATATGGAGATACTTTTTGGCCAAGATACCAGAATGAAGGCTGTGGTAGTACAGCACTTGGTGTGGCCATGTTGGATGTGGCCAATGTGCTGCCAGCGGAGGTTGAACAATGGAAAATGCGGGTGAATATTCCCATGACGATTATTGGGGGTGAATTGAATGAGCATAAGAAGGTGGATTTCAGCACGCTTTCCGACACCAAATCGTGGTTTAAGGGCAAAGGGAAGGAGAATGTGGATTATGTGCCTTTTGAAATTTACGAACCCAGCGTAATGTATGACTGGATTTTGAAGCAAAGAAGTGTAATCAAAGCAAATAGAAAAACCATTGTTTCGGATGGCGTTCCGGGGTTGTTTATTGATTGCAGAAACATTTCTGTAGAGGCCAACGAACCATTTTTTGTTGAAAGGCCGAAATCCAATTATTTTATTGAACGTTCATATGTTGAAAAATAAAATATGATTACCAAATACAAAGAACCGTTGTGGCTGAATTCCACGACGGTTTTTTGTTTAAATACAACTTATGGTTAGAGTTCCGAAAGAAAAACCTACTTTTGCAGGCTATTTTAAATTGATTTAGAATGAAAAAGCTAACAACCACAATTATAGTTACACTCATGGCAATGACCAACCTCGAAGCGCAAGAAAACCTTGGCTATCAAACTCCTCCGGCAAGCATTATGCAATTGGCCGACTATCAGAAAGCGCCCGCAGTGGCTATGGATTCCAAAAAAGTGTATATGTTGCTGAGTTATCGTAGCACCTACAAAACGCTTGATGACTTGAGCCAACAGGAAATGAGTTTGGGCGGATTGCGAATAAATCCCGTGACCAACATTGGCAGTACAACGAGTTATATCAATAACTTGAAGGTGCGCAAAGTGAAGGATACCGAGCCAACCCAAGTGAAAGGATTGCCAAAAAATCCGAAAATTGCTTATGTAAATTGGTCGCCTGACGAGAAAAAGATTGCTTTTACGCACACCACGGCGCAAGGGGTGGAACTTTGGGTGCTGGACGTGGCTTCCGCTCAAGCCACCAGACTTACCGAACCGATTGTGAATGCCAACCTTGGCAATCCTCTGAATTGGTATGCCGACAGCAAGCAGATTTTGGTGAGAACGTTAGTAACCTACCGCCCGGCATTGATTGACCCAAAAAAGGAATTGCCAACAGGGCCTGCCATTTCGGTGAGCGATGGCTCGAAAGCGCAGAACCGCACATATCCCGATTTGCTGAAGAATGCCACCGACGAAGCCAACTTTGTGACGCTGACCACTTCGGAATTATTCACCGTGAACCTTGATGGAAAAGCGCAATTGTTCAAAAGTGCGGACATGTTTGCCACCGAGATGTTTTCGCCCGACGGACAGTATTTGCTCGTAACTACATTGCGCAAGCCCTTCTCTTATATTGTGCCGCTCAACAGGTTTCCACAGCAAACGGTGGTGTATGACCTAACGGGAAAGGAAGTGAAAAAGGTGAATGACATTCCACTTTCGGAAGTTTTGCCCAAGGGATTTATGGCAGTGCGACAAGGAAAACGGGCCATGAACTGGCGTGCCGACCAGCCCGCAACGCTTTATTATGCCGAAGCTTTGGATGGCGGTGACCCGCTGACGAAAGTGGATTTTCGTGATGCTATTTTCCTATGGAATGCGCCGTTTACCGATGCACCTACATTATTGACCAAAACTATTTCGCGTTATTCACACCTGATTTGGGGCAATGAAACAACGGCCATGGTGATGGACGAATGGTACGATACACGCAACGAAAAGACCTATTTGATTAACCCTTCGAAACCGGAAACGGAGCCCAAAATCATTGCTGACCGTAACTACCAAGATGTTTATTCGGACCCCGGAGAGTTTGAAACCATCAAGAATAAGTATGCAAAATACGTGTTGGCATTTGACGATAATAACCTTTTCAGAATAGGAGAGGGGCATACCGACAAAGGACAATTCCCATTTATTGATGCGTTTAATTTAGCGACATTGAAGACAAAACGTTTGTATCAATCGGATTACACCGACAAAATGGAGGAAATCTTTTCCATCGAAGATTTCAAGAATGGGGAGGCGTTGGTGCGGATTCAATCGAAAAATGAGTACCCCAACTATTATTTGCGAAACATAAAAAAGAAACATTCGCTGACGCAAATAACGCATTTTCCCAATCCGTTTGAGAGCATCAAAAACGTGTACAAGGAAGTGATAAAATACAAACGCGCGGATGGCGTGGAGCTATCGGGCACGCTTTACTTACCTGTGGGTTACGACCGCGCGAAAAAGGAGAAATTGCCGATGCTAATTTGGGCGTACCCTGCGGAATATAAAGACAAGCACAGTGCGGGACAAACCACTTCCAACCCCAATGAGTTTACTTTTCCGCATTATGGTTCGTTTATTTACTGGGTGACGCGCGGATATGTGGTGCTGGACGATGCCGCATTTCCGATTATTGGCGAAGGAAAAACGGAGCCGAACGACTCTTTTCAGGAGCAATTGGTGGCCAATGCAAAGGCAGCTATCGACGCTGTGGACTCGCTAGGCTACATAAACCGTAAGAAAGTAGCCGTGGGTGGACATTCGTATGGTGCGTTTATGACTACCAACTTGTTGACGTATTGCGACCTTTTTGCGTGTGGCATTGCCCGAAGTGGTGCGTATAATCGGACGTTGACGCCGTTTGGTTTTCAGAGTGAACAACGTAGCTATTGGGACACGCCGGAGGTGTACAACAAAATGTCGCCGTTTATGAATGCTGACAAAATGAAGACGCCGCTATTGTTGGTACATGGCGAGGCGGACAATAATCCGGGCACTTTTACGCTGCAAACCGAACGCTATTTTCAGGCATTGAAAGGCCTTGGAGCACCTGCACGCATGGTGATTCTGCCCAAAGAAGCACATGGGTATGTGGCGCGAGAGAATATCTTGCATCTGCTTTGGGAACAGGATAGGTTTTTAGAGAAATACTTGAAGTAATGCATAATTTATAATGCATAATTCATAATTTGTGGTATACAAACCGCTTTCAGGGTCTGCGACTGCTGAAAACGATTCAGAAAGATGTAAACAAGAACAAATTTAATCAATCTATGAATATTTATTCTTCCAACGAGAGATAGGGCAATCAATTAATGAGCATTTATTCTTCCAATGAGAGATAGGACAATCAATTAATGAGCATTTATTCTTCCAACGAGAGATAGGACAATCAATTAATGAGCATTTATTCTTCCAACGAGAGATAGGGCAATCAATTAATGAGCAGAGATTCATTGTCCATAAATACTTTCAACGAATATGTAACTATTATTCCCGAACAATTATGCTGATTCTAACGTTACAAGGTAAATAATCAGAAAAAATCATTATGTTACAAATCAATTTACAACGTGTATGCAAAGTGCGCGGCATTGACAAACCGATGCAATACATGCAATCGCACGGCATATCCCTCTCAACAGCAACCCGCGCTTTGAAAGGAGAATACGAAAACTTTAGTATGCTTACTATTGAGAGGTTATGCGTAATTTTTCATTGTACCCCAAATGATTTATTGGAATGGAAACCTTCGCAGAATAGCACCCTGCCTGAAAGTGAACCCTTATTTACCCTACGAAGGGAGGAGAAAGTGGCGGGAATGAGTCAACTCATCAATAGCGTATCGCTCGATAAGTTGGAGCAAATGGAAGCAATAATTCGTAAGGAGTTGGGAGTATAAAGCGATTTATTTGAAATTGATTTTCTTCACCTTGAAGCCCATTGCCAATAAAATTTCAACAATTTTTGCCCTAAAATCACCTTGCACCAGTATTTCTCCGTCGCGTGACGAGCCACCTGCACCACATTTTATTTTAAGTGCTTTGGCCAAATCCTTCAATTCATCATCGGTGCCCTGAAATTCGGTAATCAGCGTGGCTGGCTTGCCGTTGCGCTTGTCAAGTTCGACACGCAAAGGCTCCGACTGACGTTTCTTTGCAGGTTTTGCTTGTGGCAAAGTAGTTGTTTCTTCTACTTGTGGCAATTCGGATTTTAATCCGTTCAATTTATCTTTCCAATCCATAGTGTTATTATGCTAAAAGTTTTTCATTAATTTTCTGGCAAAGTCGTAGATGATGATTCCACAAGTTACGCTTACGTTCAACGAATGTTTGGTACCGAATTGTGGGATTTCAATACAGCCATCGCAGACATCCACCACCGCTTGTTGCACGCCTTTTACTTCATTGCCCAATATCACGGCATACTTCTTATTAGTGTCCAATGTCAAAGTAGGAAGCATTGTGCTACCTGCCGCTTGCTCGATGGCAAAAACAGTGTAACCTTTTGCTTTCAATTCATTCACGGCAACAAGCGTGTCTTCGAAATGCTTCCAATCAACAGTATTTTCGGCTCCCAAAGCTGTTTTATGAATCTCGGCATGAGGTGGCGTGCTGGTGATTCCACACAAATAAACGGCTTCCACCAAAAAAGCATCCGCCGTACGAAACACCGAACCTATGTTGTGCATACTTCTCACATTGTCCAACACCACCACGAGTGACGTCTTGGTTTGCTCCTTGAATTCCTCCACCGTGAGGCGATTCATCTCTGTTATTTTCAGTTTCTTCATTTTAAATACTTGGTCTTAAATTCTCCGCCAGCTGGCGGAGGTTAGGGGGCTTTAATCACCTTCACCGCTCTTTCAATAATCGTATCAATCCCTTTGATTTCGTCAGATTTCTTGATGCTATCCTGCACGTCGGGATCAATGCCCCACTCGGTATGTTGTTTGTTTGAATTGAACATTGGCGAAGCCGAAAAGCGCACCAACCAGCCATTTGGCAACTCGCTCGAAAGCGGTAAACCACCACCACCACCAGTTTTATCTCCCACAATAATGGCATGGGGTGCCAGTTTCATTCGGTTCACAAAATCGTTGGTGGCACTGTACGACATTCGATTGGTAAGCACAACCACAGGACGCTGCCATTGCAAAGTTTTGTGAGCTGGTGTTTTAATTTCTACCAATTCGGAGAAATCGGAATGACCATTACCAGTTTTATGACTCATATATCCAGTAACAGTTTCCTCGGTGAAAAAATAGGAAGCCAATTGTTCGGAAGTAGACAAATCGCCTCCGCCATTGTCGCGCACATCGATGATCAAGCCTTTACAATCCTTGAAATAAGTCATTACATAACGCATATTGGTATCCGAAAAACTGTTAGAAAAACTCTCGTAGTAAATATATCCCACGCTATCATTAGCAATTCTGGCGTAATGCAATCCACCAGCAATTCTATAATTATCTCCAAGGTATTTGGGGGATTTTATAAGTTCTTCGCTGAAATTGGCGGGATAATCCGTGTACCATTTCCAATAGCGACTGCGGTCGAAACTGGAATACAGATTGACGTGCCCGTCCTTCAGTTCGCCCAGCATTTTGCCCATCAAATCAAAGAAAGCAAGTTCAGTGAGGGACTCCGAAACTTGTTTCCGATAAACTGTGGAAATTGAATCCCAATTGATTTTTTTGTAATCAAGATAGCAATATTTTGTATCAATAATAGTTCTCAAAGCCTCAAAATTACCTGCGTTGGTGTTGGGCAACACGGGTGGTTCGTCCATACAAGATGGAAGAAGAAAGATTGAAAGCAATAGGATAAGGCAGTATTTTTTCATTGGGAGTTGTATTAGTTATTTGAACAAAACAGAACTACTCGTTAGTGGAAATAAAATTCTTGGGCGCCTTGTTTTTCCGTCCTGCAAAAGTGATTACATCAAACCTGCTGCCTATCAATAACGACAGCTCATTTCGCTCAAAAACCATTTCGTTGGCTTTATATTTTAATCCTTGGTACCTCATTCCTACGTGTAATATAGAATTATTGAAAGGCACATTCACCGAAAAAGTAGCGTCGATGCCTCGTTTATTGTGCAGCGAACTAAAATGTGTAGTGTTGGAAAGGTTCCATAAATCGAACATCTCATAATAGGAAGCACCGCCCAGCGGCACAAACATGCAGCCCAATATCGGAGTTTGCACTGCCAATTGAAGTCCCAAAATTCTTTTGCAAAACGGTAGATTGTAATTGGCAGCACCCGATAAATTCAAGTTCGTTGCCAAATCAATATTCACTGGGTTGTTGATATTGCGGGCAATCATTTTAGAGCCCAAATCAAAATCCCAAAAACCACCAGCCCTTAATCGCAAACCTTTAATTGGCTGAAAATGATAATTGGTACCCAATTGGTAATTCATTCCAACATAAGTTATAGAAGCCGTATAAGTAGGATTTAAGGCAATTCCAGCTATAAATTTCAGATTGTTTTGCAACGAAAATCTCTTATTTTCTGTTGAAAGAAATCTTATTGCGTCGTGGTCGTATCTAATTCCGAGCCCACTGTAAACCAATGGTGACAGGTATGGATCTAGTAAATTCAAGGTAGAAATCCCATAAGTATTCGTGATGGTGGTAAGCAGATACTTTTTCTCAAGTTCGCTTTGCGCGCTAGAATTAATGGATATTATCAAAAGTGATAGAATGAAGATATTTTTTTTCATCTGGTTGAATGCTAAAACGAAAATTTGAAGTACAAAAATAGCACAAATGTTTCGAAAATGAATTTATTATTTCAAAAGCGTTAAATACAATGGGTTTGAAAACAATTATTTCATCTCAATTTGACTAAAAACGTATTTTGTTTTTAACAGCACTTTAAAATTTCCGTGCATTCCGATTTATATTACTGAAATTAATTATCTTTGCAGTCAATTGATTGTAATTCTGCTGAAATTTTTATTCTATCCATGAAAAAACTCGTTTTCGCTACAAATAATGCTCACAAACTGGCTGAGGTTAAAGCCATTCTTGAGCCGGCATATAAAATTATTAGCTTGGCGGATCTCGATTTTTTTGACGACATTGAAGAAACTGCGCTCACCTTGGAAGGTAATGCACTGCTAAAAGCTCAGTTTATTTATGATAAATTTGGGTTGGACTGTTTTGCAGATGATACCGGCTTGGAAGTTGAAGCACTTGGTGGTGAACCGGGCGTTTTTTCAGCACGATATGCAGGTGAGCAACGGAAGTCTTGCGACAATATGGAAAAAGTTCTCAAATTATTGGAACCTAAATCGAATCGTTCAGCTAGTTTCCGCACTGTCATTGCATTGATAAAAGATGGCCAAACAATCTCTTTTGAGGGTAAAATTGAAGGAACCATTGCCATGCAACCCCGAGGCGAAAGTGGATTTGGATATGATCCCATTTTTGTTCCAACAGATTATCTGGTTAGTTTCGCACAGTTAAATGCGGAAGAAAAAAACGCCATCAGCCACAGGGCTTTGGCGGTTCAAAAACTGGTTGAGTATTTACAAAAAACAAAATAAACCACTCAACTAACTTGCAACTTAATAGTTGTATAAAATAAAATGAAAGTATTTGAGTTTATTTAATCTAAATACCCATTCTATCCATTTGAATAATTATTTAGTTGTCACATCGCTATAAGATTGCTTACTTATCTCTTTTTAAGAACGATACTAAAATGAAAAATACAAAAATCATAGCTGCATTATTATTTTGCTTGCTTTCAACGCCAATATGGTCACAAGTTGAAATGGGCAAATGGCGTACTCATTTTGCATACAATAATGCCTCACAAATAGCACAATCTGAAAATAAAATATTTGCGGTAAGCGAAGGTGCCTTATTTTCTGTGGACAAAACGGATGAGGTAATAGAATTTTACAGTAAACTGAGTGGCCTCAATGGATCTAATATATCAAACATAGAATACGATACCACGAATAAACTACTGATTATTATATATGCTAATGGAAATATAGATGTGATGGATGCTGGTGGTGTAAGTAATATCCCCGATTTATACAACAAGCAAATGAGTGCCAGTAAAGCGGTAAATCAAATACAATTCTATCAGGGCAAAGCATACCTTTCATGTAATTTTGGAATTGTGGTACTCAATATGCAAAAGAAGGAAGTTGCCGACACTTATTATATTGGCGATAATGCTTCTGAAGTTAAAGTGCTGAATACTACTGTTCATAATGGAACTGTTTATGCATTAACAGCATCGAAAATATACAATGCTTCAATTTCAGAAACTAGTCTGGTAAACTACCAGTATTGGTCAACAACTACAAACCTGCCTGGAAGTGGTGATTTTCAGTCGATAGCCTCTTTTGATACACAATTAATCCTATTGCGTGGTGGAAAATTATACAAACAAGACAGCAATAATAATTGGTCAGCCTTGCTACCTACTGTTAGCGTTACAAACTTCACTGTGTCTAACGGAAGTCTGAATGTGTTTTCTGGAAATAAGGTTTATTTGGTTGATAATTTACTGAATACTATTGAAGTTCCAGATATTGGTACATTATCGGATGCTGAATATGATGTGAAAAATAATACTTATTGGTTTGCAGCCAATGCGCAAGGTGTAGCTTCGTATAAGGCAGGAGCAATTCCAAAATACTACAAACCTGCAGGGCCAGCTGTGAATAGCCCTTGGGACATGACATTTGCAGGAAAGAAATTGTTCGTTGTTCCGGGTGGACGATGGAGTGCTCCATATAATACTCCTGGTGTTGTAATGATATACGAAAATGGAGTTTGGTCAAATATATATGGTTCTACAATACACGCACAAACAAACTTTGATGTTCTGGACTTTATGAACACCGCAGTAGACCCATTGGACAATAAACATTTTTTTGTAACTGCTTATGGAAATGGGCTTTTTGAGTTCAAAAACAATGAATTTTTTAAATGGCATAACACAACTAATAGTACGATTAAATCTGTTTTTTCTAATGATCCAAAATATTCAGGTAATCCTGCGGTGATAAATTCATACATGCGACTTGATGGAGCAATTTTTGACAAACAAGGAGATTTGTTTCTAGTCAATTGTGAGGTGGCAGTTGGATTAAAATTTTTAACTGCGGCAGGAAAATGGGAGCAACTTATTTATCCCGAACTTCAAAATATGTCTACACTAGGAAAGATTTTGATATCCAATCAAAACCAAAATCAAAAGTGGGTACTGTCTGTTCGTGGAGGCCAAATAATCGTTTTTGATGATAATGGCACATTGGTTGATCAAACAGATGACAAATCAATTTCATTTACCTCATTCCCAGATCCTGACAATGTTGGAAGTTTACTTTCTCACCAAGCAAATTATTCTATTGCTCAGGACAAGAATGGTGTGATTTGGGTTGGAACTGAGCAAGGACCCTACATATTTCAAAATCCATCGAAAGCATTTGAGAAAGGTTTTACGGCCTCACGAATAAAAATTCCACGCAACGATGGAACTAATTTGGCAGATTATTTATTAGTGAATGAAAAAATTAAATCTATCGCTATAGATGGTGCAAATAGAAAATGGTTGGGAACTGAGAGCTCCGGAGCTTACCTAATGTCCGAAAATGGACAGGAAACAATTAAACATTTCACTGTTTCTAATAGCCCTTTACTCTCCAATGACATCTTGTCAATTGCAATAAATCCGGTATCAGGTGAAGTCTTTTTTGGAACAGGACAAGGTATCGTTTCTTATCAAAGTGATGCCGCCAACGCTAATGCAACTTTTGGTGATGTATTTGCATTTCCAAACCCAGTTCGTGAAAACTACAAAGGCATTATCAGTATTACTGGATTAGTAGAAAACACACAGGTGAAAATCACAGATTTGAACGGAAATTTAATTTGTCAAACTGTTTCTAATGGTAGTATTGCCACTTGGGATGGAAAAGACGTACATGGACGAAAAGTGAGCACGGGAGTTTATTTTGCAATTTGCGCTAGCGCAGATGGCACTCAAAGTACGATTACAAAAATCATGGTGATTAATTAACAGTAGGATCGGCTTGCGCTACTTTTTCTGTCAAATAAATCAGTTTTCCACTTTACTTAATGGCTCAAGATAAAAGGATTGAAATACTTGATAGTTATAGATTTATCGCTATAATAAGTGTAATGCTTTTTCATTATTATTCACGATGGACAACCCCAAGAAATCCAATTTCTTTGTATCCTTATGGAAGTTCTTGTAACTATTTTAGTTACGGAAATTTCGGAGTATTCTTCTTTTTTGTCATTTCAGGCTTTGTTATTGCTTCTACTCTCACAAAAACAAATCAAATTGGTGAGTTTTGGAAAAGAAGATTAATTCGTTTGATTCCATCAATGTTTATATGTTCATTCGTTACTTTCATTCTTATTAGTTTACTTGATAGTGGAAATCTCTTTCCCAACAGTCATAGTTTTAAAAACTTTCTTTTCAGTTTGACATTTCTTACTCCTGAAATATCCAAAAAACTTCAGTTAAATTTGGAATATGTCAATGGAAGCTATTGGTCGTTGTGGCTCGAAGTTCAATTTTATTTTGTTGCAAGTTGTATTTACTTTATAAGTAAGAAACGGTTTGTGTCTAATTTTATAATATTCACCGTAATAACCTGCATTTTTGACTACTACTTTTCAAAAATACTGCTCGATAAAAATACAATAAACGCCTTAAATTTAAGCTATAATACAGTTAATTACCTCCAAAACTTTAAAGACATATTCAATTATATTGAATTCTCTTTATATTTTTCAATTGGAGTAATATGCTTTCAATTGTACTCAAAAGAAGGAACAGGAATCAATTTGATTTTTTTGACTGTCGCGGTATTTCTACTGTTGTTAACAAAAGAGTCTTTAGATTTCACTCGGATAAGAGTTTACCATTCTGTTTTTTTAATGGTTTTAGCTTTTCTTGGTTTTATCTACTTGCCAAAACTGCTTGACAGAGTAACATTTAAACCATTTTCAAGTATCGGTGTTGCCTCTTATTCGCTTTATTTAATTCATGAAAATTTGGGAGTGTTGTTGATAAATAAATATGGAAGTGTTTTTGGAAAATACTCCTATCTTTTTCCTGTACTCGTGATTGCTCTTTTGTCTGGATTTTCAATTTTATTATTTAAGTATATTGAAAAACCTTTAGGTTTATATTTGAAGAAAAAGTTGATTTAATTATTGCGAAAAACCAATATATGAAAATAATAAAAACAGGATACAACTATATTTTAAATGCGAAAAATCATAGACTTATTGTATGGTTTTTGATGTCCATTGGTTTAGCTATCAGATTATTGGGAATTTCAATTTTCCCTGCTGGTTTAAATCAAGATGAAGCTTCGATTGGATATGAAGCCTTCTCAATTCTAACTACTGGCTTTGACAGAAATGGTTTCTCATATCCAGTACATTTGGTTTCATGGGGGAACGGACAGAATGCTTTATATGCTTATTTGTCAATGCCTTTCATTAAACTTTTTGGGCTAAATGTTTTTTCAGTTCGGATTGTCAATGCGATTTTCAGCAGTTTATCATTGTTGATTTTCTACCTGATTTTCAAAAAGATAGTTGATAAAAACAAAGCACTTGTTGCACTTGCAATTCTTAGTATTTGCCCATGGAGCATAATGTCTGCTCGCTGGGGGCTTGAATGTAATATCTTTCCACCGTTATTCCTTTTGGGTATATGGCTTCTGTTGAAGGGAATATATACCTCTCAAAGGTACTTTCTACTTTCATTTTTAATTTTCGCAGTAAGTCTTTACGCTTATGGTCCGTCATATTTAATTTTGCCAGTATTTTTCGCACTTCTGCTACCATATTTATTATTCCACAAAAAAATATCTATCAAGTACTGTCTTTTAAGTTCTACCCTATTTATAATTACTGCTTTACCTATTATTCTTTTTGTTATTATTAATCATTTTGACTTTCCCACAATTCAATTTGCAAACATTACTATACCAAGGCTAGAAAGTAATAGAACCAATCAAATATTCAATCTGCTGGGTCATGATTTTCTTATCAATCTAATTAAAAATGCAGTCCACTTCTTCAACGTGCTATTTTTGCAAACAGATGGCAACGATTACAATGCAATTCCATCCTTTGGAACAATTTACAGCATTTCTCTTCCGTTCTTTATTATTGGGCTCGTTAAAGTGCTTAAGAACAAAGTATTTTTAAAAGAAGCTCATCATTATATTTTTGTTTCATGGTTGCTCTGCTCATTTATTCTTGGATTTACATCTTCCGTTAATATTAACCGAATCAATATCATCTTTTTTCCGATATTGTATTTTGTAGTTCTTGGTCTTTTCGACGTTTATAGAATGTTGAATTCCGAGTTTCAGACCAGATATAGACTGTTCTTGATTGGACTGTATTCTTTATACTTTGTACTTTTTGTGAGCTATTATTTTGTTGTATTTAACGAGAAAATCAAAACTGATTTTTCTTTTGGTTTGGGTGAGGCTATTCAATATGCAGATAAAATTAATCCCAATGACACAATAAATATAACAACAAATAGTATTAACATGCCTTACATTTATGTTTGCTTTTATGCTAAAATAGAACCTTCAAATTTTAGGAAAACCATAGTTTACAAGAAGTATGAAGATAACATGAATAATAACGGATTTAGAGAAGTGAAGAGTTTTGGAAGATACACTTTTGGAATTAATAAATCGGCTCAAAACGCAATATCAATTTTGAGTGAAGAGGAAGTCCTACTTAAAAACATAGATATTTCCTGTGCTAAAAAGTTCGGAAATTATTATGTTTTGAATTGTCCACCTCACATATAATTCAAAAAACTTTTTTTATCAATAAGAATTTGATATCTAATCCATTATTTATCTGCACATTTATCTGTCATTATGATTAAAAGAATGTCGTCTTTATTAAATTGCAAATTCTTATGGATTATGCTAATAATCCTTGGGCTAATAACAAAGCTTACACTCTTTAGCACTAAGACGGGTGATTATATCGGCTACCTTGAGCCGTGGATGAATTTCATCAAAACCCACGGAAACGAGCAGTCGTTGAAATTTGGATTTTACGATTATACACCGTCCTATATTTACATATTGATTGCAATTGTGAAATTGGGCTTAAACCCATTATTTTCAGTCAAACTTGTTTCTGTTTTTTTTGAATATGTTCTAGCATTTTTAATAGGGAAAATAGCGACACTTAAATACAAATCTAATATCGTAATCTGGATATCTCTAGCTATTATTCCAATCTTGCCATCCATTTTGCTCAACAGCAGTTATTTATCTCAAAGTGATGCTATATATTCTGCTTTCGTAGTCGGCAGTGTGTATTTCCTATTGATAAGAAAGCAGTTATTGACTGTTTTATTCTTGGGGTTTGCTTTTGCTTTTAAAATGCAATCAGCTATTATTTTACCGTTCTATTTTGTAATGATGCTACGTGGGAATATTAAATGGTATTACTTTTCAATTGTTCCAATCATCTACTTGCTAAGCATTTTACCTACTTGGTTTTACGGACGACCAATGAACGAACTTCTGACCATTTATTTGTCACAATCGGGTAGTTACAAATACTTAACACTCAATTTCCCTAACCTATATATCTGGATTAGTAATGTTTATTATGAACCTGCAAAAATAGTTGGCATTATATCAACAGCATTATTAACGTTAGCTTCAGGATTCTGGTTAAGCAACAAAAATTTCAACTTCACAATTGAAATATGGGTGAAACTGGCTTTTTTGAGTGCAATTATTGTTCCGTTTGTACTGCCTGGAATGCACGAACGCTACATGTATTTGGGTGATGTTTTGGGTGTATTGTATTTCTTATTTAATAGGAAAAATATCCATTTGCCGATAGGAATTTTGCTGGTTTCATTATATTCATACATAAGATGTTCGCGCTACAACGAAATTTTACCATTATGGCCAGCATTTTTTATCTACTTGGCAGTAATTATTCTAACAGCTATCGATTTTGTTTCAACTTTAAAAAAATCATCCAATGAAATTGCTAAATAGAAACAATATATACTTATTGTTAGCACTATCCATTTATGCCATTTTGACTGTGATTTCAATGGACTTTTGTTATTTTTGGGACAATATTCAGCAGATTTCCAAAGAGGCACATTGGTTTTACTTTACTGATTTTAACTCGCTACTAATGCCGGCCCAAAACTCAGGTTCGGAGATTGTGGGCACAGGTTATCATCCACCTTTGGTGGGAATAATGACTGCAGCTCTGTGGAAAGTATTTGGTTATAAACTTTGGGTTTCGCACATTTTTGTATTTCCTTGGGCTATCTTGATGATATATAATGCTTATAAAATTATCGGTCATTTCTTTTCAGAAAAACAGATAGGTTGGGTATTGCTTATTGTAGTATTGGAATCTTCGTTGTTAACGCAATTTGCCATTGCTTCGCCAGACTTTATCCTCTTCACAGCTTTCATTATATCGCTTAGAGCTATTCTTGAACGCAAACCGTACCTGCTTTCTATTGGGATATTCTTTCTTTGCTGTATCAATATGAGGGGCGTTTTTGTAGGCGCAATCATGTTTCTTGTAAATTGCTATTTTGGTTATCTTCAATCGGGGGAAAAACTTTCCATTCGGTCCATTTTTAAAATCTTATTTCCCTACCTTCCTACATTGCTTATATTGACTGCATATTTTGTTTATTATTTTGTAAACCGCGGTTGGTTTTTTTCTATTTCAGAAGTAAATGGACATTATTCAATGCCAAATGGGATTGGTCGCATCGTTAAGCATTTGGCGGAATTTGTTATTCGGTCTGCCGAAAATGGTCGTATAGTAATTTGGTTTATAGGTATTTATGTTGCTTTTAAAACAATCAAGTCTAAAGCGGTTTTATCTATTGAAACCAAAGCATTTTTATTGTTTTTTTTACTTCTAAATGGTTTATATTTATTTTTTGTTTTTATATCTCAAATGCCTTTCTCGGCAAGGTATTTCATGCCACAATTTTTCTTGCTATCGATATTGGCAGTATCTGAGTTTGTAAAATTGATTGATGTACGAAAAATTAGACTCCTTTTTGTTTTGATTCTTTGTTTTGAATTGACTGGACATTTCTGGATTTATCCTGAGAAAACATCCAAATCGTGGGATTGCACACTGGCCCATCTACCTTATTATGAGCTGAGAAAGGAATGTTTTGATTATATTGATGCTGAAAAACTAGATTACAAAGAAATTTCTGCAGGATTTTGTTTGTATGGAAATAGAGAATTTCCTGAATTGAAAAACAATTGTGAAAAAATTGGTACAGATAGTATTTGCAAATACTTCATTTACTCAAACATCTCTAATGTTGAAGATTCATTTGTGGATGAATTGAAAAACGGAACATCCTGGAAACCATTGAAAACATTTGAAAAAGGACAGGTTTTCATCACAATATACAAACGTATTTAAATTAGGTGAGCATTGAGTAATGAAAAATAAAGAGGCGATAATACAATTCGCAAAATTCGGGATTGTAGGTATTTCTAATACATTACTGACTGCAATAACCATATGGATATTGCTTAAACAACTACATTTTTCCGATTATTTATCCAATATGATTGGCTATGCGATTGGTGTAATCAATAGTTTTGTATGGAATAGGAAATGGACTTTTGAAAGCAAGACCAAAGTTAGTGACACCATCTATAAATTTATTGGAATCTTTGGAGTCTGTTATTTAATCCAGTTGGGAAATCTATATTTATTACTTCATTTTACGAATATTGATGCTTATTTGAGTCAATTGTTGTCAATTGTAGTTTATACAATTCTCAATTTCGGATTGAATAAATCCTATACTTTCAAACGATAACAGTAGTTCTCAATCATAATTCTGATTTAATTATCTGTAGTTTAGGTGTATATATAACAAAAGGAATAACCAATCGAAATCAGTTATTCCTTTTATTAAAAAAAATATTGAAAGCAATTTACTTCCTATTAATCAAATTCATAAATTCTTCTCGCGTTTTGGCTTGTTCAAAAACGCCAGTAAAATCAGATGTGGTAGTGATAGAGTGCTGTTTTTGAACACCTCGCATTTGCATACACAAGTGTTGTGCCTCTATAATAACCATTACGCCCATGGGGTTGAGGGTTTTTTGAATACATTCTTTAATTTGCGTTGTCATGCGTTCCTGCACCTGCATGCGTCGAGCATAAACCTCCACTATACGTGCTATTTTGCTTAAACCAGTAATTTTCTTGTTTGGAATGTAAGCCACATGTGCTTTACCAAAAAATGGCAGTACATGATGCTCACACATCGAATAAAAATCTATGTCCTTCACAATTACCATTTGCCGATAATTCTCGGTAAACATGGCCGATTTGATTATTTCTTCTGGATTTAACTCATAACCTTGCATCAAAAATTGCATGGAACGCGCTACCCGTTCAGGTGTTTTAAGTAAACCTTCGCGGTTCACATCTTCACCCAAAAGTTGAAGTATTTGTTGATAATGTTCAGCTATTTTGGCTGTTTTTTCTGTATCGAAAGGAACTGGCTGGTTGATATTAAAATCCATCATTTGTTTATTTTGACCCTGAAATATTTATTTGTTCGTGTACAATATACGTTCCACTACGTAAACTAGGAAACGATTCAATCAATTGACTCCTAAAGGCATGTGCTTCTGCTTGTGTTTTAAAATCGCCCACTCTCACTTTCCAAAATGGGGATGAATAATTTACATATACTCCTTGTTCTGGAAATGCTTCAAGGATCTGTCTTTCTATTTTAAATGCTTCTGCTTTAGCAGTTCGTTGTGTATTACTTGAAAAAACCTGAACGCGAAAACCACTTATTGATGCTTGCTCATGCGAACTATTTGCGCTTCTTTTTGCAACCAATAATTCTTCAATTCGTTTGTCTTGGTGGATTTGTACTGTGGCGTGTGTCCCAGAATCGGCAGTTGCAAGTGCCTCAAAAATTGTTTGTTGCTTGGAGTCGGGGTCTTTTTGTGCTAACATGATCCCAGAAACACAGAAAAACACAATAAACAATAGAATAACAGGCTTTTTCATTTTTAATATGAGCTAAATTGAGTGCAAAGTTATAAAAATGTTCCCGTTTTATTGAGAATATGGCAAAATAGTTCAATTAAAATTTCCTATATTGTTGTTTATCAGTCATATTCCCAATTAATAATTATTCTTTATTGATTATTACTGACTTAATGTTTATCTTTGTTCTTGTAATAATTCATTTATTGTAATGAAAAATCCGAAAATGACCATTATTGTAGCAGGTGGAAAAGGGGAGCGTATGCAAACCGACATTCCCAAACAATTTATTGAAATACAAGGTAAACCAATCCTAATGCATACCATAGAAGCGTTTACACGTTTCGACGTAACGATGCAAATAATACTTGTTTTGCCATTATCACAAATTGATTTCTGGAAGGAACTTTGCATAAAGCATGACTTCAAAGTGATTCATCAAATTGTAGTTGGTGGAAAAACCCGATTTGAGTCAGTAAGAAATGGACTGACTGCCGTAAAATCACCGGTTTGTGTGGCAGTGCATGATGGAGTACGACCGCTTGTGAGTACCGAAACGATTGCCCGTTGCTTTGATGTTGCCGAACAGTTTGGAAATGCAATTCCGGTGGTTGATTTGGTGGATAGCATACGTCAAACCACCAAAAATGGAAGTATATCTGTTGACCGTAAAGCGTACAAACTGGTACAAACACCTCAAGTTTTTGATGCAGATTTACTAAAGAATGCCTACGAACAAGATTTTTCAGAGTTTTTTACAGACGATGCCTCAGTGGTTGAAAATTTGGGAACGATGATAAATCTGGTTGACGGAAACAGGGAGAATATTAAAATCACCACTTCGTTTGATTTATTATTGGCAGAAGTACTTATAAATAGTTGAAAATAAATGCCTACTAAAAACAACATTCAGTGGCTAGACTCACTTCGCTCCTTTGCAACTATTGGTGTCATTATCATCCACGTTTCCAGCCCTTTGGTAAATATGAGCTATGGCAAAAACATGGATTTTTGGTGGATTGGAAATGTGGTAGATAGTATTACGAGATATTCAGTGCCATTATTTTTGATGTTAAGTGGTGCCACGCTTTTGAATAAAGAGTACGGCATAATCGAATTCTATCGAAAAAGAGTTTCAAGAGTGCTCGTTCCATTCCTGTTTTGGATGCTTGCCTATTGGGTGTTTCGTTGGGCAATGTTATCATTCAAACAACAACCACGGTCATTCGAAGCAATACTGCAATGGGGAATTGAGTTATTTTTGAAAGAAGGAATTTCAAAGCACTTGTGGTATATTTACATGATTTTGTTTATTTACCTTTATGTTCCATTTTTAGGGAAAATACTAAGAAAGCTAAGTAATTCGCACATTCTTTTGATGTTATTGGGTTGGGTGATTTTCAGTTTTATCTGCAAATCAATGTCAATCAACCAGTATGGATGGTCAAATGGATTTGGCGATAAACTTCTGGGCTATTTCTTGCACACAGGTTATTTGGTGTTCGGTTTTTACTTGAGCAACTTGAACTTTAAGCCCAACAATGTGAAAGTGTATTCGGTGATTACATTTTTTTTGTGCGCTATAACAACAGCAATTTTGACCTATATTTCAAGTCAAAATGCACACAAACTCGATTTAAGTTATTATGGCTACTTCACTCCAATTGCTATACTTCAATGCAGCGCCATTTTTTTGTGTGTTAAAGACATTACTGTCAGAAACAAGTTCGTTTTATGGCTGCAAAACACCATAAGTAATTATAGTTATGGCATCTATCTAGTCCATATCATGGTTATTGGGATTTTTTTTCGATACGGCATTTTTTGGACAATGACACATCCGTTGATTTCACTCCCACTAGTATCAATTTTGACATTGATTACATCTTGTGGAATTATTTTCGTACTTAGAAAAATCCCTTTTGGCAAATACGTTGCAGGATGACAATAGTTGCAATATGTGGATGACAAAAAAGCCCTTCTCCGAATGGAAAAGGGCTTCTGTATAATAATCAAGAAGCTATTATGCCAATTTATTTACATAAACAGTCAACTTTGATTTTAAGTTGCTTGCTTTGTTTTTATGGATAATATTACGTTTAGCCAATTTGTCTAACATTGCACTGATTTTTGGCAACATCTCTGAAGCTACAGTTTTGTCAGCAGTAGTACGCAATTTGCGGACAGCGTTACGAGCTGTTTTTGCATAATAGCGGTTGTGCAATTTCTTCTTGTCGGCTTGACGAATTCTTTTGATAGATGATTTATGATTTGCCATTGCAATCTTATTTTTTTAATGCTAATAAATTTCTTACTTTTTGTAGCCCATAGGGGAGTCGAACCCCTCTTTCCAGGATGAAAACCTGGCGTCCTAACCGATAGACGAATGGGCCATGAGGCATTGTTGCAGTAGAGTATTTGTTATCCCCAATTGCGGGTGCAAATATACGGCTCTTTTTTGAATTGGCAATGCCTTTGCCGTAAATATTTTTATTTTTTCGTAAATGCCTATTTATCAGCGAATATGATTACGACAGAATCTAAACTTTAAGCATGCAAGGGTGTTTTACCTGCAAATAATTGCTACTTTTGTGACCTCAAATGATTTTTTATGCAGGTAAAAACCACTGGAATTGTACTTCATTCGATAAAATACTCCGATTCGGCAAGTATTGTTACCGTATATACCCGCCATTTCGGACGGGTTTCGTACATGGTTCATGGTGTTAATAAAAAGAAATCGACATGTCGCGCCGCATTAATGCAACCACTTTCGATAGTAGAAATGGATGTATTTCACACACCGGGGAAAGATTTGCAACGAATTAAAGACCTCCGCATTGCTTATTTATTTACGGGCATTCCTTTCGACCCCGTTAAAAATGCGGTTGGATTATTCCTTTCCGAAATGCTTTTTCGCATTTTACGACAATCTGAACCTGACGATAGCATCTTTTTATTCTTGGAAAATTCTATTCAACAATTTGATTGCTGTGAAGCGGGAGTGGCTAATTTCCATTTGGTGTTTTTGATTAGGCTAACCCGATTTATGGGCTTTGAACCAAACAACGATGAAGGAAATAAAAGTTATTTCGATTTGATGCACGGCATTTTTTTAGAACGAAAACCCTTGCATCCCCATTTTCTTACCCCAGAACTTACAGCGGATTTTTTATTATTGCTGCAAACCGATTATTCTAATATGGATAAACTGCATTTGTCACGGCAGAAACGAACGAAATTGCTTGAGGGATTGATTGAGTACTATAAGCTACACATCCCCGATTTTAAAGGCGTACATTCACTTGACGTTTTACATAGTTTATTTGACTAAAAAACTGTCGATATAAGATTTGGGAACTTTGAATGTGAATTAGCAATCTTTGATGCACCTAAATTTGAATGCTTACATATGAGTCTTAAATATTATTGGTATGAATAATCAATTTATCGCCAACTTTAATTTTATTGCTTGATTTCTTGTTCCATTCTTTCAAGTTGTCGATGGTACAACTATAAGTCTTTGCAATTGAAAAATAAGATTCTCCGGAAACAACTTTGTGTACAATGCCTGTGTCTTCAGTTTTTGTTTGAGAAATTGCATTCGTGTTAACTTGTTCATCTTCTGCAATTAATTTTATTGTCTGTCCATATTTTATCTGATTGGCACTTAAATGATTTATCTGCTTTAATTCTTCAATTGACATGTTATTGGCCTCAGCTATACTGTAAAGACTTTCTCCTTTTATCACTTTATGAGCAGTTTCCTTCGTCTGTTTATTTTTTGAACTCTTTACCGATGCCTTGGCAATATCTTTCACCTCGCCATTGTGAGCAACACCAGCATCTTCAACCTTTTTTTCTAATGATACATTCCGGTCAATGCGATCTACATCGGCAATTAATTTTATTGTCTGTCCATATTTTATCTGATTGGCAGTTAAATGATTTATCTGTTTTAATTCTTCAATTGACATGTTATTGGCCTCAGCAATACTGTAAAGGCTTTCTCCTTTTATCACTTTATGAACGGTTTCTATTGTCTGTTTGACTTTAGAGTTCTTTACTGTTGCTTGTGCGATTTCTTTGGTCTCACCTACTTTTATTTCCTGACCTGCTTGTATTTTATTGTCATTGAAATCATTGAGTTTTTTCAGGTCAGCCACGGAAATATTGAACTTTTTGGATATCGTAAACAAGCTTTCTCCTTTTTCTGCTTTGTGCGTAATGGCTTTGAAGTTATTTTCTGCTGTTTGATTTTTTGCATCTTTTGTCGGTTCTGTGGGCAAACTCACTAAAATTACTTGTCCAGCATTGACGTTTCCGGATTTCAGATTGTTTATTTTTTTCAAATCTTCAATTGACAAATTTACTAACTTGGAAATGCTATACAGCGATTCACCTTTTTTGACGATGTGAGATAAAGGCAAAGCGCTAACTATAT
>Ga0194037_1000815_pt1 | contig 24183 bp, 19 predicted proteins | sample JunL306m_MetaG_FD_148653 | JGI IMG/M metagenome (GOLD analysis project Ga0194037, IMG submission 148653) | Anoxic zone freshwater microbial communities from boreal shield lake in IISD Experimental Lakes Area, Ontario, Canada - Jun2016-L304-6m | ecosystem: Environmental > Aquatic > Freshwater >...
CTTTCTCGATCTGTGCAAGACGCTCTTCCAGTTGAGCCAGTTTTACGGCTTGTGCTTGGTTGTCGGCCTGGGTTTGAGCCAGACGATTTCCCAATTCTTCGGCGTTCTTTTCGGCTTCGTCCAGCTTGGTCTCTAAATCTTCTACAGCCTGAGAGGCATCGACCAACTCTCGCTCCGCTTGTTCGCGGTGCTCTGCTGCGCTGCTGAGTACGTCCGCTACTCTGCGTTCCGCTGCTTTAACGGCTTTGTCATTCGCGGCAATAGCAAACTGGGTCAACTGCCCAGCAAGAGCTTTGTTTACAGCATCTATTTCCTCCGCCAATTCTGGAGGAAGTTCAGCAACAGGCTCCGCTTTGGCCTCTGTCTTGCTGTTGAGGAAGTCATCCCAAACCTGCCTTAGCCGCCCTGGGTTCCCGCCGCCTATTTTTTGTCGTATTGCGAAGCCGGTTATGTTGCGTCCGGCGGCTTGCAGTTCGTGACCGGCCTGGATGATCTCTTCTGGCCTGAATTCTACTGGGCGCATGGTGATTTATTTTGTCGGTTGCGTGAATACTTTCATAACAAATTAACAAAGAAATTAACTAACAAACAAATTAATAACATTTATGGCAGTCTCCCTGCATGGTTTTATTGTGCAGGGTGCTGATCGGCGGCGGCTTGGCGGGTGTCGCTTCCGGATCCCTCGGTGTTGATCGGTTTCGGCTCCAATGCTTGCAGGCTGTCCAGTGTCTTTTTTGCCTCTGAAAGAGTGAAGTCCGCTTTCGCTTTTGCCTCTTCCTGATTTGTTCCAAGATATTTGGCTTTTTCCTTCAGCGATTGAACACTTGCCATGAAATCTTCCAACGCATCTTGAAACTCTTCTATCCATTGCTGGTTTGTAATTACCGGCAGCCCTTTTTCTCTTGGTTTAAGGAAGCTGTATGGATCCGTGGCGGCTTCAGTCTGAATCCTTTTCTTTTCATTTCGTACCGCTTTCATCACCCTGTCACAGTCAGCCTTATGTTGTGCTCTCGTCTTGTCGTTCACTGTTCTGGCTGCGGTGTTGCTCTGATCTTCATTCATGCTGTTAAAGGTTTCGGTTTGGTTCATGTTGATGAATCGTGTCTGCATCGATCCGGAGCTGCACTTTTATGTCTCATGCGCTTCTTTTGGAACCGTAGCACCTGAACCGTTACTTTTGAGCAGCTTCAGCTTGGATGATTGTGTAGACAGTGGCTCTTCCAATTTTCATCTGTTTGGCAATCGCTGTCGCTCCAACTCCCTGGCCCCGTAAAGCCAGTACTTTGTTCCGATCAACAGAAGGCTTTCGCCCGAACTTGACTCCTTTTGCCTGTGCTTCCACTCGTCCCTCATTGGTTCTTTCCAGAATCCGTTGCCGTTCAGCCTGAGCGACGGCAGAAAGAATGGTGACGACCATTTTTCCCATTGTCCCTTCGGTGCTGATACCATCGTCAAGAAAGCGGACAGCCACTCCAATGGCATCAAATTCCTTGATGAGCTGAATCATGTCAGCCGTATCACGGCCAAGCCTGTCGAGCTTCTTGACCAGTACTACATCCCCTGATTCAACTTTCACGCGTAATGATTGAAGCCCGTCACGATGCACATGACTTCCTGATTCCTTGTCAGTAAAAATGCGATTGGGTTCAACGCCTTCAGCCATCAGCGCATTGACTTGGATGTCCAGTGACTGTTGGCTGGTAGATACGCGAGCGTAACCGAAGAGTCTCATGAGTGGAAATGTGTCTAAAAAATCGATTATTGGAAAGGATGTCTATAAATTAACCAAAAACGATTTAAAAGACAATTATTTCGAGTGGTTTGATACTGTCTCTTATGTTATAACATTGGAGACAGTACCTGTTGGGTTCGCTTGGTGTTGTTGTGCTTTTGTCGAGCGGTGTGCCCATCCCGTAATTAAATCTTGATTTCTCTTTTCATAATTGGTATTTTACCGAAATACTTTGAAACACTAACCATATAGTATGGAGACGGCATGTTATCACAAGCGAAACAAATGGAACCACGGAACCAAGTCAGTTTTAAAATTCCTGTGAGCACCAAAAACAGGATTGAACAGCTTGCTGTGGCAACCCGAAGAACAAAAACCTTTGTCATTGAGGAAGCAATCGATCAATACCTTGCTCTGAATGAATGGCAGCTCAAAAGCATTCAGGACGCTCTTCGTGACCTTGAAGAAGGTAAGGTCATCTCGCAAGAAACAATGATTGAACACTGGGAGGGGAAAATTGCAGGTACAGTGGACTAACAAGGCCAAAGCCCGTCTCGAAGAAATTGAGGCATATATCGCTCACGAAAGTCCGGCAGCAGCAGCAAAAGTCATTCTTACAATTATCAAAAAAACTGCTACGCAGCTTTCCAAATACCCAGATAGCGGCAAACCAGGTCGTCTGATGGGTACACGAGAACTTCTGTTTTCAGATACTCCATACCTTGTCGTGTATACGGTTCGTAACAATATCGTTACGATTCTTACGATCTTTCATACAGCTCAAAACTTTGATAGAGATGCAGTGTAGGTTTCGCCGGTCTGAGGCGACTCCGCATTTAATAATAAGTACTTGGGATTGTTGAGGTGCTGCATCTTAAAACAGAACAGCCCAGCATAAAGTTTTTATAATTTTTATCCGTTAGATTGATGCTTGTCATGACATTAGTTCGGTCAGACTCTTCGAGCTGAGTAATTCATGTGCAAATTGGCGGATAAGAATGAAATGGTAGTTCTCGGGAGTACCGACTTCAACTCCATTAATTTTGAGGGAGCTGACCTGCCATAACCCATGACGCAACTCATTTATATTCAATAATTTGTCGTTATCAATATCCACATGAGCCCCCCCTTCCATGTGTGCTGTGTCAAGAATAATTTGTTTCCTCGTTAACGTATTTTTTTGCATCCAAACAGTTTCCTCCCACCATTCTTCAACAGTCATCAGAATCAGTGGAAAAGAGAGCGGGAATGGTGCTGATATACCGTCTTCAGCCGAACTAACAAATAAAGGTAAGATTGAGACTGGTTGGAAATTCTCTGGGAGTTTTTCAGCTACGCCAAATGAGGTCGCAAGTTTTACCTGCCCCTTAACACACATTTGCCGTAAAAGAGATTTGCTGTTTTTTGTATCATGGATCAAAATGCGGATAATCACCTGATTTCCCGCAGAAAATGTAGCCATGACCGCTACAATTCAATAAAATAAAGAGGGTTATGTAAAAATAGCCCTTGTTTTTTGCCTCAAACATAGTTACATTAATAACTATACACAAAGGAGGCAACTATGGCTTTTCGAGTTCATCATCTCAACAAGAAGACCGGCGTCACTTACGTCTACGAAGCCGTCTCCGTCTGGGACAAGAAGTTCAAGCAAGCTCGCAACAAGCAGGTCTGTGTCGGCAAGATCGATCCGGTGACCGGTGCTTTTGTCCCGTCCAAACGGCTTGATCCTAAGCAGGCCGCGCTTCGTGATCCTGCCGTCACCGCTTCGGCTCAAGTGATCGGCCCCACCTTTGTTCTCGACTCCATTGCCGAACGCATTGGCTTGCGCTCAATCTTGAAATCGGCATTTCCGGAGTCGCATCAAGAACTCATGGCCATGGCTTTCTTTCTGGCCAGCCAAGGTGGCGCATTGAGCTTTTGCGCCTTCTGGGCCAAGAGCCATCTGCCTGACCTCGCCGCTTCACTCAGCAGTCAGCGCATCAGCGAGTTGCTTGCTGCCATCACCACCGACCGCAAGCAGACCTTCTTCGCCAAGTGGATGAAGAAGCGTCTGGAAAACGATTACCTCTGCTATGACATCACCTCGGTCTCCTCCTACTCGGAGTTGAACGAGTACATCAAGTACGGTTACAATCGTGACGGCGAGCTTTTGCCCCAGTTGAATCTGGCCATGCTGTTCGGCCAGAAGTCGGGCCTGCCGGTCTACTATCATCGCATTCCGGGCAATATCAACGACGTCTCGACGCTGCATAACCTGATTGAGACCTTCAAGGCACTGGAGGTGGGGCGCCTGCATTATGTTATGGACAAGGGATTTTACAGCAAGAAGAATGTCGATGACCTGGTTGGCCACCGTGACCATTTCACCCTTTCGGTGCCGTTGAACAACCGTTGGGTGCAGCAGGCTATTGATAGCATCCACTCGACGATTCACGGACCTGAAGGGTACCGGAAGCTTGATGATGAAATCCTGTATGTGCACTCACTCCTCTATCCTTGGGGCGAGGATAAACGCCGTTGCTATCTGCACCTGTTCTACAATGCCAGCAACCGTGCACGGGCGATCGATAGCTTCAACGAAGCGCTGGTTGAGTATCGGCAGGAACTCGAATCCGGCCATCCACTCGCAGCACATCAGAAGGCGTATGACGAGTTTTTCATCGTGAAGACGACGCCGAAACGGGGAATGAAGGTCTCCTTCAACACCGAGGCGATCAACCGCCATATCAGCCGGTATGCAGGATTCCAGGTGTTGCTCTCCAGCGGCATTAAGGACCCGGTCGAAGCTCTGAGGGTTTATCGCGACAAGGATTCAGTGGAGAAGTGCTTCGACGACCTGAAGAACAGCCTCGACATGAAACGGTTACGGATGCACACTTCATCGACGGTCGACGGACGGCTCTTCGTCCAGTTTATCGCCTTGATCCTCATTAGTGCACTTCGCAAGCAAATGAGGGATTCTGGATTGATCGAGCACTACACGGTGCGCGAACTCCTCAGGGAGATGGAGACGCTCACCAAGGTGAACTACTCGGGAAAGTATGGTCACATCCTGACCGAACTGACCAAGCCTCAGCGTCAGATTCTCAAGGCCCTCGATATTCCCATCCTTGAACCAGCATCGTTATAATTTTCCGGGAATTTAGGATAATCACAGCCATGTGAACGGCCTCATCGAAATGACCAGCATCATAGAGTTCACAGGATCGACGTAGATATCCAAGTTGTCGGCATAGGTGATCTTTTAAGGTGATAGTGCTGTTTTTTATAAGTGGCTCTCTACCAACCTTTGGCGGCATGTTTTCGGACACGATATTAAACAGTGTGCAAGTTGGATGATGATCATCTGCACCCATCTGGAAGAGGTACGCAATATCATTGTCTTTGGAGTGTACGAGATGTGAATTCAAGAGATGTACGATTTTGCCATACCAACGCTGGTTTGCAGCTTTGCACTGTTCTATGGACATTGGTAAAGCACCCACTTGCCGTGGTTCCAAAACTTTATTGCAATGCTCGTATAGAATGTCGAAATCTTCAGGGGTTAAATACTCGTCAGCAGTTTGGTCGATCCATTGCATGTCCCCCTGTTCATTATGTTTTTGGAGGATTGGTTGAAGATAATAGGTTTTGTTAAGCTTACGTAGTTGGAAAAAGAACTTTTTGACATTCTTGTATTTAACAAAGCTTATATATGCGGGAATGGCTTTTTCCCCTGCTACCAAAACAAACCCAAAGGCAAGAATCTCAAGAATTTTCCTGAGCTGAAGTGTAGCAACTTCGACAGTTGCCTCTTCGTAAATTGCGTTTGCAGTTCCACGAGAGAAGGCTTGAAATACTTTGCCACGTTCCTTTACTTCCCTTAATTGTTTTAAATACTTTTCTACTGCATACTGTTCCACCTTCTACCCTCGTGATTAGTTCTTAATTATAATTCAGAAAAAACACTTAAAAATTAACAGATATCAGAAAGAATGCAGAATTTCTCTTTTTCCTGAAGCTTTACTGCACATCTGCACTAACAGCAAGACTCGGCTGGTGTTTCCTTTGTTCAATCAATGCAATATATCTGTATATTTGACATTTAAAATCAAAGGAGCACCAACCATGTCCATGACCGTCGAAATTAAAAACAACAAGCTCTGTATCGAAATCGACCTTGAGAAACCCACGCCTTCTGCATCAGGAAAAACTCTCGTCGTCGCAAGCACGCATGGGAACACTGTCACTACCGCAGAGGTTAACGGCAAACCAATAACTATAGGGCTGAACGCTTATATTAAGCCCTGATAATCACATTTTGGTGTTGTCTTGCTGGCTGAAGCTATCTGCTCGACTGCCGCCCGATATGCCAACCCGAAGTATTGGGCTGATTTTACAATTTCGGGGGATGGGCAACAATAGCCACCGTGCTATGTTATCCTGGTCGGGATCAGACCCCTTAGAAAGCATGACCTTATTTCTGATTTTTTTGTAGGCATGAATAAACCCACAAGGTATGGATATCAAAGAGTTCTTACAGATTTCATTCACTATAACTGGTATTAAAGCCCCATGGATTTCATGGGGCGCCGCATTGGGCTTGATTTTATGGCCTTTTTACGAGTTAAGAATAAGGCTACATCGCTTACAAGCTCAAAATAAGAAAGCAACTTTAGCTGCCATTGAAACAATAAATGGTCTGATAGATCAATTTTCAATTCGAGGAAGCCAAGGGCGTGATGCTCAAGTAATTGCTTATCTTGATAAAATGTTTGATGATAGCCAGTATTTATCCTTTCCATGGCACTCATTCAAGACAAAATTGATTCGCAGGGAGTCTGCTGGCGAATCTGAAGAATTCAATGATAGAGAACAAGTATGGTCATCATGTTCTGCTGCTGACGTATATAGTGAGTCTATTTCGTATGCGAAAGGCTTTAATAAGCAACGTTTTGTTGCAATACCTGGAATACTAACGGGTATTGGGCTTCTATTTACGTTTTTAGCCATTCTCATTGGTCTGTTAGATGTCAAAATTCTTGACAATAAAGTACACGGGCTGGAGGGGCTTATTGGGGGTCTTTCCGGTAAGTTTATTTCTTCTATTGTTGCTCTTTTTTCGGCCACAATTTTTCTGTTTGTAGAGAAAAGCGTGTTTTATAAGATGAGCACAGTCCGGCGCTCCTTAATCGATGCCATCGATAAACTTTTTCCAGTTCGGACAGAGGCCCATTTTCTGGACGAACTGTGCCAGACAATGAAAAGCCAGGATGCTGCATTTAGAACATTTAATTCTGATTTATCGGTAGGTTTACGAAATAACATCAGCGAGAGCATGGGCCCGATACTTGATCGAGTTGTCACTGCGATAGGGGAGCTTAAAGAGTTAACCCGAGGCTCGCAAGCTGAACTATTGGGCGTTCTCAGAGAGGCTAAAGAATCAGAAAAGGGGGAGATAAGCGGAAAAATTGAAGAATTGCTGGAAGACCTAAAGGTGTCTTTATCCTCTTCTATAAAGGAGATGAGCAAGGAGTTTAATAAATCACTAACTGGCAGTGCTCAGGATCAGTTTAGCAATGTGGTAGAAAAGATTGGGCAGACTGCTGAAATACTCAGTAGGATGAATAATCAATTTACAGGAACACAGGATGCGTTAAAAGAATTGATTGATTTATCCAAAATTACGACAAAGAACCAGCTTTCCGAGGGTTCAGCGGAACTGAAAAGGATGGTCAATAATCTTGATAGCTCAATGTCTACAATAGAAACAAGATTTGCTGATTTGAGTGATACTATGCGAAAATCTATTGAAGGTTCAGCAGAAAAATCATCTCAGGCTGCTGACGGTATTATCACAAAAGTCGGAGAGCTTAACCAGCAAAGTGTTGAGAAGTTTATGGAGGTCTTGAACAAGCATGAAGGGCAGTTGGACAGAGTTGATCAACTTAAAGAAAAACTGCAATCTGCCGTTGAAGAGTTTGGTACTTATGTAACGGGCTACAATGAGATTAACGCAGGGATGAGGTATGTTGCAGAAGATGTTAAAATTGCCATGAATTCGCTTTCTGCCTCTGTTCAAAAAATGAAGGAAAGTCAGGACTCTATTAAAGATGTCGCTGAACTGGCAGCCTCACAAGTAAAGGAACTAAATACATCACAAGAGTTACAGGTCGAAACGTGGATGAATATTGAGACATCAATGGAACGTTATCGCGAGGTTTTTGATACAGTTGAGAAAAGTGCATCGCATGTCCTTTCGGATATTACAATTCATTTGCAGCAGTTTTCAAGTGCCACTCAAGATCATTTTAATAAAACAGTTACGGTTGCAAATGACCATGTTAATCATGCTGTAGGCCAACTCGGTGCTGCAATAGATGGCTTAAGTGAAAAGCTTGAAGAATTAGGTGAGGTGGCTGAGGAAATTAGTCGCATAAAAAACAAGCTGACTAAATAGCCGTAACTATGGAGGAGGAAACGAATTCTGGGATTGCAAATTCATTTACGGATTTGATGACTTCACTTATGGTCATATTTATTTTGCTGTTATGCACATTTATGAATAACGCATTTGAAGAGAGCCAAAGTACAAGGTCAATGATTTTAGGCAAACTACAATTGCAACTTAAAGATTATGTAACACAAGGAGTTAAAGTAGAGTCCGATCCAAATGATCCTCTTGCTTTACTTATTTTAGTTCCTGAAGGGCTCCTTGAATTTGAGGTTGATCGTTTTGCAATACCTCCTCATGGTAAGGACTTTCTTGTAGGTTTTATACCAAAACTTACTGATACCATTTATAACAAAGAGTTCCGTGATGATATCAGTTCTGTTGTTGTTGAAGGGCATACCGACGCGACAGGCAACGACACACATAACCTGAAACTAAGCCAAAACAGGTCAATGGAGGTCGTGAGTGAATCAATTAATATCATGGAAAGTCAAGTGGTCGATCAACATAAAGAAAAGATCGACTATTTTCTTCGAGTGTTGTCTGCAAGCGGGCGAGGGAAACAGGATTTAATGATAGTTGAGGGGAAAGTAAATTCAAAACTGAGTCGGAGGGTCGTTTTTAAGATCAGAGTTCGTTCATTTGAAGAGAAAAAAATTCAAACTCAGTTAACCAATGTTTGAGTTACAAGTTGCATTGAATGAATTGAAAGGGCTGCCTCGACTATTCGATAATCTCACAAGGCAATTAGATCTCAAGGCTGATGAAGAGTATTTTCCAAATATCCGGCAACTCATTGTAAAGATCGATAGTCGGTCACCGGAAATTGTTGTGCCTAAGTCGCACCGTCCAGAATATCGGTTACAGTGGGAAACTTACCGTCAAGGAAAAAGGGCTGGAATTGATAAGGTTGCTTTAAAATGGCTTTGCTGGGAGAGCGATATTGTTCATGATCCTAAATTTGCGGAGTACCTTTATCGCCATATTGATGCGGCAAGGGCTCGGGTTATCAAAGGTCTGGTGTGGTCTATTCATCAGAAATGGTCACAAAAATTACCAAAAAAAGAGATTACTGAATATACTGCCGAGCAACTTGCTTCATATTCTGGAACCGATCGTGCTTTATTGAAATGGAAGACAGATGCTGTCACCATTATCGGTCAAAATGGCCCGACCAATTTTGCAAAAAATAACTTACTGAAAGATCTCAAAAGCCCCAAAGTAGCTTCAAAAGAGTGGGCTGTATACGAATTTTCTGAGTATATATATCCTGCTGTTGCGTATGCTATAAATATATGTATAGAGAAAATAACCAGTTCCAAGGATATTACCGATTACCTGTTTAAGGATCTCTTTACATGGACAGGGTGGGAAAGTGATCGTGCAGTGCTTGATGAAACAGTAAAAAAACTGTTATTACACCCCAAAGTAAGTCAAATTAAAGATAGACTTAAAACTTCGATTTTAAATCATCCCTTGTTAGGTGATCCTCGTTTCCCAGCAAATAGAAATAAGTGGGTTGGCGTAGAATCAAGCGCTGTTCGACAGTTTATTATCTGGCTGTCCAAGGAAGATATTCACTTTTTTTTCGATCATGTTTTAAAAGGGCAAGACCCCCATGGAAGAATGCCTTTTTGGCTTAAATATCTTGACAAAATAGTTTGTTCTCGGTCGTTGCTCTCTGATAATACAGCGTTTCAATTTAATAAAAATACAGATATCAACTTTGGATTGCTCTCGAACACGCAGAACAGAGCGGCATTTATCCTTGATTTTGGTAAAATTGTTGCTGTTGAGTTTAGTGACGCAGGCAAAGGGTGTGTGTATCTTTTCCAACGAGATGAATTTGACAAATCAATTTCTGATATGTGGACATCCAATTATATCCCAGAGTATTTTCTGAAAAATCAAGACTTACCATCAGAATGTCGGGTGCGGCACACTGGATATTGGGAAAGCAAAGTGGAAAATGTCCTTGCAAGTTATGGGATTAGGTTATTTTCAAGTTATGAGTTTCGGTTATGACGTGGATTTTATCGGAGCCTTTAAGGGGAGTTTATATTTCCGCTGAAACCAATGGCCTGCATATCCTCGGTGAGAAGGTTGATATTACATCTACCGATGTATATTTACCCCCGCCATTAACGTCGCTTGGCAAGCGACTTCCCGCGCTCCTCCCGCAATTACTGGATCTTGGCCTCATTGAGAAAAATGAGTTTGCTGTTATTATTCCCTATAAAGCTTTCCTGGAACTACCAGACTACGAGATTTACGCATTTGAAGAGTTGGCTCCAACGGCACCTTTTTTTTGTGAACTCTCTTCACATGGGACACTTGGCCTTTCTAATTTCAGTTATAGTCTGAAGTATTACTATGGCAGTAATCAAGTTTATTTTGCAAAAAGAGTTGGTTGCTTTGTAACTACTTCGGTTGGCGATATATACTGTCTCGACAGGCAAACATACTCTTTGGTAAGAGCAATCGAAATATTCCGTAATCTAACGCCTGCCGAAAAAATAGCATCGAAAGGATTGATCTCTTTTGCTGAAATTCGTGAATTAGCGGCAGGGCTTGGGGTACAGATTGATCACTTTATTCAAGGCAATAAGGTTTTGATTGCTCCCTCCTTGGGAGTTGACCTTATTGAAGAAGAAAATGGTGGTATTTCATTTGCTCCATTCATTGAGGGAATTCCTCAAGATGCGTTACGAAGATTGTTTCTCAGATCTGAAGATTTTTCAAGTCTTCATATAGATGACGGTACCGGCGGTCGCATAAGGGTGTTGTTCAGTGAGGAGCAACAAGAGGCATTAAAGCGTATGGCTAATGTTCGACACCTCACAGGACGAGATAAAATTGATGTTTTAAGAAATCCAACGGCTGTATTTGATGGCGTTGCTGGTGAAGTAGATCTTAGTATAGGGAATTTTGGGCCTCGGGTAAAAGCTATTGGTAAATTCCCTTCAATTTCAATGCCTTTTATTAAAAACGCACAAACCGGTATTTTTGAAGACACAAATCCTGACTGCCTTACTAAAGATCGTAAATTTGATGCTGGCATTGAAGTAACCTATTCTGACGGTGAGAAAGAATCTATTCAGTTTGCCGCAATAAAGGATGTTGTTGAATTCTACAACGAAGCTCAATCAGCACTTAACTCTGGAAAAGGATTTATTGATTATAAAGATCACTCCATTGTTCTGAGTCATGAATTTGTAGATGCAACAAAAAGACTTGCGGAATATGTAACGGACACGGTAAGTGGGAAACCGAAAGATTATAGAGATGAAAGTGAAAAAGTTTATCTCCTCATTTATGAAAACGAAGAGCAGATAGACTATGTAGAGCAGGAAAAGTTAGCAAAAATCCCTCAAGAGCTTTTCTTTACACCACGCTCTCTGCGCGATGAAATCAAACCGAAAGAACATCAAGATAAAGGGTTAAGGTGGATGCAGGCGAATTATCTTATGGGAAGGAAAGGATGCCTTCTTGCTGATGATATGGGACTTGGAAAAACACTCCAAGTCTTAATGTTTATTGCATGGTTACTTGAGTTAATTGATCAACCAAAGTATAGTATTATTTATGAGAATGATCATGATATGGCATTGCCCCCATGGAATCCTGTTCTTGTGATAATGCCGGTCATTCTTTTGGAGAATGAAACATGGATTCAGGATATACGAAAATTTTTTAAGCATGATGGGAGCATTTTTTTGCCGTGGCTCACTCTTTACAAAAACGGCATAAATAACGTGAAGGTGCGGCAATCTTCCGGAGTTATTAAAGGTCAACTTGACTATGAAAAACTCCGAAAAAACAGGATTATTTTCACAAACTACGAGACGCTTGTTAATTATCAGTTTTCATTAGCAAACATCAAATCCTCATGGTCAGTCATTATCACAGATGAGGCGCAAGCTCATAAAACCCCGAAATCAAAGCGTTCATTTGCTCTAAAAAGCCTTGAATCAAAGTTCAAGATTGCTTGCACTGGAACTCCGGTGGAAACACGAATGCTTGATGTCTGGAATATCATTGATTATCTTCAGCCCGGCACACTCGGTAGCTCACAAGAGTTTTCCAAGACCTATGAACAGCCGATTGCAAACAATCCAGAGGAAACGATAAAAATTCTTGATGCACTCAAGGATAAACTTAAGTATAGCGTAACGAATGATAAACAGGATACTGATTGCGCACAGCCATATATTTTGCGCAGAGAAAAGTCACAGGAATTACTTGGAATTCCTAAAAAACATATCCATAAAAAAGAGTGTTTTCTTGCTCCTGAACAGCGACGCCGTCATATTGAGTATATCGAGACTGTTCGTGGTAGCAATAAAAAAGGGATACACTTCTCGGTAATTCATGGATTAATGGAACTGTATCAGCATCCCGCTATCCATCCGGTTTACACACCATACGAAGTTGGAGAACTCCAAAAAATGATGGATGATTGTCCTAAGCTTGGGGTTCTTCTTGATATTTTACTGGAGGTGAAACGATTAGGCGAAAAAGCACTGATCTTTACAAGAAGCTTGGATATGCAGCAGTTACTTGCTGCTGCGATAAGAGAAGCATTCGGGCAAAGAGTTGATATTGTCAACGGAGCCGCAAAAACAGGCTCTGAAACACTGACTTCATCTTCCACAAGAAAATCTATGATTCACAGATTTCAATCTGATCCTGCTGTTAACTTTATAGTTCTGTCTCCTGACGTAGCAGGAGTTGGACTCACATTAGTTGAAGCAAATCATGTTATACATTATGGGAGATGGTGGAATCCGGCTAAAGAGTCTCAAGCCACTGATCGTGTTTATCGCCTTGGCCAAAAAAAGGATGTTCATGTATACTATCTCATAGCAAAGGATCCTGAAGGAGAATTTCAGACGTTTGATCAAAAACTTGATGCCTTGATTGAGAAACGGCTAAAAATGGCCAATGATTTTTTTCTTCCTTTGCCTGATGATACCGAAAATCTCGGTGAGTTATTTCGAGATATACTGGAAGACAATGCGATTTCAGGAGAATCAGTCAAATCTATATCCGCTCAAGATATAAAGTTATTAACATGGGATCGTTTTGAATCACTCATTGGAGTTCTTGAGGATCGGGTAGGAAATCGTTCTGTTGTAACACCGAGGTCAGGCGATTTGGGAATCGATGTAATATCTATCAATGGCAAGATAGTCAGGTTGATTCAATGTAAACATACCTGCACAGGTAGGGACATCAATCCTGAAGTTATAAATGAAACCATCAATGCTTGTGATAATTATCGAACGAAATATTTTCGTGAGAGCGGGTATACACTTAAGCGCGTTTTGGCAACAAATGCCGTTGTCCCTCACTCTGTTGCTCAGCAGTGTAAACTTCGCAACATTGAGATTATGGATATTGAGGTAGTTAGTGAGTTGTTACAAAAGCACAATATTACATTTGCTGATATTGATCTGAACGATCAAATGCGACTTAAATCGTTGACTGAACTTATCGGCTTTATTGTGAATATATGAGTAAATAAACCAGTAATCAACCTTGAAGCCTGCACGCTCAATTTCAAGACGCTGATTCTCAGTTGTCTGGTCATTTTTACTTACCCGTCCATACGCAAAGGTTGCCATTCTGTTTTCCGTTTGATTTATGGGGCGAAACTGTTCTATAACGAATAAAATATATATGGGCATGTCCATATATAAAAAGGCTATTTTATGAACATTGATTCGGGCAAGTTTTTGAGCTGTTCATAAACGGTCGTTTAAGAACACTTGACAGATGGGATATCAATAATGAAAAATGCAGATGTCCTGCAAAAAATCAGATGAAACTATAAAATTAGCTATCTTTGCCTGATAAGTTTGATGCCAATATCCAGTAATAAATGATTGTGAGCATGAATGGGTGGGTAGTAAAACAACTTAGAGCAAAGATCATTGAAGACTTACGTGAATTTGTTGAGGATGGATACTTTGATGGCGAGTTAGAAAAATTTAAACTCAATGTCGGAATAGAGAATTCCGGCCATTATTCTCATGAACTTAGGTGGGGATATTTGGCAAGTAAACTTGGAACAGGGTTGTTTTTTCATTCAGATGCTATTATGACAGCAAGGCAGGTCGCTGCCGCAGAGGTATTAATGAATTTGGGTATGTTGGTGGGCGCTGAAGCATTTTATGGTATTGCAATGCCACTTTCCCAAAGGGCGAAGGCCGCAGGTGTTTCAGACGAAAATGCTGGGGTAGCGGCGGAGCAGTGTCGAAACGAAGTAATCCCCTCGTTGTCGGATAATGTTGTTGGTGCTCTCGAACAGTATTTACGATATCTTGCACCAAGTGAGGCAAATCCTTTTGTTTCTCTATTAACTCTCCAAGCATTGCCTCCTTTGGAGGAAACTATAGATACGAGGTATGAGTATGATTTTGTACTCTCTTTTGCTGGAGAAGACCGTAATTCTGGTCCCGAAGAGCTGAAAAAACTCCTTGAAAAAGAACATGTCAACGTTTTTTATGACATGGATAACGAAGCAGAACTTTGGGGACAAGATTTATATCAGAAATTTGCAAAAATCTATGGCGAGAAAAGCCTTTTCTTTATTCCCTTTATTTCTAAAAATTATATCGAAAAATTGTGGTGTAAACACGAACTAACGCAAGCTCAAGCAAGAGCCATCAATTCAACAACAGAGTACATTCTCCCGCTACGATTGGATGATACTGAGGTTCCGGGCATCAATAAGACAATAGGGTATATAGATCTTCGGCAATTATCTATTGCTCAAGTTGCTCAGCGTTGCTTACAGAAACTTTCAGCAAAAAAAGAATCTATTACCAAGTCACTCGCACTTTAGGTTTTTAGCCCGTCACTGTTACAATATCCTTCCACCTCGTCGTATAGTATGGTGAAAGCCTTTCCTGATTCGGTTTCCAACCTTCAGAGTTTTCTGAAGCCAGCCTCACCGCTCCTCGCCCATAGCGTTCGTTAATTCCATCCATTACCAGCATCAACTTCTTGTCTCGCTCATTCGGGGCTGGCTGATCTTCAGGGAAGAGTGATAGTGTTCGTCCTGAAGATTGTACCGGCATGAGGTCACTCACTATGACACCTGCTTTTTTGTAAGCATAGCCACTTCTGAAGATTGACTCAAGGAGCACTTGAGCGGCCCTCTGAAGCGCTATCGAATCCTGTGTCGAATAGGGTAGGGGTGCTGTTTTTGTGCCCGAGTATTGAGTTTCCTTGGCCTCAAATGGGCTTGTGCCGATGAACACGGTCAGAAGAGATGCCGCAGCTCCCTCCTTGCGAAGCTTGATGGCACACTTGCCTGTAAATGTTGCAACAGCTCGATGCAGCTCTTCCCAGGTTGTAACACTCTTACCAAAGGATCGTGACGTACAGATACTTTGCTTCGCTGGCCTCACCAGCTCCATTGGTAGACAAGACTTTCCATTCAGCTCGGCCTGCACCCTTGAACCTGTGATGTGCAAGTGTTTTCGTACCCAGGGAACAGGAGCATCAGCAAGATCGGCTGCGGTTTCAATCTTTTGAGCATAAAGCAGCTTACTCAACTGCCGACCGATACCCCAGACATCCTCAACTTTCGTCAGGGCAAGGGCGGCTCGAATAGCCTCCTGACCGCCCAGCATACAAACACCTTGATACTCAGGATTCTTCTTGGCCAAGTGGTTAGCAAGCTTGGCAAGAGTCTTGGTAGGTGCCAGACCGACACAAACAGGAATCCCTGTATGCTGCCGTACAGTGCGCCTGATAAGGTGTGTATACTCAGTCAGGTCATAACGCCCGAAACTGCTCATATCCAGAAATGCCTCATCAATGGAATAAAGTTCAATCTCAGGAACGAGGGCGGCCAGTGTCATCATCACCCTTGAAGACATATCACCATACAACGGATAGTTCGACGAAAAGACCGCGACCTTGTGCCTACGCAGTAAATCCCGGCACTTGAAGAACGGAGTTCCCATCTGAATACCAAGAGCCTTGGCCTCCTCAGATCGAGCTATAATGCAGCCATCATTGTTGGAGAGTACCACAACAGGCCTGTTTCGCAAGGAAGGGTTGAACACCCGCTCACACGAAGCATAGAAGTTATTGCAGTCAACCAGAGCAAACACCGGCACACCCTCCAAGCTTATCTCGGTTTGTGGATAACATAGGCAACGAGTCCCCAAACCAGAAACTCGTTCTCTTCAGTGATTCGTATCGGTTTGAACTCAGCATTGGCCGGAACCAGGAAGACACCATCATCCTGTACCGCAAGCCTTTTGACTGTAAACTCTCCGTCAATATAGCACACAGCTATGCTGCCGTCTTTCGGTTCAAGAGCCTTGTCGATAACCAGCAAGTCACCATCCTCAATGCCTGCCTCAATCATGGAGCTACCCTTCACCCGTGCGTAAAAGGTTGCAGCAGGATGCTTTACCAGCTCCTTATTCAGGTCAAGGGCAAGTTCCACATAATCTTCAGCAGGGGAAGGGAAGCCTGCCGAAACCCCTGTAGCAAAAAGCGGCAGCTCCAGAGAAGTGGCCAGATCCGCCGTGTAGAAGTCAAGTACGGGGTCGGTATGTATTCTGGAAAGTCTCATGGATGGTAAAGTTGTGAGTTGTACCTTTAGGTGCCATAGTCTATATCCCCATGCAACACTTTACAGTTTAGCTCCAGATGGGCAATTATTTCTGCGCAAGAACATCAGGATGGGAACGCATCAAACTGATCGGTGATTATGTATGGCAACAGAGCAGACTGGTAGAAAACGGTAAACTAACTCTTGAAGTTTACGAAGACAGCTTTAACATGCGATTTTTTCCGGATCGTGAGCGGGCCCATTGATATTCTGGCGCAGAAATATTTAGAGTTTGTTCGTAAATAAATTTAATGGTATTTGACAGCTACAAATAGCATCAGTTTTACTAACTATTTTTCATTTGGATAAGGTTATTCCTCTTTTGAAAAGAGCAAAATAGTAGATGTGGTCAAACTCAGCTTATTTACGAACAAGCTCTTAATGGCGAACGGGGAGACAAAAACCAATAATAGGATATGACGCATTTTCAATGCGTCATATCCTATTATTGGTCGCTCCAGAAAACGGCATTTAAATATACGTTAAGCTTTTTTGAAGATGTTGATTCATTTATACAAAAAAGCCTATGGCCAGCTAAAATATATAAAAAGAATCAGTTATAGCGATTAAAATCAGCCCTGATTTAAGGTAGAGGAAACTTAAAACCTGATGAGAGAGACGGATGTTTCGGCAGAATCCCTGTAACACCTAACGCATTATATTAATATCTTTTGTAAGTGATTTTTAATCTCTTGACGTTCTTTGTCATCCGAATTCTAAGGCGAAACCAAAGAGACAATCCATTTGGTACAGTCTGGAAAGAAAACAGCAGCAGATGCAACCCGGCTTTTTAATGTCCATCCCGTTACGGTCGGTGGAATACACCCCAAGCTTGGCAAGGGGGGAACTTCTCCACCCAGACAAGAGCTATACCCAACTTAATTTTTTTTTCTTATAATAGAAATAGCCGTTCGCGCGGCTATTTCTACAAATATAAACAACCCAACCGTAGGAGATACTGATGGACGTTTACCAAAAAGTTGCTGTGATAATTGCCATTGCAAGCGAAGCAATTCGATCAATACAATGGTACTTTGATTACAAACTTAAGAAGCCTTAACTACCAGCAACAGGTTTGTACTTAAAGCAAGCCTGTTGCATTTGGCTCACACTTTAATGTCCTACTTGGGCATTAAAATATGATTTTTTTCCTTAAAAAGTTATAACAGTTTAACTTTTTACACCCCCCCCATAATTGGGGGATTGTCATTAACAACTGGATAAAATGAATTCTTTTGACCAATTAACCTCCGCCGGAGGCAGGCTGCGGCGCAGTTCCGCAACAGTTTTTTAGGCTTGCGGTGTCACCCTCGTGGCGGTCATCGTCATCTTTCCTGTACCGTTTTAGCAGTTTACCAAGAAACTACTCACAAACCGTAAAAAATAATCGCGCTCTGGAGCACTACGCACCTGAATCGTGTCATCAAAACATGGAAAGAACAAGGCTGGCAAGTTGATCAGCTTCTCTTGCAAAAGTGGGCGCTTCAGAAAAGGGAAAAAATCGTACGCTAACAATAAAATGACACTTCCCACTTTGTTGTGATTTCATTTGTAGCTCACGCCGCTGCATACACACTGCGCCCTGAACCATAATAGGCATCATAAACATGCTGAAACACCGCTGTTGATTTCTGCCTGAAGAGTTCCTGCGTGTATGCTCTTGGCAGGTGGTCATCCAGCAGTTTGTCAATGGCCACCCTGACCGCTGCACGCGCCTGTTGCCGTTTCCGCCAGTCAAGCACCAGTTTGTTGTTCTTGAGCGTCACCAGCAACTCCTTTGCGGTAGCTTTCACCTTCTCCCGGTCAGCATCGCTCATCTCAATCGGTGGTTTCATCAACAGGTCAAAAAGTGCCAGCTCTTCTTCGGTTAGTTGTTCACTCACCCCCCGCTTCTCCTCTTCGTTCAGGCTTTGGGCAAAATTAACCAGTTGCCGGAAAAACTCTTCGGGATTGAGGCTTCCGGCATTGTAGTCTGCAATCATTTGCTGGAACCGTTCGAGATAATCCATCCGAGTCCGATTGAGCCGTACCATTGCCATCAGCTTTTGCCCTACACTTCCCTTGAGTTTTTCGTTGAGCGTCCGCTTCCGGCTGGTTTGGAACTTTTCAGCCAGCTTGTCAAAATCAATGGAGCTGAGGTCAATCAAGTGTTCATCGTTATCAGACGCACTGACCTCTCTGATAAAATAACCTTCAGTCGCAATCGACTGATCAAGCAGTGCTTCCACCTGCTCCATCACCTGTGTAATGTCGGCAGAGGGAACCAGTGAACGGATTTTATCAGCAATGACCTTGATGGGCGATACTTCAACAGCAAACTCATGAGCCCGCAGGTCGGGCAATACGGCCTTGTACAGCCGCTGAACGGTATTGGCCAGGCAAGATAACGTCGTTTGACCTCTTCTGACGCAATCAGTGCCTCGACGGCATTGTCAAGCAGTTCGACACGCGAAAACCCTTCAGCATTCTGGATCGAGGCAAGGTTCACGCCCTGTTGTGTGCACAAGCTCCGAGTCTCTTCCAAAGCTTGTTGTAATGCGACCACCAAGGCGGATTTGTCTTCAACCGGCTTCTTGCCGCTGCTGCCACCCACACCATAAATGGCAAGCGCTCTCTCCAGATTACGAAACACACCGGCATAGTCCACAATCAGGCCGCTCACCTTGTCAAGAAAAACCCTGTTGGCACGAGCAATGGTCTGCATCAGGGTATGGTTACGCATCGGCTTGTCGAGGTAGAGTGTCGAACAGCTCGGAACATCAAAGCCGGTCATCCACATGGCGCAGACAAAAACCAGCCGGAACGGGTCATCCGGATCCTTGAATTTCTTTTCAAGATCCTCTTCCACCATCCGTTTACGGTGCGGTCGAATGTCGAGCCCCTTTTCGCTCATATCGGCAATCTCATTCTGCCCCTGAGAGACCACCACCGCCATATCAGTCTCTTTCATCCGTGCAATGCGTTCTTTGATGTCTCGTCTCTCTGCATCGGTACTCCGCATCAGTTCAGCCTGCAATGAAGTAATCTTCGCCGTCCAATGCTTCTTGACCTTGTCATACATCTTGATGGCTGTCGCCTTGTCGATGCAGATCATCATACCCTTGCCCTGAAAGCCACGCCCGGTGAAATGTTCGACAAGATCTTTTGCCACACTCTCCAACCGGTCATCACGGGTAATAAGGTGATACTCTCGGGCAAACTCCCGCTCAAGCTTCTTCTCCTGTGCTTCGTCCAGCTCTGCTGCTTCCAGGAGGCGTTCCATATCTTCGTTGAGGGTCTCATTGACCAGTTGCAGTTCAGGGATACAGTTCTCATAGTAGAGAGGAACGGTTGCGCCATCGGCCACCGACTGCTGAAAGTCATAAACGCTGATGTACTCACCAAAAACCTGACGGGTCTTCTCCTCCCCGATAATCAGCGGCGTTCCGGTAAAGGCCAGGAAAGAGGCGTTCGGGAGAGCGGTGCGCATATTCATGGCCAGAGTATCGTACTGGCTACGGTGGGCTTCGTCGGTAATGACAATGATGTCCCTGCGGTCGGAGAGCATGGGGTGAGCCTCTCCATTTTCGGTGCGGAACTTGTGAATCAAGGTGAACACATAGCGGTGATCCTCCGTCAACAACTGCCGCAAATGCTTGCTGTTCTCTGCTTGGGCACCATTTTCAGTGACCACACCGGCTGAGGCAAAGTGCTTGTAAATCTGGCCGTCCAGCTCCTGCCGGTCAGTAACAACAACAAACGTCCAGTTCCCCGGCACCTTGCGCAGTACCTTCTGGGCAAAGAACATCATCGAGATACTTTTGCCACTTCCTTGTGTGTGCCAGAAGACACCAAGCTTGCCCTCCCTCTGGCGAATATCGGCAAGAGCTTCCAGAGCGTTATTGACACCGAGGTACTGGTGATTCTTTGCCGTCAGCTTGATCAATCCGCCGGAGACCTCCTGAAAGAGGGTGAAGTTTTCAACCAGGTCAAGAAAGCGTGCCGGATCACAGACTCCGCACAGCATCGTCTCCAGCGAAACCCGCCCGGCCTCACTCTCGCTTCCAATCTTTTTCCAGTCAGCAAAGTGTTCCCACCCGGCAGATAAGGTTCCAAGGCGGCTCTGGCTGCCATTGGAGAGGATGATGAAAGCGTTGGCCCAGAAAAGCTGTGGTACGGTATCCTTATAGTCACGCAAATTATCCTTCCAGGCCGTTTCAAGCCGTCGATGGGTGGCTTTCAGTTCGATGAAGAGCAAGGGCAACCCATTGACGAACCCAACCAGATCTGCTCGTCGGGTGTGCATTTCACCCGTTACCCAGAACTGTGAACAAAGCAGAAAGTCATTATTGGCAGTGTTCTCCCAATCAACCACCCGAACCACTTCCACCGTTTCGCCATCACCATCCGGATCGGCTATAGGAACCCGAACACCACTCTTGAGCAGAAGGTAGATTTCACGATTGGCTGCAACTGCACTCATGCGTGACCGGTCGCGGGTCAGCTCTTCAATGGCTTGATGGATCGACTCAACCGCCACATCAGGATTGATACGCAACAGTGCCAGACGTAGGTGACTCTTCAGAATAACTTCAGCCTTGGTCTCCCTGCCCAGGATGCTTGTACCGTGGTCGAACTCACCATAAGCGTTGATGGTTTTCCAGCCAAGGGCTCCAAACAAGGCAATGGCTGGCTGCTCAACAAGAGCATCTTCACTGTACCCGCAGGGATGTGGTGTCATGATTGGGACTCCTTTGCTGGCAAATATCGTTTCTGTGGGTCGTAAGCACTCTTTCCAATGGCGACGATCCTGCCTGCCTCAACAAAATGGGCAAGATGTCTCCTGACAGAACGAGCAACCAGCCCTGTTGCAGCCACTAACTCCTTTATTGAGGCACCGCCCTCGTTTTCATGTTGCTTGATGCAAGCCAGAATCTGTTGATCAATGAAACTCTCTGTTGCCTCACGAACCTGTTGCAGCGAAATCGTAACCCGGAAATGGTAGCCCACTTCCTCAAACTCAGGTGCAGGAAAGCCGTCTTGACGGCAATTATCATCCATGCGCTGGAACCCACTTCCCCATTGTTCAATGAGATCCAGCTCCTTGAACACTCTGCCAATGACTCTATTGCGAAGCTTCGAGACACCGGAGCGAAGGTTCTCAAGAGTCAACCCGCCAGTCAACAGGCCAGGGTTTTCAATTTCGATTCGGTCATCATAGATTGCCACCCGAATTGGTGCTCCGCATTGTGAATAATCGGCATGAACAATGGCATTTGTCAGGGCTTCACGAATGGCCTTGAGCGGCATATTCCAGACATCCTTCCTTCGCAACTCACCAAACTCTGCCGCCCTTGAGGCATGTTTCTTGACAAAGTCAAAGGCTTTTTCCAAGGCAAGTGGCAAGTGGTCGTTAATATCCTGCTGATCCAGAATATCAGATTTATTGGTGCCGCGAAAACGACCACATTGAATCCATGCGTCGGGGAAATAACGCTCTCGCACCAAACCAAACAGAAGCATCCCTCCCACTGTAGGAACAAGCCGCCCTTGATGTTGAGTAACCAGTCGCAAAGTCTCCGGGACGCTGTCATTCCAGTCACGGAAACCTGCAAACAACCCGGACGCAACCCGGACATCCAGTGTGTCAGGGTTGATGTCCGGCATGGCTTCTTCATCATAAGAGAGGTTCAGGGCAGAGCGTCGCATCTCCGCTGTCAATGGCCCATCAGCCTGCCGGTTGGTAGAACCAACCCGAACCAGCACACCGTTTGTGATCCCCTGTGATTTCAGCCAGTGGGGACGCAATGCGCTGGGATAGACCTCCACCAAGAGCAACGAACGCCCTTTCCAGTTGACCAACTCTACATTTGGTGCGAGTCGTGGTTCAATCGAATCGGTGATCAGACTGCACAATCTCTCCTCTTCGTCCAGAGGGTTCTCAACCCCCAGCACCGCTTTGCTGTCATCCTCAATGCCGATCAGTACTATCCCACCTGCCGTATTGGCAAAGGCGGTCACTGTTTTTAGGATGTTCTTTGGCGACGAGAGATCCTGCTTGAACTCAAGGGTTTTGCCCTCCGGTCGGCGGAGTAACTCTTCAATCTTCATGCAGCAGCCTCCTCTGGAATGGTAATATCAAGGTCGGAAACATCCACCTCGCCGGAGATGAGCTTGGGCAGCAGCATTTCGCGAGTGCGGCGGAGAGATTTGTTTTTTCTTTGCAAATTCAGAATTTGAAGAGTAAACGGCTGAATAACTTCTTCAAATTGAGAAATTATTAACTGTTCAGGAACAATCAGCTCTATTGTTTTAAAGATACCTTTGGTGATTTCCTTGAATGTTGCGCCTGTTCCAAGGCTGATAAAATATTCAACATTTTCCTTGAGCCAGAAAAAGAGTGTGTAGAGCGGGAATCGTTCATTTGGAATACAGGTTATAAAGCCCTGGTTTGTACACGCCTCAGTTGTATTAATAGAAATTACTCCAAGTGTGGCTCTGCTGGTCATCATAACTGAAAACGACGGAAATAAACGAGCTGAACTCATTCTGAGACCAAGTTCACTGATTTTTTTACCAGATTCTTCCATAAACATAGAAGACGAAGCAGTGAGGTCGGTCGGTGTATACCAGTTGACGGTTCCCTCATTCCAATATTCTGGTACCACTTTTGATGGTGTACCTCCGCCCAAAATGATAAATGTTTTCTCGACAGTTGTAACCTCCCAACTCTCAGGTATCCTACCCAAAGGAGAATCGACAAAGCGGGCCTGCTCATGGCCAGGAAAGCGGAACTTGACGAACCACTCGCGGTAGAGGTTCTGTGCCATCTCTTCCAGAATCTTGATACGCCGCAGGTTGTTCTCAATCAGGTCGTCGTAGGCTGAGAGGATAGCTGCAATTTTTCGCTGGGTGGAAAATGGAGGGAATAGCAATTCAATTGCATAGAAAGCATTGCGGCTTGTTGAAGGAATAGCCGATCCACTATCCATCTTGTTAATATCGAAGTCTAATAATTGATAGTATGCCCATTTCACACAAAAAGAGCCATAAATAATTGGTTTCAAGTAGAAAGCTGTATCTATAGCAAAGAAAGGGCTATTGGAATAATGTATTCCACGGTAGGCGCCTTTTCTCCCTATAATCACACCAGCAAATGGACACAGGCATTCGTGGTGCCATCCTATTTGACCGTTGGTACCGAATACGGGATATTGGCCATCTGAATTCCTGTAATCACGAAGTCCTTTTCCATACTCAAGAGTTGCGAGGTCTCCCCACTTCCTTTTCTCCCATCCATTGAAGATGCTCATCGTCACTCCACCTCCAGCAACTTCACGACGTTCTCCGCAATTCGCTCTTCAAGCTCCCGTGCCTCAATGTTGAGGGTTTCAAGCT
>Ga0194037_1000816_pt1 | contig 24136 bp, 21 predicted proteins | sample JunL306m_MetaG_FD_148653 | JGI IMG/M metagenome (GOLD analysis project Ga0194037, IMG submission 148653) | Anoxic zone freshwater microbial communities from boreal shield lake in IISD Experimental Lakes Area, Ontario, Canada - Jun2016-L304-6m | ecosystem: Environmental > Aquatic > Freshwater >...
TTTAACGACAGTGACGCATTTTACATTACTATTCCTATTTGTATTATCCTTACACATAACCAGATCATTACTGTTAACTCATTCGATAATGGTGCTATCAAAAAGTTCTTAAATACTTTTCAAAAAAGTCAGCCCGACAAACGCAATATGATGGTGCTGAAAGTATTTGAGAAAGTAGTACAGAATTTTATGGAATTCTTAAAAGAGATTAACCATCGGCGCAATCAATACGAATCCAGTTTATACGAAAGTAATAGCAACGTAGATTTATTGAATTTAATGCGTATACAAAAGAGTTTGGTTTATTTCATCACATCACTCCGCACCAATGAAATGCTAATGATGAAGTTGGAGAGAACAAATTTCCTTGGACTAAATGAAGACGAGAGAGAATTTCTGGCGGATTTAATTGTAGATACTAGTCAGGCCCATGAAATGGCAAATATTTATACTAATATATTAACCAGTACATTAGATGCATTTGCAAGTGTTATTAGTAATAACCTGAATAGTGTGATGAAAAGGCTTACCTCAATTACAATCATTCTATCTTTACCTGCATTGGTAGCAGGAATTTATGGGATGAATGTAAAAATTCCATACGAAGAATCTCCATACGCTTTTTATATCCCCGTATTTTTATCATTGCTGGTTTCTGCAATCATTAGTTGGTATTTCATGAAGAAAAAATGGTTTTAACATGGCACTATTCAATATCAGAGTTTATGGAATTCTAATCGACAATCAGAATCGATTACTTGTAAGCGACGAATTTATAAGAGGAATGTATATTACCAAGTTGCCTGGTGGCGGACTTGAATTGGGAGAAGGCACACGTGAATGTTTGAAAAGAGAATTCATGGAAGAAACCGGCTTAGATGTTACCGTAGGGGAACATTTTTATACGACCGATTTTTATCAAATTTCAGCTTTCAATAATAAAGATCAAATTGTTTGCATTTACTATCGTGTATTCGCAAATGAAGAAATTCATATTTCAACAAAAGAAAAAGCCTTCGACTTCACAGCAGATCAAATTGCAGATCCTACTAAGGAATCTGAAGTGATGAGATGGATTTCTTGTTTAGATCTTACAGAAAACGATGTAACCTTACCTATTGATAGAGTAGTCATTAATATGCTTAAACAAAATGATTGTTATAGCGGAAAAAAATCCAATTCATTGTAATACTATACTTCTTCAGATTTACCCATGGCTGCCATTTTCATTTCACGCGCAGTTTCATGACCCAAATAGTTTTCAATTAAGGTCTCGAACAAATAAATGATTGGTGTAAGCACCACTGCCATAATAAACTTATAGGTGTAATTAACAAGACAGATTGCTAATACCAATTGCCAGCTCCAGCCGTTCCCAATTTTAAATGCAATAAACAATACCACAAAACTATCTACTAACTGAGAAATTACTGTGGAACCTGTAGCACGTAACCAGATCCATTTTTCTCCAGTTATTTTTTTTATTTTATGAAATACAGTTACATCAACTATCTGGCTTACTAAAAATGCTACCAGACTTCCCAAAATGATCCACATACCTTGTCCAAATACGCCACTAAAAGCAACTTGCATATTGTTAATACCAGATTCTGCTTTTGAACCCACCCAAAAATCTGCTGGTGGAATTTTGATGGCCATATAAAACATTAGAAATGCATACGCAATTAATGCTACAGCAGTAAAGCTGATTCTACGCACCGCTTTTGGACCATAGTATTCATTTACTATGTCGGTAATGATAAATTCTAATGGCCAGAGTAACACACCACAAGTAAGATTAAAAGAGAGACCAGACTGGCCAAAAATGGTAAAGTTTGCTGGTGTTATACCAAAAACTTTTTCGAGCGAAAAAATTTTGCCTCCGATGCATTCGGCGATTAGTGCGTTTGCAACAAAAAAAGCAGCAATACTAATAAAGAGAATAGTGGGTTTGTCTTTAAGTATTCTGTGAATCATTAGCTTAATATAAAATGATGAATAAATTCAATGATAAAAAATAACAGATTAGTAACAACCAACCAATTCGGAACTCCTATTTCACGTTTTCTTACTAACAATATGAGCGCCAAAATGTTTACTACAACACTTAATATAAAAGATAATAGCCAACCTAGTATGATGATCAAGCCCTTGATGTCCTGATTGCTTATAAAGTCATCTGTTCTTTGCAATGCCAGACACACAATGAACAAAATATTGCAGATTAGGGCCAGCCGGTTGAGAAATAAAAGTTTCGGCATAAAAATTTTCGTTTAAAATAGCATTAATTTGCGAATCGCATAAAATCGAATTATGAATAAGTTCCAATGGAAGTCATTATTACCCCACGCAATTGCCGTTGCCATCTTTGTTGTTATATCTGTTATCTATTGTAAACCTGCCCTAGAAGGTAAGGTCTTGATGCAAACAGACATTATGCACTGGAAAGGTATGGCGCAAGACTTAGTCCAATACAAAGAAAAAACAGGGCATTTCCCGCTTTGGAATAATAACTTATTTGGAGGCATGCCTGCTTTTCAAATAGCCATGGAATCGAGTAACCCAGCATCTGTTGGATTCTTGCATTCTGTATTTATGTTAGGTCTGCCCAAACCCATTGGCTTTTTCTTTCTATTATGTATCAGTTTTTATTTCTTATCACAAGTAGTAGGTTCAAATTACTGGCTCGGTATCATGGGCGGTGTGGCATATGCATTTGCTACTTATAGCCCTGTGGTAATCATTGCAGGACATGAGACCAAATTACTAGCCATGGGATATCTACCTGCAGTAATGGGTGCACTTTGGCTGATCTATCAACGAAAATATTTGTGGGGAGTAGCTCTTACCGCCCTCTTTAGTGGCTTGCTGATTGGAATGAATCATTTGCAGGTAACTTACTATTTTCTCTTTTTAGCTGGCTTTATGTCAATCGCATTTGCCATTCAATGGATCAAGGATAAAGATTTCAAACATCTATTCATAGCATTCTCACTTGCTATAGTAGGTGGGGCAATTGGTGCAGGATCAAATTTAGTGGGTCTTGCTACCACCAGTGATTTTTCAAAGGCAACCATGCGTGGTGGTAGTAGTTTAGACACTACTGCGATTAAATCAAATAAATCTCAAAAAACAACAGGGCTCAATACACAATATGCATTCTACTATGGCAGTTACGGCCCAGCAGAAACGTTCAGCTTTATCGTTCCAGGTATTTATGGCGGTAGCAGTGGTGGAGAATTGAACAGTGAATCGAACTTTGGAAAATTGGCTTTAGAAAAAGGAATACCAGAAGAACAGGTAAGTCAGTTTACTGCTTCCATCAGCACTTATTGGGGACCTCAGCCAATGACTTCGGGCCCAGTATATTTTGGAGCCGTGATTTGTTTCTTATTCATTTTCGGAATGGTATACTTAAAGACCTGGCACCGCTGGTGGATTTTAGCAGTTTGTATTTTGTCGATTTTACTTAGCTGGGGCAGCAATTTTGCGGGATTCAATGAATTCTTTTTTAATAATGTGCCGCTTTACAATAAATTCAGAGCACCAAGTATTATTTTAATACTTCCTCAATTATTATTTCCTTTTGTGGCAATTTTGGCTTTACAACAATTTTTGTTTGTTGATACTGATAAAAAAGCTGCAATTGAAAAAATTAAATTGGCAGCCTATATTACGGGTGGTGTATTTGCATTACTCGCATTTTTCTACATAAGTTTTAGCTATACCAGTGCAGGTGACACAAACTTAAAAGGATATTTAGGTCAAATATTTAAAGGGAATCAGGAAGAAGTTAATGCGTTCTTCAACGCATTAAAAGAAGACCGCAAAGCCTTATTCGGAAAGGATCTCATTAGAAGCCTTGTTTTGGTAATAGGTGCATTGACTTTGGTTTGGCTTTATGCTCAAAATAAAATCAAACAGTCGTATGTATTAGCTGGACTTGTTTTAATTAGTTCAATTGATTTGATTTCTATTGGCAAAAGATATTTGAATGATAATAGTTTTCAGGAGGCTGAAGCTGCAAATGAAGCAGTTTACAAATCATCTCCTGTTGATCTGGCTATCATGAAAGATAGTACCAACCCAAGAGTACTCAACACTACTGTTGGCAGCTATTTTAATGATGCCACTACAGCTTATCACCATAGAGATGTTGGTGGATATAGCCCGGTAAAATTGAGTATTTATGAAGACCTTTTAAATTTTCAATTGAAGAAAACACCAATTAACAAATCGGTGTTAGATATGTTGAACATGAAATATGTGATTGTTCAGGATCCACAGAATGGACAGTTAGCATTGCAATTGAATCCGGCTGCACTAGGAAATGTTTGGTTTGTAAAACATTTGAGTTATGTAAATGAACCCATTGGCGTAATGAAAGCGATGGATCAATTTAATCCAAAAGACACTGCGATTATTGAAGCTGGATCTAAAAAAGATATTGCTTTTGAACCTATTGCAGATTCTACCGCGAGTATACGATTAATAAAAAATGATAATGATTTAATTCAATACGAATCATCATCCCAATCCAATCAATTCGCGGTATTTAGTGAAGTATATTATAACAGGGGCTGGAAAGCGTATATCGATGATAAGGAAGCTACCATCATTCAAACGAACTATGTTTTGAGAGGTCTTGCAATTCCTTCTGGTAAACACCTGATTCGATTTGAATTTAAGCCTGCATCCTATTATGAAAGTAAAAAAGCTGCCACTGTTTCATCCGCTTTGATCTGGATTTTATTAATTGCCGCAGTTGCCAGCTCATTTAAAAAAGGAAAAACAACTGAAGGAAAAGTATAATGAATAGGCCATCTGTTCTTAGCCTGGTCTCCTATCGCGTTTTTCCACCCTTGATGGGTGGTCAAAAATGTGTGGTGGATTTTTATGAACATTTGTCGCCTTTTGCAAACATTTTATTAGCCGTTTCAAAGGATAATACACCCAATACAAAAACAAATTATCGGGTAGAACCTTTTCTATTTAATCATTGGGGTGGCGATTTTAATCTGATCTATATTTTTCGCTTACTAAAGCTGATCAAAAAAAACAAAGTCGATTTTATCATCATTGAACATTCTTATTTTGGTTTTTTAGGAATCATCTTACGTTTTTTTTCAAAGAAAAAAATGATCATAAGAATGCATAATATCGAGGGGCATCGGTTCCGCGATATGCAAAAGCCTTGGTGGCGAATCTATCTTTTTTACGAAAAGTGGATCTGCCAAAAAGCTGATCAGCTTTGGTTTACAGCCAGTACTGACTATCATTTTGCAATAAATGAATGGAAAATCGATGATGCAAAATGTAGTACTCTTTTTTATGGCATTGAAAACAATGAAATTCCGAATAATCTTGAAAGAGTTATTTGTAGAAAAACGATTATAGAAAAAAATGAATTAAACGAAAGCACTAAACTGTTTTTGTTTAATGGCACATTAGATTATATTCCAAATACAGATGCGCTTAGAATAATTGTTCATGAATTATTACCGAGGCTTGCAAAAAAACATTTTGGATTTAGGATCATTATTTGTGGCAATAGGATTACAGATGAATGGCAGGATGAATTAGAACAATATCCTGAAATTATTTTTGAAGGTTTCGTTTCAGACATTGCAACCTATTATAAAGGTTGTGATTGTTTTATCAGTCCGGTTACATTGGGTAGTGGTCTCAAAACGAAGATAGTAGAAGCTTTGGCAAATAATATCGACATCATATCAGTTGAATCCAGCACCCTGGCAATTGATGAAATTTATTCTGATAAGAAAATTGTATTAATTGAGGATTACAATTGGGATGCTTTTGTTGATGCGATGTGCCATAAACCAAACGCTTCCAAAGAAGATACCCCAAAAGCATTTTATGACGCTTTTAATTGGGAACAAATAATACAAAAAGCCCTTTTATCTTTACAGAAATTATGATGGATAAAATCAAAATATCTGTAGTGATCTGTACTTACAACAGAGCCGCCTACATTCAGGATGCCATGGATAGTTTGTACCATCAAACAATTGACAAGCAGCAATATGAAATAATTATTGTGAATAACAATTCAAGCGACAATACGGTTCAGGTATGTGAAGATTGGATTGCTGCTCACGCAGATGCACACTACGCATTTTATACTGAAATGAAACAGGGTGCTTCCTTTGCGAGAAACACGGGTGCTGCTCTTGCTAAAGGAAGTTTGCTTTGCTTCATGGATGATGATGCAATTGCAGAACCTGATTATTTAGAAAGGATCATTCGTTTTTTTGAAGAACATCCGGATGCGGGTGGATTAGGTGGCCGCATTATACCAAAATATATACCGGCAGAACCAATTTGGATGAGCTATTATGTTTCGTCCATGGTAGGGAATTTTGATTATAGTTCAACAGTAGCTGTCTTTACTGCCAATAAATATCCACTTGAATCAAATATGATTATTCGCAAGATCGATTTTGACGCCATCAATGGCTTCAATGTTGATCTTCCTGGAGTTGTGGGCACTATGCGCATAGGAGGTGAAGGAAAGGATTTCTTTTTTAGATTAAAAGATCTTGGCAGAGTCATCTACTATGATCCAGCAATAAAAGTGCAACACGTGGTGGAAACTTCAAAACTCACCAAAGAATATATGTATCGGGTAGCGAGTGGCATGGGACGTGGCGAAAAAATTAGAATGCTCAAAATTTCAAAATCAGCATACTTCAAAAAAATAATCGAATACCTAATAAAGTTAGGGGCCTCCATCATACTTGGTTTCAAGTATTTATTACAAGGCCATCCCGCTCAATTCTGGCCGATCATACAATTTAGAATAGATACTTTAAAAGGATTAATGGATAAGAATGTTTATTAGAGCATCTTATAGAAATGAGGCTCATTTCGGATAATTGTAGCCGAAAGTCCCCAAACAATGGCCACATTATTTGCCATCCCAATAATTTTCTTCCAGTCAGTGAACGGGTTTCTGAAGTGAATCAAATGATCGATCAAACTTCCTAAGAAAAAAACAATCACGCCAAAACTATAATTCAACAATTGAAACAAAAACCATCCTACTCCATATTGTTTCCTGATTCGTACATGATTAGACACGATTAACTGCAGTCCTTTTTTATCGAATAAATTTGCATAAGTTTTATCATCAGTACCGGTTGAGTCTTTGATGGATTCACCTAATAAATGAATGATCTGAATATTCCCGTATAAGACCAGATTACCAAGCTTCCCGAGGCGGCTGCACCATTCCACTTCTTCCCCATACAAAAAAAAGTCTTCATCCATCATTCCTGCTTTTTGCACAGATTCTTTTTTTACCATCAAGTAGGCACCGCTGATCCAATCAACTTTAACTTCTTCTGAAACCTCTTCCACTCCTGGTTTTTGGGTATTCAATACTTTTGCAATAAGTTTTAAAAAGTTCCCCCAATATGGTATAGGTAATAAATGATTAATGCCGCCTTTCATGAAATAACTTCCCGAAATCTGTATAGAATAATCTTCATATAATAGTTGAACCCCACAAGCAATATTGTTACTTGCTATAAACTTTTGGAAAGATTTTTCAATGGCATTATTGAGCATCAGTGTATCTGGATTCAGTAATAAATAAACATCTCCAGTTGACTGACGCATGCCTTCATTATTAGCCCTTGCAAAACCTGCATTACTGCCCATATCAATCCATTTCACAAAAGGAAATTGGGAGCAGATCTGATCTTTGCTATCGTCTTTAGAATCATTGTCCACAACTATCCATTCAAAATTATTGGCAGAATCGAACTGAACAGCTGATCTGATACAATTAAGTATATAAGCAGCAGAGCGATAATTGACAATGATAATGGATAACTTCATTGGGCTTACTGAATTTTTTCTGGTCTTGTTAAATAATTCAGGCACATTAAAATTTTGGAACTAGCCCCAAATTTTAAAATCCGCCTTGGTAATTTATTTTGCAGATTCAACATATGAGAAAATAGGGGCAATATTTTTTCAGCACTAACTCCTGAAGCAATTATTTGATCTATTGATCTCACGCCATCATTTCTTAATAGCCGCCAGTAATAATCATAAATCTTTAGGTCTTTAAATGCAGCTTCCCCAATTTTATAAGCGAACAAAATATTCTCTTTTAAAATGATCTCGGAATTATTCCTACAAAAAACAGTGGTCTGATCTTCATGTAAACCAATGCTAACTAGGTGCTCATCAAGATAAACATAATCGAATCCAGCTTGCAAAACCCGAACATAATAATCAACATCTACTAACCAGATAAAATCTTCATCGTATTGCACTTTATCTCTTATGCTGGTGCGCAACATGGTATTACTTGGGGGACCAATTACTTGAGCTAATACCAAGTGTAAAGGAGTTTTAGTAAGCCTATGTAATAAACCAGGAATATGTTGCAAAACAATTTCTTTGCCTTCTTCTGTAACTGCTATGTTTTTACAGAAAACAAACCCTGCTTTAGGGTTATCGTTAAATGCCTTTAAATATTTATTCAGGGCTTCTGCGTCGAACAACCAATCGTCTTGGTGTAACAAAATAAAAAAGTCGCCTTTTGCCTCCCGAATGGCATTGTTCCAATTAGCCGGACTTTTTAATGCAGGTCTATTTTGTATATAAACGATGCTTAATTCTGATTTATAGGGCTCAATAGCTATTTTTACAGTATCATCAGGGCTGTCGTCTGAAATAACCACTTCCACCCTTTTGTAGGTTTGCAGCAAAACGGATTTCAATAACCTAACTACATAGTCGGGTTTCAGGTAAGCCGGAATGCAAATACTGATAAGAGGATCTGACATAATTTGATTAAAACATGAGCAATTTGATAGCAAATATAGTTAAAGGCATCATTGGTAAATTCAATCCAAAGGTGGATACTACTAGATTTAAAGATATCAGCTGGATCTTAGAAAAGATTCTAAAGCACGAAGATGACCAAAACGAAAAGGAAAAAAAACTCACTATTGGTGTTATTCATTATAAAAGGCCTTATGAGGTTTTGCATACCTACCGGGAATTGTTTTGTAAAGAAATGTATCAATTTGAATCCAATACAGATGCTCCCATCATTATCGATTGCGGTTCCAATATCGGGTTAAGTGTTTTGTATTTCAAGACCATTTATCCAAATGCAAAAATTTGGGCATTTGAACCAGATGCTGCCAACTTTGAATTGTTATCAAAAAATATACAGTCCAATAATTTACAGGATGTGAAAGCAGCGCCTGCCGCAGTCTGGATCACTGATGGATTCATCAATTTTTCTGGCAATGGTTCTGAGGCGAGTAGAATTGATGAGAACAATGCAAACGACTCTACTAATTCTGTACCCTGCCTCCGCTTGAAAACCCTGCTTTGTTCATTTGAAACCATCGACTTTTTAAAGATGGATATCGAAGGGGGAGAATATAAAGTGATTACCGATTGTGCCGATGAATTGTATCGTGTGAAGAATTTCTTTTTGGAATATCATGGCAAAACAACAGACACAAATCATTTAACTGAATTAATGGAGATCGTTGACAAACAAGGGTTTCAAGTATATATCAGAAATGCCGCTGATTCATTAACGCATCCTTTTATTGAGAAACAAACTAATACACAGTTTGATGTTCAATTAAATATTTTCTGCTACAAAAAATAAAGCATGTCTCTAAAACCATTCATATCTGTTGTAATTCCTTGCTATAATGATGGCGCTTATTTGCCTGAAACAATCAGCAAATTAAATGAACAGAGTTACACAAATTTCGAGATCATTGTAGTGAATGATGGATCCACAGATTCAGTAACTCTCGATGTTTTAGATCAACTTTCTAACAAAGGCATTACTGTTTTACACAAGGAAAATGGCAGAATGTCATCTGCAAGAAATTATGGAGTGAAACATGCAAAGGGAAGTATTATTGCAGCTTTAGATGCAGATGATTATTTCGATCCCAGTTTTTTTGAGAAAGCCATTAAAATATTAGAAGCTAAAAAAGAAGTAGCTGTGGTTACTAGTCATATTCAATTGTTTGGCGACTTTAAACAAGTAGCACGTCCAAGAGGAGGCAATGCTTTTAATTTTTTATTTTCAAGTGAATGTCCAGCATGTGCCATTGTTCGAAAGTCTTGTTGGGACGAAGTGGGTGGATATGATGAGCAAATGAAAATGGGATATGAAGATTGGGAATTCTATATCCGCATCACTAAACAAGGTTGGCTAGTGGAAGTGATTCAGGAAAAACTATTATTCTATCGTCAAACTGCAGCATCAACGCACAAGAACGATACTATTCCACACAGGCAGGAATTGATTAATTATATTATTGACAAACACCATGACTGGTATATTGATAGTTTGAAAAAGTTAGTTGCAAATAAACAAGTGTTGTATACCAATTCCAGGATTGCGTTGCCAACTATTTTTAAAATGCTGATGAATCGTCTCAAAAAAAAGCATCTTTAACTGCTCATGGGAATCATACAAAAGCAAAGCGTTCGGTCTTCCCTATTTATTCTACTCGGTTTCATCATCGGGGCTTTAAATATATTAATACTGTTCCCCCGTTTTTTTACGCAGGCAGAAATTGGATTAACCAGGGCGATGATTGATATTTCATTAACGCTATCTGTTTTGTGTACGCTTGGCTCATTACCCGTTATCTATAAATTTTTCCCATTTTATAACGATTATACAGGTACAGAGAAAAACGATTTGCCCATGATCACAGCCATTGCATGTGCAATTGGCTTTACAACAACATGCATAGTAGGTTATTTTGCAAAAGACTTTATCATTAGAAAACTAGGGAAGTCGCCAGAGTTTGCTTCTTTCTTTTATACAGTTTATCCATATACTTTTTTTCTGCTACTATTCATGTGGTTAGAAGCTTTCGGATGGTGTTTGAAGAAAACAGCGCTTACTAATTTTTTACGTGAAACGGCTATTAGATTATTAACTACTCTTCTAATTATATTATTCGCGTTTAAAGTTATAGACCTCAAACTTTTTATTCATTTATTCTGTTTGCTGTATTTGTTACCTGCAGTTGTTTTATTGATTACACTTATCAGATCAGGAAAATGGAAATTGAATATCATTCCATTTAGCTCGGTTACAAAGCGATTAAAGAAAAGGATGATTACTTTCAGCATGTTTTTATTTGGTGTTCAATTTTTAAATGTGCTGGCAAGAACTAATGATACATTTTTAGTCATTGGACTAAGGGGTTTAGCAGAGACTGGTATTTTTTCCATAGCACTATATGTTTCAGCTGCCATGGAAATTCCACAAAGAAGTTTAACTTCTATCAGTATTCCGATACTGGCTGAATCCTGGAAAAATAAAGACATGCAACGCATTTCCAGTATTTATGCAAAAAGTATTTCTAATTTATTGGTAATTGCTTTGGGTATGTTTGGACTCATTTGGTTGAATATTCATAACCTGGTAAGTTTCTTAAATCATCTTGCATCAAAAGCCGGGGGCAATTATGAAGTAATTAGTTCATTGGTATTTGTAATGGGATTATCAAAAGTATTGGACCTATCCACTGGTGTTAATGGACAGATCATTGGCACTTCAAATTATTGGCGCTTCGATTTTTATACCAATGTGTTTTATACCGTACTTTCTATTCCAATGAATTTTGTGTTGATCAAGTATTTTGGATTAATGGGACTTGCTTATTCCAATCTAATTGCGCTTAGTTTATATAATAGTTCGAGGTATATTTTCCTTTACAAGAAATTCGGTATGCAGCCTTATCAATTAAAACATCTCGGATTATTACTTATCTGCTTTTGCATTTATGGGGGTATTCATTATTTACCTCAAGCATCTAATTTGTATGTAGATATATTTTACAGATCTAGTTTGTTTATATTGCTTTTTGCACCGATTGTATATTTCAGTAAAGTAGCACCTGATCTGATGAAGATCGTATCAGATAAAATCAGTTTTCTGAGAATTAAATCGAATTAAAGTTGAGAGAGCTTTTCAAGAAACAGTGCCAATCCCTTTCTCTTATTTTCAGTTAAAGAGTAACTAATATTTTCAGTATAATATTTCTTTAAATCGTATGTTGTATAATGCTGTTCTGCTACTACTTCGTCGATATGTTTAATGCCGTATGCATTTGCGCGATTAAATGCATCTTCAAAATCTTCACCTAAAGGTTTATTGGCAATCCAGGCAGCAAAAATAAAAGGCAACCCAGTAAATGCAATCCAATTGGAAGCTAAATCATACATGTATGAAGATATTCCTCTTTGTTCTAAGGCTCTATCACCAATTACAATACCTGCCACATTCCCTTTGATATTTGCTCTGAAATCTTCTTTGGCATCTTGAAGTACCACCTCTTTTTTCCAATATTCCTTAAACAAGATTTTCGCCAAATTCACAGATGTACGACTTTGATAATCTAATAATACCGTTTCAATTTGATCTATAGGCACTTCACTGAATAATGCAACAGATGCCACTTCTTGATCAGCACCGATACAATAGTCAGTAATGATATGTGACTCCTTCATTTGAGGTAAGATAGCTACAGGAACCAATCCAACATCAATTTCGTCGTTCAATAGCATGGCAGCAATTCTGGAAGGGTAATCTTCTATCAGTTCAATCCTGTCCATCAGGCCAGAACGCTTTATCCCATGTAAAAAAGGCTTAGTATTTAAATAACTTACTGCTCCAACACGTATCTTCTTGTTCAATTCAGTTAAATTTGCATGCAAAGAAACAGAATAAACCTCTTACAACAAACATTCATGGAACTCAATCATCTTACAGCCATTTCCCCTATCGATGGTAGGTATCGTAGACAAGTCAATCAATTAGATGAATATTTTTCGGAATACGCATTGATTAAGTACCGCGTTTTTGTAGAAATCGAATATTTCTTTTTTCTGGCTGATAAACGTTTTTTCAAACTGCCTATAAAAGCACGTACTGCACTTAAGAAAGTAGCAGATGAATTTAGTATCACAGATGCACAGCAAATCAAACAGATCGAATCTATTACCAATCACGATGTGAAGGCTGTTGAATATTTTTTAAAAGAACAATTAGAGAAAGCTGGAATTGCTCATTTAAAAGAATGGATTCATTTTGGTTTAACATCACAGGACATTAATAATACATCTATTCCTCTTAGTTGGAAGCATTGTATGGAATTTGATTATTTACCCAATATTATAAATCTGCAAAATCATTTGCAGAAATTGGCAAGAGACTGGAAAAACATTTCCTTGTTAGCTCGTACGCATGGACAGACCGCTTCTCCCACAAGATTGGGAAAAGAGATCATGGTATTTGTTGAGCGAATTAATAATCAAGTATCCCTATTCTCTCATATTCCTTATGCAGCAAAATTTGGTGGTGCCACTGGAAATTTCAATGCCCATCACGTAGCATTCCCTAAAAAAAACTGGGTATTGTTAGGTAATGAATTTGTAGAAACCAGATTGGGTTTACAAAGAATGCAATTCACAACACAAATTGAACACTACGATAGTTTAGCTGCACATTTTGATAGTTTAAAAAGAATCAATAATATCCTGATCGACTTATGTAGAGATATCTGGACCTATATCAGCATGGACTATTTCAAGCAAAAAACAAAAGCCGGGGAAGTTGGGTCTTCAGCAATGCCACATAAAGTAAATCCTATTGACTTTGAAAATGCAGAAGGAAATTTGGGTATAGCAAACGCTTTACTGGAGCACCTTTCAGCGAAACTTCCGATTAGCCGTCTTCAACGTGATCTAACCGATTCTACAGTACTTAGAAATATTGGAGTGCCTGTTGCACATATAACTATTGCATTAAACTCATTAGAAAAAGGGTTGAATAAACTGGTGTTGAATGAAGCAAAATTGAAAGAAGATTTAGATAATAATTGGGCAGTAGTGGCAGAAGCTATTCAAACAATTTTGAGAAGAGAAAATTATCCAAATCCTTATGAAGCATTGAAAGATCTTACAAGAGGAAACCATAAAATTGATAAACAAGCTATTCAAAGCTTTATTGCAGGATTGAAAGTTTCTAGTGCCGTGAAGAAAGAATTGAAAGCAATAACTCCAGCAAATTATGTGGGAGTGAATCCTACTTATTAATTATTGAGAAGGACCACAGCGTAAGGGCTAAAGCCCGTTTCTGGTATGCATCAACACCCCCAGCCTAAAGGCCGGGGTTAACACATATTTTCATTACAGACTAAAGGCCGGGGTTAATTAATTTTCTATCAAGTTTTTATGAAGACCTATATTTTAGTAACCTCTACAATTGCATCTAAATTGATGGGGCCATGTATATGCGGGAATACTTCATCTATTGAACCTGCTAATTCAAAAATCAGTGGTCGTTCCACTTTGTCTTTTTGAATTTTTAGTTTGATTAAGTTTTCCTGACCTTTATAATAACGGTCCAAAACTCCTGCAACTTGCGCACTTGTGCTGCAATGAATAAATCCTTCAGTAGCTAAAGTGTCTGTTTCAAATTGCCCTTTCACCTGAGCTTCTGCCCATTTTTCGGGTGTAGTAACATGGTATACGAAATCCGATTCCATAATTTATTATTTTAATGAACACACGCTTCTTTCTTCGCTATTTTTTTGACTTTTGAATTTCGACTTTTGAATTTTAACTTCTATCAAAGCACTCTTTTAATTCTTTGTTCTAATAACATCAGATCAACTAATACCATTGCTGTAACAGCTTCTAATATTACTGGCACTCTCAATGCAATACATAAATCGTGCCGACCTTTTACTGAGAATGATTCAATTTTGTCGGTTTCCCAATTCCAGGTTTGTTGTTCTTTTGGTGTTGAAGATGTTGGTTTAATAGCAATCCTATACAGCAATTCATTGCCATTAGTATACCCTCCTACAATTCCACCTGCATGATTCGTAGTTGTTTTACCTGTAGCATTTTCAATGGTATCATTATGTTCAACGCCGAACATTTTGGCAGCTGCGAAACCAGTTCCAAATTCGATTCCCCGAACTGCAGGAATGGCAAATACAGCATGACTAATTAATGATTCTACAGAATCGAAGAAATGTTCGCCCAATCCTATTGGCAAACCCGTTACCCTGCAATCCACTATTCCGCCAATACTATCCTTTGCTGCTATCGCCTTATCTAATCCGCGCTCGATATCAGCATCCCCTCCTATTTCTAAAATATTCGAAACTATATTTATGCCATTGTATTCACCAGCGTAATACTTCAGTAATTTTTTTGCAATCACCCCAGCAGCAACTAAAGCCACCGTTAATCTCCCACTAAAATGCCCGCCACCCCGATAGTCTTCAAAGCCTCCGAATTTTGTATGGGCTGTAAAGTCGGCATGACCCGGACGAGGAACCGCTCTTAATTTTTCATAGTCGCCACTCCTTGTATTATTATTTTCAAATAGGATGGTAATAGGCGCACCAGTAGTTATACCATTAAACAATCCACTTTTAAAAATCGGAAGATCATCTTCTTTACGAGGGGTTGTTCCTTTTCCAGAACCACCCTGCCTACGTTTAATATCTTCCATGAAATCATCGATAGAAAGAGGTAAACCAGCAGGACATCCATCAAGATTTAATCCCACACTTTCTCCGTGTGATTCTCCGAAAATATTAATACGAAATATGCGTCCAAAACTATTCAAAATATCAATTTTTAATTGTTATTGGATATGAACCTTTGCTCCCAGTTGCATTAAATGCTCATAGAAGTTAGGATAAGATTTATTAATTGCCTCAGCATCTTCAATGTAAACTGGGCCATCAGCTTTTAAACCAGCAACCGCACATGCCATCGCAATTCGATGGTCGTGACGAGAATGTACTTTTGCAGATTTAACTCCAGTACCTCCTTTAATAAGCATTAAATCATCTTGTAAAGTTATTACTATTCCCAATTTACCAAACTCATCTTGTAAAGTCAAGGCTCGATCACTTTCTTTATGAGCTAACCTGGAAACTCCTTCTATAACCGTTGTGCCTTCACAATAAGCAGCAAGTGCTACTAATGGCGGGAATAGATCGGGGCAATCAGTTGCGTTAAAATGAAATGCCTTCAAGGGTAACGGTCCTATATCAATCTGCTCTGACTGAATGGATATACTACAACCACAATCGATCAATGCCTGTAAAACAGCTTTATCTGCCTGTGTAGAAAAAACGTCTAATCCTTTTAAAGTAATATCACCTGCAATGGCACCTGCCACTAATAGGAATGCAGCACCACTCCAATCACCTTCCACAGTATAAGTTAGATTTTTTTCTGACTTTTGAAACACAGGAATATTGAAATGAAACCTTTCATGATTTTCATGTGTAACATTCCAGCCAAAATTTTTCATTACCTGCAAAGTCAAATCGATATATGGTTTACTCTTCAAATCTTTCACAGTAATCGTAACTCCATCAGCGCCGGCAGCAGCATAAGCCATTAATAAACCAGTTAGAAACTGTGAGCTTAAAGATCCATCCACTTCAATATTTACAGGCTTTAAAGGACCTTGAATTTGCAATGGGAGCTTTCCCTCATTTGATTGAATTGAAACCCCAAGTTGCGGAAGAATTTCATCAAAGAAATTCATGGGTCTTGTTAGCAAAGATCCAGTACCATTAATAGTAATGGCTTCCTCACTTAAAGCAGCGATAGGAGTAAACATTCTAATACCTAAACCACTTTCACCACAATTAATTTCTTTATTTATTGGAGAGACACCTCTTGAAATTATCTGAATGCTATTATTATCAATTTTTTCAATTGTAGCACCTAATTTTTCTATCACATCCAAAGCTGCAAAATCGTCGTTGCTCCTACCCGGGTTAATAATCTTGGTAGAACCTCTCGTTAATAAGGCCGCAGCACAGGCTCTCTGCATACTGCTTTTACTGGCAGGTGCATATAATTCTCCTGAAATAATAGATGGTTGTATCGTTGCATTCATAGCAGTCGAAATCCTGATGATTTTAATATTGTTTTAAAATGGCTTCTAGCTCAGTGAAAGTCAGCGATTGAATAACACCCTTGCCAATTTTTTGCAACAAAATATAATTAATGCTTTGCGCATCTTTTTTCTTATCCATTTGCAATGTCTTGAATGCTTTCTTTTTGTCAAAATCTGCAAAAGTAGGCAGACCATATTTTGCAAGCAATGCAATTACTTTTTCTGCATCTTTAAAACCTTTGATCTGTGCAGACATTAAAGCAGCATAAGTCATTCCGATACTGATTGCCTGGCCGTGACTTAGTTCGTACATATTCTCAATGGCATGACCAAGGGTATGTCCGTAGTTTAATAATTTTCTATCTCCCTGTTCAAACTCGTCTTTCACCACCACTTTTGTTTTGATCAATGCATTACGTTGAATCAAATCTGCTAACAGTGTAGGATTATTTTTAAAACTAGAAAGTGTATTTTTTTCTAACAACTCAAACATAGCTTCATCTTTAATACAAGCATGTTTTATAATTTCAGCAAATCCATTTTGCCATTCTTCTTTGGGCAAAGATTTTAAAAAACTATGATCGTACAATAAAAATTGAGGTTGACGTATCAAGCCAACCATGTTTTTATAAACGCCAACATCAATTCCATTTTTACCACCAATAGAAGCGTCTACCATTGCCAAGATAGAAGTAGGAACAAATCCACACTTAATTCCACGCATATAGATACTGGCAACATAACCTGTAATATCAGTAACTACACCACCACCCACACCAATCAATGTTGTTTTTCTATCTGCACCAAATGCAATCAACTGATCAATAATAACGTCCACTGTTTGTTGCACTTTGAAAGCTTCACCTGGTTTCAATACAATTGTATTCCAACCTTTAAACTTTCGTTTGTGTTTTTCAAAAAGGTGATCATCTGTAATGATAACAGCATGATCTTTCGATACTAATTTTTCTAAATGAGAAAAATCGGCATTGAAATAATAATCAACCGATGATGTAGAAAATGTAAAACTTCTTTTTCGCATAAACTTAATTAGCGTTATCGCAAAAAATAAGCATTAGCGAACTGATATTGCGGACAAATCTGGTTCGCTAATGCTATTCCATTTAAACTATGAATTCATGATCCTGTTCTGGTGAGTAATACTCTCCATGTGAACGGCATCAAAATATTTGGTAACAAATTCTTTGCTCAATCCTAATTTTTCGCCTTTAGTAAAAGCTCTTTCAAGAATTGAATTCCAGCGATTGGTTTGAAGAATGGTGATGTCATTCTCTTTTTTATACTGACCAATTTTCTCAGCTACTTTCATACGCTGACTCAGGATCTGCATCAACTCATCATCCAAATTATTAATCTGCTGACGTAACTTTTCCAAATTCGCATGATATTCTTCAGATGCTACATCTTCTTTTCTCCAACGAATATTGCCAATTAATTCGCCCAATACTTCTGGTGTAATTTGTTGTTTAGCATCACTCCAAGCATTATCAGGATCAATATGACTTTCAATGATCAAGCCATCGAAATCAAGGTCAATTGCAGTTTGAGCAACATCATGTAAATTGGTTCTATTACCACAGATATGAGATGGATCATTGATCATCATCACACTAGGATAACGTCTTTTCATTTCGATAGCCAAATGCCACATAGGTGCATTACGGTATTCAGTGTTTCCATAAGAACTGAAACCACGATGAATTAAACCAACATTTTTAATACCTGCTTTCTGAACACGCTCCATGGCACCAATCCATAATTCCAAATCAGGGTTGATTGGATTTTTGATTAATACAGGGACGTCCACACCGCGTAAGGCATCAGCTACATCTTGTACACTAAATGGATTCACAGTTGTTCGCGCTCCGATCCACAATACATCTACACCAAAGTGCAATGCATCTTCCACCTGTTTTGCAGTTGCAACTTCTACTGCTACTGGTAAACCAGAAGCCTTACGAGCTTGTTGTAACCAAGGCAAACCTTTGGTACCAATCCCTTCAAAACTTCCGGGGCGTGTACGAGGTTTCCAGATACCTGCACGCAGGATATCTACTTTGCCTGTTGCGGCTAAACGGATAGCAGTATTAACTACCTGCTCTTCGGTCTCAGCACTGCAAGGACCGGAAATGATCAATGGACGCTTTTGTAATAATGCTTCCACCGATTTTACGTTTTCAATTGTTTGCTCCATAAAATGAGACGCTTATGTTGTTCTTTTCTTAGATGATCCCCAGCTTGAAAGCTGGGGTTAACAGTTTTTATTTTTTACTTTTTTATTCTCCTCTTCTTGGTCTGCGTGATCGATCACTTGAAAAACCTGCGGGGCCTCCACTATCAGCATCATTCATGCGAATACTACGGCCTTTATATTTCTTGCCGTCTAATGCACGAATCATTTGTTGAGCAACACCCTTTTCAATTTCAATCCAGCTATTCATATCTCGCATATCAATCTTTCCAAGAACTTCTTTTTTCAAGTCGCTCATGTCAAGTACATATTGTAAGAAGCTAGCTTTAAAGAACCCATCTTTGGTACCTAGATTAACAAACAGTCTGCTATAACCACTTGCACCTCTTGTAAATTCGGTTCTTGCTTCGCCTCTTGCCTCACCTCTTGATTCGCCTCGAACTCCGTCACGACTGCGTTCTTCTCTTCTACGTCCCATTTCTGGTCCTCTCTCTTCTCTTTTACCACGCTCTGTTCGATCTCTTTCACGAACATTCAAGTCTTCTGCGTGTTCATAATATTTCAAGAAACGATCAAATTCCATAGCAGCTACACGTTTCAGTACGTCTTCCTTGCTTACATCAGCAAATTTTTCTGCTAACATCGGAACATAGGTTTCGTAATCACCATGACTAATATCGGCAGACAATAATTTGTCCATGAACGAAAAGAACTGTTTTCTACAAACGTCTTTTCCACTTGGAATATCCATTTTATGGAACTGTGAATTATTGATGCGTTCAATTTGTTTGAACTTGTACATCTCTTTCGCGTGAACGATTGAAATACAAATTCCTTGTAAACCTGCACGGCCAGTTCGTCCACTTCTGTGCGTGTAAATTTCGATATCGTCTGGTAATTCGAAATTAATTACGTGGGTGATACCTTGCACATCAATACCTCGGGCTGCTACGTCCGTTGCTATTAACAACTGCAAAGTCTTATCACGGAATTGACCCATTACTTTATCGCGTTGACCTTGGGTAAGATCACCATGTAAAGCATCAATATCATAACCTTCACGAGTTAATCGTTCAGAAATTTCCTGTGCATCCAATTTAGTTCTAGTGAAAATGATACCATAGATTCCTGGATTGAAATCGATGATTCTTTTCAAAGTATCATAACGGTGTTGCGCAGTAGTAACATAATATTGATGGTCAATATTTTTGTTGGCAGTATTTACTTTACCAACAATTACTTCTTTCGGATCCTTCATGTACTTCTTACTCACTTTACGAATTTCCGTTGGCATTGTAGCACTGAATAACCAGGTACTTTCACGCTTTGGGGTATTCTTTAAAATGAACTCGATATCGTCTTGGAATCCCATGTTCAGCATTTCATCTGCTTCATCCAAAACCACATACTTGATCTGTTCCAGATTGATTGCTTTTCTTTCAATCAAATCAATTAATCTTCCCGGTGTTGCTACCACGATCTGAACGCCTCTTTTTAGGTCACGAATTTGTAACCCGATAGATGCTCCTCCATAAACGGCAACCACAGAAATGCCGGTCATATATTTTTTAAAGAGCTCTATTTCTTTCACAATTTGCATACAAAGTTCTCTAGTAGGGCATACAACTAATGCCTGAGGATACTTTGCAGCTGCGTCAATAATGTGCAGTAATGGTAAACCAAAAGCTGCTGTTTTTCCGGTACCTGTTTGCGCTAAGCCGATAAAATCTTGTGTGCCGCTTAGCAAAATAGGTATTGCTTGTTCTTGTATTGCGGTTGGGTTCACATACCCCAACTCATCGGTTGCCTGAATCAATCTCGCATCAATTCCCAACCCTTCAAATGTCATCATGTATTAAAAAATTTGCGGCAAAGGTACTTTTTTAATAGGGCTTTGCCTTTTTTTTGTTTGTTAAGTTCTCCTGAACCCCTTTATTCTATTGGATTTTAGCGTTTTTAAATAAACCAAAACACCTCTAAAATCCTTATTTTAAAATCCGTTTAATCCCATTAGCCTGTTCAATTAGCTCTTTCAGATATTCAAAATTCTCTTTTTCTAAACAGGATTTGAACTTCCTTAGCTGACTAATATGCTCATTTAGAACATCTAACACATTTTCTTTATTTTGCATAAATATTGGAACCCACATATCAGAATTACTTTTTGCCAAACGAACGGTGCTTTCGAAACCACCGCTGGCTAATTCAAAAATATTATCCTCTCCCCTTTCTTTTTCCAATACGGTATTAGCTAACGCAAAAGAGGTAATATGTGAAATATGACTCACATACGCTACATGCACATCATGTGCTTTGGCATTCATGTATACCAGGTGCATTCCAAGTGTTTCATACATTTTCTCCACCAAGTCTAAGGCATCTGCATCTGTTTCTTCTTTATTACAAATCACAGTAGCCTTATCTATAAAAGCACCAGCTACTGCAGCAGTTGGACCGCTATTTTCTGTTCCCCACATTGGGTGTGTGGCAACAAATCTTCCTCTCTTCGGATGATTTTGAATACATTTTAAAAGTCCTTCTTTCGTTGAACCAACGTCCATTAAAACCTGCAGATGTACCTGATCTAATAAACCTGGCAATAGTTTTTCTGCAGCATTAACAGGTATCGCTAAAATGATTAAGTCAGATTTTACAACTGCTTCGTTTAATGGAACAATTTCATCTACTAATTTTAATTCCAATGCTAATTTCTGGTGCTCGGGATTTGCATCTACACCAATTACCCAATCAGCAAATCCATTTTCTTTCAAAGCCAATGCCATTGATCCACCAATTAAACCGATACCAACTATTGCTACACGCATTTCATTTCATTTAAATTTTTAGTCCAATGCTTTTACTCTTTCTATTGCTTGTTCAAATCTCTCAACCGATCCACAAAGACTTACTCTGATATATCCATTTCCTGCACTTCCAAATATTCCTCCTGGTGTAATAAACACATTAGCTTCGTATAATACTTTATCGCTTAAAGCATAACCATCTTTAAATGTACCCGGAATCTTTGCCCATACAAACATGCCAACCTGATCTTTTGAATACACGCAGTTTAATAAATCCAATAATTCGAAAACTTTTATTCTTCTCGCTGCATACACTTTATTAATACTATCATACCAGTCTTTGTTCAAGCTCAAAGCCTTTGCAGCAGCAAGTTGTAAGGGAAGAAACATTCCGCTATCCATATTACTTTTAAATCGTAGAATTTCATCGATGCGTTCTTTTGCAGCACATAACATACCTACACGCCAACCCGCCATATTAGAACTTTTACTCAAAGAATTTAATTCAATTACAATATCCTTAGCACCAGGAACAGATAGTAAGCTCACTGGTTTTTCATTTAAAATAAAACTATATGGATTATCATGACAGATCAATATCTGATGCTTTAATCCAAAGGCTACAATCTTTGCATATAATGCTTCATTGGGTAATTGACCAGTTGGCATATGCGGATAATTGACCCATAATAATTTCACTTTACTCAAATCCGTTTTTTCTAATGCTTCAAAATCGGGTTCCCAATTTTTGTCTTCGCTCATTTCATATGGTACTGCAACACCACCTGCGAGTTTTACAGCACTACTATAAGTTGGATAACCTGGATTGGGAATTAATGCCTGATCACCTTCATTCAGATAAGTCATGCAGATATGCATAATACCTTCTTTACTTCCAATTAAAGGAAGAATTTCTGTATCCGGATTGAGTGTTACCTGATACCATGTAGCATACCAATCTCTGATCGCATTTCTTAAAATTGGGGACCCTTTATAACTTTGGTAAGCATGTACATTGGGCTTTGCAGATTCTTCCTGCAAAACCTTTATGACATCCGGGTGAGGCGGCAAATCCGGACTACCGATACCTAAATTAATAATAGCTTTTCCAGCCTTATTCAGCTCATCTATTTCACGAAGTTTTTGCGAAAAATAATATTCGCCAATACCTTCCAATCTTTTTGAAGTACTAAATGCCATAACTATCCTTTTACAAGTTTTCCTTTTTTATAAATTCCAAAAACCTTCACACTATTAGTAAGTGAATCAATCGCCTCCATCACCTGATGAAACTGGTTAAATTGATCAAATTCTAAATCTGCATAAAATCCATATTTAAAATTACTTCCAGGTATTGGCATGCTTTGTAGCTTACTTAAATTGATATCCGCATCAGCAATCAAGGTTAAGACCTTCGATAGGATACCTTTTGAGTGATTTGTTTGAAAATAAATCGAGGCTTTATCTGCATCAGCAATTTGCACAGCTTCCTTTTCTCTCTGTAAAACCAAGAAACGTGTGTAATTATTTTTCATGGTTTGTATATTTGGCGCAATCAGATCCAACTCATACAATTCTGCCGCTAATTTACTCGCAATGGCAGCCACATGCTTGCTTTTATGTTGGTGTACATGTTTTGCACTTAAAGCGGTATCCTCTGTTTCAATTAATTTCCAGTTATACTTTTCTAAATACTCAAGACATTGAAGGATTGCCATTGGATGACTATGTACTTCTTTAATATCTTCCAAATTAACCCCAGGGTTAACCATTAAATTTTGGCTAATGCTTAAATAAACCTCACCCACCACTTTCAGCTTACTTTTTTGTAAGAGGTTATAATTAGGAAGGATACTACCAGCAATTGAATTTTCAATAGCCATAATTGCACCACTTGATTCAGACTGATTGGAAGCTACTCTTATAAGATCTCTGAAAGTTGCACAGGGAATTACAGTTACAGACTTCCCGTACATATTTCTGGCAGCTACCTGATGAAAGCTTCCTTCATAACCCTGGATAGCAATCCCTTTTTTACTTTCGAAAACCGTTTTTACAGTCCCAATTAAAGCAGTCTTTTCATTTTCCATAATCAATTCCTTTCGTTCCCCCAATACCGGGCAAAAAAAAACCCGACCTATTGGC
>Ga0194037_1000818_pt1 | contig 24087 bp, 22 predicted proteins | sample JunL306m_MetaG_FD_148653 | JGI IMG/M metagenome (GOLD analysis project Ga0194037, IMG submission 148653) | Anoxic zone freshwater microbial communities from boreal shield lake in IISD Experimental Lakes Area, Ontario, Canada - Jun2016-L304-6m | ecosystem: Environmental > Aquatic > Freshwater >...
GCCTTAATGTGAAGATCCAGCGGGCAAAGGGGCCACTTTTCAGCGTCAGAACCACGCCTTCTCCCCTGCCGCTCATAGCGACAAAGTCTCTATACCCGCGACCACGCAGAGTTCCCAATAGGACGACGTAGGGCAGGGCAGTTCCGGGGGCTCGAACTCCGCGGAGGGTCGATGAGCCCCAGAGTTGATCGATAAATTCAACTTTTTCGACTGAATCCGCCGATACTCGGGGGCTGTCGTGAAGCGCTCCGAGCTTCTCCCAGATAGAGAGCTCGAGAATCAGCTCATTTCCCGACTTTACGAGCTTGGCCATTACAGAGACCGGTTCTTGATGTGGTCAGGGATTGTCGTGACTCGCGAATCGTCAGATGTAATCGGAGTTCCTAGCTTTCGTTCGATCGGAATTGTTCCGGCCCAGATATCGAGTGCAACATGTTCTGGTGAATCAACTGGCCCACCTTTGCGTGATTTAGCAGTGACCTTCTCGAGCGCAAGTTCGACAATGATGGTGCCTGCATAATCTTTGGCGCTTGGTAGAACTGCATAATCCCAAATGCCTGGTATCAATTTATTGGAGAGCTGCTTCATCGCTTCGATCTTTGCATTATCGTGCAAGACTTTTGGTTTTCCGAAAATCATGACGGATTCATAGTTCATAGAACTAACAGCAGGGGTGCGAGCCGAAACCAATGCATTGATGCGGGTAACCGTTACACAAATATCCATGCCTTGGGCCATCTGCATAAATAGTCGCGAACCCGTTGAACCATGCAGAAGCACGCGATCTCCATCGCGAACGAATCCAAGTGGAATGACAAATGGCATTCCAGTATCGAGATCAGAGAATCCAACGTGAGCGACAAATTCAGAATCGAGAAGTGCGTGAACTTCTTCTTTGTCGAAAATCTCTCGATGTGGCTTACGTTGAACTGAATATTTCTTATCGTCGCTCATCTTTGTAGTGTAAATGAAAAGAGCCGCCACATATAGTGGCGGCTCTTTTCAACTGAGAAATTAACGAGGAATTTCTACCTCATCAAGACGAACAGCTTCTCCTGAACCACCCTGATCGAATGGTGTGAAGTCATACTCGTCATAAGCTGCGTAAACCGCTGCCTTTGCCTCTTCTGTTGGCTCAACTCGGATATTGCGGTAACGGGCAAGGCCTGTACCTGCTGGAATCAACTTACCAATGATGACGTTCTCCTTCAGACCCAAGAGTGGATCTGATTTTTCAGAGAGTGCAGCATCTGTAAGTACGCGAGTTGTTTCCTGGAATGAAGCAGCTGACAACCATGATTCAGTTGCAAGAGATGCCTTGGTGATACCCAGAAGTTCTGGGCGACCAGATGCAGCCTTGCCACCGGTTGTAACAACGCGACGGTTTTCAGCTTCGAAGCGACCGCGTTCAACGAGTTCGCCAGGAAGCATTTCGGTATCGCCAGCTTCAAGAACTGTGATGCGCTTGAGCATCTGGCGAACGATTACTTCGATGTGCTTATCGTGAATGCCTACGCCCTGTGAGCGGTAAACAGATTGAATTTCGTTAACCAAGTGAACTTGAGTTGCACGTGGTCCGAGAATACGAAGTACCTGCTTTGGATCGATTGCGCCGACGACCATCTTCTGGCCAACTTCAACGCGTGAACCTTCTTCTACAAGTAACTTCTGACGGCGTGTGATTGGGTAAGCAACTTCTTCGCCACCATCATCTGGTGTCACGATGATCTTCTTACCCTTTGCATCTTCACGGAATGAAACGACGCCGGCAGCTTCTGCGATTGGCGCAACACCCTTAGGTGTACGCGCTTCGAAGAGCTCGACGATACGTGGAAGACCGTGAGTGATGTCATCACCTGCAACGCCACCAGTGTGGAAGGTACGCATTGTGAGCTGTGTACCTGGTTCACCGATTGACTGTGCCGCGATAATTCCGACTGCTTCACCAACTGCAACGAGTTGACCAGCTGCAAGTGAACGACCGTAGCAAGCTGCGCACTGTCCGACCTTGCTATCGCAAGTAAGAACTGAGCGAATCTTTACTTCGTCGACACCAGCTGCAACAAGTGCATCGATGATGCGGTCACCAAGATCTGAACCTGCCTTAGCAAGAACTTCGCCATTAACTTCGATGTCTTCAGCCAATGTGCGGCCGTAGACAGAAGTTTCAACGTGATCATGCTTTACCAGGTTGCCAGCTTGCTGACGGATAGCGATTGGAAGTGCGAGACCACGATCGGTTCCGCAATCTTCTTCGCGAATGATGATGTCCTGTGCAACGTCGCAGAGACGACGTGTGAGGTAACCAGAGTCAGCGGTACGAAGCGCCGTATCTGCAAGACCCTTACGTGCACCGTGTGTAGAGATGAAGTACTCGAGAACTGACAAGCCTTCACGGAAGTTGGACTTAATTGGGCGAGGAATAATTTCACCCTTTGGGTTTGCAACAAGTCCGCGCATACCTGCGATCTGACGAATCTGCATCATATTTCCACGAGCACCTGAGAAGACCATCATCCAAACTGGGTTAACGCGTGGGAAGTTATCTTCCATCGCCTTACCAACTTCAGCTGTTGCCTTTGTCCAGATCTCAATGAGTTCCTGACGACGCTCGTCATCTGTGATGAGTCCCTTTTCGTACTGTGATTGAACCTTGTCGGCCTGTGTTTCATAGCCATCGAGGATTTCACGCTTACGAGGAGGTGTAACAACATCTTCGATACCGATTGTTGCGCCGGCGCGAGTTGCCCAGTGGAATCCGAGCGACTTAAGCGCATCGAGAGTCTGTGCAACTGTGACCTTTGGATAGAACTCAGCAAGCTTGTCGACGATTGCGCCGAGAGCCTTCTTAGTTACATCGTGATCAACAAATGGGAAATCTTCAGGAAGCGCTTCATTAAATAGGGCGCGGCCGATTGTTGTCTCGAGAGTTTCTCCCTTAACGCGAACCTTGACCTTCGCCTGCAATGAAACAGAGTGCTGATCGTGCGCCATGATTGCTTCAGAGATTGATCCGAATGCGCGACCTTCGCCGAGTTCGCCTTCACGTTCCATGGTCATGTAATAAAGACCAAGAACCATGTCCTGTGTAGGTGATGTGATTGGACGACCGTTAGCTGGAGACAAGATGTTATTTGAAGATAACATCAAGATGCGTGCTTCAGCCTGAGCTTCAGCAGACAATGGAAGGTGAACAGCCATCTGGTCACCGTCGAAGTCAGCGTTAAATGCTGTACATACGAGTGGGTGAATCTGAATTGCCTTACCTTCAACCAACTGTGGTTCGAATGCTTGGATACCTAAACGGTGAAGTGTAGGAGCGCGGTTCAGGAGCACTGGGTGTTCTGCAATAACTTCTTCAAGAACATCCCACACAACTGGACGAGCACGTTCAACCATACGCTTTGCAGATTTAATGTTCTGTGCGTGGTTGAGATCTACTAGACGCTTCATTACGAATGGCTTGAAGAGTTCGAGCGCCATCTGCTTTGGCAGACCGCACTGGTGCAACTTCAACTGTGGTCCAACAACGATTACTGAACGACCTGAGTAGTCAACGCGCTTTCCGAGCAAGTTCTGACGGAAACGTCCTTGCTTACCCTTAAGCATGTCTGACAATGACTTCAGTGCACGGTTACCTGGGCCAGTTACTGGACGACCACGGCGACCGTTATCGAATAACGCATCTACAGCTTCCTGCAACATACGCTTTTCGTTATTAACAATGATCTCTGGTGCACCAAGATCTGCAAGGCGCTTCAGACGATTGTTACGGTTGATAACGCGGCGATAGAGATCGTTGAGATCTGAAGTCGCAAAGCGTCCACCATCGAGCTGAACCATTGGGCGCAGATCAGGTGGGATAACCGGTACGCAATCAAGAACCATTGATGCAGGGTGGTTCGTTGTTGTCATAAATGCATTGACGACCTTGAGGCGCTTGATAGCACGAGTCTTCTTTGCACCCTTTCCATTTTCAGAAAGGTCAGTAAGCATTGCATGCTCTGTTTCGAGATCGAAAGTTTCGAGGCGACGCTTAATTGCAGCAGCACCCATATCTCCCTTGAAGTACATGCCGTAACGATCACGCATTTCGCGGTAGAGGTTTTCGTCACCTTCGAGATCTTGAACCTTGAGGTTCTTAAAGCGTGACCAGACATCTTCGAGGCGTGTGAGTTCGCGCTCTGAACGCTCGCGGATTGCCTTGAGCTCACGCTCTGCAGATTCGCGAACCTTGCGCTTTACATCCGACTTCGCATCTTCAGATTCGAGTTCAGCAATATCTGCCTCGAGCTTCTTGGTACGTGTATCAAGATCAACATCGCGCTTTGTCTCGATCTTCTTACGATCGTTGGCAAGCTTCTTCTCGAGTTGTGGCATATCTTCTTCGCGAGCTTCAGCATCAACTTCTGTGATCATGTAAGCAGCGAAATAGATAACCTTTTCAAGATCCTTTGGAGCAAGGTCGAGTAGGTAACCAAGGCGTGATGGAACACCCTTGAAGTACCAGATGTGAGTAACAGGAGCTGCAAGCTCGATGTGACCCATACGTTCGCGACGAACCTTTGCGCGTGTTACTTCAACACCGCAACGCTCGCAGATGATTCCCTTAAATCGAACGCGCTTGTACTTACCGCAATAACATTCCCAGTCACGAGTTGGTCCGAAGATCTTCTCGTCGAAGAGTCCGTCCTTCTCTGGCTTGAGTGTGCGGTAGTTGATTGTCTCTGGCTTCTTTACCTCGCCGAAAGACCAATCACGAATATTTTGAGCCGATGCAAGACCGATTCGTAGTTCATCAAAGAAGTTGACATCTAACATGTTTGATTCGCTCCTTAAATTTCTTCTACTGAGCTTGGCTCAACTCTTGACAAGTTGATACCTAGTTCTTCGGCGGCACGGAAAATTTCTTCATCGTTGTCGCGCATTTCAATTGCGACACCTTCAGAAGAGAGAACTTCGACATTGAGACAGAGTGACTGCATCTCCTTGATAAGTACCTTGAATGATTCAGGGATACCTGGTTCTGGGATGTTCTCGCCCTTAACAATGGCTTCGTAAACCTTGACGCGTCCGAGAACATCGTCAGATTTAATGGTGAGCAACTCTTGGAGTGTGTATGCAGCACCATAAGCTTCAAGTGCCCACACTTCCATCTCACCAAATCGCTGACCACCGAATTGAGCCTTACCACCGAGTGGTTGCTGCGTGATCATTGAGTATGGACCAGTTGAACGTGCGTGAATCTTGTCGTCGACCAAGTGGTGGAGCTTCAAGATGTACATGTATCCAACTGAAATTGGAGTTGGGTATGGCTCGCCAGAACGACCGTCGAATAGACGCGCCTTTCCTGAGCGACCAATAAGTTGGTTGCCATCGCGGTTTGGAAGTGTTGTTGAGAGAAGTCCGGAGATTTCATCTTCAAGTGCACCATCGAATACCGGTGTTGCAAGGTTGGTTCCTGGTGCGCCCTTTTCTGCGCCGATCTCCTTGAGGTGGTTTGCCCACGCTTCAGAGACACCAGATACATCCCAACCAGTCTTTGCAACCCAACCGAGGTGCATTTCAAGAACCTGTCCGACGTTCATACGTCCTGGAACACCAAGTGGGTTCAAGACAACATCGACTGGAGTTCCATCTTCAAGGAATGGCATATCTTCAACTGGAAGAATCTTTGAGATAACACCCTTATTACCGTGGCGACCAGCAAGCTTGTCACCATCTTGAATCTTGCGCTTCTGTGCAACATAAACGCGAACCAATTGGTTAACGCCTGCTGGAAGTTCGAAGCCTTCTTCTGATTCGAAGATCTTTACGCCGATAACTTTTCCTGATTCACCGTGTGGAACCTTGAGAGATGTATCGCGAACTTCGCGAGCCTTTTCTCCAAAGATGGCACGGAGCAGACGTTCTTCTGGTGTGAGTTCAGTTTCTCCCTTAGGAGTTACCTTTCCAACCAAGATGTCACCTGGCACAACATCGGCGCCAACGCGGATGATTCCGCGCTCGTCGAGATCGGCAAGCACTTCTTCAGAGACGTTAGGGATATCGCGAGTGATTTCTTCGGCACCAAGCTTGGTGTCGCGGGCATCAACTTCGTACTCTTCAATGTGGATCGATGTAAGTACATCGTCCTGAACGAGGCGCTGCGAAAGGATGATCGCATCTTCGTAGTTGTGGCCTTCCCATGACATAAATGCCACGAGGAGGTTCTTACCAAGAGCCATTTCACCGTTCTGGGTACATGGACCATCAGCAATTACTGAGCCAACTTCAAGCTTCTGACCTTCGGCAACTACAACCTTCTGGTTGTAAGAAGTTCCTTGGTTAGAACGTGTGAACTTAGCGAGTGAATATGTTTGGTAAGTACCGTCATCGCCCATGACCTTAACTTCGTCAGCAGCAACTTCAGTAACTACGCCAGCCTTTGTTGCTGTGACAACGTCACCAGCATCGACAGCTGCGCGGAATTCCATACCAGTACCGATAAATGGCGCTTCTGCACGCATCAAAGGAACTGACTGGCGCATCATGTTAGAACCCATAAGTGCGCGGTTTGCATCATCGTGCTCGAGGAACGGAATCATTGCTGTTGCGACAGAAACCATCTGACGTGGTGAGACGTCCATGTAATCCACTTCGTCAGCGATGATGTATTCAACTTCGCCACCACGACGACGTACAAGTACGCGCGCTTCTGCGAAGTGGTTATCTGCTGTTAGTGGAGCATTTGCCTGAGCAATGATGTGCTCGTCTTCTTCATCAGCTGTGAGGTAATCAACCTGATCGGTGACCTTACCCTTTACAACTTTGCGATAAGGAGTTTCGATAAATCCAAATGCAGTTACACGTGCATATGTTGCAAGCGAACCGATAAGACCGATGTTTGGTCCTTCAGGAGTTTCGATTGGGCACATACGTCCGTAGTGAGATGGGTGAACGTCACGAACTTCGAAGCCCGCGCGGTCACGTGAGAGACCACCAGGTCCGAGCGCTGAAAGGCGACGCTTATGTGTAAGACCTGAAAGTGGGTTTGTCTGATCCATGAACTGTGACAATTGAGATGTTCCGAAGAACTCCTTGATTGATGCAACAACCGGACGGATGTTGATCAAAGTCTGTGGAGTAATTGCTTCGACATCTTGGGTAGTCATACGTTCGCGAACAACACGTTCCATACGTGAGAGTCCGATACGAACCTGGTTCTGAATGAGTTCACCAACGGTACGGAGGCGACGGTTACCGAAGTGATCGATATCGTCCTTTTCAACGCGAACTTCGCGGCCGTAATCCATAGTGAGATCGCCGCGATGCAAAGCTACGAGGTAGCGAAGTGTTGCGACGATATCTGAAATTGTGAGCATGCTCTGTGAAAGCTCGAGATCAAGACCGAGCTTCTTATTCACCTTAAAGCGACCGACCTTGGCCAAGTCGTAACGCTTACCGTTGAAGTAGAGGTTCTCAATAAGATTCTGTGCAGCTTCCTTTGTAGGAGGCTCGCCTGGACGCATCTTGCGATAGATATCGAGAAGCGCTTCATCTTGTGTCTTTACAGTATCTTTCTCAAGCGTTGCCATCATTGAAGCGAAGTCACCAAACTCTTCACGAATTTGTTCATCGGTCCAACCGAGAGCCTTGAGGAATACTGTTACAGATTGCTTACGCTTGCGATCGATACGAACACCGACGAGATCCTTCTTATCAACTTCAAATTCAAGCCAGGCGCCGCGGCTTGGAATGATCTTTGAAGTAAATACATCTTTATCTGAAGTCTTTTCAATTTGACGTTCGAAGTACACACCAGGTGAGCGAACAATCTGTGAAACGACTACGCGCTCTGTTCCGTTAATAACGAAAGTTCCGCGTGGAGTCATAACAGGGAAGTCACCCATAAATACTGTCTGCGACTTAATTTCGCCAGTTTCGTTATTGGTGAATTCTGCAGTTACGAAGAGTGGCTGCGCATATGTCATGTCGCGCTCTTTGCAATCAGCGATTGAATACTTTGGTGGCTCGAAGCGGTGGTCGCGGAAAGAGAGCGACATCGTTCCTTGGAAATCTTCGATTGGTGAAATCTCTTCAAAGATTTCTTCCAAACCGGACTTCGAAGGAAGTTCTCCTCGATTTGTGTTGGTTGATTCTGCAAGACGGGAACGCCATAGATCGTTACCAAGTAACCAGTCAACGCTTTCAACTTGCAGCGCGAGTAGGTTTGGAACTTCTAGCGGTTCACGGATCTTTGCGAACGAAATACGACGGGGTGCAGTTGAACTCTTTTTCGCGGCCAAGAGATGTCCTTCCAGACAAAATGCATTTATGTATGGACACGCACAACTAAAAGGCCCCCACCGCTATATGCAATGACCCCTAGGAAAAATATGCGAAGGGGAAGAGTATCGGCTCACCCCCCGCCGGGGCAAACCGGGGGCTTATACCCCCAACCAGGACCATTTGTCTTCCGTTTGGGGATAAAAAAGCCCGGCCCCACGCGGGGGACCGGGCTTCTTTAACTGTGTATTACTTAAGTGTGACCTTAGCGCCAGCTGCTTCGAGAGCTGCCTTTGCCTTATCTGCTGTCTCCTTGTTGACCTTCTCAAGAAGTGTTGCAGGTGTTGCATCGACAAGATCCTTAGCTTCCTTGAGACCAAGTGCAGAGTTGAGGTTACGTACTTCCTTGATAACCGCAATCTTCTGTGAACCTGCATCTTCGAGGATAACTGTGAATTCATCCTGTGCATCTGCTGCGCCGCCACCTGCTGGTGCTGCGCCGCCTGCTGCTGCAACTGGTGCTGCTGCTGTTACATCGAATTCAGTTTCGAATGCCTTGACGAACTCTGAGAGCTCGACGAGTGACATTTCCTTGAACTGTGACATTAAATCGTCTTGTGAGAGCTTTGCCATTTTATATCTTCCTTTTCCTTATTCCGCTGGAGTTTCTGTTGCTTCCGCAACTGGTGCATCTGTTGCCTCAGCAGCAACTTCAGCGACTGCTTCAGCAGCTGGTGCTGCTTCTTCAGTTACAACTTGGGTTTCAACCACTACATCGGTAGCGGCATCTTGGGCTGGAACCTCTGCCACAGCATCGTTAGATGCTGGCTCGGACACCGCTGCTGGTGCTGCTGGTGCGCCCGCTTCAAGTTTGATGCGAAGTGCATCGAAGGTACGCGCTGCCTTAGCAAGCGATCCCTTCATAGCACCAGCAAGCTTTGCAAGAAGTACTTCGCGTGACTCGAGGTCCGCAAGCTTCATGATCTCTGCTGTTGTAACAAACTTTCCTTCGTAGATTCCACCCTTGATAACAAGAAGTGGGTTCTCCTTCTGGAAGTTCTTGAGGTTACGAGCTGCATCGATTGCATCGCCCTTAATGAATGCAACAGCTGATGGACCAGCAAGGAGATCATCTGCAATCTCAACGCCAGCGTTCTTAGCTGCAATCTTTGTAAGTGTGTTCTTTACGACGCTGTACTTGGTATCTGCACCAAGGCTGCGACGTAGCTGCTTCATCGATGTCACGGTTAGACCGCGATACTCGGTGAGGTAGGTAGCAGTAGCTGACTTGAAGTCTTCAGTCATTTCAGCAACTGCTGCTGCTTTATCTGGGCGAGCCATTCGGTTCACCTTTCGCTAGGTATTAATGGTGACTGCGGGCAATAAAAAAATCCGTGACGCGTAAATGCGCACGGATTAATGTGAACACCTACGCGGGCTGAGATTCCTCAATTATCAAGTTCTTTCGAACCTGACCTGCGGTCTTTGGTTATGGGTAAATCTTAAGCAGGGGATCTGAACTGGTCAAATCCCCTGCTTAATAGAGCTAGTTAGCTGATGGTTCGCGTGTGAGGTTTGGATCGACTGCGATTCCAGGTCCCATTGATGATGAGACGACAGCCTTTGCGATGTAGCGACCCTTTGAAGAGTTTGGCTTTACGCGGAGTACTTCTTCGAGGGCTGCTGCATAGTTATCTGCAAGCTGATCTGCAGTAAATGATGCCTTGCCGATAATGAAGTGAAGGTTTGAGTTCTTATCAACACGGAATTCAATCTTTCCGCCCTTGATGTCGTTAACAGCCTTAGTGACATCTGTTGTCACTGTTCCTGTCTTTGGGTTTGGCATCAAGCCACGTGTTCCGAGAACTTTACCGAGACGACCAACCTTGGCCATCAAATCTGGTGTTGCAACAACTGCATCGAAATCGAGGCGACCCTTTGAAACTTCATCGATCAATTCATCGCCACCGACGATATCTGCACCAGCTGCGCGTGCTTCTTCAGCGCGCTCACCGTTTGCAAATACCAAGACGCGAGCTGTCTTACCTGTGCCGTGTGGCAAGTTAACAGTTGAGCGAATTGCTTGATCAGCTTTCTTTGGGTCAACGCCAAGTACGAGTGCAACTTCAATAGTTGAGTCGTACTTAGTTGTTGTTGTCTCTTTAGCAAGAGTTACTGCCTGAAGAGGTGTGTAGAGGTGGTCCTTGATGACCTTCGCTGCTACTTCTGTGTACTTCTTGGAGCGCTTCATATCTGCCTTCTTTCTTGTATCTCTACAAGCTATCGGTTGTGGTCAGCGAACCAGCGCGGTTCTCCCACATCTTCTCGCCACCGTGACGAGAAGAAATTTACTTACGAGACTGTGATTCCCATTGAGCGAGCAGTACCCGCGATGATCAAAGCTGCTGCATCAATGTCATTTGCATTGAGGTCAGCCATCTTTGTTGTTGCGATCTCCTTGACCTGAGCCATGGTGATATTTGCAACCTTGTTCTTGTGAGGAATCGCTGATCCCTTTTCAATTCCAGCTGCCTTAAGGATGAGACGTGATGCTGGTGGAGTCTTGGTGATGAAGTCGAATGAACGATCCTCGTAGACAGTAATTTCTACAGGGATGATCTGGCCCTTTTGTGATTCAGTCGCAGCGTTATATGCCTTGACGAACTCCATGATGTTGACACCATGCTGTCCGAGCGCAGGACCTACTGGTGGTGCAGGTGTTGCTGCGCCAGCCTGGATCTGCAACTTAATGAATCCGGTTACCTTCTTCTTTGGTGCCATTTTTCTTCCCTTTTCCTTTTTGGTTTCTTAAATCTCGTTAAAGCTTCTGTACTTGCGCGAATGAAAGTTCTACAGGTGTTTCACGACCGAAGATCGATACCAATACCTTGAGCTTTGCCTGCTCTGGCATGATCTCGGAGATTGATGCAGGAAGTGTTGCAAATGGGCCATCCATAACGGTGACTGATTCGCCAACTTCGAAATCAACAAATTTAATATCTGCCTTATCAGCTTTCTTAACTGGACGAGGAGCAAGAATCTTCTCGACTTCATCCATGCTGAGTGGGCTTGGGTTATGTGCGTTACCAACGAAGCCAGTTACGCCAGGAGTATTGCGAACTACTGACCATGACTCGTCTGTGAGATCCATGCGGACAAGAACGTAACCTGGATAGATATTGCGCTTGACCATCTTGCGAGCGCCATTCTTGACTTCCATAACCTCTTCTTCAGGAACTTCTACCTGGAAGATGTAATCCTCCATGTTAAGTGACTGAATACGGTTTGCGAGGTTGCCCTTTACCTTCTTCTCGTAGCCTGCGTAAGAGTGGATGACATACCAATCTCCGATAGCGGCGCGAAGTGTGCGGCGAAATTCTGCATTGGGATCGTTTTCGTCTGACTCGATATCGCCATCTTCATCGCTAGCAAGCGCGAGATCGTCGACAAGTACATCTGCGATAGGAGCTTCGACTACCTCTTCAACAGGTGTTGCGATTTCTTCGGCGCTAGCAGCGAGAGCTGCTTCAAATGCATCTGGCTTGAGTTCGTCAGTCATTGTCCCTGGCCTTTATCCGAATACCCAGAAGACGACTTTGGTGAGTACCAAGTCGATGATGGATACGACTGCGATGATGAAAGTTACGAATACGAGAACTACGGCTGTATAGGTGGTCAACATATTGCGGGTTGGCCAAACAACTTTCTTGAGCTCGTTGACTACCTGGCGATAGAAAAGTCCAACGCGCGCAAAAATTCCGAGCTTCTCCTCGGTAACTTCAACTGCATCAGTCATCTTCATTCCTTTTCTATCTATTTCTAGCTCTTCGTGGTCGTGCACGTTCTGTACTGCGGCTTGCAGGGCAAGAGGGACTCGAACCCCCAACCGGCCGCTTTGGAGACGGCAACTCTAGCCAATTGAGCTATTGCCCTTCGCGACGATTTTCAGGCGCGCCAAGGCGAGGAAGAAATTCATCGTGAGCGTCGAAGTGTAAGGGCAGGGGGCGCGTTGAGTAAAACTGGGTGCTCCGGACCACTCATTCTGAGCGCGCAAGGCCAGCCTGCAATAGTGCAGACTTCCCCCATGAGCAGAATCTCCGCACGAATTGCAGCTATCGCAGAATCAGCCACTTTGGCTGTAGATGGAAAGGCAAAGGCGCTGAAAGCAGCTGGTCGACCAGTTATTGGCTTCGGCGCTGGCGAACCAGATTTTCCAACGCCTGATTACATCGTTGAAGCAGCTGCTGCTGCGACAAAAGTTGTTGCAAATCATCGCTACACACCAACTCCAGGTCTGCCAGATCTACGCGAAGCAATCGTTGCTAAGACAAAGCGTGATTCGAATTATGAAATCACTGTTGATCAAGTACTTGTCACAAATGGCGGAAAACAATCTGTCTATCAAGCATTTGCATCCATTATCGATCCAGGTGATGAGGTAATTCTTCCATCACCTTTCTGGACTACTTATCCTGAAGCAATCAAACTTGCTGGCGGAAAGAGCGTTGAGGTCTTTGCCGATGAATCACAGAACTATCTTGTAACAGTCGAACAACTAGAGGCAGCGCGTACACCCAAGACAAAGGCGTTGCTCTTCTGTTCGCCATCAAACCCAACTGGTTCTGTCTATTCACCTGAACAAGCAAAGGCAATCGGTGAGTGGGCGTTGAGGAATAACGTCTGGGTTATCTCTGATGAGATTTATGAGCACTTGCTCTACGACGGTGCAACAGCACCATCACTTCCAGTATTGGTTCCGGGTCTTGCTGATACCTGCATTATCGTCAACGGTGTAGCTAAGACTTATGCCATGACTGGATGGCGCGTAGGTTGGATGATCGGTCCAAAGGATGTCATCAAAGCTGCGACAAACTTGCAATCACACCTGACATCTAACGTTGCCAACGTTTCACAGCGCGCTGCAATCGCAGCTCTTACCGGCAACCTCGATGCGGTGCATGCGATGGGCGTTGCCTTTGATCGTCGTCGCAAACTCATCGTGGGATTGCTCAATGAGATTCCGGGCTTTGAATGTCCAACACCACAAGGCGCTTTCTACGTCTATCCATCTGTGAAAGGTGCACTCGGCAAGACAATTCGCGGCAAGGTCGCACATACTTCTGCAGAGCTTGCAACCATCATCTTGGATGAGGTTGAGGTAGCTGCTGTTCCTGGCGAAGCTTTTGGACCTTCTGGCTACCTACGATTCTCATACGCCACTAGCGATGAAGATATCGTTGAAGGTATCGGACGTATTAAAAAGTTACTTACAGAGTAATTCCAACTAGGTTTACTTCAGCTTCGAGAGTAATTCCGAACTTTTCAAAGACGCTCTTCTGAGCGCTCTTTGCTAACTCTGCAATATCTGTTGCAGTTGCGTTACCTGCATTTGTCAGTGCAAGTACATGCTTTGTAGATACTCGAGCGCCACCGTGGCTATCACCTTTATGGACACCCGAATGCTCAATCAACCAGGCTGCACTTGTCTTGACCATGCCATCGGCAGTTGGCCATCGTGGTGCACCTTCTGGAAGTTGCGCGGCAATCTCTTTGGTAACAATCGGGTTGGTAAAGAAGGAACCTGCAGACCAAGAATCGCGATCACTTGGGTTGAGCAACATTCCCTTTGCAGCGCGAAGTTCGAGAACTGCTTTGCGAGTCGCGGTCACAGGAGCTTTGCCTCCAACTTCGATCTCGAGTTTCTTGGCTAACTCTGCATAAGTAATAGCCGTTGATACTTCGCCAATCCGTAAATTAAATTGCACATCGAGAATGACGTAGCGACCCGGATGTGACTTAAAGTGCGAATTACGATATGAAAATTCACATTCAGAGTTGGTAAAAGTTTTCAACGCTTTTGTTTGGCGATCATATGTGCGTACTCGAGTAATGAATTCTGAGACTTCATGGCCATAGGCACCGATATTTTGAATAGGTGCAGCTCCCACACTTCCTGGAATTCCACTGAGAGTTTCTAGCCCGGCAAAGCCGCGGTTGATTGAAGTTGCAACAAATTCATCCCAATTTTCGCCGGCCCCAATGGTGAGGGTTGCACCGCTACAGGCATCAATCTCTGATTGCATGGAATGACTAGTAATACGAATTACCGTACCTGCAAAGCCACTGTCGGCGACGAGAATATTTGTACCGCCACCAATAATGAGTATCTGTGAATCTCCGGCCGCTTCAATCGCCGCAATGATCTCTGCCTCGGTGCCGACTTCGACAAACTTCTTGGCAGGGCCACCAACGCGCAATGATGTGTAATCGCGTAAGTCAGCCATGTTCTAAGGCTACCTGCGTGGACTCAATATTGCAGTCTTGCCTCTAAAACGTTCGAGGATACGGTCGTAATTCTTCTTTGACTGGGCGTCGCGATATTCGGGGTCGGTGTCGTAATAACCGTGATGACGATCTTGTTCGAGCGGAAGATCCATCTGCAGTAAGCGGCCATTGGAGTGACGCAGGTTGAGCGAAAATTCAATATCTGCATTTCGGTAGTACAGAGCGCGATTACTAAATCCGCGAGCAGTGAGGGCATCTTCTCTGTGCATAGCTATGAAATAACTAAAGAGAACATCAACTTCGCCGGCACCTTTATCGTCGACGCTACGCCAGTCATCCGCAAGATTGATTAATCCCCCGCGCCAACCCACTGCTACAAAGTCGCGCTTCTTTAACTCTGCAAGTACTGGAGTAATCGCATCGCCGGTAAAACGCGTAGATGGATCCATAATGACGATAAATTCGCTAGTCACATTCCGCAACAGTGCATTGGCGCTTTCGCCCCAACCAAAATCTTCCGTGAGCTGAACCAATGAAGTTCGTGAATCAAGTTCGTTGACCAAGATGCCCGGGTCTCCAACTACCAAAATTGCGATCGCGCATTGGCTAAATTTTTTAATTGTCTTGATTGTGACAATAGCATCTTCATGAAAGCCACTGATAATCATGGCAACTGTGATTTCGAATTTACCGGAATTTATGGGGCGGATATCGCGCGTTGATTCATACGTGGGAAAGCGCTTCTTAGGGCGGAGTTCGTAACCTCCAGCAACATCGACAACTTCAAAGCCCTGGGCAGCAATCTCATCGCGTAATTGATCTGAGAGTGCAAAGTTTTTCTCGGCGCGGGCGGCCAAACGTGCCTTTGCTAATTCATGAACTGAATCTGGTGCACTCACTTTCGCACCACTGCCTTCGCCATCCCTAAGACCTTTACTCCGGCAGATGTTGCAGTCAATGAAAGCGCAACTGTGTCATCGGAAACTTCGGAGACTGTTGCAGTTACCGTGAGATCTACTTTTTCACCCGCGGGCACAATCACTGGTTTGATAAAACGTGCACTGTATTCAAGAACATTGGCAGCTCCACCGGCGAAGTCAGAGACATATTTGCCAACCAAAGCCATAGTGAGCATCCCGTGGGCAATCACGTTAGGTAGACCTACCGATACTGCAAACTCTTCATTTTGATGAATTGGGTTCTGATCTCCGGATGCATCAGCATATTGCTTCAAAAGTGCGCGATCGAGATAGAAGACTTTCTCATCTAATACAGCTCCGACTTCCATCATGCGCGCACCACCAATGTGGACCAGGCAGATACTGCAAGCTCGGCACCTTTGCGCAGATCGGAGCGCACTGAAACTATTTCATTTCCCGCAGCTACTCGATAGCTCTCAATTGTGGCAGTACAGGTCAGTTGGTCGCCTGCCTTTACGGGGGTGAAGATTTCAAATTTCTGATCGCCATGTACTAATCGAGACCAATCAAGACCGATTTCGGGGCGAGTGAGAATCTCTTCAAATTGAGTAAGCGTGATGCGAATCGTGAATGTTGGTGGCGCAATCGTTGTATCGGTTTCTCCAACAACCGCGCAGAAGGCATCGATTTCAGATTGAGAAACAGTGATTAATTCTGTACCCGCGAAGGTACTCCCGACCGAATCGGGGTTGAGCATTAGCGGGTTTCGCGGTGAAGAGTTGAAGACTTGCAACGTGGACAGAACTTCTTGAGTTCCATACGGTCTGGATCGTTGCGGCGGTTCTTCTTAGTGATGTAGTTACGCTCTTTGCAATCCACGCATGCCATGGTGATCTTTGGACGAACGTCCGCGCTCTTACTTGCCATGGTTGTGACTCCTTCGTAGATGACTAACTAACAGGCGCTTTAGATTACCTGAGCACCTTTGATTGGTGAAATCCGTGCGTAATCTGCACGGTCTTACTAGTAGCGGAGGCGGGATTTGAACCCACGACACAGCGATTATGAGCCGCTTGCTCTACCAAGCTGAGCTACCCCGCCTCGAACCAAAACCAATTGGTTCAGTATTAAATTTTTTACTGCGAGCCCCCCACCGGAATCGAACCGGTGACCTTTTCCTTACCATGGAAACGCTCTACCGACTGAGCTAGGGGGGCAGTGGTAGAGGGTTGAGTCTAAGGGTTTAGCCCTAAAGTAAAAAATCGAGGAGATTAGCGCGCAGGATCTAAGGCAATTTTGCCAGTGGATTCACGGGCGAGCATTGAACGATGCGCATCGGCTGCTTGGCTCAATGGATATGTCGCACCGATTACTGGCTTGAGTTTTCCATCGGCAACTAGTTGGAAGAGTTCCGCCACAACATCATTGAGCATCTCTTTATTACCGAAGCAATTTGCCAGCCAGAATCCAGCAACGGTCTTTGATCCGTGCATCAAAGAACCTGGATGGATCGGAGTTGGCGCAGTACGTGATGCCATTCCAAAAGAGATTATCTTTCCAAAATTGCCAAGTGCTGCGAGGCTATGGTCAAATGTTGTACCTCCAACCATTTCGAGAACTAAATCAACGCCGTGACCACCGTTGGCTGCACGGAGCGCTTCAGTGAGATCTGGCAACTTTGCATCGACAACAACATCTGCGCCGAGTGAAGTAGCTAAGGCAGACTTGGCATCTGATGAAGTAACAGCGATAACTTTTCCGCCCCACATCTTTGCCAATTGAATTGCAACCGTGCCGACTCCACCTGCTGCCGCATGCACAACAACAGATTGACCTTTCTGCAGATTTCCCATTGTCTTCAGTAAATGCCAGGCAGTTACACCTTGCACCAACATACAGAGCGCTTGTGCATCTGTGACTGCGTCGGGAATTGGGAAGAGAACAGATTTATGGGCAATTGCTTTCTGGGCATAACCACCAGATGAGACGCTTGCTAAATAACGTTTACCATCATGAGTTCCGACAACCTCAATACCTGGAATCATCGGCAGAGTTTGTGGGGATAAATAACTATTCTCGGTTTGGTGAGTATCGGCGTAGTTAATACCAACCGCCGTAACGTTAAGAACTACTTCATCAGTGCCAGCTACGGGATCGGGAAGATCCACGTAATTCATGACATCTGGTCCGCCAAAAGCTGTTATCTGGATAGCCTTCATTTGCAGGTGCAACGATCTTCGAGAGCAACACCCTGCAACGCTTCTTCAATATGTTCTCCGCAGCCTTGCCAAGTTGGCTTACCGCACTGCTTGCACTGAACTTTGCTGCACATGTGTTGCTCCTTAGAAGTACTTACGGATTGATTTACTGATTCTATTCCAAAGTGTCAGGGATTGCTCGAGAGGAGAAACTTCCAAAACGCGAGCTTTGGCAGGTTCATCAGGTGTAATCACATCCTTTAACGCTGGCGAGTTCTGGTCGAGAGAATCTGCAATCACGCCAATATTTCCGACAATCGACAGACCACGCACAATTTGTTCCTGATCAACATCAACACCATCTTCGATGAGGGTTTCGGCAAGCGCAGACCCTGCTTCACGCACATCATCGGTAGGTGAAGCATCAAAATCATTGATGTCATCAGGTAGATCAACGTGGGCTGAAATCGCATAACTTGCTGCAGATAAGGCAACGGCAATCTGCTTCTTTGTGGAATCAGCAATTCCACCTTCGACAGCAGAGTCAAAGAGAGTTCGGGCGATACTACGAACTTGGACCAAGGTATGTTCGGTTGCAATACCTTCTATATACATCTCCTCCGCAATATCTTTCTCGGCGGTAGGAAACCAACGAGCATGACTTCGAGCTTCAACTGATTGCGCGCGGATCGCCGGAACTTCTTCGACCAACAATCGTGCTTTAGCCAACCACTTGCCAGCATCTTTCTGCGTATATCCGGCAGCGACACCTTCCGACATCTCTGCGAGTAGCGCAGCTGCTTTTTCGCTCACATCTTTAATCTGCACTCGTGCTCGATCGATCGGGGTATTGGGGTGCGAGAAGTAAGAGAAGACGATGGCAACTCCTGCACCGATCAAGGTGGAAGTCAATCTATGGATCGCTGTCGATCCGGAAATTCCCGGACCAATAACAATTAAGGCGGTAACCGGTACGTTTACGGAAGCGACTTCACCAAGGTGTAGCGCCCGCGCAACAACTGCGCAGAGAACAATCGTTGTTCCAACAGCGATAAAGCCAAAGTTAAAGAGGCTGACAGTTAAGAGGGCAACTCCTGCGCCAATTGCAGTTCCGACAATCTGGCCAAAACCTTCGCGTAAGGATTTATGGAGTGAAATGCGAATACTCAAGGTTGAGACGATCGCTGCGACTACTCCCCCGTGGGGAACTAAATTATCGCCAACTATCCAGGCCACAGATCCAGAGATTCCGGCGACGACAATCTGCCGTACCCAGATCTTGCGATCGGTAAATAACCTAACAAAACGTTTTAACATTGAGAGCGAGTTTACGCCTGACTAGGATGGTCTTATGACCGTGTCGCCAGCAGAAATTCCAGAATTACTTAAAGCAGCTAAAACTGTTGCCGTTGTTGGGATTTCAGATAAGCCTGATCGCGCAAGCTATGGCGTATCGCAATATCTCCTCGAGAATTCGCACTTCCAATTATTCTTCGTCAATCCCATGATTGAAGAAGTCTTGGGGCAGAAGGTTTACAAATCTTTAAAAGATATTCCGGCTCATATCGATATCGTCGATGTCTTTCGTAAGCCAGCTGATTGCCTGGCAGTTCTTGAGGAGAGCATCGAGGTCGGAGCCAGCGCTATCTGGTTGCAACTTGGAATATCAAGTGGCGACGTAGCGGTGCGAGGGGATGAAGCAGGTTTGAAGGTAGTGATGGATCGCTGCATCAAAATCGATTATGCAGCGCTGTAATTAAAGCTAGCTTCTTTTTGATTAACCCTTAGTAGAACCGAGTGTAAGGCCGGCGATAAATTGCTTGCGGAGCACAAAGAACAAGATCACTGTTGGAGAAGCCGCGATAATTGCACCTGCTGCCAAGAGATTAAAGTCAGTGACGTACTGGCCCTGCAAGCGGCGGAGTGCAGATGTAATCGGACGCTTTGAGTCATCTGACATCAAGACGAGTGCCCAGAAGAACTCGTTATAGATCCAGGTACTCATGAGCACGCTAAGTGCAGCTAGCGCTGGACGAAGTAGCGGAAGAATGACATTCCAGTAATGGCGGAAAACATTTGCGCCATCGATCTTCGCTGATTCGGAGATCTCCTTTGGAATTGTCTTCATATAAGAAGAGAGTACGAAGGTAGCAAACCCAACTTGGAAACCAACGTGCACCAGAATCAATCCTGCGTAGTTGTTGTACAACAAGTTGCGATTACCGAGTAGGTCGCCCACCCAGAGGAACATCCAGAAGACCGGAATGTAGGTAAGAACGATTGGCAACATATTTCCTGCAGTGAAGAGTAGGAGTAGCCATAGGTTAAATTTGAATTGGTAGCGAGTCACAACGAAGGCAATCAATGAACCGAAGAAGAGTGTCAGAACAACTGATGGAATCGTGACAATTAAGGAGTTGGTGAGATAGATGCCGATATGCATCTCTTTGACCGCGTTGACGTAGTTATTGAAATTGATATGTCGTGGCCAAGAGAAGATTCCGTAAGAGATCACATCGTTGTAAGGGCGAAGCGATGTAAATACGGTCCAGAGGATCGGGAAGATCCAGACAAAGGCAAAGATTCCAATAAAGAGTGAGATGAAGCCATCTTTACGCTTCTGGTTATTGCGATATTCCTCGCTCTGAACTACACCGGTGCTCATTTGAGATCCTCTTTAAAGACAACACGTAGATACGTGATGATTGGGATGATGCAGAGCAAGAGCAGGATCACCGCATAGGCGGCGCCCTTCATTGAGATTCCTTGTCCAGCAAAGTTCTGGAAGACCAGAAGGTTGAGCAACGGGAAGACTGTTGGGCTTCCGTAGATGATGTAAACCAGGTCGAATGCGCGAAGAGATTCGATCAAAGTAATAACAAGAATGATGATATTTACTGGCTGCATAGTTGGCAGAATAATCTTGCGGAAAATCTGCCATTCAGTTGCACCGTCAATAGCTGCCGCCTCTTTCAAGGCAGGGTCTACAGATTTCAGGCCAGATAAGTAGAGCAGCATGATGTAACCGATATGGCGCCACGATGCGACGCCGAGAATGACCCAGGTATTGATACTCGGGTTACCCCAAATTGAGAGTGCGTGCGCGAGATCGCGCCCCATGATTCCTTGCACAAATCCACCTGGTTGGAACATGAAGTTCCAAATAATGCCGATAACCGCAAGTGAGAGAACCACAGGCAGGTAGTAGATAGATTCGTAGAAGGCGTGGCCTTTAATTCCGCGGTCAATTTGGTAGGCAAGCAATACACCGAGCGGCGTTGCGATGAATAAGAAGAAAGCGAGCCAAATTCCGTTGTTCTTAAGAGCTTGATAAAAGATTGGATTGTTGAAGAAGATGTTCTTGTAATTCTGAATACCGGCCCAATGAATATCCTTGATGTTGATGCCGTTCCAGTATGTAAACGAAAGAATCACTGTAACAACGGCAGGAACCCAGAGAAGAATTATCTGCAGCAGAGATGGGATTCCAACAAAGGCAGAGAGTGTAAATCGATCTGTTTTGGAAAGAGAACGGCGGTTACGATTCTTAGGAACCGTAACCGCCGTCTTCATACCTTTAACTTACTATCTATATATTCAATTAACAACTCACATTGCTAATTTTATTGCTTAGGAAGTGCATCCCATTGTGCTTGTGTATTTTCGAGGATCTTGTTGACGTTCTTTGGATTCTTCATGAAGTTCTGAAGAGCTGGTCCAAGGATTGGTCCAGCAAAGTCTCCACGGCTATCGCGGTCCGCGAAGAACATGATGTTCTTTGCTGATCCGAGAACTGCCAACTTCTGCTTTCCAAATGCGTCGTATCCTGAAGTATCAAAGTCCTTTGATACGTAGATACTTGTATCTCCACCAGCAATTGCAGCGTTGATACCTTCCTTAGAACCCCAGAACTGTGCGAGGGCCTTTCCGCCTTCGACGTTCTTTCCGTTCTTAGCAACTGAAACACCATCAAGTGGTGCATCAATTGTGTCGATACCGAACTTCTTATTGATTTCTGGGAATGGAACTACCCATAGATCGTTGTAATCTGCCTGTGACTTAGCCTTAAAGTCATTAGCAAACCATGAGCCCATCATCATTGCTCCACACATCTTCTGGAGCAATAGGTCGCGGCAGCCATCCCAGTCGATATCCATGAAGTTTGGATTCATGAAAGGAATGAGCTGTGCGAAGTACTTAAATGTTTCCTTGGTCTTTGCATCAGTCCACTTTGCGCGACCGTTAAGTAGGTCGATGTGGTACTGGTAGCCGTTGACGCGAGCGTTAAGGATGTCGAATGTTCCCATCGCTTCCCAACCCTGCTTGTCACCCATTGCATATGCAACGAGACCGTTCTTCTTGGTAAGAGTCATCATCTTGATGAGGTCATCCCAGTGCTGAATCTTTTCTGGGTTCATACCAATCTTCTTTACCATTGACTTGCGGTAGTGCAAGCCCCATGGGTAGTAAGTAGTTGGGATGATGTACTGCTTCTTATCCTTAGGGTTTGTTGCAGCTTGTACAGCAGATGCTGGAAGTGAAGATCCAAGCGCCTTAATCTGCGCTGATACATCTGCAAGAAGACCTGCATCTGCACGAGCGTTTGTACGCCATCCAGCCATCCAACCGAAAGCATCATCAGGTGAACCCTGCATGATCTGTACGAAGTTGTTCTGGAAGTCATCTGAGTTAACTTGCTGAGCAATAACTTTTGTACCGGTCTTTGCTGTAAATGCATCATTTACTGACTTAGCAATTGCATCGCCTGAAGCTCCGCCACCACGTGTTGTCCAGTGAATATCTGCACCAGCTGCGCGAGCTGAACTTGCTGTACCTGCTGAAAGTACGCCACCAGCGGCAAGACCTGCGCCACCAATTGCTGCACCTTTAAGTACGGTACGACGAGAAACTACATTCTTCTCTTCTGACATTTTCGTCCTTTTCTCTAAGGTTGAAATTTCAACGAGCCTCGATTCATGAGGGTGCGTGAATCTTTGACGGGCTCAATCTAGGGGTGAGGGAGCCGGTCTACCTACGATGTTTGGGTAACGAATTGGTAAAGATTGAGCGCGAACTGAGCGTTATTTATGGCTTTCTTCGAGGTAGAGGGCCACAGAATTGATACACCAGCGCTCATCTGTGGGGACGTCGTAGCCTTCTCCTGAAAATACGTGGCCCAGGTGCGAATCGCAGTTGGAGCAGCGCACCTCGGTACGGATTCGGGGCGCCAGGGAGCGATCTTCAATCAGTTTTACAGCATCGTCGGCGGTGGGGGCATAGAAAGATGGCCAGCCACATCCGGAATGAAATTTCGTCTCAGATTTAAAGAGCTCATTGCCACATGCCTTACAACGATAACTTCCGACCTTATCTGTATCGGTGTATTCGCCAGTAAATGGTCGCTCGGTGGCACCTTCTCGCAAGACTGCGTATGAAAGCGGGTCGAGGCGCTGCTTGAGCTCTTCTTCATTGATCTGGTTCATGATGCGCCGAATATATCGCAGGCAGGGCGCTTCTGAGCAAGTTTTAACTGAGTGTAAATAAATGAACTGGGCGACCAGTGGTCCCGTATTGCAGATTTAAATCGAGGTAACCATTTTCAACCATATGCGATAAATATCTCTGTGCGGTTGCTCGGCTCAGCCCTAACTCTTCGGCTACTTCAAGTGCAGATACGGATGCTTTTCTACCTTCGATAAATTTGAGAATGAGAGAAGTTGTTGGGCTCTTTGGCTGTTCGGGAGAAGGTTTACCAATACGTGGCCCTCGCATCAGAGCAGACAGGCGATCAATCTCATCTTGGGAAATCTCCTCTGAATCTAAAAGTTTCTCCCTCGCAAGTCGATAGCCAATCATTCTCTCCGCCAACTCCTTCTGATTAAAAGGCTTCATGATGTATTGAGTAGAACCAAGCTGCAGCGCTTCACGCACACTTGCGACATCCCGAGCAGCGGAGATAATAAAGACATCAGGCTTACAGCCAGCTGGCAATTGTTGGAACCTAGAAAATAGTGAGAGACCATGCTCATCAGGAAGATGTAAATCCAGAAGCACTAAATCTGGCTTCATTTCAACGACGATCTCATATGCATGCGTGGCTGTATGTGCTGTACCAATCACTTCAAAGCCAGGAATATTCAGGACATAAGCGCCATGAATTTCTGCGACTCGAAAATCATCTTCGACAATGACGGTGCGAATCATGTATGAATCACCATGGCTGCTACAGAGCTACGAGTAGGAATACTTGCGATAAATTTTGCCCCATCGTCATTGCTCGCCACGATTGAACCTGAGTATTGGCGAATGAGTCTTTGCACAATTGCCAAACCGAGTCCTCGATGACCTGCTCCTCTTGAAGTTTTAGTTGAGTAACCATCTTCAAATACGATATCTGGATTCTCTGCAGGTAGGCC